>Ga0315294_10000773_pt1 | contig 34533 bp, 42 predicted proteins | sample YL17G13_40_MG_FD_203626 | JGI IMG/M metagenome (GOLD analysis project Ga0315294, IMG submission 203626) | Sediment microbial communities from Yellowstone Lake, YNP, Wyoming, USA - YL17G13_40 | ecosystem: Environmental > Aquatic > Freshwater > Lake > Sediment | place: USA: Wyoming | collected...
TCAAAAAATGTTGAGTGAGAAGCAAGAGGAATTTAATATAAAGTAATCATCCTTAAAGATGGTGAGTAAAAATTCCTGAGTTTTATGTTGTTCTTGTTGAACCCAAATACGGTGGCAATATCGGTGCTGTAGCAAGAACAATGATGAATTTTGATTTTGAACATCTTTATCTTGTAAAACCCTGCAAATTTGATGACGAATGTTACGCTCGCGCCATGCATGCCCAGAAAATACTAGACAATGCAAAGATGTTTCCAAGTTTTAATGATGCTGTAAAAGAGTTAGATTATCTTGTTGCCACTTCATCTATAGAAAGCCAAAGTGATAAACGTCATCTTAGAAATGCGGTTTTACTAGAAGATTTCTCTACCAAGATATTTGAAGTGGATGGAGCGGTAGGTCTTGTGTTTGGACGAGAGGACTACGGCTTGTATAACGACGAAATTGCAGCGTGCGATATTATGGTTAAAATACCTACGAGTAAAGATTACTTATCACTAAATCTTTCTCACGCGGTCTCTCTAGTTTTGTATTCTCTCTATATTAAGAAAAATTTGATTTCAAAAAAGAGACGAACATTAGGTAAAGTGGAAAAAGAAAAGCTACACGACTTTTTTTCAAGTTTATTGGGCGAGATCAACTACCCTGCGCATAAGAAAGAAAATACAAAAATAATGTTCAGGCGCATAATGGGAAGAGCAATGCCCTCCAAATGGGAATTCCATACTTTAATGGGAGTATTTAGTAAGACATTAGAAAAGGTAAAAAAAGGCAAAACCAAGTAACTATATTGTTTCTATAGTGAAGTAAACCTTGCTTTTCTTTAGTGCTGAATGTACCTTATCAGCAAACCATACAAGTTCGTCTATATCCACAGATTCTTCTTTCCACTCGTAGACAAAATCATAGTTACCTTTCGTAGCCGTAAAACCCATGTTTAATAGCTGATTTTTTATATCTGATGGAGTAGATCCTTCGCTGTTTAGCATTATCTTTAGGTATGTCTTCATTATAATCACTTCAAATATGCAATAAATTTGTTGGTATTAAATGATTACTAAAAATTTGTATTTTATGATGATGTTGATATGGGTATAGAAGTAAAACATAAAATAAAGATTAGCAGAGCGATAATTCCGATTATTTTTCTTCTGCTGTCAAGTGGATGCAGTTCGTTTAAAGGAGCGGGATGTTGGGTCCCCAGCAGAAAGACTACGAATATAGCAATTATGAGCCACCCAGCATAAAAGAATCCCAAGCCAATTATTATAGCGATTGCAGCCCACGCTATATATTTACTTTTTTCTTTGAATAGTGCTCTAGATACGTGCCCACCATCCAGTTGACCAATGGGAAGAAGATTCATGCCTGTAACAAACAGCCCTACCCAACCAGCAAAAGCGGTTGGATGAATAATTGTGTTTGCAGGTATGGTAAAAAAACTGCTAAAAAACTGTAACACAAGTGGATACATAATCGTGATTCCTTCTCCATTAGACGTAGGGGGCGGAATTGGATTCTGTTGCATAAAATAAAATCCTAAAAGTGCAACAGGTATTGCAACGAGAAATCCGCAGATAGGCCCTGCTGCGCCTATGTCCAATAATGACTTTCTATCTGGTATTGGTTCTCTTGTAGATATAAGCGCACCAAATGTACCTAAAGTAAATAGTGGTGGTGGAAGCGGTATAAAATATGGTAAGGATGCCTCTACGTTGTGTTTTTTTGATGCATAATAGTGCCCCATTTCATGGACTCCAAGAATCAAAAGTAAAGGTACTGAAAAAAAGACAAATCCTTGTCCTAGATAGTATGGTGATATCATTTCGATTAAATCTTTATTGTATATACTAACCCATTGAAGCGAACCAGCTAGCGTTGTTGTAATAATTGTTGCAATAAAGAGAGCTAGGTTAATCCAGATGGGCTTCGTCTTACTCTTCGGTTTTTTTATGACATATATGAGATGTTCTCCCTGTTCATAACGAAGCATAGGAATGTATCCTTTTTCTGAAAGAGACCGTCGTAATAAAGTAAATTTTTCCTCTAATGTTGTTTCATCGATTCTGCAGAAAAATACGGCTGTGTTCAAGTCATATTTCACGTCATAAAAAGGAAATTGTTGATCGACTTCTCTCTTTAATAATTCCAGATCTAGCGTTGTAACTGGTATGGGCTGTTCGGGCGGATTTTGCTCTTCTGGCATTTCGGCTGCGCATATAGTATTTATCTTATAAAACCTTCGTAACTATTTGTTTTTTTTATGCATCAGCTTTATGTATTTCTTCTATTATTGCACTTAAGTGAAATAAGATGACGGTCAACCTCGTAATAGGTACTCAATGGGGAGATGAAGGGAAGGGCAAAGTTGTTGACTACTATGCTAAAGATGCCGATTATGTTGTACGTTTTCAAGGTGGTAATAACGCAGGTCATACAATAAAAGTTGGAGCGGAAGTATACAAACTTCATCTTATACCTTCAGGTGTTATCCGGGGTAAAATTGGTGTTATCGGAAACGGGTGCGTTATAGACCCTGAAGTTTTAATCAATGAAATTGACGAGCTTACAAAACGTGGTATAAAACCAAAGCTTTTAATGAGTGACAGAGTAAATATTATCATGCCATATCATAAGATACTCGACGGAGCCGAAGAAAATTATCTTGGTACTAAAAAAATTGGTACGACAAAACGTGGTATAGGCCCATGTTACAGCGACAAGGTATCTCGCAACGGAATAAGAGCAATAGATCTCATTAATAAAAATACATTGAGTGAAAAACTCGACGTCATCTTGCCGATTAAACAGAAGATATTTGACGCATATAAAATTGATATAAAAATTAATAAAAAAGAGATACTGGAGAAATATGCTGATTTTGGAGAACGCTTAAAAAGTTACATAATTCCAACCCATATAGAACTCAACAAAGCCATAAAATCCGGTAAGAATGTCTTGCTCGAGGGTGCGCAGGGTACAATGCTTGATGTTGATTTCGGGACCTATCCTTATACAACATCTTCTCATACAATTGCTGGTGGATCAATCATCGGCACTGGTATACCTCTACATAAAGTTGATGAAATCATAGGGATAGTAAAAGCGTACACAACTAGAGTTGGTGAAGGCCCGTTACCAACTGAACTTTTAGATAAAACTGGTGAACATCTACAACAAAAAGGACATGAATTTGGAACAACGACGAATAGACCAAGACGATGTGGATGGCTTGACCTAGTTGTAGTAAAACATTCTTGCATGATATCAGGCGTTACAAAACTTGCAATTACAAAACTTGATGTACTTGATGGTTTAAAAACCATAAAAATCTGTACAAGTTATAATCTTAATGGTAAAAAAATTGATTTCTTCCCAGCCGACATCGAAGAAGTAAAGAAATGTAAACCAGCATATAAGGAATTCAAAGGATGGAATGCAATTGATAAAACTTCAACAAAGATTTCTGATTTGCCAAAAGAAGCACAGGTTTATTTAAAATTTATAGAACAAGAATTGCAGAGCCCTATTGCAATTGTTTCAATTGGTCCTGGTAGAAAAGAAACAATAGAGGTTTAAACTGTTTTTTTCACAGCAAGAGCTGTATTGATCCAACGTAGGTAAGAATTACACGCGGCTCTCAACGAACTTATGTCATTTGCTTGGATTTCCAAAAGAAAAACTTTGTCTGAGAGAGATACTTTAACGTCCGTTTTAGGTATCTTATTTTTTATCTCGGGATCTAGAGCTCTAGCTACAACCATGGCTTCCTCTTCAGTATCAAAATTGAAAACAAACTTTGCAACTTTTTTCATAAAAATCAGTTCAATTTGAATCAATTCTTTTAGCAACTGTGGGTCTTTCTTTATAAAAAATCTTGCTTCCACAGTATGGGCACTGCATTCCGATGTTCTTTACGTCGAACTTAACACTTTTCTTGCACAGTCCGCATTTGTATCCGCTCATGGTTTTGCACCTTTGCCCTTAATATTTTTGATTTTTGTTGCAATCCCAGGTAATTCTATTTCACCTTTAAGCATTTTTTCAGCGTTTATGCCCGCTTCGCTCTTTGGTAAATATGCACCACCTGCGAATTTAACACCGCATTTTCCGCACTGCCATATTGCAGTACTAATTCTCTTAACTTTTTTATGCCCGCATTCTGAGCATACTTGCTTTTTTCTTTGTATTAATTCAATGTTTCTCACTCTGGTTTTTGCTCTAACACCGTATCTGGCACCGAATCGTCCTACTGGTCCTACTTTTTTCGTTCTTTTTGACATATTTATTTACCCACGCTTTTATATAATTTCTCACGAATTTTCTTGCCGTTATCAATAGAGGCTTTAATAACTTTTTTTATCTCTTCCTTAGTAAAACTGCCACTTAAACCTTTTTGCATTGCTCGTATATGTCCGTTCTTATCTGTTGCAACAGTGAGTCTTGTCTCGGCTATCTCTTCTTCATCAAGCGATGGATCCATGGCTATTACGTCGTTGAATTTTACAGACGTACAAGAAATAGGTGGCTCACTTAGTGGTAGTGAAAAATCTTTAGGATGATCATTTAAATATTTTTCAATTGTCGGGAATTTTTCCTGTAATTTCTTAAGTAGTGATTTAAATCTTTCACTTTCAATTGGAACTTTTGTTGTCTCCAATGCAGCGAGAGCCGCAAGAGACGCGGCATCAAATAGGTTGCCATCGTAATCCAAGATGTGGATATCTATAAAAATCATCCATACTTTTTCTCGGGGTACTATGCAAAGTTTTTCGACATCTACTATTTTGGATTCTCGTATTCCTCTATCAACAACCCTTGCGAGTTCTATCGATTTTTTGTCTGGAGGACCTGCTTCAAAATCTGGAGATGCAAGTGGAATAAGTTCCGCTGCGGTCATCATAACGCCCTCATTGGGCGTGTCTGGGTAGGGTTCCCCGATATCCATTTTTATACCAGCAAGTACTTGTGTGTTACCAATTTTAACTTTTGCAGATCCTTCTGCCTTTGAGATTACACCCGTTTCAATCTCAATTTTTCTGTATTCATTAAATTCTCTACCGTCTGCACGCTTGCCTTGTTTTGCAAGATTTACTAAATAATCACGTTTTATTGATGGAGTAATAGGCATCTTATTCCGCCTCCGGCATAGATCCATATTTTTCCAAAATTGCTTTTTTCTGAAGTTCTGAAACTGTGTGGCATCCCTTTACAGCTAAATCAAAGGCTTTTTCAAACTCTTCTTGGGTCAAATGTCCATCCATCTGCAGAAGCAATACTTCACCAGTACGAGGTGAAATTGCTACTGGCAAATCAGCGTCTCCAAGGTTGTCCTCTTCTTTTCCAAGGTCTAAAACAATTTGACCTTCTATTTTTCCAGCCGCGCATGCCACAGGGATATCTTTCATGGGGATACCTGCATCAACAAGGGCTATCGCAGCTGCTGTAATACCAGCACATCTTGTACCAGCTTCGGCATCTAAAATTTCTATACTTACATCTATAGATGCTCTTGGGAATCTCTCTACCAAAATGACGTGTGCTAGCGCTTCAGATATAACTTTTGAAATTTCTGTGCTGCGTCTATCCGGTCCTGGTCTCTTTCTATCGTCTACACTAAAAGCTGCCATATTGTATCTAGCGTTAACAATTGCTTTTAGTGGATTTTGTGTGTGTCTTGGAACTGCTTCTCTTGGACCATAAACTGCAGCAATGACTTTATTCCCACCCCACTCTAAGTAACATGAGCCTTCGGCTCTATGAAGTACGCCTACTTCGATTTTTATTTTCCGTAGGTCGTGAGGTTTTCTTCCGTCTAATCGTTTTCCATTTTCGAATAATTTAACTTCTGGTTTCATTTATTGCACATCCTTTGCATCTTTTTTTAGTAACTTTTCAATTCTATCTGTGAGACCATAAGATAAGGCCTCGTTCTCTATCACTTTTATAGTATCTATTACTTTTTGAACGCCTTCATCATTTCCGTCTATCCATACTCTTCCATTTTGACCGACGAAAATTCGGCATTTAGTATAATTTTTAAGTAGGGATATCATAGAACCCTTCTTTCCAATTATCCTTGGAACTTTTGTAGGTTCTACGTCGAGTATGTAACCGCCTTTTATTTTGAACAGATTATAATCTTTAAGTGTGATTTGTAATTTTTTTTCTTGGTCAACCTGTAAAACTTTTGCCATTATGGAATCACCTTGGTTTAAATACCTATCGGTCTCCCCGAATTCCACATCCCATGGAACTTCATTTACATGCAGAAGAGCAGGATATGCTGCGTTGATATCAACAAGCCAGCTGGAGGACATTGCCTCTTCAACAACACCTATAACAAGATCTCTCTCAACAGGATCATACCTGCCCTTTAATGGTGTTACGCTAATATAATCTGAATTATCATTTAGTACCCCTAAGAGTTCTGAATATATCTTTCCATTTTCTACGAAGGCTCCTTTTCCAGCTTTTTTATGCTCAATGTCGCCCAAAAGCTGGCTAGGAATAACTATCTTGCGTGTTTCTGTAGTCATAAAGTAATAACCTCTATCAAAATCACTTTAAAATCTTTGTGGATACATTTCCTTTAGTAAAATCATTTAATTTGTCATAAAAATCGGTTTGCATACCTGCAGGAATCCTAACAATACCAATCCAAGAACCGTCAGATTGCCAATCTTCTCGCTCTAAAGTACCGAAATTACGGGCAACTCCATACGCTCTGCCAATATACTCCGCGGGAATTTTTACCGATATTCTAACATTTTCCATAGCTATAGGAATAATTGGTCTCAAAAGTTCAATGATTGTTTTTACCTGTTCACTTACAGGCTTGAATGGATCAATGTGCACTCCTGCTTGTTCCATTGCGAGTTCTATTCTCTGGCGTGGATGCGGAGTTTTTGTTTTTGGATCCATAGAATTCTTTGCGATCATCTCTACAATTCTATTTCTCTTGTTTTTCTGCATTTTTTGTCTTTGTTCTGTAGTTAGCTGGATGTCTCCTCTCAAAATAATTTGCTTAGTTATCTCTGCGACATTGTTGGTTCCAAAATTTTTTTGTAGAGATTCTTCTGAGGCATGCGTACCTTTTTTTGAATCTTTAAAGATTGCATCTATAGCAAGACTTTGAACAATGTCTACATTCTTTCCATCAATAAAATCAGCCGCTGCGTAGGGATCGACCAATATTTCGAAGTGCTCTTCTCCCTTTTTCAATCTTGCAACGACTGCCTCATCTAAACTAACCAATTCTAATTTCCTCCGACTGCTTTGGTTATGTACTCCTTAGTTTTATCGTGTGGTAAAATATGGAATTTAATATTTTTATCCACGACTCCAATTTCAGTAGCATCCGGATTGAGTTTTCCTTCTGTTCCTTTGTAAAGGGCTTTTACAGCCATGTCAATTGCTTCATCCATAGAGATGCCTTCTCTGTAATTACTCTCAAAGTAGGCCATAGCCCCATTTCGGCCAGACCCCTCGCTGCTGGCTTTATATTCCATCATAGCACCAGAGGGATCAGTTGAAAACAGGCGAGGTCCAGTCTCATCAACACCGGCTATTAACAACGCTGTTCCAAAGGGCCTTACTCCACCATATTGAGTATATGTTTGTTTAAAATCACAAATACGTTTTACAAGCGTTTTAATCTGGATTTTTTCACCGTATGTAATCTCATTTATCTGGGCGTCTAGGCGCGCTCTATCGATTAAGGCTCTAGCATCAGCAACAAGACCTGATGTAGCGCAACCGATGTGGTCATCTATTTCAAATATTTTCTCAATTGAATCTGGTTCTATTAAACGGGAGGTAATACGTTTGTCTACAATTAAAACCACACCCGTCTTATATTTTACCGCGACTGTAGTTGTACCTCTTTTCACCGCTTCTCTGGCATATTCAACCTGAAATAATCTTCCATCTGGCGAAAAGACAGTTATTGCTCTGTCATAGGCCATATTTGCTGGTTGCATTTTTATTTCACCTCATTTTTCTATTAATAAATTTAAGTGTAAGTGATTTGATTTTTCAACCCAGAATACACTAATTAGGTATATACTTTGTGTTAATATACCCTTTTGGATTTCTAAACACCTCTTCTGTTGCCCCATATTATTTTGTGAAGTTGTAGCCCTAGTTTTACATCCAGACTGTCTTGGATTATCCATTCAGCTAAATTTCTAGGGTCTATGCCCCACACAGGTTGAAAAAAAACAGTACAAACGGGTTCGTATTCTCTCAAGATTTTTTTTGCGTATTCGTAGTCTTTTCTGTCTTTTATAATAAATTTTAACTGGTCATCTTTTTTTAATAAAGAAATATTTTGCAAATAATTTTTTTTATGCATTTCAGAAGAAGGACATTTTACATCTAAGGAAATGAGCAAGGATTTGCATTTAGATATGTTTCTGATATCTATACTTCCATTTGTCTCGATACAAATATGATATTTATTTTTAGAAAGAGCATTTATCAGATCTAATATATCGTTCTGCGACAGGGGTTCTCCACCGGTTATACATATGTATTTGCAAGGGTATTGGCTAATTTGTTTTATTATTTCAGTTATACTCATTTCTTTTCCATCGTCATATGCATATTTTGTGTCACAGTACTTGCATCTTAGATTACAGCCTGTGGTCCTAATGAATATGTTTGGACGCCCGGTCCATTTTCCTTCCCCTTGTATGGAATAAAATACTTCGTTTATCTTCATTTGTGTTACCTTAAGGTGGCTAGATTTAAAACGTTTACCTTTTAGATAATATGTATATGCACCTGAATATGCAAATGCATATTCAAATGCAGAAAAAGGTGATGGTGTAATTACACCATCACATATAATGGCAGTTGAATAGGTTTAACTAGTTCTCTAGGTAAAGAGATGCAAAGAATACTTATTCTTTTAACATAATAGGATTAAAGTAATTCTAAATTTTAATGGGCCCGCTGAGATTTGAACTCAGGTCTATAGCTCCCGAAGCTACAAGGATACCAAGCTACCCCACGGGCCCAGGCGTACAAAACAAAAATAGAAATTGTGTAGAAGATATTTTTGGTTATATTAAAAAAATCATTTTAGATCTTTAAGAAGTTTGCCGAATTCTGTATATTTTTTTTCAATAATTTTTGCGGATTCTAAAACTGCATCTTTTGCACTAAAAGAGCCGTCCGTCTCAAAACTGAAAATTACCTTTGTAGGATCTTTTCTGACAGTTATAAAATTTACATTTTCTTTGTCCATGTAGGATTCCAGAACCGATAATTTTGAAGCGTCTTTAAGCTCTATTTTGTCTCCTTTGATCATTGCAAGATCTTTTGGGAGTTTATTTACAAATTCTTTTACTTCATCTATCCTCTTTTTATCGAATTCTATTACAGTTTCCATTCTGTATCCTGGTGCCAGAACGGATTGCCATTTTGCGTGGTCTCGTCCTTGCCCAAGAACCGCTTCTACTTCAAGGATCAACCGCTGCTCTCCGTACAATTCGACTATCGGTATTTTATCTTCTTTTATCGCCCAGCTCTTTTCAGCTGATTGTAAGTCACCTGAGTAAACCGTCCCACTTCCTTCTTTACTTAAGGTGTATCTAACGGTACAGTTAGGGCATCCTTTTCCCTTGCAAACGCATTCGTCTCGAAATACTAACAAACTTAGATCAGTTGGGATTGGGACTAATGCTAAGCGGTGAGAAATAATTTCGTCGAAAAGTGCGCTGGTATTATCGTAAATAATAACATTGTTCACTGCAAGTTTTGGTAGCTCAGATAGCATTACCCTTCTGAGTGAATTAACAAAGTAGGGTTTAGTTTCTTCTATTTTTAAAACAGCTTTTTTTGGTTTTAATTCATCGATTTCGATTTTCATTTTATTGTCACCTAGACTCTTCTTCCACGTCTGCCGCCTTTCTTTCTGCAACCATCATGTGGAATAGGTGTAACATCTTCGATTTTACCTATTTTAACGCCGCTTCTGACAAGTGCACGTATTGCAGCTTGAGCGCCTCGACCTGGTGTTCTCTCCTTGTTTCCACCTTGCCCTCTTATTCTAACGTTAACTTTGTCAATCCCTTTTTCGCGAGCAGCATCTGCAACCATTTGTGCAACTTTCATGGCGGTATAAGGTGATCCTTCATCCTTTGCGGATTTGGTAACCATGCCACCGGAGCATCGTGTTATTGTTTCAGCGCCTGTCAAATCTGTAACCGTAATAATTATGTTGTTAAAAGACGCAAAAATATGTGCTGTTCCCCATCGTCCCATATTTAATTTTCCTCCTTTTTGCTACTATCAGATTCTATTTTATTTTCCTCTTTTATTTTATCAGTTTCAGAAGTTGCATCCTTTGGAGTTTTAGTTGTATCGACCTCTTCTTTAGGTGTTTTCTCAACACTTGGCTCTGGCTTTTCTGCAGGTACTTGAGGTGGTATTTCCTCTTTTGGTTTTTCTGTTACTGCGGGTTTAACTTCTTTCTTTGGAGGTGCTGATTTAAAATCGGCACGTGGTCGTGCAGGATGCATTTGATCATTTAATGGAGAATCTATGGTATAATTAATTTCTCCTTCTTCATCTTTTTTAACCATATAACCAGGTATAGTTACTCTTCGGCTGCCTATGGCAACGTGACCATGAGAAATCAATTGCCTTGCCTGGTGAGGTGTACCAGCAAATCCCTTAAGATAAGTTAGAGTTTGTAATCTTCGTGATAAAACGGTTTCAATGTTAAGTGCTAATACCTCATCGAGAGTTGAATTTGGTGGAAGTATGTTCATTCTATTTAGATGAACTAATAGTTGCTCGCTCTCTTTTTTACTTTGAGGATCACCGGTTCTCAATTTTGCTGAGAGATCTCTTGCTTGACCACGATATTTCCTTAATTTAGTTTTTGCCTTCCAGACTTCTCTCTTGTTCTTAAGACCGTATTTTCTTACCAGATCACCTTCAGTTTTTATACGCTCCGCCATCCATGGATGACTCGGAGTTTCATACTTTTTCCTAGAAAATTTTGGCTTACCCATAAAAATCACTTACTACTCTTGCTGCTGCTACTAGCGGGCTCTCTCTTTTTTGAGACACCAAGTGCCAATCCTCTACGACCATTTGAACTTGTACGTTGTCCTCTAACACGAAGTCCTAGTCCGTGCCTTACGCCTTTGTATGATCCGATTTTTTTCATTATGTTGATTTCGTCTCTTAATCGCGTGGCAATGTCATTACCCACAAAATGAAAATTTTTTCCTGTTTCATAATCCTTACGATGGTTAAGCATCCAACCCGGAGCATTATTACTTAAGTTGTTAATTATCTGTTGTAATTTTTCTATTTGAGAATCGTTCAGATCACCCACTTTGGTGTATCTGTTTATCCCACTTTGATCGACAATGAGTGAAGCCATATGCAATCCAATTCCCTTTACAGATGTTAGGCCGTAGGCGACACTTTTCGCCCCGTTGATATCTGTATTTGAGAGTCTAACGATGTATTTGAAATCCGGCCCCCTATCGATCTTTTTTGGCGTTTCCTTTTTTTCTTCTTCTTTTTGTTTGCCTTTGAGTTTTTTCTTTTCTTTCGTCTCAGTTTGCTCAGTTAAATCTTTTATTTCTTCTTTTGTCTTTGTCTCTGGTTTTTCTTCTGTAATCTTTTCTTCTTTAGGTATTTTTTCATTGGGTTCGGATTTGTCTTCCAAGTGTATAACCTCTGTTAGCTATAATTAATTGAATCTCCCTAATATAATATAACGGAAGTATTGCCTAAATAATGGAAGGTGTATTTAAGCGTTAGGGAGACAAGAAGTTGGTCTTTTTTAATATAGGACCGTAATTCATATATGCTAAAATTGTATCCTGTGAATGAGTGGTTTAGCGATGTCAAAAACTGTTTGGACTAAAATTGAGGAGATACTTGAAGGTAAAAAAACAGATAAAACCGTCAATATTCGTGGATGGATATACAGAACGCGCAGTAGCGGAAATATAGTATTTTCTGTAATACGGGATGTTACTGGAATACTGCAGGCTACAATTAAGAAAGGTAACCTACCAGATAATGATTTTCAAGATGCAGAAAAAGCATTAATTGAGTCTTCTTTAGAATTAAAAGGTATTGTTAAAGAGGATAAGCGTGCACCTGGCGGGTATGAACTTCAGGTTACAGGAGTTAAAATCATAAATTTTGCAGAGCCTTTTCCAATCGTTAAAGATCAAAGTCCTGAGTTCTTACTCGACCAAAGGCATCTTTGGATTCGCTCACAAAAATTAAACTCGGTTCTAAAAATTAGATCCACTATTGTTGGTGCTATACACAAATTTTTCAGAGATCGTGGTTACTACGAATTTGATGCCCCTGTTCTTCAACCAAATCAGTGCGAAGGTGGCTCTACATTATTCGAAGTAAAATACTACGAGGATAAAACCTATCTTTCTCAATCTTGGCAGCTCTATGCAGAGGCCGCTGTGTTTTCTCTTGAAAAGATTTACAACATGGGGCCCACTTTTAGAGCTGAGCGATCAAAAACCTCGCGCCATCTTTCTGAATTTTGGATGGCCGAGATGGAAGCAGCATGGATGGATTTACATGAGGTTAGTGCGGTAGCTAAAGACGAAATCAAGTTTATATTAAAAGAAGTTCTAAAATACAACAAACGTGAACTTGGAGTACTAGGACAAGATATCAAAAAATTAGAGCGTATCGCAAATTCAGAATTTCCAACCATTACGTATACAGATGCATTAAAAATCTTAAAAGAAAAGGAAAATTTAGATATTGAGTGGGGCAAAGATCTTCGAACGATAGAAGAAGACAAACTAATGAAACATTTTGACACGCCCATTGTGGTTACCAACTATCCTACTGAGATAATGGCATTTTACAAACCACGAGATCCTAAAGATCCAAAAACCGCTCTGTGCTTTGATATGCTTGCTCCAGAAGGATATGGTGAGATTATTGGTGGTTCTCAAAGAAGTCTTGATGTTAAAGAGATGACTGAAAGACTTAAAGCGATGGGTGAAAAAATTGAAAACTACCAATGGTACTTTGATCTAAGAAGATATGGATCTGTTCCTCATTCTGGCTATGGGGTTGGTGTTGAACGAGTTGTTGCATGGATTTGTGGTCTTGATAATATCAAAGATGCTATTCCGTTCCCACGTACACTTTTACGATTTAGACCATAGGGTGACTAATGAAATTAAATGTTCATGTGCTTATTTCTGGAAAAGTTCAGGGTGTATGGTTTAGATCAAGTACAAAACAAAAAGCTGAGCAACTTGGTTTAACTGGCTGGGTTAGAAATACACCTGAGGGTGATGTTGAAGCTGTGTTTGAAGGCGAAGAAAAAATAATCAAAGAGATGATTGAATGGTGCCATCGTGGTCCACCTCTAGCAAAAGTTGAGAATGTTGAGGTAAAGAAACAGAATCTAACTAATGGTTTTGATGGCTTTTCTGTAAGATATTAAACATTAGTGTTTGTTCGGTTTTTACCGAACATTTTCTGACCATTTATATACTTCCTAAGATAATATTCTTGTTGGTGAACATATGTCAATAAAAATCGAGATGATCAATAAAAGGCTGGTGTTTACGGTTGTCGTTTTTGTTTCAATGGGTGCATTAGTCAGTCTAAGTATAGGATCCAGTTATGAATTAACTGTTGATAATAAGACTCCATATATGGAAATAAAAAGCGGAACTATTTGGTTACCTAGTGATTTAATGTGCGTCCCTGGAACTGTGTCCGGGATTCAAAATATAGTAATTAATATCACAGGAAGCGGATATTGTGAACTTTATATCGATGGGATTTTTATAAGTAAAATATATCAATGCAAAGAAAAAAATCACGTTAGTGGATATTATGAAAGATGGGACACTACAAAATATGTAAATGGTCTACATGAAATCAAAATCATAGGACCCGATGAGGAAATTGTTGACAGTGTCATTGTTTATGTTAAAAATGATGATGCAGTTGTCCCGCCTGTGCAGGATAAAAAATCGATTGTAGTTAATCCGTCTGATGACATTACAATTCATATGAATGCCCCTAACGCTACTGGCTATGGCTCGGATAAAAATCTAACTGTAAGAAATAGATACGGGGCTTCTGACCATTGGGAGCGTGATATTTTGATTCGCTTTGACCTTTCAAGTATTCCCGCTGGAACCTCGGTTGTTTCTGCAAAGTTATACCTTTATTACTTCTATTATTGGGATAACGATCCTGCTGGTAGAAGTTTAACAGCCCACTTAATAACAAGTGATTGGAATGAAAACACAGTGAATTGGAATATAGCACCTGGCTACGATACGGTATCATCTGCTTCTGCGATTGTTCCATCTTCAACTGGGAGATGGATGTCGTGGGATGTTACTATTGATTTACAAAAGTTTGTAAATGGTGAAAAAACAAACTTTGGTTGGCAGATAATGGATGAAACATTCTGGGGAGATTGCAATATACCCATCCCTTACTTTTATTCAAAAGAAAACGGTGCTCTTATTCCATATCTGGAAATTATAACTTAATTTATTTTCTCTTTTCTTTTTTTATTTCTTTGTTTGTAGAAATGAAATCTAAGCAAAAACCATTGTTTTGATCTTGCATTGTTTGGTTTTTCCCAACGTTTTACCACTCTTTATATACTTTTTATCAATATATGATTTAAAGTGATTAAAATGAAAAAATTAAGTTTAATTGTAACAGTTATGATCTGTTTAACTGTTTTTACAGGCGTTTTTTCTGTAATGTACTTAAAAGAATCTAACTCACCTAATGAGACCTACGTTCGTCTTGCAGATGAGACAAATTACACTGTTGAAAGGCTTAGCTCTTTAGTTGATTCTTTGAACGATTTTTCATTTAACTTTTATCAAAAAATTTCAAACGATAGCAATGAAAATATTTTCTTTTCACCTTATAGTATCTTTGTAGCTTTATCAATGGCTTACGAAGGTGCTAGTGGAAACACAGCTACCGAAATGCAAAGCATTCTAAATATTTTACAAAACGATTCAGCAACTCGTGGTTCTTTTGGTAGGCTCTATAATCTATTGAATCAAAAACAAGATGGTTACACGATTAGTACTGCTAATGCCTTTTGGGCTCAACAAAACTATCAGTTTCTACCTGAGTATATCAGCATACTTAAAAGTTATTATGTGGCTGAGGCAAATGAGCTAGATTTTTCAAAAAACGTTGAAGCAGCTGAAACAATCAATGCTTGGATTGAACAGCAAACCAATTACAAAATAAAAGATATGATTGATTCTGGAGCATTATCCGATCTTACCCGTTTGGTTTTAACAAATGCGATCTATTTCAAAGGATTGTGGGAGAATCAATTTGATCCTGAAGATACCTTCGAAACAGATTTTAAAACAACTTCAGACGAAACGGTTAAAGCGAATATGATGAGCCTTTCTGACATAGAATTTAACTATGCTGAAACTAATGATTTACAAATTTTAAAATTACCTTACAAGGGAAAGGATCTGTCGATGATAATTATTCTTCCAAAAGAAAACAATGTTTCTATTGCTGAATCTGCATTGAGCTCCGTGAACTTGGCAAATTGGAACAGCAGTTTAAGAGAAATAGAAATTGAAGTTAATATACCAAAATTCAAATTTGAAACAGAATACAATTTAAATGATATTTTAACGGATATGGGGATGACAGATGCTTTTACTGGCGCCGCAGATTTTTCCGGTATGGATGGAACAAAGAGTTTATTCATAAGTGATGTTTTACACAAGGCCTTTGTAGAAGTTGATGAAAAAGGAACTGAAGCGGCAGCAGCAACTGCAGTTATTGTTGCAATGAGCGCGGTTACTAATATGTTTAATGCGGATCATCCATTTGTGTTTTTAATTCAACACGAAGAGACAGGCGCAATACTATTCATGGGGAAGGTAATGAATCCAGCAGAATAAAACAGATCTTTCTTTATTTCAAAAACTGATGAAAGGATTTGATCATTTCATCATTTCTATCAATTAAAATTATCTTTTCAAACTTGTCTTCAAATTCCTTTGCTATTTTTACTATAGCCCTTGTAGCATCGTTTATTGGTACCCCACCAACTCCCGTACCCATGCCCGGAATTGCAATACTTTTTAGATTTAGTTTAACTCCAAGAGCAAATGCTGCTTTTGTTGCAAGCTTTACGTTTTCTACACCTATTCTCATAGCAGGTTGTTTCATTGTAGGAGCGTGAATAACATATTTACACGGAAGAGTGCCCGCTGTTGTAACAATTGCTTTTCCAACATCGATAGGTGCTTTAGAAACAGCTTCCTTCTCTATTTCAATGCCACCCACACTGTTTAATGGCACCTGCAACACCACCACCCATATAACCAAAAGAGTTAGCAGGATTAACTATTGCATCGCAAGGAATTTGGGTTAAATCCCCCTTTTCAACAATGATCGTCATATTGTTACTTATTCTTCTTTGCGTTCCTTCTCTCTCATCTTTTTTTCTTTCTTCTTCTCTTTTTCTTCCTGTTTCTTTTTTTTCTCCTCAGCCTTTTCTTCTTGATGTTGTTTTTCCCTTACGATACCGCCTTGTAACACTCGAATCCTCGAACTCCACGCATGAATCCGTTCTTCATGCTGTCTCTTCTTGATGCTAAAATCTGCTTTGGTAATTTTTTTATTATCACATTTTGCTTCTAGTTCTGCGATTCTCGTATGCTCTTTCTCAATTTGTTTCTCCAGCTTTGCCATATTTCTTTCTAATCGTTGGATAAAGCCCATGTTACTTACTCCATAGTTCTTTTCTACGTGCTTCAAGGGTATTGTTTTCTTTACCTAAATATTCTGCGAAAGTTTTTAGTCTCGATTTGCCCGCTTCATATGGCTCTGAAAAAACTTGTTTGTATTTTATGTCTCTTAATAGATGGTGGTCAAGAATAACATCGCAGTCAAGTTTTTTTATTATTTCAACTAAATTGTCTGAAGCATCCTGAAGATTTTTCAAACTAAACTTCCAACCTAAAAATATGGTGGCGGGTCCATCCATAATCAGTAAATCTGGTTTTTGATCGATTATGTATTCCATTGCATTTTTTGTCACAGGACCTTGGACATCGGATGCATGCAATACCCTTTTCTCCCCATCATCAATGGTTGTCATAATTACATAACCAAGTTGTACATTTTCTGGTCCATGAAAAAATGGAGGAGAAAAAACAATTTCAGTATCCCCAATTTTATGCTTTGAATCATCACAGTAGATTAGATTACAAGTATTTTCTACGATTTCTTTAAGTTCTGTTCCTCTTTGTTTTTGAGATTTGTTGATGTTTTTCGAGATATCCTTTGCAAATACTTTTTTTCCATTGTAAAATGTTTCGTTTGGATCATAATGATCGTAGTGATAATGTGATATCGTTAAAACATCGCATTTTTCAGCTAATTCGGCAATCTTAATTTTTGTTTCATTCAAAGCATCGAATTCTTTTTGGTGTGGGGGCAGTCCATATCTATTTGGGCCAAGAGCTACCGAAGGGTCAATTAAAATTTTGCAATCCTTAGTTTCAACATATGTCGCCATGGATCTTACGCCTAGCGAGTCTGAGGCTAAGGGGATTATCTTCATACTGTATTGTAAACATTGGAGATAAATAAAAATATATCTAAGTAAAAATTTGTAGAATGTTTATTTGTTTTTAGAAATAACTAGCGCGCTCTAGTTTAAAGGAATCGACGTCTGGGTAGAACGTTATCGACTCGTCGCATTTGTCGCAGTAGAACTCTATTATCATAGTTGAATCTAGTCTTTTTATGGGAATTTTTTTCATTGGTTCCCCGCATCTGGAACACTTTTGGTCATAATTCATTTATCTAACCATATATATTAATAGTAACTAATATATAAAATTTATTGCTTAAAAATGGTTTTTTGGCTCTTATCTCTTAAAAATGACCTCGTTTTTGTAGACAATTTTAAAAATTCTGTGATAAGGAATTGATGCAGATGTTGTCAGCATGAACGATTTCTCAAGTTTAACTATATCCTTCCCATGTATAATCATGGTATCGTTTGGTGCGCCTCTGTGTATGTACCAAATCTCAGCCAAATCTAGACTGCAACCCTGTTTCCACTTTAACTCATTTAAAATTTCTCTTGGGCTAGTCATAATATCTATATATTTCTAATATTTTGTAGGGTCATATTCATATGTTTTTTACCATTGCCTTCTACAACAGTTTCGTGGCCTGGATAAATATTTATTATGTCTAATGTTGAAAGACGTTCAATTGAATTTTTTAGTTGTTCTGCGTCGCCACCGGGGAAATCATATCTTCCAAACGAACCGTACGGAAAAACTGTATCTCCTGAAAAAAGTGATTTGCTGTCTTCGCTGTATAGACATATGCTGCCAGGTGTGTGACCTGGCGTATGAATCACATTGAATTCTTCATCTCCCATCTTTATTTTGTCTCCATCCTTAATTTTTGTATCCACCGGCATCTTTGGCATAACCCCACCGAGCATACTTGCAAAATCACTTTCACCTTTCTCTATTTTATCTGATGCATCTACATGAGCAATGATCTTTGCATTTTTACCTATTAACTCAAACAATTTTCTGGCTCCTCCACAATGGTCGTAATGTTCATGGGTAAGAACTATTTGTTTGATCATCGTTGGATCAATAATTTTCTTAATTTCATCTCCGACATATTTATGATGCAGTCCAGTACCGCAGTCGACTATCGTTGGATTTTTACCTTTAATCAAATAGATATTAGAATCGTAGTCGATACCATAAATGAATAGAAGTTCCATAATTCAAAAAACGATTTTTGTTTAAAATAATCTTCGTATTTTTTTATTTGAATGATTTGGGTCGGTTGAAAACGAAGAAAGTCATCTCTCCACTTGAATTGGAAGTTCCATTTTGGTCGTACACCTTTGTCTCGATTTTCTGCATTAAGAATGCAGGTTCGTCCAATTTCCATACATAAGGCGCTTGAGTTAGTGTACTTTTAAGTTTGCCATTTACATAGATTTCTGCTTTGCTTACGTTTTCGTCATTAATATCTATATTTAATGGTCCGAAAACTATTGGTTTGAAGAAGGGTACTATCTTTTTGCTCTTTATGTAAATGTAACTCTCTAAAGTTATTTTTTTGAGTCTAAAGATTAAGATGGATATGCCTCCAGTGCCTATGACACAAACTAAGAATATCCACCATAGATTCTTTTCGATAAAACTTTGTTCGGGTGGCTGAGGAGGAGACATGTAGGGTTTAAATTCATAATCAACACTCGATGAATCTTTGCTGCTTCCCTGTAAAGATCGTGCGTTTATTTCAAATGTATAAATATCATTTTGTAGATATCCTGGAGGAGTATATGTGAACACTTTGTTATCTGTTGTAACTAATTCAGAGTCCACCTGAAGAGAACCAAACGATGCATAAGTGATTTCAACAGGAATATTGTAAATTATCGTAATCGATTTTTGATTCTCACCAATTATGCTGCCATAATCTGGGTCAAAAGTTGGAGGGCCTACCTCAGGGTATATATCGCTAAAAGTTATTGTGTAGTTTGTCTCGGGGTCATCTAGTGCATATATTCTACCATTTTTCTTCCATGTCATGTCTGAGGAAATTGTCTTATTTTCTGTTTTGATGACAAATGTTGAATCTGGGTAAAAATCTTCTAAATCAATCCAAATCCAATTAGCTTTATTAATGGAGAAGTTTAGAGTTGCTTGTTCGTTTTCTTGGTTTACTTGAATGTCGTTTTCATTTGCAGTAATTTCTTGATATGATATTGATATAATTTTATCTGTGGTAGAATTCCACATAACTTCAGGTATGTCGCTATCGTTAACTGATAAGAGAAAAACAATGTTCTCTCCTCTCTTTATACCACCGACATGTACAACCTTTAGAACATCATTTGGGTCAATAAATGTATCAACAACCGAATCTCCGTTTGCGTCATAACTATAGAACAATTCGTCAAGTGATATGTTATACTTCTCTTCGATTCTATTCATTGTCGAATACGTTGTTTTTTTCTGAATTGATTGAATCACTGCTGCGTAAGTGGAATTCGAATTTGTATTTCCATCGTCATCTGTTACTGTTAATGTGACTGTGTAATTACCGTTTGCAGAATAAGTATGTTTGACTTTTTCACCTGATCCTATGGTTCCGTCACCAAAATCCCAGGTGTAATCAGTTATATTGCCATCCAAATCAAAGCTGTTTGTTCCATTAAATGTCAATGCCTGTGCAGTAATCCCTGTGTAAGGTCCATTTGAATTTGCAATAGGGTTTTTAGTGTTGTTCTGTTTTCCAGATAGATCAGTAGCGTATATTATGCAATACACTCTGGTTGTAGGTTCAATTAGTTGGATATTTTTTTCATAGTAACTAACGCTTTTTTTATCCATATCAACGGTAATGTGATTGTTGTTTCCATACCAATATTCGATATTTACGTCTTTTACCTCTGTGTCATCTGCAATTTTTGCTCCAAAAGTAAATTTATTTGGCAGATTGTCCGTTGATGGTCCATATGTGTCTACTGTTATTTCTGGTAGTTCGCTGTCAACTATAGTTATATTCTTTCGTACGGTTGTGACTGAGTTATGCCACTGATCGTATGCATAAAAAGTATATGATATGTGGTCTGTGGAATTATCCAGCTTTACCGTGATTTCAAAGAAGTTACCATACATGTTAGACATTGAATAATTTCCCCCTTTGTTTCTGTGGTTCCACTGAATGTAAACTGTAAGTTCTGAAGGGCCATCTTGATCATCTGTAACTGTTGCATTGAATGTAAAATACTTTGATGGAGCGCCTTTTGTAGGAGTATTGTCTTTTATTGTTGGGGGTATTCCTTCAATTATGTAAAAAGTTCCAGTGCTTGAGATTGCCCAGTTCCTTGGATCTTTTGCAGCAATGTGAAAAGTATATTTTCCAATTGGCGTAAACTGTTTGTTGCAGTAGTAAGTATCCCCTGTTTTATTCTGTATAATCGAAAAATTACTTGTTTGTCCATTTGGATCTACCACGTTTAGACAAACAGATTTTAATTCGGTGTTATCGGTTATTGTTATTGATATGTACGTGTAACCACCTAGTGCTTGTGAGCTTGGGGATACTTGTGGCGTACCAACAGTTGGCGGTGTTACGTCAAGCAGTGGTCCGTAATCTTTGTTAGGGCCAAATATTGTATAAGAATTATTAGATATACCGTCGCCATCTGGGTCACTTACTCCTTCGCTTGTTTCATCAAAATTATCCCAATAGTTGCCACAAAGATAAGGACCTCCCACTATATTTGTTCCTAATATTCTTGCGATATTCCATATATTATGGCCAATACTCTTATCCATTGAATTTTGTGTGTTGTCGTGGAAATAGTTGTTGTAAATGGTATTACTCATCGTAAAAAAATCTAAGTTTATCCCATATTCGTTATTATCAGATACTTCATTGTTATAAATCAAGTCTGCAGTAGAGTTTGATAGGCTTAAGCCATCCTTAGTATTGTCAGAAATTATGTTGTAAGAAATCACATTGTTATCATCAGCAAAAAGGAAAATCCCGTGTACATTATTCGAATTTATAGTGTTGTCTCTTACCAGGTTGCCAGAGCCTACAATCATTATTCCATAATTGCTATTTCCGTTAATGGTGCTGTTATCTATATTGTTGTAACTTGAGTTTTCTACTCTTATTCCACTGTCGCTGTTACTATAAATTCCGTTATTTGAAAATGTGTTATAGTCACAATGATCATTTAGGAATAATCCGTTTTTTGTGTTGCTTGAAATATTGTTATATGAGATTACATTATCGTTAGATGTTTCATTCAAAAAAATACCGTTAGCAGTATTATACTTTATCATATCATTATTCTGAATTGTGTTGCTGGAAGAACTGTATAAAAACAATCCATTTGAGTTACTTCTAATGGTGTTGTAGGTTATTTCGTTGCTATCTGAGTGATTAAGATAAATTCCATTGCCTATGTTGTTTTTTATTGTATTATCATATATGATGTTGCTGTCACAGTTGTTTATGAGTATGCCATTATTACCACTTGTGCTTGTTATAATGTTATCTGTTATTATGGCATGACCTGAGTTAAGAATAATAACCGAGTTGCCTGGGTTATTTCCACAATTTTTTATGGTAAAATGGCTAATGTTTACATATTCAGCAGAGATTGTTGTTACATTCTCTGTACTTCCTCCATTTATGAATGTAATATTCTTATCTTCTCCAAATAAATCCAACTTATGAGTTATCGTTAATCTTTCATTGTATGTTCCAGCATAGACAACAATTCTGTCACCAGCGGATGATACGTTGATTGCGTCTTGTATCCACTTGAAATGATCTACTTGCCAACCAGGAGTGGCGCTGTTATAATCGTCATCGACGTAAAATTTAGGAAGTATATCGGCTTTGCATGTGCTAAAATAATTGAAGGATATACCGCAAGTAAAAGTTAATACAATTACCATTAGTACAACTAAAGATTTTATTTTCATCCCATCTGCCTGCACATGCAATTGCATATACCGGATGTATTATTATATTAAAAATATTCCTATTTAGATAGCTAATCTATTATAGTTAAGTTAACTGATAAAAAACATTTTAAATCTCTCTCTTTTTTTTATTTTAGTGCTTTGTTGCATTTTACAATAAAATCATGTGAGAAAATCTTCAAGAAATCTTAGTGGGCCCGTCCGAATTTGAATCGGAGTCTCTAGCTCCCAAAGCTAAAAGGATAAACCAAGCTACCCCACGGGCCCGATGTTCTGTTGGTAACATTATTCGATATTTAAAAACTTTTATGAGACATTACACGTTATCGTTCTTCATGGACTTCAAAATTGATAAGCCATCCCATATTTTTGCTCTTCTCTTATTGGTTCTGAGTATCCTCTTAGTTTTTATCTTACCTGTTGCAACTTTTATAATCCTGCTTGACCATCCCATTTCACTTGAAGATATTAACATCTCAGAATTAACCGCGGTCATAAATCAATTTATTGTTATTGCAACTTTTATTTTGGTACCAGTTGCTTGGTACTTTATCGTTAATAAGCTTTCCTTCAAGGGCATGCTATCTAGAATGAAACTTGTTAGTGAAAATATTGATAAGGCGTTCCTTTGGGGTATCTTAGCAGCTATATTGATTTTCATTACCACTTTTGTTATAGAACTTATTTTGATAAACGGTTTTGGTGTAAAAGTTGAAGAGTTGAGCAATATTCCTTACCTTGAAAATTTATTTTCACCGGTTACACTGTTTTTTATTGTTGCTATCCAACCTGTAGCTGAAGAAATATTTTTTAGAGGATTTCTTTATGAAAAAGTTGAGGGTTATGCCGGTGGCGCAATGGCCATTATTATCACCTCAATTCTTTTTGGTATCGCTCACCTATCCTATGGTTTAACCATACCTGTTGTAATTATTATTCTGATGGGGATGATTTTAGGATATGTTGTTTATAGGACTAAGAATTTGTATTCAGCGATAATTGCTCATGTGGTCTATAATGTAACAAGTTTGGCGCTTGCGTTTTTAGCTCAGCATCTTACTAGTGGATCAGCGTTAATTCTATTAAGGTGATTTATATCCAGCTAATAGAGGTCACGAGGTGACTTTATGCAAAAAGAAAGAACATTTGTCATGATAAAACCTGATGGTGTGCAGAGAGGCTTCGTTGGTGAAATTGTTAGTCGTTTTGAAAAGAAAGGATTAAAATTAGTAGCTATGAAACTTGTATCGGTTTCCAAAGAGCTTGCTGAAAAACATTACGGCGTTCACAAGGATAAACCCTTTTTTAAACCAACGGTCAAATACATCACTTCTTCTCCTGTCGTGGCTATGGTTTTGGAAGGAAACAACGCCATAGAACTCGTCAGGACCATGATGGGAAAAACAAATCCGCAAGAAGCAGCTATGGGAACAATTCGCGGTGATTATGGGCAATTCATAGGCAGAAATATAGTGCACGGTTCTGATAGCCTAGAGACTGCTAAGTTTGAAATCAATTTATGGTTCAAACCTGAAGAAATAGCAAGTTATACAAGAATAGATGAAGGGTGGCTCACTGAATAAAATTTTTTTTATTTCGCCGTTGACTTTATAATATATTGTGTGATATTGGCCTGACTATGACTTTTGATCGCAGAACTCTTATTATTCCTGAAAATACTAAATTTGAAGAGCGTACCATAGTTACGAAGGGTGATGTAGTTATAGGCGATCGATGTTTGATACAATTCGGAATAAAAACAGATGGCAGAATTTTTATTGGGGAGCATGTAATTATTGATGGTGGTTTGGATGCGACTGAAGATATTAGGACAGATATCTTTTCGACAATTGGCGGTGATATAAAAAGCGGTGGGAATGTTTATCTTGGGGAGAAAGTAAAGGTTAAGGGAAAGCTTTCGTTACGAGGTGATCTCGACGTTGGCGACAGTGTAGAAATTGAAAAGGGATTTGAGGCTAAAGGTTGGATAAATATTCGCAGCCCCATCCCAGTTGTTATATATGTTTTTATATATCTCTTGCAGCTTTTGAAAATGGGACATAGTGAAGAGGTTGAGCGGATAATAAAAGAAATTGAAGAAAATAATGGTGATACTATACCCATTTCTGAGACTTTTCTCTTTATACCAGACAATTCAATCATTGGAGTTCAGAAATCAAAAGTCGATTACAATCTTAGTGTGGGAAAAAAATCTCAGCTCTTAGGAAATTATGAAGTAAAAGGAAACGTTTTTGTAGAAGCAAATTCGATAATTAATGGAACCTTGAAATCTACAGGCGATATTTTTTGTGGCGAGAAAACAGTTATTCAGGGTAGCATAGATTCAAATGGTAGTGTAAGACTTGAAGATTCTGTTAAGATCGCAGGTAGTGTTTCCGGAGACAAGATTTATCTGCCAAAAACTGCATCTGTGAATGGCGAACTATTTGCCAAGAACGGTGTATCATTCACTACACCAGCAGAAACTAAAGTCGAAGAAAAGATTGAACGCTTTGAAAAAAATTTAGATGTAGTTGATGAATTAGATCACATGCTGGAGTAAAAAAATGAGCATGCAAATAGGTATTGTTGGAAAACCCAACGTAGGTAAATCTACATTTTTCAATGCTGCGACTGACGCTCATGCGGAAGTTGCGAATTATCCATTTACTACAATTGATGCAAACCACGGAGTAATGTATGTCAATAAGCCTTGTCCTTGTAAAGAGTTTAATGTTAAATGTACGCCACATAACTCTAAATGTATAAATGGGACGAGGTATGTGCCGATCGAAGCAATAGATGTAGCAGGTCTTGTTCCAGATGCATTCAAAGGTAGGGGGCTGGGTAACAAGTTCTTGGATGATTTAAGGCAGGCTCAGGCTTTGATACACATCGTTGATTCTTCTGGTAGTACCGACTCTGAAGGTAAAGCATGTGGTATTGGTACTCACGACCCATTGGATGATGTCAATTTCTTAGAGCGAGAGATCAACTACTGGCTAATGGGGATAATAAAGAAAAGTTGGGAAACAGTTGCAAGACGATGTGAACTAGAAGAAAAAAAGATTGAGGCAATGCTTGCTGAAAAACTGACTGGACTTGGAATTAAAGACGAGCACATCCACAACGCGATGAGGATTTTGCACCTTGAGGGTAGTAAACCATCCCGGTGGACTGACGAGGATCTTTTGAAACTTTCCGATTATATCAGAAAAACAAGTAAACCAATGATTATTGCTTTTAATAAATGTGATATCGCGCCGGATAAATTACTTGCAAAAGCCCAAGAGTTAAAAGATAGAGGATATATTGTAGTTCTTACTAGTGCTGAATCTGAACTGGCGCTGAATAACGCAGCTAAAAAAGGATTGATCGAATACAAACCTGGTGGTAAGGATTTTAAAATTTTAAAAGAATCAGAATTAACCGATAAACAAATCAATGCCTTGAATTACATTAGAACAAACGTCCTGCAAAAATTTGGATCTACAGGCCTTCAAAAATGTGTCGAAGAAGCAGTTAAAATGCTAGATTTGATAGTTGTCTATCCTGTAGAAGATGAAACGCATCTCAAAGATAAAAAAGATAGAGTTTTACCAGATGCATATTTTATGAAAAGAGGAAGCGTTGCTAAGGACCTAGCTTACAAGGTTCATACAGATTTAGGTGATCATTTTATAAGAGCCATAGATGCAAAAACCCATCGTGTCATAGGTGCAGATTATCAGTTAAAAGATGGGGATGTTATAAGAATAGTTACAGATGCCTAAATTTGTTGTTTTATAATGCCTTCTTTACCGCAAGTGGGACATTTGATTTTTGTGTTTTCTCCTTCCAGCTCAGTTAAAAATACATTTTTGCATTGAGGGCATCTTAACTTTATTTTTCTGATAGATGGTTCTTCTATCTCTGCTGTTTGCTCCAACTGTAAATTTTTTGCTTCTTCCTCTTGTTCAATATTTTCTGGTTTTGGTTCAGTCTCTTTAGCTTCTGGTCTTTTTATTTTTTTTTCGATAGCATAAGACAGAGCGTTCTCGAACGACTGAGATGGTCGCAATTCATCTGATTCTTTAGGTTTTACTTTTGCCGCTTCATCTGGAAAAGGTTGTGGTGTAACTTTGTCTTCTAAGGTGCTTGTTTGTTTTTCCTCCTCTAAAGGTGTTTTATCGTCTGTGATTTCTTTTTTGGAGTGATCTGGCTCCAGACCTTCGGTTTTTTTATCTAAAATTTGAGCCTGCCCAACTAGCCAATTTTCCATCTCTAAACGTTTTTTTTCTGTTTTATGTTTAGATGGCATAGGTTTTGGGATAGGTTGTTCTTTTGGTATTGCTTCAACCTTTTTTTCTGTTTTTAAACTTCTATATTGTTTTATCGAATGTGTTGATACAATTGCGGTATAGTATATGGAGCAGACTAGTAATAAAATTGTAAATAATAGTTGGATATAAGCGTATTTTATAAGAAAAACGATATTTGCTAGTGCGATTTTGCCAAGTCCGTCTACAGTCCTTATAAAATTATATTCAGAATAGACTACCAAGATACTGAAAACTAAAATTAAGATGCTGATCAGTGCCATTGCAATCTGTCCAATATGTGAAAATTTTAAAGATGCATGGAATGTAATGAAGATAAATGAAATCAAGGCAAGTATTATCATAACCCAAAATAAAACGCTGATAAAATTTAGATTACCTGCCAAGCTTTTAATTTCTGTATTGCTGCTCGTTTTCATCAATTCATAGTTAAAGTATAATTCCCCTTTTACTGAATCGTCTTCTGTGACTGAGAGCCATGGTAAAAATGATACAAGAGCAAGACTAGTTATACTAAAAATCAAAATCCAAACTATTAGTCTTTTCATATTTGGGCGCCCCCGTACCTATAGGTGGAATGCGATTTTTCGGGTTCTTTGGATTCCAGTCTTTTTTCTACTTCGTGGAAGTTAATTTTCATCAACGTCATCGAGCCTTTCATGATTGCACAAGAAAAGAAAAGCATCATGATAGGTGCAAGGAATATCAATCTGGCATCAGTTATGCCTGATGTTGTAATGAATGACCAGTTGTAATACATCAGAAAATGCGATGCCAGAAATTTTAGGGATAGCAACAAAATAAATACACTTGTAATTACGTATCCTGCAGCGAATATTGAACAAACCAAATAAGATTTCTCAAAAGAAAAGTTACGGAACCTATCGATTACTACAAATATTGTAAAAATCAAACCCATTATTACTAAGGCAATGAATCCGTATGTTGTTAATTTTGGTATGGTCTTAAAATCATCAATGGTTAAACCAATATAATTTTGACTATTATTCGTACAATTTGTACATGGTGAATTAAAAAGATGCGTAATATTTTGGTAGGTTTCATTATTTTGGATTTCTTTATTCTCAAAATCTTTATAAAAGAACTGTTGTGTTGATATATCGCCAATATCATATTTTGCATACATCCAAGGTGTATAGTTGATAAGAGCTAAAGCTGCAAGTGCAATGATTATTATGATAATACCTGATTTGAAAAATGGTTTATCACTGGCTTTTCTCTTTTCTTTTGTTGGTTGAGTATTTTTTAGAAATTCAGCTTTTTTGAATGTTTCGTCTAAAATTTCCTCTTTAACTTTGTCTCTCTTTTTCCTTACAAGCAAAAAGTCATCGGTAGGCTCCTCGTTACCGGGTATCATAGCTTCTCTCCTGCACCTAAGGTTAAACTGATATTTGACTATTAAATCTTTTGAAAACTTGAGCTTTTGTTTTACTCGATTTAAGAAAATGTATTAAATATTGTTCATTGTATGTAACGATTTGTCTTAATAATGAGGTGTTAGACTATTGATAATATTTGACAACCATCTCCATCTGAGAAGGGATGGACGTTTCTTAGATGCAGTTAGAGATTTTAAAAAAGCAGGTGGGACACATTTTGTTTTGTGTCAATTTCCAATGACCGATTTAGTGATTAAAGAACGAAGCTACAGATCATGTTATAGTGAAACATTGAGAATGGCTGATGAAATACGTTCAAAAATTGATATCTGTGTTTTTGTAACTGCTGGGCCGTATCCTGTCGATTATCTGAAATTGGTTGAGAAATTTGGAAGAGAGTCTACCATTGAAATTATGAAGAAAGGAATGGATGAAGCCGCAGAGCTTTGTAGCGAGAAGAAATGTATTGGTATAGGCGAGGTCGGTAGACCTCATTTTGAGGTAGATAAAAAGATTTTTGATGATTCTAACGAAATTCTTTTTTATGGGATGCAGCGAGCAAAAGATGTTAATGTACCTATCATTTTACATACGGAGAGCACCACCCCTGATCAGTGCAAAGAATTTGTAGAAATGGGTAAAAAGGTAGGTCTGCCTGCCTCTAAAATCGTTAAGCATTTCTCGCCACCTTTGATATTAAAAGACGAAAATTATGGTTTGATGCCTTCACTTTTGGCAAGTAAAAAGAATGTTACTGTGGCCTTAGAGAAAGGTACAAGGTTTATGATGGAGACCGACTATATAGACGACCCACGTAGACCTGGGGCTGTTCTTGGGCCTAAGACAATACCTAGGACAACGTTGGAATTTATAAAGAACGGTTTTTTAACTGAAAAACAGGCTTATGAAATCCATAAGGAAAACCCAGAAAAAACATATGATATTGACTTAAAACCATAGAGTTTTAAATGGTTATGTTATTTGAGGTTGATGGTTAAGCATGGCTAAGAGATTCGATACTAGAACGATATTGATTATATTGCTAGTTTTGCTCATTATAGGTGCTGGGTATATTGTAATTACTAGCCTGCCTCCAGAAGAAAAGTATCTTTATCCAGAGGATGTACTGAGAAACAAGTCTCAATATATTAATCAGACGATATCGGTAAGAGGATACTATATAATTGAACAGACTCCTGAGATTGTATCAACTTTGTCGACTACCGCGGGTAGATCAGCTCTTAAATTGGATTATTCCCATATCAAAAATACAACGGGTCTGGTAACAGGCACGCTCTATATCTTTACAGGAAAATTGATAGAAGATACATCAAATCCAGTAGCTTTGGATGTTATACTTTTTGCGGAAGATTTTAAAAGAGTTTAAATTTTTAACCTATGTATTTTAGTTCCTCAGATTTCTCTTTAGGAGCTCCTTCCATTTCTCTTAGCTGATGTGCAATGTATTCTATCTCTTTTGCCTTTTTTTCTAATGCAGATAAGTTTATCTCAACATTTGTAATTTTTGTTAAGACCTTCAGAATAGCCTTTGCGCTTTTTGGGTCAACTAGATAGCCTGATGTTTCGCCCATGAAACATGTCCCTTTGAATCCTCTAAGTTTACCCAGGCCAAGTAGTAAACCGCTGGCTCCGACAATTCCGCCGCCAGGCTCGTTTTTTCTGAAAATAGCACCATATTTTTTCATCTTTTTTACAAGACTTTGGTCGGTTGTTGCACATAGCACCTTTGGTTCTCCTACATCGTGCCCTAGTCCATAGCCGCCTAATGTAAATATTTCGTTGGCATTGAACTCTTTGGCGATGTCTAATATTTTTTCAGCGAGCTCATATTGACCATTTGAGGAAAGAGCTTGGTAGTCACCCGTCAGCAAAATAAGATCCCTTTGGTTTCTTTTTTTAGCTTTCCAATAATAAAACTCGTTATTTACAAGTGAAATGGTTCCATCTGTGTTAATAAAAACTTGAGGTGGGAAATCTTTACTGTACAGTTCGATAAATTTTGTAGCTTTTATGCTATCTATTAGATGCTCAACTGCTAGTTTTCCTACGTTTCCTATTCCTGGAAGTCCTTCTATAAAAATTGGATTTTTTAATTTTGGTTTTTTTGCAACGTATTTTAATGTAATGAATTCCATTTTATACCACCTTCTGTTGTTTTTTTAATTCCCTTCTGTATCTTCCGTAGTGATCTTCAGGTGAAAATCTTGGTGGATTTCTTGATACAGTATTTCCTTTGCATTTGCTGCATATTTTGTCTAATGCGTAAGTTTTACAATTGTTGCAGTAAAGTAGATCTGGCATTTATTCCCCTGTTTTGCGTTGAAATTCGCAATCTCCCTTATACTTCTTGATGTGATCTTTAATTTTATCTACGGCTTTTTTCATTTCGTCTTCAGCTATTTTGTAATCTGGGGCTTTAACGGTTATCATGTATCTTGGTGCGCCGATATATTTGACCGTTATTTCTACGTCTTCATATTTGCTTTCTTCGGCTTTCGCTAATGCATCGCGGATATGATTTGCTCCGTCAGGAAGCCAAGAAGTAACATTAATGTAACCTTTTATATCAACGAATGGAACTGCTATACTTGCCTTGGCTATTTCTTCAAAAGATTTAAGCCAATCACCCTGGAATCCATCTTTTTTTAGTGTTTCTATATCGTAAGAAGCTTCCTCAAATGCAGCATACACCGTACCGTATTTTTTGGTTAGATCGCTAGCAAAATCTGTGTAGCATTGTTCAACGCTTTTATTCAATTTTTTTGCGACCATTTCAAGAAGTTTATTTGATTTTTGGGTGTTTTTCCACTCTTGAATTTTCTCTCTCTTTTGGTGTTCGTTAACCTTTTTTAATGACAAATCAACGTGTTGCTTTGCTCTGTCAATGTGTATAACTCTGCATACTATTTTTTGTTTCTCTCTGACATGATCGCGTATGCGTTTAACCCAACCAGTTGCGATCTCGGCTATGTGAACAAAACCTTCTTTTCCCTCGTACTCATCTAAGGTTACAAATGCTCCAAAATTCTGAACTTTTGCAACAGTACCAATAACAAGTTCTCCCTCTTCAGGGTACTCTTTTTTTGTCATGCCATTGAACCTTTTTTTATTCGATGACCTCTAAAATCTCGCCTTTAATCTTAGCTTTTCCTCCAAATGGCTCTGCTAATTTTGCGCCACATATGTGACAATATACAACAGTACTTGCCTTATCGAATAAAACTTGTTCGTTTTCGCAATCGGTGCATCTCACTTTTATAAATTTACTTTTTAATCCTTTCATTACTTACTCACCTATTTCAAATTTTTTTGCTCTAAGACCTGGTGGTTGATGGCTCTTTTTGCATATTTCACAGGTTAATTTTAAACCGATGCGTCTTGTAGCCTTCTCTCTCCCTTCAGGTTTTGGTCTTGGAAATCCTCTGTATCCGCTTGTAACACGACGGAATCGTCTTTGACCCTGTTTAAGTTCACTAGCTTTTCTCTTTTTCATCCTGTCTACAGTGTGCATTGTATGTTTTTTGCATTTTGGGCAATACGTCTTAATTTTTCGCGGTAACTTCATATTAATTCCTTTAATTTGATTTTAGGGTGAAAAGGTAAATAAGGAGGTAATATAAAAATGTAAGCTACTTATTTATCTTCTCGGCAGCCCCTCTTTTTAATAGCATTTCCCCCATATCTTCTGGTAAGGATAAGACATCATTGTTCTTCAAATTGTATTTCTTTTCATCAGTGCCAATAAACTCTGGTATGTCCTTTGTGATTCTAATTAGGGGATTCGTATTTTTTTGTTTTGTTTCTTTTGTTTTAGCTGGTTCTTCGATTTTAGGATGTTCTTCTATTTTCTCCTCTTTTTTTTCTTCAGTCTCAATCGTTTTTGTTGTATCTTCAGATTCTTTTTTTGTTTCTTTTTCTAGATATTTTTTGCGCGAGGTTAACATAACGTTTAGAACAGACTCATAAAGATATGCCTCAGCATCTATCATGTTTTTAAGGTCAGGGTTACCCCCGCGTGCCTTTGAAATTGCTGCAAGTAAAATCTTTTTTTCTCTCTGCTCATAAATACTTGCTGCGATTTTTTTTGTATTTTGTATTTCGTCATTCAAAAGCATTTGTTTTTGATGCGCTGTCTCTTTTTCGATTCTATTATTTAGATTTTCCAAGTATTCAGCTAGGTCACCGTAGAAATCTGATACCAATTCGGTCAAAATCGGTGAATTTTTTTCTGTCTCCTGAATTTTCCTCAGAATTCTGTAGTTTATCTTCTCTTCTTCCATTTATTTCTCACAAAATGAATCATTACCACGTTAAATAAATTTTGAATTAAAATCCTATTGGGCGATTGTAGCTAGCCTCCTCCCTATTAGGAAGACAGCTACGTAGGCTGGGACCTCTTGTTTACCCGGTTTTAGGTTGAATTCTTCCTCTTTTATCTTTATGTTTATTGGTTGTTTTAAATCAACATGAACTTGTTTGTCTGGTAAAACAACTGTGTCTCTGAGGGGATCAAAATCTTTTAACTTGTTTAGAAATATTTTTTGTACCTTAAATCCTGTCTTTCCGTGGAGTGATTCTGGTAGTCTGATGAGGCGTTTAACATCGCAGGTCACAGGCTCGTCTGTTTCTCCAGCGCTTATAGAAACAGCGGTTTTTCTCAATGCGTTGTTCAAAAAGAATTTTCGTATTGTTTTTGATTGGTCCAATTTTCCTTCCTTTATTCTTTCCATTCTTTCCCCGGAAAGATCTTGCAGAAGTTGCTCGGCGTCAGACCTCGAAACACCGTATTCTTCCAGTTTTTCTGCAGGATTTTCACTTTTTACAATTTCATTTATGATTTCAATTATGCCTTTGCTTATTCTTCCTTTCCATCCGGGTTCGTCAGGTCTTGGCATCCTCAATGTTTTTCCACTTGGGTAACTTACTCCACCGTAACTCCTTGTCCCTGTAACTTGCTCATGAAAAACTAGAGAATCTCTCAAATCTCGCCCAGTGATATAATCGACAATTTCTCTTCTCTCGTTGCTATCTAAATTAAGGATTTTCGGGTCTTTTACGTGGCAATGGTATCCTCTTCCTCCGCTGAAATAAAGTTCTACATATTTTTCTTCGAAGCCAAAATCATTTAATAAAAAGTCATTAACAAGTTTGTAGAATTCCTTTTTTACTAACTCAAGTTGTTTGTCGTAGCTTAATTTACCTGCATCTGGCAGATGGTCTGAATCTAAATCAAAAATGAGTTCTGCGCCCATCCATTCTTTTTCTTGCATCGTAGGTGCACCTGGTTTTTGATAATAGGCAGATGAGTAGTAAACATCGCTTGGAATTTTTTCTTTTAGAAAGTTTGTAAAATGTGTCTTCTTCTCAAAGCCGATGTGTCTGATCATTCCTTTTCCGCCAAAAACAACAAAGGCAAACTCTCTTTTACCAAAGCGATCTGGTAGCCCTGGTTCATTTTTATCGTAATATTTTCTAAATTCTTCTTTCAGGAATTCTAAAGATGCTTTTAAACTGATTTGGTCGTCCATTTTATAAAATCAGATGTCTTTTTTGTCTATAAATACTTATTCTTAAATTATCTAACCTAATCTATAATTTTTGAGATAAAGTTTTATGAATGTAAGATATTACGGGCTTCAATGGGTATCATAGAAGACGAATTAATGTCATCATCGGTAATAAAAAATTCAAATGTGCTTGACTTTGATTACGTTCCAGATGAGTTGATACATAGAGAGGAGCAGCTTCGTTTTCTTGCTCAGATGTTTAAACCTCTGCTTTCAAGCGTTCCGCAAAATGTTGTTATTAAAGGACCGGTTGGCACAGGAAAAACAGTAATTGCAAAAAAGTTTTGTAATTCTCTGGTGACACTTGCTCGTAAGCAAGGCAAGATAATAGAATACGTTCATATTAATTGCAGAAAGCGATCAACTGATGCGATGGTTTTACTTGGTATTTTGAATCATTTTGATTCTCGTTTTCCCGACCGTGGTTTTTCTGTCGAGGAGATGCTGGATGTTCTTAAAAAACAGTTAATAAAGAGGAACGCGCAGTTGTTGGTTGTTCTCGATGAAGTAGATGCGCTTTTGAAAAAAGGCAGTTCAAATCTTGTTTACAATTTAACCCGTTTTTCTGACGAGTTGTACAAAGAAAAGGTTCCTATCTCACTTCTTTTGATTTCTCAAAAGGATGTTTTGGTAGAATTAGATCCTTCTGCGCTTAGTACCTTCAAACGTAGCAATGTTT
>Ga0315294_10000774_pt1 | contig 34518 bp, 16 predicted proteins | sample YL17G13_40_MG_FD_203626 | JGI IMG/M metagenome (GOLD analysis project Ga0315294, IMG submission 203626) | Sediment microbial communities from Yellowstone Lake, YNP, Wyoming, USA - YL17G13_40 | ecosystem: Environmental > Aquatic > Freshwater > Lake > Sediment | place: USA: Wyoming | collected...
CTCCCTAAAACCTGACCTAGTTGGTTTTACCGGAGGAGGTTATGCAACCAACACCGTCACCTGGAACGTGAAGACAAGCAATGATACCGGCTACAATATAGGAGTCAAAGCCAGCACCAGCCCCGCCTTAGGCACAGGCAGTTTTACTATTGCCAACTATACTCCAACCGGCACGACAACCACTCCCGACTACAGCTGGGGCATAGGTTCTGCTATTTCTGAGTTTGGGTTTGCCCCCTACAATGCGACTAGCCAGATTTCAAAGTTTAAAAATGACTCCACCAACTGCAACACCGGCTCCACCATTACCGACTGGAAATGCTGGTTTCCATTCGCGACCGCTGATACTCAAGTAGCCAACCGCGCCACCAAGACCACTACTGCCGGCGAAGACACCAAAATAAACCTCGAAGTCCAGATTGACGTTGCCAACGGCTACCAAGAAGACGGCACTTATACCGCAACAATCACGGCCACCGCGACAGAAAACTAAGTTATTCAAATTTTATGATGAAAACATTTTTTCTTTTCTTGTTCATAGTGGTGGTGGGAAGTTTTGTTTCGGTTCAAAAAGTTGCGGCTTATCGCATTGAATCTCCTTCGTGGGTGACGGTTGAAAATGATTTCGTTTTAACTCCGGCAAAAACCGAAATATGGGTGAATCCGGGAGAGGTTGTAAAAAAGGAATTGGTCATTATCAACCGGACAGGTGAAACATCCGGGTTCAAGGTTGAAATAGAAGATTTCAGGGGGTCGCGCGATCCCGAGCAAACCGTTGTTTTGCTTGGTAAAGAAAAGGGGCCGTACAGTTTAAAGGATTGGATAAAGCCCGATATTGCCGATTTTGACTTAAAGCAAGGCGAAATGATGAGTTTGGGCATTGAGGTTACGGTGCCAACAGACGTGGAGCCGGGCGGGCATTATGGAGCAATTATTATTTCGGCCCAGCCTTCTGGCGGAACCGCAGAAACCGAAAAAGGAAAGGTTAAGGGCGGCGTAAAAATAGAATCAAGAATTGGCTCGCTTTTCTTTGTAAGAGTGAGGGGGGACGTTAAAGAAGACGGCGTCCTGAAAGATTTTAGCCTGGCTGGCGGGAAGAAGTTTTTGGAAAAAGGGCCCATTAATTTTGAGATTCTTTACGAGAATAATGGCAGTATCCATTTGGTTCCCTACGGTATTCTTGAAATCAGAAATATTTTAGGGAAAAAAATTGACGAGATAGAAATTGAGCCCTATTTCGCGATGCCCGATTCGTTGCGGTTAAGGGAGGTAAAATGGGAGAGGAGTTTCCTTTGCGGAAGATATACTGCCTTGCTCTCTTTGAACCGCGGCTACAAAGACATCATTGACCAAAAATCACTGAGTTTTTGGGTAATCCCCTGGAAAATTCTTTTGGTTGTGTTGATAGTTTTAGTTTTGGTTATTTGGTTCTTTATCTGGGCGCTTGGTCATTTCGAAGTCAGAAAAAGAGGGCCAGAGAAAAATGGTTAAAAAAAAGAAGACCCCGCGAGAATCCTCTAAAAGTTGCTTTGGTGGTGGGTTACGCTCCTTTAAAGAGGATTTATAGGGTCTTCATTTACAAGATTACAACAGGCGAAGAATTTTGTCAAAAACTTTGTACACCTTTTTTCCACAGTTATTTCACATTAAAAAAATGAAAAAAAAAGGGAGAGTACCTATAAAACAAAAAATAATCATACAAAAATTTTTATATATACTTATTTTGTCTTTTTTTATTAATATAAGCGGGGGTTGCCCCGTTTTCGCTGTTATAATGGACAGCAATAACTACCGTTTGGAAATAGAATCATCCGAACCGGAATCTTTCGGGGGCGAGCCGGTTTTTGACGATTCCGTGGCAGGCATTTCCCAGAAAAGCCATTACGTCAGTGAAAACAATTATGGTCAATATTATAAATTTAGAATTGCGTTGTTCGGGTTGATATTGGTTTTAATGGCATTTTTATACATTAAGATAATAAAAAGGAAATATACAATCACCAGGAAAAAACGGATAACCGCTTTTCGTTAATCCAGCAAAACGGAAGAAGATGAAAAAGTTTTTGATTTTTTCCAAAGTTGTTTTTTTCGTCGGGTTGTTTTTTTCTATCGTTACTTTTAATTCCTGCGCAGAAAAAGCAGAAAGCTTAAATTACGATATTGTGATTGATTCTTTGAATAATGCCGGAGGAGACAACCAGATTTCTTCCAGCGGTTATAAAATGAAAGACACGGTCGGCGAGGTTGGCACAGGAGAATCGGCAAGCACAAACTATAAATTAAAAGCAGGGTATAGGCAGATGGACGATGCTTTCTATATTTCAATAAATACTCCCGACAATGTTAATTTAGGCAGTTTAAGCGGATTTACCGGCGGCACGGCATCGGGTGACCTAACTTGGACGGTTATCACGGATAACCCGGCCGGCTATAATTTATCAGTCAAAGCCGGCGCCTCCCCGGCCTTAGGCACAGGTACTTATAATATTGCCAACTATACCCCGACCGGCACGACAACCACTCCCGACTACAGTTGGGGCATAGGTTCTGCTATTTCTGAGTTTGGATTTGCTCCCTACAATGCGACTAGCCAGATTTCAAAGTTTAAAAATGACTCCACCAACTGCAACACCGGCTCCACCATTACCGACTGGAAATGCTGGTTTCCATTTGCGACCGCTGATACTCAAGTCGCCAATAGGACCAGCAGTACGACAGGCGAAAACACCAATATAAATCTTCAAGTAGAAATCAACACCGCCAACGGCTATCAGGAAGACGGGACTTATACCGCAACAATTACAGCCACAGCAGTAACAAACTAAATTGAAAATTGTTTATGGATGATTTAGAAAAACTGCTCATAAAACTAATAAAAATCGGAGTAATTCTTATTATTTTTACTCCCTTGGTGATGGGCGAATTTGGTTTATCTTTTTCCGAATGGCCAAAGACGGCTTTTTTCCGCATTCTCACGGAAATTGTATTTATTTTTTATCTGCTCTTGGTTTGGATAAGTTCTAAATACCTGCCCAGGCTTTCATTATTGGTCTTAGCGGTTTCGGTTTTTATCGGGGTTTTAGGATTAAGTACCTTAACCAGCATTAATCCTGCCAGGAGCTTCTGGGGGAACCTGGAGAGGGGCGGAGGGCTTGCCACTTATTTGCATTTTTTAATTTTTTTCTTAATTCTGATTGGCGTGTTTAAAGAAAAAAAAGAATGGCTGTTCTTTTTAAAAGTAACTGTTTTTGTCGGCCTGCTTTCCAGCGTCGCCGGAATTTTGCAAAAATTAGGAAAATATTCTTTTTATGGCAACAGTTTGCCCGATAGAATGAGCGGAACGCTTTCCAACCCCGATTTTTTCGGCAACTATTTGGTTTTGAGCATCTTCCTCGGGATTTTTCTAGTATTTGTCGAAAAAAAACTTATTTGGAAGTTATGCTTCGGGGGCATAGTCGTTTTAAACTGCGTTAATCTCTTATTTACAAAGACAAGAGGGGCTTGGCTTGGGTTTTTGATTGGGCTCGCGTTTTTTACCTTTTTCTGGCTTTTTAAATATTCCAAACCTTATCCTAAACTAAAAAAAATAACCCTCTATGGCCTTCTTTTTCTGGCTTTAATCGTTTTCGTAGTTTTTTTGAACCAAGACATTTTGCATTTAAACGAAAATATTTTCTTCCAGAGATTTCTAAGCACCTTTGATTATTCTGCTCTAAAGCCGCGTTTGATTGGTTGGGAAATAGCGATTAAGGCCTGGCGAGAAAACATAGTATCGGGCAGGGGTTTGGAAACACTCAGTTTCTTTTCCGATAAATATTTTAAATCAGATTATTACAAGTTTTTGCGGGAGGGAATTATTTTTGACAGGTCTCATAACGCCTTCGTAGACTTATTGGCGAACGCCGGGCTCTTGGGGCTTTTAGGATATCTGTTTATTTTTTTTACAGCCCTTTATCTTTTATTCAAAAAGAACAAAGAATTTAGAGAGACCGCTAATTTGTTAATTATCACTTTCTTTGTTTCCTATTTTGTCCAGAATTTTTTTAGTTTTGATACCATTACAACCTACTTAATCTTTTTTTTAATTTTGGGATTTGTAAACAATAATTATATTTTTTATGTTCCGCGAGAAAACATAATACAAAGAAAGTTATCTTTCTTCAATGGGAGAAAAGGGCTTAAAAAAGCTTTAATTGTTGCCCTTATTTTCTTATCGCTGGCAGGTATTTACGAAATAAATTTAAAGCCGGCCCTAGCCTGCCGTACTTTTATTGAGGGGTTAGACCTTGAAAGGGGGGATTTTTCCGGAGCGCTTGCAAAGTTTAAAAAAGCAATTAGCTTAAAGACAATTTACGACAAAGAAATTAATATGGCTTTAACACAGCATTTGATTGATGTGTCCGAAAAGGGGGAGAAGAGCGGTTTTAACAAAAAAATAAATGAATTGCTTTTTTCTTCCAAATTTTCTTTTGAAAAAGAACTGGGAAAACCGGATATAAAATACCTTTTTTCGCACGAATTAGTCGTCCGGGCAGACGAAAGATTGTATTTAACATCAAAAGATAAAAACATACTTGAAGCAATGGAAAGAATTTCTGATAAGGCATTGAGTTTTAATAATCAAAGTCCAATTTTTTGGCGGCTGTTTGGCAAGGTAAAAATACTGCAAGGACAATATGAAGAAGGAGAAAGGATGTTCAAAAAATCATTTGAGGTTGGGGCTAAGGATATGGAAAACCAGATAATCTTTTACCAAAACTTAGGTGCGGCTTATTATGAAGCCGGAGAGAAAGAAAAATCAGCAAAGAATTTTGAAAGGACGGTCAATTTATTGATTCTTTCCAGAAAATTTATGAATCCAAGCGAACTTTATATCAGAGATATTTCTTTTATTGACAATGTCGCCCTTATTTATTTGTTCGAACTTGAAAGCCCCGAGCAGGCGCGACAAATTTATGAAAGAATAATGGAAAATTTTCCTCAATACAAGGATGAGATGGAGCGTCGTTTAAGGCAACTTGGCTTGTAAGGTTTATGACAAAAACAGCAACTCTTAAAATATTTGCAGTAATACTGATATTAAGTATATTTTTTTCTTTCAAGGTTTTAACTTTCGCAGTTTCTGATTCAACCAATGTTAATTTATGGGTGAGCAGTAATTGCGGGGACGGTGTTTGTGATCCAGATGCCGGAGAAAACGAAAGTAATTGTCCGGCTGACTGCGGCTGCAACAATAATGGGGTTTGCGAGTCGGAACGGGGCGAAAACAACAGCAATTGTCCCTTAGATTGTCCTTCGGTTCCCACCCCCACGCCACCACCGTCTGCCGGGGGAGTGGTTTTGATACCCGACACGACGCCCCCTCTAATTTACAATCTTTTTATTAGTAAAATTACCTTAAACTCAGTAACGATATCTTGGGATACGGACGAACAGGCTATTTGCAGGTTGTTTTTGGGGGATACAGATGAATATAAAAAAGAAATTTACGCCGAGACTGTTTTTTTAAGGAAACATACCAGCGAAATAGTGCGGCTTTTCCCAAACACCACGTATCATTTTAAAATATCGTGTCAGGATACCAGCAAAAACGAAAGCGAAACCACCGACCAGCGGTTTACAACCCTGTCTAAGCCCGATATTACTCCGCCTGCGAACGTTAGTAATTTAAAGGCAACCCCGGATGATAAAAAAATAACTTTAAGCTGGAGGAACCCGCTGGATGCTGATTTTAAAGGGGTAAAAATATTAAGAAGTGATAAGTTTTATCCGACCGACCCCTGGGATGGCGAGGTTGTCTATAATAACAGCGGCGTCTTATTCATTGACACCGGGCTGGAAAACGGCGTTAGGTATTATTATTCTGTTTTTGCCTATGATAAAGGCGGGAATTACTCCTCAGGCGCCATTATTTCAGAAGTTCCGCGGAAAATTTTACCTCCGGAAATACAACCGCCGATCTTTCCTCTACCGCCGCCCGAAATAATCCCGCCCGTGAGACCCGCGCCCCCGGAAATAGAAAAATTAAATATAAACGACTTTGATTTTACCCAAAACGACCGAAATATCCCTCTTATTGAGGGGAAGGTCATTGAGGCAAAAGGTGGAGAGCCTTTGGTTATTTCTATCAAATATGAGAAAATCCCCGAGGTTCTAAAAACTATATTGGTTACGCTTGAGAAAGATGACAGGTTTTTCTCATTCCTTTTGCGGACGAATAAGGATAAAACAGTTTACGAGGCAACGGTTTTAATGCCGGAAGAAGAAGGATTGTATTCTCTAACAATCACCATTCTTGATTATAAAAACCAAACTTTAAAACAGATAAAGGGGGAGATAAGAATAAAAGGAGCAGAAACTACCGGGCCCTTGCCCTTTAAATACCCCTGTTTTAGGGCGATAATACTATGGATTTGCGTATGGTTAATTCTCATATTCGTTATCTTTATTTTCGCTTTAATCCGGAGAAAAATTAGAGAAGAAAAAAGAACAAATAGTTAAATGGTTTTAACTTAAATTAGCCCTATCAGCGATAGGGCTTTTTTGCTGTGATAAGGGGTTGACCCCCACACCATAACGAGTTTTAATAATTAAAGTTATGGTGAAAAGGAGGGGAGTAGAGTAGAAAAACAAGATTTATTTAAATTCCCCGAGCCGTGATTTTAATAATTATCAAAATAACTTAAACTCGTTTGGTGTGGGGGTTGACAGCCCCTTTTGTTATTGGGTATAATATTATAATAAATATCGGTTATCCGAGAATTACTAAAATAAGCACCTCGTCTAGCCGAGAAAGACTGAAAATAAGCGTAAAATGGCAACTTCTAAACACCAAATCTCACTTAAAAAAGCTTCTCAGATATCCGGCTATCATCCGGATTATTTGGGCGCCCTTATACGAAACGGCAAATTAAAAGGGGGCAAGATAGGCCGGGATTGGTTTACCACCGAAGAAGATCTGCGAAAGTACCTTTTTAATAGGCGGTTTTTTCTCGCAAAAGACTTGTTGTTCCAAAAAATAAGCAAAAAAGCATCTTTTATTATTTTAGCGGCCCTCCTGCTCCCCCTCTTTGTTTTTTTTCTTATCCATAGCCCAAAAATGTATTTTCAGAGGCTGGCAGGAGATTTTACCGGCGGTAATCAGATGCAAAAAGAGAGTTTTCTGGTTGGAGAAGCGGATGGGCCAAGAAAAATTAAGGTGACAAGTTATGTATCAGATAATAAAGGGAATATCGGGATTGCCGTTGAGCCAGAATCGATTGACATATATCGTGAAAAAGACAAAAGTTTTTTTCAAAAAATTAGCGATTTTTTAAGCAAAACATTCGAATAAAATATCCAGATGAAAAGGTGGTGGGTAAAAATAATTTTAATTCTTTTATTCGTTCTTGGTGGGTTGAACGTTTTTTGCGTTGCCTATGCCTCCTTCAATGAACAAATCAACTATCAGGGAAAAATTACCGATAACAGCAATCAGGCCATTTCCGATGGAGTGCACTGTTTTAAATTTCGGATTATGGACGACCTTACTGCCGGAAACCAGTTGTGGTCGGAGGAGTGGGATGTCGCCACTTCAAAAATTACCACTGCCAGCGGATTGTTCTCGGTATTGTTAGGTTCTTACCAAAGTCTCTCAAATGTTAACTTCAACCAAACGTCTCTTTATCTAGAGGTCCAGTACGACCCCGATTTTCCTTGCGACGATAATTATCAAGAAGTTTTTGCCCCTAGAAAAAGAATGGGAACGGTTCCGGCTGCCTTTGAAGCCAAAAAACTAGGAGGATATAATTGGGCTTGGCCTGGCGCCATTGGCGCAACGACACCCAGCACTGGCGCTTTTACCACCTTTTCTGCTTCCGGTATAGTGTCATTAGGCCAGACCACCATCACCTCCACTTCCACCCCCCAACTAACGGTCAAATACGATGGTTCTTACTACTACACCACCTCTGTGTCCAACGCCGGCACCATCTCCTTTGACGCCACCGGTGCCAGCTCGGCTTTCGGGTTCGCGGACAACGTGGGGATCGGTACGACAACCAAACAATCAGAGGCCTTGTATGTGGCGGGGAATGCGAAGGTTACAGGTACAGGGACATTTGCTAGTTTGGGAACGTTCAGCACAGCCCCTAACGCGAATTACGGCTTGAATGCCACGCTTTCGGGAACTGGTAAATACGGAACGTATTTCAGTTCCTTCGTGACTAATGGTGAAACTCAATACGGACTGTATAACTATATGACTACTGCCTCCGGGGACATAACAAGCAACGAAACGGTATACGGCATAAAACAAGACCTTTATTCCCAAGGAACTTTAGCAGGAGGTTATTCTTATGTTTACGCGATGTATAACGATATTCGTGCCAGCGGGTATTATACTTTAGATGAGGGCATTCATAATCAGTGGACGATCACAGGGCAATCTACTTATTCCAAGGGGTTCTATGACGCGGTTACCTCCAGCGGAACAAACGGAGGATCGCACACTGGTTATTATAGCAGCATGTCAGAGTCTTCTACCAGCAGAACTAATACTGGCTTTAGTTCTACGATTACGATGAATGCAGCCACAAATATTGGCTACAATGTTAATAATACGATTACTACGAGCAGCACTAGCACAACTGGTTACGGAGTCTATAGCACATTGACTATGGGTTCTGGCGGCACCGGAACCCTCTATGGTATTAATAACAACATGGCTATGGCAGGTCTAAGTAGCACTGCCTACGGCGTCTATACAACAATTGGAAATTCAGGCACTTCAAACGCCAAGAGTATGTATGGAGAGTATATTTCTCTTTCACCGAATCAGACAGGCGACACAGCTTATGGCGTGAACATATACACTGCATCCGCCATAACCAGCCCTTCTCAACCCCAAGTTGCATTATACTTAAATTGGAATATAGCTAATGCTGATGCCACTAACAGAAAATGGGCGATTTACAACGCTTCGCCAAGCACCGTTTCAGGGAAGGTATTCCTTGGCTTAGACAGCACATATACCTATTGGGGAACGGGATACGATGCTTACATTGGATTTGACGGCGATTCATTAAATATAGCTTCTAATCTTATTACAGCAACCGACAGTTTGGAACTTACAGGTGGGACTAATGGTATATTACTAATTATAACTGCAACGGGTCAGGTCAAACTCACAGATGGGGTCTTTGCTCCCGTCACCACAAACGATATAGACTTAGGCACTACTGCACTTCGTTTTAAGAATATTTATCAAGATGATAATGCAATACATTATTTCGGAATAGCCCAAGATGCCTCAATTGTCTTTGATGCTGACTCTTTAAATATGAAATCTAATTTAGTTACCGCTACTGATAGCCTAGAATTTACGGGCGGAACAAACGGAATAAAGTTTATCATTACAGCTACCGAACAGATAAAACTAACCGATGGAGTTCTCGCACCTACCACCACCAATGACATAGATTTAGGAACATCGAGTTTATTGTTTAAGAATGCCTATTTCAAAGGCGCAGGGACATTTGGCAGCGTGGCTATCGGCGCCACTACTCCCCAATCAGAATCCTTGTATGTGGCGGGGAATGCGAGAGTGACAGGTTTTGGAGAGTTTGATGGTGGTATCTTATCAGTTGGTACAAGTACAGGGTACACAATTCCATCAGGAGCAGGAACTCGTTTGATGTGGATACCAGCGAAAGGAGCTTTTAGGGCTGGTACTGTTGATGCAGCAGATTGGGATAGCTATAATATCGGTGATAATTCGTTTGCTGTAGGTCGAAATGCAAAGGCGATAGGAACTGGCAGTATAGCAACTGGGTCTAGTACAATAGCAGGAAGTGATGAGGATGGTTATGCTATTGCAATGGGGAGTAGCTCAGAAGCAACCACATTCGCAAGTATAGCGATGGGCAATTACGCAGTTGCAAATGGAGGAAGCGTGAATGCATCGATAGGAGAATGGACACTTGCAAATGGGGAAGTAAGTGCAGCAATGGGTTATTATACGACATCAAGCGGGAAGGGTAGTTTTAGCGTTGGTCTTAATGAAAATTTTAATTCAACTACATTCGTAGCAGGAACAAGTTCAACGATAGGAAAAGGAGCGATAGCACTGGGATATGCTACATCTGGCAAAACCCTAACGGCAACAGGCGATGGAAGTATCGCAATCGGTCAAGATGTTAATGCTACTACTAATAATAATGTTATAGCAATAGGAGAAAATTTTACTAATACAACGGATAGTTCTTTTGCCATCGGTTTCGGAGGAACAGATTTACTTATTACTTCTGGTTCTGCCAATTTTCAGGATACAAACCTCACCACCACAGGCACTGGCTTTTTCGGCAGCGTGGCCATCGGCGCCACCACTCCCCAGACAGAGGCCTTGTATGTGGCGGGAAATGCGAAGGTTACCAGTGATCTCACCGTCACAGGCACAGGAATATTTAATAGAGGTAGATTCACTGGAGCAATATATGATAATGCTGGAACTCCTCAGATGTCAATAGATACAGGAAGTAGACTTTTAACTTATGACGATGAAAATATTGCTATAAATTGGAATTTAGGCATAGCTTATAGTTTAGCTGACCTTAATACAGCATTAGATTTTAATAATAAACTTTTATATGGTTCTGATGAAAACGTTTCTGTTAATTGGAAAAACAGAATATTATATGATTCTCTTGGTACAACAGCAATGCTTGATTGGTCAACCGCAGGAACGGTGGCATTGGGAGCGAATAACCTTACCACCACAGGCACAGGAACACTTGGAAAATTGGTAGTAAATACTTCAGATTTAGTGGTAAACGCTACTAGTTATGAAAACAAAGTGGGTATAGGCACTGCTGCTCCTGCTGAAAAATTATCCCTGTCCGGCGGCAATTTTTTGCACACAGCCGGAACTCCAACAATAAAGTCCACCATAAACGACGACACCAATCTCTATTACGCCCACTCTGTCTATGTCTCAGGCAAATATGCTTATGTGGTTGATAATGATACTAATGGGGGAAGAGCAAACTTTACTATAATTGATATTTCCAATCCTTATTCGCCTCTAATAGTAGGAACACTCAATGATGATACTAATCTTTATAATGCCTATTCTGTCTATGTTTCAGGAAAATACGCCTATGTGGCAAATAATGATATTTCAGGCAGCTACGCAAACTTTACTATAATTGATATTTCCAATCCTTATTCGCCCTCAATAGCAGGGACGATAAACGACGACGGCAATCTTTATTATGCCCAGTCTGTCTACGTGTCAGGAAAATATGCTTATGTGGCCTGTCACAACGATAATAGTGGCAGTTACCGGGGTTTGGTCATCTACGATATTTCCAATCCTTCATCACCTTCAATAGCTGGCACGGTACAAGACGCGGGTAATCTTTATTATGCTTCCCATGTCTCTGTTTTCGGCAATTATGCCTATATTACGACCGAATCTTATAGTGCCGCTAAGTCCGCATTTACCATTGTGAATGTTTCAAATCCCTTCTCACCTTCAGTAGTAGGTTATATTAATGAAAACACCAATAACGGCACCAATGTTTATGTTTCAGGCAAATACGCCTATACGTGCTGGCAAGACCTCGGCAATAGTCGTGGAGAATGTCAGGTTATAAATGTTTCCAACCCCGCTTCTCCTTCCATAACAAATACGATTTATGACAGCACTAATCTTCCAAACCCTGAATTTATTTATGTTTCAGGTAGATACGCATATGTGGTAAATCAATGGAGTACAGGCAGCGCTTCAAACTTTGCCATTATTGATATTTCCAATCCTTCTTCGCTCTCAATAGCAGGGGCAATAGACGATGACACGAATCTTTACAATCCTTCTTCCATCTATGTCTCGGGCAAATATGCTTATGTGGTTGATAATGATACTGATGGCGGAAGAGCAAACTTTGCCATAGTTGATATTTCCGGCATAGACGCCCCCGCCGCCACCATCGGCGATTTGGCCGTCGGCACTATTGATGTCTGGGAGAATATGGACGTGAAGAATAATTTAAGCGTAGGAGGGGGATTAAACGTTGGCCCAAGAGGAATTTATTCATATGGCGAAGTTGGTATCGCAAATGCCTCTAATGCTTCATCTTTAACAGTTCTTAATAATACAACCCTAACAGCAACGGTTCAAAGTATCACCGCTAACGCCCTAACTACCGGCATTGGTCTGTCTATTACCAACGGCACTTCTGCAATGACCACAGGCAGTTTATTAAAGGTTGCTGCCAGCGGCACAGGTACAATAAATACCAATGGCATCGTCAGCATTACCCATGCCGGTATCTATTCCAGCACCAGCAATTTTGGTTTGTTAAGCGTCCAGGCCAATGCAACCACAGCCGGTACCATCCAAAACATCTCAGGCACGGCCCTGACTACCGGCGTTGGCCTGTATATTGCCAACGGCACTTCTGCAATGACCACAGGCAGTTTATTAAAGGTTGCTGCCAGCGGCACAGGTACAATAAATACCAATGGCATTGTCAGTATTACCCATGCTGGCATCTACTCCAGCACCAGCAATTTTGGTTTGTTAAGCGTCCAGGCCAATGCAACCACAGGTGGAACTGTTGCCAACTTCCAGGCCAATGCCCTAACCACAGGCACCAACCTTTACATCTCCTCAACCGGCACCGGCCTCACTTCGGGAAGCTTGTTGGTTGTTACCTCATCTACCATCGGCGCCATAGCAAGCAACGGCATAGTTTCATTTAATGCTGGCGGCAACTACACTAGCCCCGCCAATGTTGGTTTGTTAAATGTTACTGCTAATTCAACAACAGCAGGGACGGTGGCCAAACTTTCCGGCATTGCTTTAACAACCGGTCAAATATTAAATCTTACTAGCGGTGCAGGATTAACAACTGGCAGCGCTTTAGTGCTTACCGGTGCTTCCTATAAGCATGCTAGCGCAGAAACAGGCAATCTTGTGAGTATTAGTTTCACCGATGCTTCCACTCATACCACAGGCACGGCCACTACCAATGGTTTAAATATTGCCTCTACGTATAATAGCGTCAGCGTTGGGGCTAAAGCTATTAATGGTGTTTTTGTAATCGCGCCCACCCTAGTTGCCTGTGGCACCACCGGAGGTTCTTGCAGTTGGAATGGTTATAAGGTTGAGACTGCTGCGCTCACTCAACCAACTACTAACGCGTTTACTATGAACGGGTTTTTGCTTTCTTCAGCCGGCGCTCTTGTGCAAAATAATGTTGCCGGCACCATCAATTGGAATGGTCTTAACGTCCAGATGCCCAGCATTACTCAGACAACCGGTACGGTTACGGCAACCGGCATCAAAGTCGCCGGCGGGACAGTAACATCTGGCACGGCATATGGATTAGACATTGCTATGGCCGGCGGTACACAGGCAAGAATTGGTTATGACGCCAGTAATTATTATACTCAATCGGTATCTTCAGCCGGAACCGTTTCCTTTGACGCCACCGGCGCTAGCTCCGCTTTCGGGTTTGCTGACAATATGGCTGTTGGGGCAACCACCAAACAAAATGAAGCCTTGTATGTAGCGGGGAATGCGAAGGTAACAGGCACCATCACTTCAGGCAACAGCATCGTCATCAACGGCGTTACCGATACCATCACCGCTTCCTCCGGGACAATATCTTTTGGCAATGAAAACCTCACCACCACAGGCACTCTCTCCGCATTATCGGGGACATTTTCATCTCTTACTTCTGGCCGTATTCCCTACGCCTCAACCGCAGGACTTTTGATTGATGACCCTGACCTCACTTTTGATGGGACAAATTTAGCCATAGGGGCGATTACCCCTGTTTCCCGCCTCCATACAATAGGTCTTGCCGCAACTGATGTCTATACAAATGACGCAGGGATAAATTTCAGATATGTAGGTCTGCCTCCAAAGGTTTCACTTGCCCTCGTGGAGTTAGACGGAAATCTTGGGGTGGGAAAGTATTGGTGGTTCCAAACTTATGTTACTGCGCTTGGAGAAACAAGCGTAAACCAAGCTTATCCAAGAGTAAACATAACTACCGACGGAACGCATAAACAGGTTGATGTTACCGTTACCGCCTCAAGTGATTATAGGGTAACAAGCATAAACTTATACAGGTCAAAACTTGGCGGGGATTATTATATAGTTTATCCGTTAGTTGCAGGGCTTCCCAATACTAATCAAGTTTACCGAGATAATATCGCTGACGGCGCTTTAGGGGCGCAACGTTCTACCACCTTACCAGATAAGACACATCGGGCAATATCGATAAATGGCGTTCAGTCATTAGTCATAGACCCTTTACTTACCGTCGTAGGCGCAGGTTCGGGGAACTTGGCAAATTATTCAGGGGGAAACAGCGTCATCATCGGCGGGTCAAATGGGACAGCATTGACGACGGGGCAATCTAATATGCTTATAGGGACGACTGTCGCTACAACCCTTACTACGGGTAATCAGAATATCGGCATTGGTAATGCTGCCCTTAATGTTATGCAGGTAGACGGAGCGTATAATATCGCGATTGGTGGCAATGCTGGTATGTATGCCGGGTCGTCAAACATTGATATTGGTTATGGCGCAGGGGCTAATAATGTTTCAAGTTACAATGTCTGTGTAGGGGGTGGGGCAGGGCAAGGGACTGCCTCTGTTTCTAATTATCACTATGATACTGTGATAGGTTATCAAGCAGGTTATCTTCTAACGACAGGCGGGCATAATGTCTTGATTGGCGCGAAGATAGGCGATGCGCTTTTAACTGGCGAATATAATATAGTAATAGGATATGATTTAGATTTGCCCGCCACTTCCACAAGTAATTCATTGATTATAGGAAACCTTATCTATGGGACAGGCCTTGCTTATTCAACTGCGGCGGTTTCTACCGGGAAAGTGGGTATCGCCACAACCGCACCAGACCGGCAACTTGAAATAAACACGGGGGCAGCAACAGGAGGATTAAGATTAACGTATAACGACTCTGATGGTTCAGCTTCTACTTACTCTGATTTCTTGATAGACAGCAACGGCACCGTTTCCTTTGACGCAACAGGCGCCAGCGCTGCTTTCGGGTTTGCCGACAATGTAGGGATTGGGACAACCACCAAACAATCAGAGGCCTTGTATGTGGCGGGGGATGCCAACATAATGGGAGTTTATAAGAAAGGAGGCGTTTCGGGTACGACGAACAGCAGTTTGGACACGGTGAACGTTTCCGGCGGCATTGTTATCGGGGCCGGCAGTTCCGATTTGCGCCTGAAAAAGGATATTGTTTCCTTGGGTGATGACATCTTTTCAAAGCTGGAAAAAATCAACGGCATCTATTATTATTGGAACGAGGTTTATCAAAATCTGTACCCTTATGCCAGCCCGGACCGGCAAATAGGTCTTATCGCTCAGGATGTCCAAGCGGAATTTCCTGAATTGGTGAGCCAGAACACCGACGGATATCTGGGCCTTTCGTACGGCAAATTTTCGGCAGTGCTTTTGGAGGGGGTGAAAGAACTGGGCCAGAGAGTGGAGAAACTTGAACTGCAACTTTCCTTGAACAATAATGGCTCAGTGGGTGATGGAGATTCCGGCGTAATAAACCCGATATCTTTACTGGAGAAGTTCATCTCGCTCGGTGTCCAAATCAAAGAGGGAGTAGTTTGGTTTAAAGAATTAGCCGTGGAAAAAATAACGGCCAATGAGTTTGTTGCTGAAAAAATAACGGCCAATATAATAAGAACGGATAAAATAGAAATGGTTGACAGGGTGTCGGGAGACGTTTATTGTTCCTGGGTTGAGGGCGGGGAGTTAAAACGAGTAAGGGGGGAATGCTCTACAATACAATTTGATAACCAGGGAGATAGCGTCCAAATACCAGCGATTAATCCTACACCCGAACCCACGCCGGAGGTGGTTATAACTCCAACTCCAGAGCCTACAACTGAGCCTACGCCAACGCCGACACCAACCCCTGAACCAACCACTGAACCGACGCCCGAAGCGACGCCCGAACCCACTCCAGAAATAAATCCTGAACCGCAACAACCCGAACCAGTTTCAGTGCCCGAAGCTACGCCTCAAGAAGTTGTTGAGCCCTTAGAATAAAACTTTACTACCCTATTTTTAATTGCTAAAATAAACGATAACTAATAATAAATTTAACCAACAAAAATATGCCTAAAGAATCTTCGACAACAGTAAAATTTTGCGACTATATAACAAAGACAGGCATTTATCTTTTGGTATTTTTAATACCAATTTTCTTTTTGCCTTGGACGCTGGACAATCTTGATTTCAACAAACAGGCGCTGTTAATCGTGATAGTTTTTATTGCTTTCTTTTCCTGGATAATGAAAGTTCTGATTTCGGGTAAAATCCGGCTCAACTTAAATTTAGTTTATATCCCGCTGGGCTTGCTGTTTCTGACTTATCTCGTTTCCACTGTTTTTTCTTTGTGGCCGCATGGAAGTTTTTGGGGGTGGCCGTTGGTTACCACCGAGAGCCTCCTCACCTTAATTGGGCTGGTATTATTTTATTTGCTTTTTACCAATACATTAGAAAGAAAGGAAATTTTTTATTCAATAGTTTTGCTTGTATCTTCGGGACTGCTGGCGGCAATATTAGGAATTTTGCAAAATTTCGGCAAGTTTTTGCTCCCCCTTGATTTTACAAAAACAACTTCCTTTAACACGATTGGCACAATAAATAGTTTGGGGATTTTCGTCGCTGTTTTGCTGCCGATGGTGGTTTTCCTGGTCATCGCTACAAGACGCCTTTGGAGAGCATTCTTCATAGTTTCCGCAATCTTATTCCTTGTTTTGGCGGTATTGGTTAACCTTTCAACTATTTGGTGGGCTTTAATAGTGGGGACGATTTTAATTATTTTGCTTGGGGTGCAGAAAAGAGAATATTTTGACAGCAGATGGCTTATTCTGCCGATGTTCTTTTTGGCCTTGGCCTTGATATTCCTCTTTTTTAAATTCCAGATTCCGGGGATTAAATCGCGTCCGACAGATGTCTCTTTGACGCAGGGAACGAGTTTAAGTATTGCCGAGAGCGCATTAAAAGAAAAGCCGATTTTAGGTTCAGGCCCCGGCACTTTCATTTACGATTTCTCAAAGCTTAAGGAACCCGATAAGGATAAAATTAAGTTTTTTAATCCAACCGTCTCCTCGGACCAATATGATGCCTTTAACAGAACAGCTGCTCTTAACCAAACCCAACTTTGGGACATGAAGTTTTCCGGAAGCGTTTCCAAGTTTTTTGATGTTTTGCCGACAACCGGTATTGCGGGCGGCATTTCATTCTTATTGCTGTTGGGGGTTTTGGTTTTCTACGGCGTAAAAAGCATCTTTGAGCAGTCAGAAAAAAGCCGCGGTCAAAAAAGCCGTTCTGCGGTGAAAGAAGAGGACGGCGGAACAATATCGGAAACTTCCGAGAAAACAGAAGATGGGTTAAACGTGGGGATTTTTATCAGTTTCTTGGTGTTGGTTTTTGTATATTTCCTATCTCCCGTAAACTTCACTTTGGATTTCGTTTTCTTTTTACTGATAGGAGCATTTATTTGTCTAATTAGTCCGTTTAGAAAAGAGTTTTTGCTTAAACCTTCTTCCATCTTAACTCTTGGAGTAACATTTGTTTTCACCTTGGTCTTTATTTCCGGCTTGATGCTCATTATTCTTGAAGGGCAAAGATATGCGGCTGAGGTGTATTATCTCCAGGGGATAAAATATTCTTTGCAAGGTGAAACCGATAATGCAGTAAAAAACCTGGAAAAAGCGGCAAAGCTGAATCAAAAGACCGATTTGTACTGGCGAGAATTATCCCAGGCCTATCTCCAAAAAGTTAATGAAACTATAAATAGAAAGGACCTGTCCGAAGAAGAAAGAAATAATAAAGTCCAGTCATATATACAGTTTGCCGTGAATTCTGCGAAGGTTGCCACGGATGTAAATACAAAAAACGCCGCAAACTGGAACGCCAGAGGCTTCGTTTATTTAAATTTGATAGGTACCGGCATAGAGCAGGCTGGTGAAATAAAGGATTGGGCGGTACGTTCATATGAGGAAGCGTCTAATCTTGAGCCAAGCAGCCCGTATTATCCAACCCAAACAGGAATCGTTTTGCTTCGTGAAGCGAGTTCTCTCCCAAGGGACAAGGCGCAGGAAAGAGAGGCGCTGCTGAACAAGGCAAAAGAGCAGTTCGACAAGGCGATTGGATTAAAATCCGACTATGCGCCGGCTCACTTCCAAACCGCCCTGGTTTACCAGGTTCAGGGCAAGCAAAAGGAGGCAATTGACAAACTTGAAGAAACGAAAAGAATTGCTTCCCCCAGGGATACGGGGCTTGCTTTCCAATTGGGTTTATTATATTACCAAACCAAAGATTACCAATCAGCCAAAGCGGAACTTGAAAGGGCGATTGCCATTGACCCCAATTATTCCAATGCCCTTTATTTTCTGGGGCTGACATATGATCAGTTGGGCCAAAAATCCAAAGCGGTTGACGTATTCCAGAAAGTTTCTAATTTAAACCCCGACAATGAAGAAGTAAAGAAAATTTTGAATAACCTGAAAGCAGGAAAAGATGCCCTGGAAGGCATTTCTCAAGGGGTGCCGCCCACCGTTCCGATTGAAGAGGGAAAGAAGTAAAATTAAAAAGCTATTGACAAAGTTTCATATAAAGACTAAACTATAAGTTAGTTGATTTTCTGATACATCTTGGAGATATTTTAATGGAAAATATCTCTTTTAGATATTATTATTTTTTTTCTAACTTTCCCGCAAAAATAAATAAATATATCAGACCCATTATTAGAAGGGTTATTTTAATTTTTTGTTTTATTTTCTCTGGCAGAAAACTCTGCCGTAAACGGCAGAGATGAATGTCAGCCCCGTAGTCCCGAGCAAAGCGAGGGACGGAGGGAGAAAACATAAATCCAGCAATTTTGCAAAAATATATATAAAATATAATTGGCTCACTCGCTCGGAGAAGAAAAGTAAACCTTTCTTCTCCTCGCTCCTTCGTCAATTATTAATTACTTTTGTAAAATTGCGTAGGTTCTTTCCGAACGGAAAGAACCCTGGCCTTCAGACCAGGGATTTCTATACCCTAAAAATTAAGCTTTGGGTCCTTTCTTATAGTCATTATAGTCATTTTATCCCGGTTAAAATGGCTTGAAACATAGTCATTTTATCCCGGTTAAAATGGCTTGAAACATTTTTCTCATTGGCTATGCAGGATATTAAAACCAAAAAATTCTCAAAGGCCAAAGTTCCTCTACCTCTGCCGTATCTTTTATCTTTCCAAAAAGAGAGTTGGGCGTGGTTTTGGCGAGACGGATTGAGAGAACTTTTCGCGGAAATTTCCCCTATTCGCGATTATACAAAAAAAGAACTTGAACTTTGGTTTTTGGACTATAAACTTAGCGAAACAAAATATAAGAGCGACCTCGAGGCAAAGAAAAATAACGAATCTTTTGAAGCAGCCCTGCGAGTTAGGACAAAATTAGTCAACCTCAAAACAAAAGAAATTAAAGAACAGGAGGTTTTTCTAAGCGATTTCCCCTTGATGACCGAGAGGGGCACTTTTATTGTAAACGGCGTAGAGCGCGTGGCGATTTCGCAATTGATAAGGTCGCCCGGTGCCTTTTTTACGCTTCAGGCTTCGTATCCCGAGAGAAATTGTTTTGGAGCAAAAATTATTCCGAACCGCGGCGCCTGGCTTGAATTTGAAACAGAATATTCCGGTTTTATTGGGATAAAAATAGACAGAAAAAGAAAAGTCGCGGCAACCACTTTATTAAAGGCCTTGGGCGGCTTTGATGACGCTCAGATAAAAGAACTTTTTAAAGACGTTGAGAGTACGGGAGAAGTAAAATATATTGAAGAAACATTAAAACGGGATACGGCTCATAGCCAAGGAGAAGCATTGGTCGAAATTTACAGAAGGCTGAGGCCCGGAGATTTAGTTACGCCCGATACCGCCAAAGAACTGATTGAAAATACATTTTTTAATTTTGAAAGATACGACCTTTCAAGAGTGGGCAGATGGAGAATGTGGCAGAGGCTGCAAGAACTTAAAACTCAAAACGCAAAAATCAAATCCAAGAAGGAGGACGAAATAACAAAAGAAGGTCGGGTTTTGAAGCCGGAAGATGTGGTCGCTGTTATGCGCGAAATAATCCGATTGAATAATGACCCGGAAGGAAAGCCCGACCAGATTGACCATTTGGGCAACAGAAGAGTAAGGACGTTATCAGAGCTTTTACAGAATAGATTAAGGGTAGGCCTGATGCGAATGGAAAGGATTATAAAAGACAGGATGTCAACATTAGACGTTCATACTTTGGCTCCAATTCAATTGATTAACCCGAGGCCCGTAATGGCGGTTGTCAAGGAATTCTTTACTTCTTCCCAATTGTGCCAATTTATGGACAATGAAAATCCTTTAGCCGAACTTGAGCACAAAAGAAGACTGTCGGCTACGGGGCCGGGCGGTCTTACCAGGGAAAGAGCGGGCTTTGAAGTAAGAGACGTCCAGCCTTCTCACTACGGAAGAATTTGTCCGATTCAAACGCCGGAAGGGCCGAACATCGGATTGGTGAGCCACTTGGCCGGTTTCGCGAAGGTAAATCCTTATGGGTTTATTGAAACTCCTTACTATAAAGTAAAAAACGGAAAAATAACTTCGGAAATTCATTACCTCAATGCCTTTGACGAAGAAAGACACAATATTGCTCATGGGGGCGTGCCGGTTGATGAAAGATGGAATATCATCCCCAATAGAGTTGAGGCTAGAATAAAAGGAGAACCGGGCGAAATCGAAAGAGATAAAATAGACTATATTGATGTTTCGGCCGAGCAATATCTTTCCGTCGGCACTTCTCTCATCCCATTTCTTCAAAACGATGATGCTAACCGCGCCTTAATGGGTTCGAATATGCAGCGCCAATCTGTGCCTTTGGTAAAACCCGAGGTGCCTTTGGTTTCCACCGGAGCGGAAGAAAGGGTGGCGAGGGACTCGGGGCAAGTTGTTCTTTCCGATGAAGAAGGTCAGGTTTCGGAAGTGGACGCAGCGCATATTGGGATTAAAACCAAAACAGGCAAAATTATAAATTACGAACTTCGCACTTTCCTTAGGACAAATCAATATACTTGCTTTCATCAAAGGCCAATAGTTAAAAAAGGGCAAAAAGTTAAAAAGGGAGAAGTTTTGGCTGATGGCGGCGCGATTTCTCACGGAAGACTGGGCTTGGGGCAGAATGTTTTAGTTGCCTTTCTCTCTTGGCAGGGCCTGAATTATGAAGACGCCATTATCATTTCCGAAAGATTAGTCGAAGAAGACTATTATACCTCAATTCACCTTGAGAATTTTAGTTGCGATGTAAGAGAAACAAAACTGGGGCCCGAAATAACAACCTGCGATATCCCCAATGTTTCAGAAGAAAAGTTAAAGGACCTTGACGAAGAAGGAGTTGTCAGGGTTGGAGCCGAAGTCGGTCCAAACGATATTTTGGTTGGTAAAATTTCGCCAAAAGGCGAAGCTGGTTTAACGGCCGAAGAAAAACTGTTAAGAGCAATTTTTGGCGAAAAAGCCAGAGACGTCAAAGACACCTCTTTATTGATGGAACATGGCAAAAGAGGAAGGGTAGTGGGGGTAAAAGTTTTTTCCCGCGACGAAGGATATAAATTGGAGCCGGGCATTATCAAAAGAATTGAAGTTGAGGTGGCAGAAATTAGGAAGATTCAAGCCGGTGACAAACTAGCCGGCCGTCACGGGAACAAGGGAGTAATTTCAAAAGTTGTGCCGGTAGAAGAAATGCCGTTTTTGGAAGACGGCACGCCGGTAGGCATTATCTTAAATCCTTTGAGCGTTGCCTCAAGAATGAATCTGGGCCAAATTTTAGAAACTCACCTGGGCTTGGCTGCTCATAAATTAAATTATGTTGCCATCACCCCCTCAATGAGCGGCGCCCAAGAAACAGATATTAAGGAGGAGTTAAAAAAAGCAGGCTTTAGCGAAGACGGGAAAATAATTCTGTATGATGGCAGAACCGGCCTTCCATTTCCTGAAAAAATTACTGTCGGCTATATTTATATGATGAAACTGATTCATATGGTTACCGATAAGATTCACATGAGGTCCATTGGGCCGTATTCTTTGATTACGCAGCAGCCCTTGGGCGGAAAGGCTCAATTTGGCGGTCAGAGATTCGGGGAGATGGAGGTTTGGGCGCTTGAAGGATATGGCGCAGCCCACATTTTGCAGGAAATGCTGACTATAAAATCAGATGACGTTATGGGGAGGGCTGCAACCTATGAAGCAATATTAAAAGGAGAGCCTATCAGGGGCCCGAACATTCCCGCCTCTTTCAATCTTTTAGTCAACGAGTTAAAATCGCTCGGTCTTTCAGTTGAAGTAAAAGAGAAAATAAGGCCGAGAGAAGAGAGAGAGGAGTAAGAAAAGCTCAAAGCTCAAAACTCAAAGTGCAAAACCAAAGTTCAAAACCAAAGTTCAAAACCCAAAAACCGAACTAAAGTATAGATGTTACTATTTTTCAATTAAAGTTATTGAGTTTTTGGAAATATTGCCCGAGAAAAGAGTTTATTGGGTGATCTCCGAAATGTTAGGTTCAAGTTTGTTGACCATGAAAAGTAAAAAGAAGTTTTAGGTTTAAGGGTTGTGGTTTTGAGTTTTGAACTTTGAGCTTTGAGTTAGTTATTAATATTTGTAATTAAATTAATCATTATTTATGCACGTCCAAGATTTAGAAGCCATAAGAATAAAGCTCGCTTCGCCGGAAGAAATCTTAGATTGGAGCCATGGCGAGGTGACTAAACCCGATACCATAAACTATAGAACTCAGCGAGCCGAGAAAGACGGTCTTTTTGACGAGAGAATTTTTGGGCCGGAAAAAGACTATGAGTGCTACTGTGGAAAATACAGAAGAATCCGTTATAAGGGCATAATCTGCGACAGGTGCGGCGTAGAAGTAACTAAATCTTCAGTAAGAAGAGAGAGAATGGGGCATATAAAACTTGCCTGCCCCGTTTCTCACATTTGGTTTTTACGGGGAGTTCCCTCCAGAATGGGAATGGTTTTAGACGTTTCTATGCAGCAATTGGAAAAGGTAATTTATTTTGCCGCCTATATTGTTACCAGTGCCAACGAAGAAGCAAAAAAAGAAATTTTGGACAAAATTGAGAAAGAATACAAGCAAAAAATCAAGACAATCAAAGCAGAAGAGAAAACCGGCGATTCAAAAGAAAAAAATAAAAAAAAGAAAGACAAAGAACCTAAAAAAGATAAAGCCGCTGAAGAAAAAAAAGAAGGAACTAAAGAAGAAAACTTAAAAACCAATGATAAGCTTCAAGAATTGAAATCCGTAAGGGACAGAGCCCGTGAAGAAGTTTTGGGGTTGAAATTTTTAAAAATTTTATCCGAAGTGGAATATTATGACTTTTCTTTAAAATATGGGGAGGTTTTTGAAGCCGGGACGGGAGCCGAAAGTTTAAGAAAGATTTTTGAGAAGTTTGATTTAAAAGCAGAAACCGATACTTTAAAAAAAGAAATTGAAAAAGCCACTCCTATAACTAAGAGGAAAATTTCGAGAAGATTAAGGGTTTTACAAGGGATGTTAAAAGCCGGGGTAAGGCCAGAATGGATGTTTTTGACAGTTTTGCCGATCTTGCCGCCGGATTTGAGGCCGATGGTCCAATTAGACGGCGGCCGCTATGCTTCTTCTGATTTGAATGACCTTTACCGTCGAGTAATTAACAGAAATAATCGCTTAAAATATTTACTGGAAATAAATGCGCCCGAAGTTATTGTCAGAAACGAAAAAAGAATGCTGCAGGAAGCAGTTGACGCTTTAATCGATAACGGGATGAGAAAGGGTATTTTAACTACTGCTACAACCGGCGGCCGGAGGCTTTTGAAGTCATTAGCCGATATGCTGAAGGGCAAACAAGGAAGATTCCGTCAGAATCTTTTGGGCAAGAGAGTAGATTATTCCGGCCGGTCGGTAATTGTGGTGGGGCCGGAACTAAAACTTCACCAGTGCGGTTTGCCAAAGAAAATGGCCCTGGAGTTGTTCAAACCCTTTGTCATTAAAAAGATATTGGAACGGGAACTTGCTTATAACGTTCGGGGCGCCTCAAGGCTGGTTGAGCAGGAAACCGACGAAGTTTGGGCGATTTTGGAGGAAGTAGTCAGGGATAAATTGGTTTTACTGAACCGGGCGCCGACCCTTCATAGATTGGGCATCCAGGCTTTCCAGCCGGTTTTAACCGAGGGGGAATCAATTAGGATACATCCCATGGTCTGTAAGGCCTTTAACGCCGACTTTGACGGAGACCAAATGGCGGTTCATGTTCCCCTTAGCGGTGAGGCCCAAAAAGAAGCAAGAGAATTAATGCTTTCCACTTATAACTTATTGAAGCCCGCCACAGGGATTCCGGTTATCGCTCCAAGCCAGGATATTATTCTCGGCTGCTACTGGATGACCAAGATAAAAGCCGGAGTCAAGGGAGAGGGGAAATTTTTTTCCAGCACCGAGGAAGCGATTTTGGCTTATGAATCCGGGGGGCTTGATTTAAGGGCCAAGATTAAAGTACGGCTCTTCCCCAAGGGGATTATTGAGACGTCTTTAGGCAGAGTTCTCTTCAATGAAACCTTACCCAAGGATTATCCTTTTGCTAACGATACAATGAGTTCAAAGAAGATAGAGAAGATAGTGGGCGACATTATTGATAAATACGACCAGCAAATAATTGAAGACACATTGGATAAAATTAAATATTTAGGTTTCGCAAACGCCACTATTTCCGGCGTGACTTGGGGCATGGATGATTTAATTGTGCCGCCAGAAAAAGAGAAGATTCTTGAAAACGCCGAGAAAGAAATTGAAGCAGTTGAAACTCATTTCAGAAGAGGCCTTCTCTCAAAAGAAGAAAAGAGCAGCAAGGTAATTGAAGTTTGGACAAAGACAAAATCAGAAATTGAAAAATTGGTGCCCAAGACGCTGCCCGAATTCGGGCCGATATTTACCATTGTGGATTCAGGCGCCAGAGGTTCTTGGTCGCAACCCGTTCAAATGGCCGGGATGAAGGGTTTGGTTATAAACCCCGCTGGCCAGATTATCGAATTGCCCGTGAGGAGTTCTTATAAAGAAGGGTTTGATGTCTTGGAATACTTTATTTCCATTCACGGCGCCAGAAAAGGAACCGCGGATACCGCCTTAAGAACTTCAACCGCAGGATATCTGACCCGACGTCTTGTTGATGTGGCTCACGAAATTATAGTTTTTGAAGAAGATTGCAGAGATAAAGAAGGTTTTGAAATGATGAGAAAAGACGCTGATGAATTAGGCCAAAATTTTGTTTTTAAGATTGTAGGAAGGGTAAGTTTGGAAGATATTACGGCAAAAGGAAAAAATAAGGCAATTGTTAAAAAAGGCGAGATCATCGATTGGGAAGCGGCAAAAGAGATTTGTGACGCCGGGGTTGAAAAGGTTTTAGTTAGGATGCCTATAAGTTGTAAATCTATCCGAGGAGTCTGCCAAAAATGTTATGGTTGGGATTTAGGGTTGAACCGATTGGTCAGTCAAGGTACGGCGGTGGGAGTTATTGCCGCCCAAGCGATAGGTGAGCCGGGCACTCAACTGACAATGAGAACCTTCCATACCGGCGGTGTGGCCGGCGGCGGGGACATTACCTTTGGTTTGCCGCGAGTTCAGGAGATTTTTGAAGCAAGAAGCCCGGGCGGCAAGGCTGAGATTTCCCAAGTTGACGGCAAGGTTTTGGAAATAACTCAGGATAGAATAATAAAAATAAAGGCCGACCCATCAGTCGACGGGATAAAGCCCAGAAAATCTAAAAAACTTAAGGGGTCGGAGGAAGGCGTTGTTGAATATAAAATACCTCCTAAAACCGCTATTTTGGTAAACAGGGGCCAGGAAATTAAAGCGGGGCAGCAATTATGCGAAGGCAGTTTGGATTTGAAGGAGCTGTTCAAGATAAAAGGGAAAGAAGAAGCAGAGCGGTACATACTAAAAGAGATCCAGAGAATCTATGTTTCCCAGGGCGCCACTATTCACGACAAACACGTTGAAGTTATAGTGCGTCAGATGTTTTCTCGAGTGAAAATAAAGGAGCCCGGCGACAGCCATTTTGCTGCCGGCGAAGTTGTTGAAAAAGGCATTTTTCTTGAAAAAAATCTTAATTTGAAAAAAGAAAAAAAGAATCCGGCAAAGGCTGTTTCTACTCTTCTTGGGATATCGCGCGTGGCTCTTACTACCGATTCTTTCTTGTCAGCCGCTTCTTTCCAGGAGACATCCAGAGTTCTAATCAAGGCGGCGCTTGAGGGGAAACAGGACAAACTGAGGGGCTTAAAAGAAAACGTGATTATCGGGAAACTAATTCCAGCCGGTACGGGTTTTAAGAAATAAAACGAAGTGGTATAATAGAGGCGTAATGTAAATTACGCTTTTATTTGTGGCAAAGAACAATAATAAAAAAAATAACAAGAAGCCGTTTGGAAAAAAACGAAACCGATTCACCCTGCCTCACGAAACCAAGCGTTGGATTGGAGGGATTTTAATGATTTTAGCGGCAATATTGATAGGGCTAAGTTTTTTTGATGGAGCAGGCATGGCCGGCCAGTTTTTTATAAAAGGCGCCCGTTTTCTGATTGGGGAAACGGTTTTTTTAATTCCCCTGATTTTTATTTTAGGGGGTCTAGTTTTTCTTAATACAAAATATAATTTAGGCACCTCGGGAAAAGAAAAAAGGGTTTTATGGCCCATCATTTTAGCCACTTTATTCGTAGTTATCGGATTGTCGGGCGTTTTGGGATCTATGAACCCTCTTGCTAAAAAAGGCGGTTCGGTGGGCTATTTTTTGAGTTGGCCGTTGTTAAAATATTTTAATTTTTGGGCAACCGAGATAATTTTTTTATGCTCCATTATTATCGGCTTGGTGATTTTCTGGCAATTTTTGCGTTCGCCTCGCTTGGCTGCAAGGCCTGTTTCTGAAGACGGAAAAGTTAAAATTGAGATTGAGCCAAAAACCTCTATTATTAGGAAAATCTTCGCCCCGAAATTCAAGGTAAAAGAAATTACGCCGGTTCCTCAAGAGCAAAAACCCGGGGGGAAACAGCCTTTGCCTTTAAGGTTGGAAACGAAGACAATAGCGGGGGCAAAGATTTTCTCGTATCAGCCCCCACCGCTTGATTTATTAGAAACCGATCATGGAGTTCCGACCAGCGGGGACACGCGGGTAAATTCAGCAATCATCAAGAAGGCCCTGCAGAACTTTGGGATTGAGGTGGCAATGGGAGAAGTTAATACCGGGCCGACAGTAACTCAATACACTTTTAAACCGGCCGAAGGGATAAAACTTTCCAAAATAACCACTCTTTCAAACGACTTGTCCTTAGCCTTGGCCAGCCATCCTATTAGAATCGAGGCCCCCATTCCGGGCCGCTCTTTGGTTGGCATCGAAGTTCCGAATAAAGTAAGGGCAAGGGTTGGATTAAGAAGTTTGTTGGAAAGCCCTAACTTCCAAAAATCCCCCGCCAATCTTTTGATTGCCCTAGGGAAAGATGTGGGCGGTACACCCTTTTACGCAGATTTGGCCCGGATGCCCCATCTTTTGGTGGCTGGGAGCACGGGGACCGGGAAAACCATATTTTTAAACTCTTTAATTTTAAGTTTGCTTTATCAACCAAGCACATCCGTTAAAAGCGCGGGGCCGGAAACCTTAAGATTTATTTTAATTGACCCCAAGAGAGTAGAGTTTCCGGTTTACCATAATCTTCCTCATCTTTTGTGTCCGGTTATTTACAGCGCTGCCCAAACAGTCAACGTTTTGAGATGGCTGACGGGCGAAATGGAGAGAAGATTTGATATATTGTCAGCGTCAAAGACAAGGGATATCGGAAGGTATAATGAATACGCCTTAAAAGAGGGGATTGAGCCGTTGCCCTTTATCGTTGTTGTTATTGATGAGCTAGCTGACTTAATGGCGGTAAAAGGAAGAGAGATTGAAGCCGGCATTGTAAGGCTTGCCCAGATGGCAAGGGCAGTGGGGATTCACCTGGTTGTCGCCACTCAGCGGCCGTCAGTAGAAGTAATTACCGGTTTGATTAAAGCAAACATCACTTCAAGAGTTACTTTTCAACTCGCTTCGCAAGTTGATTCCAGAACAGTATTGGATATGGCCGGCGCCGAAAAACTTTTGGGTTCAGGAGATATGTTGTTCATTTCTGCCGAGATAATCAAGCCGAAAAGAATTCAGGCGGCCTATACTTCAGACAAAGAATTGAGAGGAATTATAAATTATATAAATTCAAAAAACGGCGAGTTTGAGCCCAAGACTGAAACAGAAGTGGAATTGATGCAAGAACTGGAAAAGACACCTCCTGAAGAAACAAAGACGGTTAATGGCTCCGCATTTTCCGGTGAAGAGGATTCTCTTTACGAAGAGGCAAAAAAACTGGTTCTTGAAACCAAAAAAGCCTCGGCTTCTTTTCTCCAGAGGAGATTGAGGCTTGGGTATGCCCGGGCTGCGAGGATTCTTGATTTTTTGGAAGAAAGAGGCGTGGTTGGGCCAGCCGAAGGAGCGAAACCGAGAGAAGTTTATGGCGAGCCGATAGGGAAGGAAATTACTGGCGTTGAAACCGGCAGTCCGGAAGAAATGAAAGAAACCAAAGATGTTGAGAATTCTGGTAAAACACGGGAGGAAGAGGAAGATGAAAAGGAAGAGTGGGAAAAGGTTTAATAATTTCTAATTTCTAATTTCTAATTTCTAATTTTCAATTTACAAGCAATTTTCAATGACCCAATGTTCCAAACCGTTTGAAAAATTGAAAATTGAAACATTCATTGAAAATTGATAATTAATAATTGAAAATTATACTTTTATGACTAAAGCAAAAAAAGATAAACAAGAAGAAAAAGTAAATTTGCAGGAGGCCATTGACGAGATCAAGCAAAAATTCGGCGAAGGCGCAATAATGAAATTAAAAGAAGTGCATCCTGTTGACATCGGCGCTATTTCCACCGGTTCAATCTCTCTTGACGCGGCATTGGGAGTGGGAGGAGTGCCGCTCGGCAGGGTGATTGAGATATTCGGTCCGGAGTCCACCGGCAAGACGACTTTGGCTCTGCATATCTTGAAAGAGGCCCAAAAACAAGGAGGAGTGGGCGCTTTTATTGATGTCGAGCATGCTTTAGATCCCGAATATGCCGCTAAAATCGGAGTGAATATTGACGACCTTTTAATATCCCAACCCGATTCCGGAGAGCAGGCCCTTCAAATTGTTGAGACACTGGTAAGGTCAAACGAAGTTTCTGTAATTGTGGTTGATTCGGTGGCGGCCTTGGCTCCCAAAGCCGAGATTGCCGGAGAAATGGGTGAGTTCCAGATCGGTCTTCAGGCGAGATTGATGTCATCGGCTCTTAGGAAACTGTCGTCTATTGTTGCTAAATCAAAAACAATCATTGTATTTTTGAACCAGACAAGAATGAAAATCGGCATAATGTTTGGCAATCCAGAGACCACGCCCGGCGGTTTGGCTCTTAAGTTTTATGCTTCAGTAAGGATTGATTTGAGAAGAATCGCCCAGATAAAGCAGGGAGAGGAGATTGTCGGGTCCAGGATAAAAGCCAAAATAGTTAAAAACAAAGTGGCGGCGCCTTTTAAAATAGTGGAATTTGATATTTACTACAACGAAGGCATTTCTTATCTGGCTGATATTGTGAACACCGGCCTGAAAAAAGAAATAATAAAAAAATCCGGCAGCTGGCTTCAGTACGAAAACACAAAATTAGGCCAGGGCATGGAGGGGGCGAAGAAATTTTTATCTGAAAACCCCGCCTTGACCGAAAAAATAAAAAAAGAGATATTAGAAGAGAAAATTAAACCTGCCTAAAATCATATGCGTATTATAAGCGGCATTCAGCCAACGGGAAACTTGCATATAGGGAATTATTTAGGCGCAATCAAGCAGTGGCTAAAACTTCAAGACGACAATGAGTGCCTTTTCTTTATTGCCGATTTGCACTCGCTAACTGTTCCATATAACCCCGAAGCGCTTCAAAAAAATATTTTTGAAGTAGCCGCGGCTTATTTGGCAGCCGGTTTGAATCCTGAAAAAAGCATTTTTTTTGTTCAGTCCCGCGTTTCCGAGCATTCAGAACTTTGCTGGCTTCTAAACACAATCACTCCGATAGGCGACCTGGAAAGGATGACTCAATACAAGGAGAAAGCCAGGCAATTCAAAAAGGACATTAATGCCGGCCTCTTAAACTACCCAACTTTGATGGCAGCCGACATTCTGCTTTATAAAACCGAAGGCGTGCCCGTTGGCAGAGATCAGGTTCAGCATGTTGAAATGACAAGAACCATTGCCCGGAAATTCAACAGCCGTTTTGGCCAAACCTTTGTTGAGCCAAAAGCTATTTTGTCTAAGATGGGAGAAAAAATAATGGCCGTTAACAACCCAAAGAAAAAAATGTCAAAATCTCTAGGCCCAGAATCTTACATTTCCCTTTTTGAGGAACCGAAAGAGATCCAAAGAAAAGTGATGTCGGCCGTGACCGATACGGGAAAAGAAATAAAGTATAATCCTTCCAAAAAGCCGGGCATATCCAATCTTCTAACTATTTATAGTTTATTCAGCGGGAAGCAAATAAAAGAAATTGAAAAAGAGTTTAAGGGCAAAGGATACGCCGCTTTCAAAAAATCTCTGGCCGATCTTTTGATAAACTCTTTGGATATTTTCCGCCGGAAACAAAAAGAACTCCTTTCAAGAGAGGTTTATGTCCAGGAGGTCTTAAACCACGGGGCAAGGCGCGCCAGGATTATCGCTGAGTCTACAATGCAGGAGGTTAAAAAGAAAATGGGGCTGTTATAAATTCTTGTAAAGATATTTTTTGTATATTTCTCTGACTGTCGCATAAATATTCCTTAAATAATCCGAAGGGATATTTTTTTCATATAAATTTTTTATTTCACCGTCGTAATGAAGCATTTTATCCAGATAAAATCGGCAGTCTTCTTTTTTGTAGCCGCCGCTGTATCCCCTCATTTTGGCATCGGTACCGGAACGGCGGATTTGCACGAAAAAACTATTTTCAAATTGGAAAAAAACGGAGTCGCCCGCAAACTTTATATCCTGAAGGCGTGAAAAATTCAATTCCGGCATAGCCTCTTTTAAGATGTCCCTTATTGTTTCAATGTTGGTTTTTCCATCCCTTAAGGCGAGGATGAGAGAAAGATAAAAACCATCGGTTTTGTCTCTTTTTACTTCTCCTGCTGCCTTTTCTTGAAACATTTTTTTGGGGTCTTGTTCGCTTTCATTGTAATAAATAATATCGTCTCTTAAAAAATAAATGCTTTTTATCTTGTTTTCTTTAAAGATATCTTCCAGGTGTTCTGAAATCAGTTTTTTGTTTTTGAAAAGATAAGCCGCCAAAGCCGTCGCTATGATACTTGCTTCGCCGGCGGTTTTTTCGCGCATAGATATGGCTTTCCTGCCCCCTTTGCTTTCCACTGGATTTTCCAAGCCGATAATCATGCCGCCGCTTTCTTCGCCTCCAAAAACCATTCTTGGGTCTTTGCCAAGATTTATTTCGTTGCTGAAAATATCTTCAATTATCACATCTTTTTCCGGGTTTGCGAAGATTTGTTTTTCAACTTTTCTTATCGCATAAGAAATTTCTTTAATTCCTACTGGCGTGGTGATAACTTTTATCCCGTTGTTTCCTGCCCACTCATCCCAAAATTTCGGAGAAGGGGCGGTGGTAATTATGAAACGGGGGTGATTCGGCCAGACTTCCTCTTCCTTCAACTGCTTCATATAGTAATCCATTATTAAAAGAAAGGCATAGCTGGGGTGATAAACGACAAATATCTTTTTTTCGTCAATTTTTATATAGCCGGCGCCCATCTCTTCAATTTTTTTGATTCTGTCTGTGGGTTCAACCTGGCCCACGGCCAATCTGTCGCCATCGGGGTCAGACATCAGCACCACGTAGCCTATTGGTTTATCTTTAAGGTCTTTTTCAAAATTAGCCGATTTTGTGACATCCATAAGGCAAAAGTCGCAGGACAAATCAAAAAATTCTTTTTTACCGATTTTGGGATTTTCCTTCCATACTTTGCCTACGCCATGAAAGAAGGGGTCTTCTTCTTTATTGCGCCAGTCAAAAGGCGCCAGGATTCCCAATTTATCCAATATCGGCACCATTGAATTATACATGCATCCGCCCACCGTTTCATACATCAGTTTAAAGCCCGCCGCCGTCGCCTCTTTTATTAATTTTATATTCACATCTTTGGCAACATTTTTTTTGAGATAATCAGCATACATATCATAACCGTTAAAGTCCTCCGTGATTAATTTGTTGTTTCTGGGAGCCAACTTGATGGTAAATCCCTCGGGGTTTTCTTTGGCTTGTTTTAACATCTCCTCGATTTTGGCGACAAATCTTAGCGACATTTCCGGAAAAAAATTGCTTCCTTGGTTATCAAAATCTTTAGTGGCTGTTTTAGAGCTGATGGCATGGCTTGAAGTGACATATTCGCCACCGTCGCGATCCAGCATGAAAATCAAAAAAGAAACCATCCAGACGGGGACGGTCTTTCTGCCGAACGGCAGATGGGTGTGGATTCCCAGATTTGCCTGAATTCTGGAAATCAAATCAATATATGATTGGGTGTTGTAGCGGACTTCACCGCTGGCAATTTTATGAATTTCCCGGCCCTTTATATCATCACGAAGCACTAATGCTTTGCCGATGGTTGCCAGGGCGATACCGATTTGGTTGATAGGGAAACGGGTGTCCCAGTAATAAATTACATTTTGGGCACCTCTTATTCCGCCAGTGGATATTTCCGCCTCCTTTTTGTAATTTTCCAGCCATTCTTCCAAGCCCAATTTTTCAACCAAAGATTTATTCAATGTAATTTCCAGTTCTTCCTCCTTTTCCAAATTAAAAATCGGGTTTTTTTTGATTTCTTCCGGCGTGAATTTCTCAATTAAGCTTAAATACTCTTTTTTTAAGGCGTTGATTTCTTTTTCGCGGTTCATATTTTGGATTATGCTTGCTTGATTTCCATAATGAATTATTATAGCATAATGGCATATAAATTTAAGCCGAAAAGATTGACCCGTCACCTATTCCCTGCTACAATAATTTTATCAGTTTATTATTGCGTTTAGATGATATAAGAACCTGCCTCATCCCGCTTCCAGCGGGGCTCGGCAGAACCTTGATTCGCTAATGAATAATAATATAATCTTGAAATGAAATATTACGAATTGGCTTATTTAATCTCGCCAGACCTTTCAGAAGAAGAATCAAAAAGCCTTTTTTCAAAGGTAGGCGGTTTTGTTTCAGAGGGACAAGGCGTTCTTGGGAAAATAACAGGGCCCTTTAAAAGAAAGTTAGGCTATCCCATAAAAAATAAAAATGAAGCCTTATTGGCCAGTTTAGAATTTCATTTGAATCCCGAAAGTTTAAGTGTCCTAGAAAAAAAATTGAAAGCCGAGAATCAGATTCTCCGTTATTTGATTATTGCGAAAAAAGTTTATAAAATAACTCCTAGAGAGGAAAGGGTGCATCTGTTTAAGAAAACTCCTAAAATTTCAGAAAAAACAGCCGGGCATAAACCCGAACATAGAAAGGTCGAGCTAAAGGAAATTGACCGAAAAATAGAAGAAATTTTAGGCGAATAATATGAATTTAAATAAAGTGTTTTTAATTGGCCGCTTAACGCAGGACCCGGAAACTAAAACCACCCCGTCTGGTCAGATGGTCTGCAGTTTTAGCATAGCGACCAATAGGGTTTGGACGAATCAAGCGACAAGCCAAAAACAAGAGAAAACTGAGTATCATAATATTATTTTGTGGCGGAGATTGGCGGAAATTGCTTCCCAGTATTTAACGAAAGGCAGTTTGCTTTTAGTGGAAGGAAGAATCCAGACAAGAAGTTGGCAGGACAATTCCGGGAGCAAGAGATACAGGACTGAAATTATCGCCGAAAACATTCAACTCGGGCCAAGAAGCGGTTTTAAGGGAGGGGCAGCGGCAAAAGAATCGGGGCAGGAGCAGTTTATGTCAGAAAAACCGCAAAAAAACACCCCAACAGAACTTCCAACCGAAGAAATTCCCATCATTGAAGAGGGCAAGCCATCCCTCGCTGACGCCTCGAAAGGCGAGGAAGAAGAGATTGACGTTTCCAAAATTCCATTTTAAAAACTCAAAACTTAAATCGCAAAACTCAAATCTATTTGATGGATTTGATATTTTAGATTCACCATTTAACATTTTTTATGAGTTGTTATTTTTGCCAAAGAAATATGAAAGAAATAGATTTCAAAGAAACAGAACTTCTCAAGAGGTTTGTTTCCGGTTTAGCTAAAATCAGGGCTAAAAAGCGAACTGGAGTTTGCTCAAAACATCAAAGAAAACTTGCCACCGCAATAAAAAGAGCAAGGCACTTGGGCTTATTGCCCTG
>Ga0315294_10000775_pt1 | contig 34503 bp, 30 predicted proteins | sample YL17G13_40_MG_FD_203626 | JGI IMG/M metagenome (GOLD analysis project Ga0315294, IMG submission 203626) | Sediment microbial communities from Yellowstone Lake, YNP, Wyoming, USA - YL17G13_40 | ecosystem: Environmental > Aquatic > Freshwater > Lake > Sediment | place: USA: Wyoming | collected...
CCTTTGCTGCCTCAACCACAGGAAACGATTTCTCAATCTCCACCTCTACTGGCCAAGTCGCCTTTAATCTTCCCTCAGCTTCAGCTTCCAACAGGGGACTTTTAACCTCAAGCGACTGGTCTACTTTTAATAATAAGTTAAGTTTCCTGACCATCAATGCTGTCACCTCAACCAACTTTACTTTTGCCTCCTCAACTTCCGGTACTGATTTTTCCATCTCCACTTCCACAAATCAAATCACCTTCAATCTTCCCTCTGCCTCAGCTTCCAATCGGGGACTACTTACCTCAACCGATTGGACAACCTTCAACAACAAAGGAATACTCAATCAACTGGCGGGCATTTCCACCTCTACCATTTCCTTGTCAGCAGGAAATGGCATGAGCATCTCTACCTCAACCAATGTCATTACCTTTGCTGTTAGCCTGACCAGTTCTGCCAGCTCCAGTTACACTGCTTCCAATTCAGGACTTGAAGTTTCGTCTTCAGGTTTGGCTATGCTTAGAGGTTGCACTGGTGGCCAGATTTTAAAATGGAGCACATCAACAAGCCAGTGGCAGTGCAGTACCGATGAGTCCACTCCTCCTGGCAGCGGTATCGTTTCCTTAAATGGCTTAACCGTCGGCACTCAATTATTTGCTTCATCTACCTCCGGCACTGATTTTTCTATTTCTTCTTCCAGTTCAACTCATACCTTTAATCTTCCTTCAGCTTCAGCATCAAATAGGGGACTGCTGACTTCTTCTGACTGGACGACATTTAATAATAAAGTTTCTTCTCAATGGACGAGCACTTCAACAGGGATTTATTATTCAGGAGGGAGCGTCGGCATCGGGACCTCTACCCCTGCCTACACTTTAGATATTAACGGAACTTTAAGAGCTGCGACTACTTCTGTCGATAGTTTGACGCTTTCCAGTGGCGGAGTAACCATTGCTGCTGGCCAATCTTATACTGGCGCAGGTGCAGTCACCCTTTCATCCGGTGGTGGATTAGGTCTTACTCTTAACTCAGCCTCCAATATTTTAACCATTGACTCATCAAATGCAACAATTACTGCCTCAGGAGTGACGACACTTACCTTAGGCGCTGGAGTATCTATTACGAATGCCTCGGGCAACATTATCTTGCAGCCGGCAAATTCCTTGACAACTGCCAATGTTCAGATTGGAGATGGTGGAGCTGGATCTGCTACTCCTGATCTTTTGGTTTTTGATATTAAAAACACAGCAGGAGATCCGGCAGGAACAGCTGGGGCGATGTATTATAATTCTATTATGGGAAAGCTTCGCTGTTACCAGAATGGCGTATGGTACGACTGCCTGGGATACAATCCACAAAGAGATGTTATTATTGTTGATGAATTTGTTTCCGGACTGGTATCATCATCGGGAAACGTAGGTGATCTCGGCTGGTTGATGGCAGCTGGCACCGTGATTGGCCAGGCGCCTACTGCCGGCCAGATCGGCGTCGTACGCCTTTACACTGCTGCCACCGCCGCTACCCGAGGTGTGTTGCAGCTTTCCCCAGGCACAGCACTGGTTATGAGTATCCCCGGCAGCACCGGCGACCTGCAGATCAAAATGATTGTGGCCAATGTCGCTGCCGCCAACGCCTACCTCGCCACGAGAATAGGGCTTCTTAACACCAATGCCTATGGCGAAGTCACTGACGCTTTGATGTTCCGAGCCTCGAGCACCCAAAACTGGTTTGCCGTTACCCGGGGCGCCGGTTCAGAGACATCCACAGACTGTGGAGTTGCCCAGGCTACCACCTTCAAAACCTTTGAAATCTTTGTCAATGCCGCATTTAACAGTATTGTTTACAAAATAGACGGTACCACCTGCGCTACCCACATTACCAACATTCCCACGGTGGCTCTTTCACCCACTTTCAAAGTGGATACGGTCGATGCTACTACCCGGGGGATATATATCGACCGGTTTGTTCTGAGTAAATCTCCGGTCAGGGATGCAGTCGACTTGGCAGAATATTTTTATACGAAGGATGAAACCGTTGAGCCGGGAGATGTTGTCAGCATCGATTCTTCAATTGAGGCGGGCGTCGCCAAAACTAATACCCCTTATGATCGGAATGTTTTGGGTGTTATTTCAGCCAATCCGGCTCTAACTTTTGGTAGCACGATTAATTCCAATCGTGCGGTTGCTGTTGCCCTGGCAGGGCGAGTGCCCGTCAAAGCATCAACGCAAAATGGCGTCATTCAAACGGGTGATTACCTAACTCCTTCTTCGATTCCTGGGGTGGCGATGAAAGCCACTAAAGCCGGACCAACTATTGGCCAAGCACTCCAAGATTTTAATTATCCAGACGGAGAAGTGGGCTTGGTGATTGCCCTTGTTAAGAACATTTATTATCAGGGAGATATGCTTTCGCTTTTGCCAGGATTAACAGCCGAAGGTGAAAATTCAACAACCACCAATGATGTAGCTAAACAAATTCTTGTTGAGCTTATTAATCAAAAAGAACAATTAACTGCCAGCACAACTTTATCTGAAATTTTAACTGACCGATTAGCCGCAGGCTTGGAAATCATTACTCCAAGAATTATTGCTCAGGGATTGGAAGTGGAAAGCATCGGCGCTTTAAATGATTCAATTACTTTCTTAAGCGACACAATTTTCTTTGGCCGGCCCTACTTCACCACTGACACGGCAGGATTTGCAGTCATCAAAGAAGGCGGAAGGAAAGTTGAGGTAGTTTTTGAAAAGGAATATATAGAGCAGCCGATTGTTAACACAACAATCTCTCTGGAAGAAGATAATGATGCTAATGACGAATTAATTTTTGCCAATGACATTAATTATATTATTACGAAAAAAAGCGTGAATGGCTTTACCATAATGTTAAATAAGCCAGCGCCAAAAGACATCAAATTCAGCTGGATTGCCTTGGCAGTAAAGAGTGCAAAAACCTTTACTTCAATAGAAAACAATATAGAACCTATACCTGAAATTACTCCTGAAACCACTCCGGAAACCACTCCGGAAACTACCCCTGAAACCACTCCGGAAACTACCCCTGAAACTACCCCTGAAACCACTCCGGAAACTACCCCTGAAGTAACCCCTGAAGTAACCCCTGAATCAGCTCCTGAACCTATCTCTGAACCAATTTCACAAGAAACAACTCTAAATTCAGTCAGCCAATAAAAATATTTCAAAGGTCGGAAATACTTCGATAAGAAATTTTATAAAAATATGTTTGAAAAGATAAAAAAATTCATTATCCCGGTTATTATTTTACTTGTTTTAATTTTGGGCGGCAGTACTTACTATTTTTATGATCAGTTTACAAAATTAAAACAAGATCCTCAGAGAATAGCCCGGCAAGAAACGCAAGCTCTTATTGCCCGAGTTTCCCAGCTTATTGTTTTACCGGAAGACGAAGAGCCGACGGTAGCCACTGTTTCTGATCCAGAGCGTTTAAAAGACCAGCCATTTTTTGCCAAAGCAAAGGTAGGTGATAAAGTTTTAATTTATACCAATGCGAAAAAAGCGATTCTTTACGACCCGGTTAACAATAAAATTGTAGAAGTAGCACCGGTGAATATAGGCGGAGCTGCCGCTCCAAGTCCTGGAACTACTACTCCTGAGGAATAAAATCGAGAAATAACAATATGAATTATGGAGTCGTCAAGAATACCGTTAGGGTTTTATTTTTGGTATTGTGTTTTGTTGCAGTCTCTTTAGTTAATTTAATCCCTTTAGTTCAGGCAGAGGATTACACTAGCCAAAATTTTATTTTACGTGATCCTGTCATCACAATTGAAGGAGGAAGTTCTGCCTCTCCTAATTTTCAATATATTTCAAGTAGCGGACAAACTATAACTGGAGAAAGCACAAGCTCAAGTTTTATCCACCGGGCTGGTTTTCTTTATTTTCCTTCAATTGAAGTAACGCCGCCTCCGCCCTGCGGCGACGGTTCCTGTAGTGGCACAGAAACTTGTTCTACTTGTCCGCCCGATTGCGGCACTTGCCCCTCTGTTGGTGGCGGCGGAGGTGGTGGCGTGGCTGTTGTTGGTCCGCCCCAGATTCTTTTTAAAGGATTGGCTTATCCAGCAAGTAAAATAACTATTTTAAAAGATGGCCAACTTGCAGCTGTAACACTTACTGGTTTGGATGCAAAGTTTGAAGTGGGTTTATCAGGTCTTTCAAACGGAGATTATAATTTTGGTATCTGGGCTATTGATTCAGCCGGTCAAAGATCAACCACTCGTACTTTTTATCTTGCTATTATTTCCGGAGTTAATTTAGTGGTTAGCGGTATTTTTCTTCCTCCCACCATATCTTTAGATAAAGCTGAAGTGAAAAGAGGCGACTTGCTAAATATTTTTGGTCAGACCGTTCCCAGCGTCGAGGTGTCAGTTACTATTAGTTCTGAGGAACCCTTATTTAAGAAAGTTTCAGCCAATGAAAAGGGTATCTGGTTTTATAAATTAGATACTTCAGAAATTGATTACGGTGAGCACACAGCCAAAGCTCGTTCAACAACTAAGGAAGATATAAGCGATTTTTCTCAGCTTGCACACTTTATCGTTAGTGCTTCAAGTAGAGAAAATCCGATACTGAAATCCTGGATTTTAAAAGGCGACTTTAATAACGATAATAAAGTTAATCTTATTGATTTTTCTATTGCTGCTTACTGGTATAAAAGACCATCTCCGCCCCAAAAGATTGACCTTGATAGCAATGGCATTGTTGATTTAGTAGATTTTAGCATTATGGCATATTATTGGACGGGTTAATATGAAATTTTTATTTTTTATCATTTGTTGTTTATTTCTTTTTGCTACCCCGGTTTTTGCGGCGGAAATATTTTTTGGCGTACAAAATCAAAAAATTGGTCTTGATAAATTATTCGAAGTCGGCGTTTTTATTAATACTGAAAATGAACCTGTAAATACCGTAGCTGGAAAGATTAATTTTTCTTCAGAACTTTTGGAATTAAAAGAAATAAGAGAAGGGAATTCAATTGTTAATTTTTGGATTGAAAAGCCGAAAACAAAAGACGGGGGAGTTGTTTTTTCCGGGATTACTCCGGGCGGTTACGTTGGTCAGAATGGCTATTTGTTTTCGTTAATTTTTGAGACAAAAAAAATAGGCGAAAATATAATCACCACAGCTGAAGAGCAAATATTTTTAAATGACGGACAGGGGTCAAAAGCGAGTATAAAGCAAGCTCCACTTTTTCTTCAGATTGAAGAAAATGTTCCAGATGGAGAATTTTCGCCGCCCAGTGATTCTGAAAAACCTGAGCCATTTGAAATAACAGTCGCTCAGGATTCAGAAATATTCGGAGGAAAGTATTTTTTAGTTTTTGCTGCTCAGGATAAAAATTCAGGCATAGACCATAACGAGGTGCAAGAATCAAATAATAAACAAACTAAGGTAGGCAAGTGGATTGCGGCAGAAAGCCCTTATGTTTTGAGGGACCAGAGATTAAGAAGTTATATTTATGTTAAGGCAATAGACAGGGCTGGGAATGAAAGAATATCAGAGCTTGAGCCCGCCAAACCCTTAGCCTGGTATGAAAAATACCCAATTTGGTGGATAATTATATTTTGGTGTATAATTATATTACTGATTGCTTTTTACATAAGAAAATTCTTATGGAAAAAATTACACCTTCGATAACAAATCATAAATCAGGTAAAAGACTTCTCCTTTTATTTTTATTTGCTTCTTTATTTGCGTTTTTGGGTGTTAATACGGCTGAGGCAGCTGCACTGTATTTTTCTCCTTCTTCCGGAAACTATCACGAAGGCGAAAATTTTACAATCAGTATTAAAGTAGAAACTGAGGTAGCTATTAATGCGGTTGAAGGGGTTTTTTCTTTCCCGACGCGTTATCTCGAAGTAATCAGACTTAACAAAAGTAATTCAATTGTCAATTTATGGGTTCAAGAACCCTCTTTTTCTAATGTTGGTAGCTTTGGCAATGTAAGTTTCGAAGGCGTAATTTTAAATCCAGGTTTTACTGGTCCGGCTGGAAAAATAATTGATGTTGTATTTCTGGTGAAAAATAAAGGAGCAGTTGAGTTAGAATTTTTAAGAACGGCTATTTTGGCCAATGACGGTTTTGGCACAAATGTAACCCATCAAAGTGAAAGAGCGAATTTCATTCTTTTGGCTGCGGAAATCCAGCCAAAAGAAGAAAAAATTCCGGGTGAACCCAGCGTTCAGCAACCAACGATAATTCTAAAAGAAATAAAACAGGAGTTGCCAGAAGAAATGAAGAGTATAATCGCTTTTTGGAATAGTTTGCCTTCTTGGCTAAAGGTTGGCGCGCTTGTATTGGTAGGCATGACTGTACTAATTTCATTTCTTATTTTGCTCAGTTTCGGGCTTATTATTCTTATTTATCTTTGGAAGTACGCCCTCAGTAAGAGAGAAGTAGTACTGAAAAGATTGGGATTATTATTAAAAGTCTCCTGGTATAGATTAAGGAGAACTATTAGAAAAGTACTCATTTGGTTAAAGATAACAAAGAAAGAATTTAAGGGCGATATTAAATATAGTCTTGAACAATTAGAAACTGAATTTAAAGGAGTCGCTAGCTCTCCCCCTCCCCCATTTTTAAAAGTTGTTAAAGATTATTGGTTGTCGATAGGTAAAATTATTAAGCGTTTTTTTACAAGAAATATTCGGCCATCCAGTGCAAATAAATCAGCCCCAAGAAAAAAGAGACCTAAGGCGTTTTGAGATTTTTACAATAGTTAAAACATTAACCAAAAGAGACGAAATCGCCAAGAAGGCGGTTTTTTAATAGAATAAAATCGTAGGGGTATTTTATTCATATCGCGACTTTCGGATACATGTAGGCGCTCAGAAGCGACATGAAGAAGGTAGCTATAACAAGAACAATAATATCAAAAGACAGCCGCGACATGTTTCCGGTAAGAAGAAGGGCCCGCAGACCATCTACCATATAAGTTAGAGGGTTTATATTGGCAATCGCTTGAAGCCATGAAGGCATGATATCGATAGGATAAATAGCATTGGAAGCGAAAAAAAGCGGCAAGGTTATAACTTGTCCTATTCCCATAAAGCGTTCGCGGGTTTTCACTATTGAGGCGATAATCATTGATAAGGCGGCGAAGAAGCCGGCACCAAGCATAATGATAAAGAATACCCCCAAAAGTGATAATAGCGTTAATCGGAGATAGATTTGAAGAACAGCGGCAAAAAGAAAAATAATAACTGCTTGACTTAATCCGCGAATGCCCGCCGAGATCATTTTTCCCAATACCAATGCTATACGTGGGGTTGGAGTTACAAGAATTTTTTGCAGCAACCCCATATCTCGTTCCCAAATAATGGATAATCCGTAGAATATGGCAATAAACGTTACTGATTGAGTAAAAATGCCCGGGGTAATAAATTGCAAATAGGTGAATCCGGGTGTTGGTATTGCTCGAAGTTTACTCATTGCTTCTCCAAAAATTCCGAGCCACAAGATTGGCTGCACTGCCCGTGTGATAAGTTCGGTTGGATCACGGAATAGTTTTCGTGCCTCCATTTCTGCCATTACATATGATTTACTAATAATCTGCGAAATATACTGTAACATATTTTTATCCTAATTTACGTGCTATTTCTCTTGTTCTTTTTATATCACGAATATTGCCAGTTTCCTCAAGCACATTTCCCGTAAAAAAGATAAAAGCATCCTGGAGTGTCGCATTTTTCATATTCGTTTTTTCTTTAAGTTCGGAGACCTTTCCCATAATAGCTATTTTACCGGATTGCATAATCGCGACCCGGCTACTCATTGCCTCGGTTTCTTCCATGTAGTGCGTGGAAAAGAAAATTGTCGTGCCAAAAGTATCGCGAAGTTCTAAAAGATGTTCCCAAACATTTTGTCTAGTAATGGGATCTAGCCCTAATGTTGGTTCATCTAAAAAAAGGATGCGAGGACGATGGAGTATTGCTTGTCCGATCTCTAATTTTCGAATCATTCCGCCTGAAAATGTCCTTACTAAAGAATTTGTATATTTTTCCAGTTTAAGGAATGAAAGAATTTCTTTTATTCTTTCATCTCGTTCATTTGAAGGAACGTCATATAGGCGAGCCATTAGCATTAGATTTTCATATGCCGTGAGTGTTCCGTCAACGGAAATCATCTGCGGCACATACCCAATAATTTTTCGTACTTCAGCTGGGTTATGGACGAAATTATGCCCATCAATTGTTCCTCCGCCGTTTGTTGGAACAAGCAAGGTAATTAACATTCTTATTGTTGTTGTTTTTCCTGCACCATTTGGGCCAAGAAAGGCGAAAATCTCTCCCCTTTTGACGTTAAAAGATATGGCATCAACAGCAGTAAAACCATTGAATCGTTTTGTAAGGTTTTCAACAACAATAATATTATTTGATGGTAGTGTATAAGGCATGGTACTTACTATGTCACCAAAAGAAATTTTCTAAAAGAGTTTGTGCCTGAAGGGTACATATCATTGACTTTTTTTAAACAATAAGCCAGTATATAGATAGTAAGTTTCTTATTTCTTCTTTCCTCTTTCCTTACATAAACAATACGATGTAAGATAAATAGATAGATAAATAAGATTGGTCGGCTTACTTAATAAATTCATTTAAAAAGGTGTAAGGAAAAAACTATGGCAAAAAAATTGTTCGTTGGTGGAATGTCTTACGAGACCACCGAAAACACTTTGAAGGAGACATTCTCGAAGGCCGGAACCGTTGAATCAGCGACTATTATCGTTGACAAGATGTCAGGTCGTTCCAAAGGGTTTGGTTTTGTCGAGATGTCGTCCGAAGAAGAAGCCCAGAAGGCGGTTGAAATGTTTAACGGCAAGGAAATTGACGGGCGAAATGTAACGGTGAACGAAGCCCGTCCTATGGAGTCTCGTCCACGACAAGGCGGATTCCGGCGCGATTATGGCGGTGGAGGCAGAGGTGACCGAGGGTTTGGTGGCGATCGCGGAAGAAGCTGGTAAACGGAATATTGAAAAATCCCCTTAATTGGGGATTTTTTTTCATATGCTTAGAGAAAATGAAATAATTTTCGATGTGGCAATAATTGGAGGCGGTCCCGCCGGAATGATAGCAGCCGGCAGGGCAGGAGAGTTGACAGCGAAGGTAGTGCTTTTGGAAAAAAATAACGCCTTGGGAAGAAAACTTTTACTGACCGGAAAGGGAAGAAGTAATATTACCAAAGCCGAATTTAATCCAAGAGAACTTGTTAAAAAATACGGCAGGGAAGGCGATTTTCTTTTATATCCCTTATCTGTTTTTGGCGTTAAAGAAACAATTGAATTTTTTGAGAAAAGAGGATTAAAAACTAAAACTGAGCGAGGGAAAAGGATTTTCCCTGAAAGCGGCAGTGCTCAAGATGTCCTGAATGTTTTAATCAAATATTTAAAAAGCGGCGGAGTGAAGATAATGACAAATTGTGAAGTAAAAGAAATTATCAAAAATAAAGACAGGATAACAAAAGTTATTTTAAAGAATGGCAGGGAGATTAAAGCTAAAAACTATATCATTGCCACCGGCGGAAAATCCTATCCTGGCACGGGTTCCACCGGCGACGGATACAAATGGGCAAAAGAATTGGGCCATAAGGTTAGCAAATTAAGACCGGCCTTAGTTCCGTTAAGAATTAAAGAAAGTTGGCCCAAAAAGATACAGGGTTTAAGTTTAAAAAATGTTGAACTGACCGTTTTTCAGAAATCAAGTTTTTACGAAGTAAAAACGCAGATGAAGATGAGGGAAAACTCCGAAGGAGGTAAATTTCATCGCCACGAAAATAAAAAACAGGATAGCCGCTTTGGCGAGCTTCTCTTCACTCATTTTGGTGTATCAGGGCCCATAGTTTTGGACTTGAGTAAAATTGTCTGCGAGCTTTTAGAAAAGGGAGAGGTAAAATTAATCTTAGATTTAAAACCGGCTTTGGATTTTCAGACATTGGACAAAAGAATCCAAAGCGATTTTTCGAAGTACAGCCAAAAGTTATTCAAAAACTCTCTCTCGGATTTACTTCCTCAAAAAATCATTTCTATTATCGTTGAATTGTCTAAGATTAATCCTTTTAAAAAAGTAAATGAAATAACCCGGGAAGAAAGGCATAGGTTGGCGAAGTTATTAAAAGGATTGGAAATGACAGTTAATTCACCTTTAGGTTTTGAAACGGCAATTGTTACTTCAGGAGGCGTTTCTCTGAAAGAAATTAATTCAAAAACAATGAAATCAAAAATAATTGAAAATCTATTTTTTTCCGGAGAAATCATTGATTTATGCGGTCCGACAGGCGGCTGCAACCTCCAGCTCTGTTGGAGCACCGGGTATTTGGCAGGTCAGGTTGGCTTTTTTACTCTAAATGATAAAATAATATGAGTTTTCTGACTAAGAAAATAAGCTGGCGGACGGTAATTTTGATTTCTATTATTTCAAGTATTTTAATTATATTATTGGAAATTTTATTGATTTAAAAAAACATCGCCACGGAGGCGGTTTTTTGATAGAATAAAAATATGGAGAAGAAAATGACACAAATTCAATTTGCAAAAAATAATCGAGCAACGAGAGAGATGATAGAAGTAGCCAGGGACGAGGGTATAGATGTTAACCTTTTAAAAAGACGGGTTGCCAAAGGCTTAATTGTCATACCTTTCAATATCAATCATAAGAACTTAAAGCCAATTGGGATTGGTTTTGGTTTGAGGACAAAAATTAATGCCAATATTGGTACTTCCCAGATAAAGTCAACATTAAGAACAGAATTTAAAAAATTAAAAGTAGCGATTGAGGCTGGCGCAGATACGATAATGGATTTAAGCACTACCAAAAATGCAGATAAAATAAGGAGAGCATTAATAGAGAAATGCCCCGTTCCGTTTGGTACCGTCCCTATTTATCAAGCGGTAATTGAAGCCGGGAAAATAGAGAGTTTAAATAAGGAAATCTATCTTAGAGTGCTCGAAAAACATGCTAAAGACGGAGTAGATTTTGTAACAGTCCATGCAGGGGTAACAAAAGGAGCTTTTCCATTGATAAAAAATAGGGTGATGAAATGCGTTAGTCGCGGCGGTTCTTTTTTACTTGCCTGGATGAGATATCATAAAAAAGAAAACTTTCTTTACGAATCTTTCGATGAAATTTTAGAGATTGCTAAAAGATACGATGTGACATTAAGTTTAGGAGACGGGTTAAGACCCGGCTGTATTAAAGATAGCACCGATAAAGCTCAAATTCAGGAACTCAAAATTTTAGGAAAACTTGCTAAGAAAGCAAAAGAGGCAGGCATCCAAGTAATGATTGAGGGTCCCGGCCACATTCCTCTAAACGACATTGAAAATAACGTACGATTGGAAAAGAGATACTGCGGCTCTTCGCCATTCTATGTTTTAGGTCCATTACCAACCGACATAGCTACCGGCTATGACCATATTGCTTGCGCTATCGGGGGCGCTTTAGCCTGTTGGAAGGGAGCAGATTTTCTTTGTTATGTTACGCCAAAGGAGCATATTGGTCTTCCGGACATTGATGACGTTAGGGAAGGAACGATTGTTACTAAAATTGCTGCCCATATTGCAGACATTGCCAAAGGAAATAAAAAAGCAGTTTTCAGAGATTTAAAAATGGCAAAAGCAAGAGCAAAAGTAGATTGGGAAGATATGCGGAAATATGCAATTGACCAAAAAAAGTTTATTGAATTAAGAAGACTGGAATGCAGAAAAAATCCGCAATTGCGCAAGGCGAAATATTGCTCTATGTGCGGTCCATTTTGTGTTTTTAGAATTCTAAAATATTAAATTGCAAATTGACTATTTCTCTTAAAGTTTTATATTAAAGTAATGGTTAAAAAACTTAGAAAGGCAATTAAAAAATCCTTGCCAAAAGGTGAAACTGAGAAGATTAAGAAAACTAAAATCAGAGTGATTGGGATTGGCGGGGGAGCAGGAAACATTATTTCAGAAATTGCTTCTAATATAGAAAAAGCCACTTTTGTCGCCGCTAATACCGACCTCAAAGCCTTAAAGGGAGTTCCTAAAAAAGTAGAGCGTTTTCATTTTGGCGGGAATTTAACTCAGGGGTTGGGAACCGGGATGAACCCGGAATTAGGCGAGAATGCTGCCCAAAATGACCGAGAGAGAATTAAAAAATTACTGGAGAATCAAGATCTCTGTATTTTGATCGCTACTCTTGGCGGCGGAGTTGGTTCTGGAGCTACCCCCATTTTTGCTAAAATCGCTAAAAGTTTGGGCAATCTCACCTTGGGAATTTTCACTTTGCCTTTTAAGTTTGAGGGGGAAAAGAAAATGGAGATTGCTAGAACAGCCTTAGAGAAATTAAAGCCCAGACTGAACGCTTTGATAATTATTCCAAATGAAAGAATTTTTCAAATCATTGATAAGAAAACTCCATTAAAGGCAGCCCTTTCGGCAATAAATGAAAGTTTGGTTGAGAGTTTAGAGGGTCTAATTGAGATGATTTACGAGCCGGGTTTGATTAATATTGACTTCGCCGATTTAAGAACCATTCTCGAGGGTCAAGGGAGACTGTCTTATTTAAATACAGTTATAGTCCGAAAGAAGGGAGACGTTTCTCAGACAGCAGTTGAAAAAGTTTTGAATAATCCTCTTTATCCCTATAGCATTCGTGGAGCAAAAGGCATTTTATTAAATATTGCTGGCGAGAAAAATTTGCAACTCGCAGAGGTTAGTCGAATTTCAAAGACAATTTCTGGACTGGTAAATGAGAAAGCAAAAATTATTTTTGGGATTTCTCACGCCCGCCACGGGGGCGGGGAAGCGAAATATTCTGATGTTATAAAGACCACTTTATTGGCTACCGGTTGTCAGACGAAAATTTTTTCAGCTAAACCCCTCACCAAAATATTGGTGAGGAGTAAATCAAAAAAAAGGAGCCCAAAAGACTACAACCCGCCCACCGCCCTCCCGTTCGCCAAAGGCGAACGGGCCCCTAAAAAGATTATTGAAGGACTTCCTTTAACTGAAAAAAAGCCCGAATCTAAACCGGAAACGATTAAAAAAACTACAACCCTCCCGCCACCCTCCCGCCTTCGGCGGGCCCCTCGGAAAAAATCCAAACCCAGACAGAAGTCTCTTCCCCAAAAAGCGGCAAAAAAACTACATACCCCCCCTCCACCCTCCCGCCAGGGCGGGCCCCACGTAAAAATAAAAGTTAAAAGAGAATTAAAAGAAGCTCCTCAATCTGAGGGCGAAGAAAATAGATTTTCTTCTTCCCCCTTCGCTGTTGCTCGGGAGACTGAGGAGAAGACTGTGGCAGTTTTTAATCCTGCGACCGCAAAAGAGCAGCTCCGGAAAAATGCCCTTCAAATTAAAAGAGAGATTGAAGAAGCCGAGAAGGAAATTGAGGCCCAGGAAAAATTCTGGGAGACCCCAGCTTTTTTAAGAAAGAAAAGAACCGCTTAGTTAATTACTGTCCCCCTAAATTTTTTACCCAACAAAATCTTCTCAAAATTTTTTAAATCCGTTCCTAAAGTAATGATGGTGCGGATTTTTAATTTTTGGGCGAATTTGGAAGCAATCGGGTCAAAGGGAGTAGAGAGGCCAGGAATCCATTTAGAGCCCACTAATTTTCGATAATCTTCCCAAGAGATTTTTTTAATCTGAATCGCATTTTTATATCTCTTTGGGTCTTTGCTGTAAGCAAAGGGTATATTCCCGGCATTGATAATTTCCTTTACTTTAAATCTTTTGGCTAACAGAACCGAGTCAAAATCAGTTGAGCAGCCCGGCCGCCAACCGGAGGCAATAATTACTGGTTTTTTAAAAAATTCCTTTTTAATTTTTTTAAAAGGATTATCAAAAACAACTGGACAGGCCTCTTTTCTAAAAATTGTTCTTAATAAGTGAGCATTTAATCTGGTAGTATGAATTCCTAACCAATCCATATCTTCGTAAGATACTTTTGTAATCATATCAGCTGCCTTTTGATAGACCCGACAAATTTTACCGCCTCCAGCAACAATGATAAATCGGAAGCCTCTTTTAATATATTTCAAAATTAATTTGCGAAATTTCTTCAAAAATCGAATATTTATCTCTCCCGGCTGAGGGACGATTATCGATCCCCCTAAACTAATGATGATTGTTTTTTGGTTTTCCATACCCGGTAGTAGAAATTCGACTAAACTTCGTTTATTATCATTGCCGCGGCAGTGGTCGAATTTTCACTACCGGGCATATCAGCTCTAGCGTCTATTGTAACATAGATTAAATTGTGCTACAATTTATTAGCTACTGTTAATTGAAAACTAAAATTTCATTGGAGGAGGCCTAAGATGGAAAGAACAAAGCAGAGCCTGAGATTAATTTTATTGAGAGCCGGGTTAGAGATTCCAACGATTGTGGATCTTGAGAAAGCTCAGAAAGTCATTGAAGATTTAGGGAAACCCACTTTTGATTGCTCTGAAGAGCCAGGGTTTAAAATCTACACCGATCTTTTAAGGAAGAGCGGTGTCCCAGAAGAAAGGATTGATGTTGCCGCCTTGGGGATGTTACTGGGAGTATCGCTAGTGAAAGTTGGCTTAAGGACAAAGAGAAAACGATAAAGGAGGGAAAAATGGCTAGAGAAGCTGCCTATTGGAGTGAGTTTTTCCAGAGTGCGATTGAAAAAGGACTGGCAAAATTAGTGCCAGAATATAATGTCATTGAGGCATTATCTCCAATTCCAATCTTGGTTTATTGGAAAAAGAAATTCGAAGTGACTTCTGACGGTAAAGTCGTAAAGGAGTATTGGAGGGACTATTGGGGATTGGTTGAGTATAAACCTGGTCAAGTCCTTTATCGGAGATGGCGGCCAGCCAGCGATTGGGAAATTGAAGAGTGGAGGAATTTCCCCGAAGAAAAACTGAAAGAATTAGGAGTTTTTCGAAAGGGGGGAGAATTCTCTGTCCAAATCGTTGAGAAGGTAATTGACCTCCCAGCTGCCATAAGACAATTGGGAAGGCACATTCCAGCTGAAAAGATTGCCAGGCCGAGAAAAGAATTTATTTTGGCTGGAGATGCCCAGTTACTAGCGGATTATGCTGGCAGACTCGACACTCTTTTGCAAGATTTTTTAAAAAGCCCAAGACCTAATAGTCAATTCGTGGAAAGAGCATCACGTGAGTTTGGCCAGATTTCTCAAATACTCGAGCGAGGCCGAACCTATCTGAAAAGAAAAGCTTTAGGAGAAATCAGGTTAGCTCAACAAGGAAAATTTTGGGAAGTCACAGCTCAAACAAGCCAGGCGATTGCCGATCTTCTTAAAGAGCGAGCCGAGGATTATGAGATTGCTGTAAAATCAATTGAGATGGCCGAGAAATTACGCGATTTAATGGTCAAGATTGAACAGAGATTTCGAAATTGCTATAATCGTCTCGGTCAACTAGGGGAGCAGCTTCAAGGGTTGCTGGTTAGCGGCGAGAAAATCGAGCCTAAAAATCTCTTGTCAATTGCTAACGAAGCCCATGGGATTTGGAAACATCTGACCGAAAATGTTCCTCGTTTCAATCCTTATTATTCGCGGCTTCAAGCGCCTGAGTTTCAACGACTTTCCCGAATAATACTTCATGCCGAGAAAGGTGAAGCAGAGACGGTCCTCAATGATATTATGGAAGCTGCAGCTAAGTTAGAAGCTATAGCAATAGGCGAAAGGGTGACTCAAGCCGAGCTTAGAAAAGGAAAAGAAACTCTTCTTTAAATACCTCAAAACCGGGGGCTAGGAAATAGCCCCCTTGTTTATTGTCAAAAAAAATTGTGTTAAAATTGGATAAAGGTCAAAAATATCAAATAAGTTTTAAAAATATGTTAGAGGTAACTAAAGATATTTTAAAAAATATTTATAAACCGAGACCCAAAGACAGTAAAAAATACGACTGCGGACTTTTAACAGTAATTGGCGGCTCGGATTTCTATTCTGGTTCTCCGGCATTATCAGCGATGGCAGCCTTTAGGGCCGGGGTTGATATGGTAAAAATTATAGCGCCGAAAAGAGCGGCCGATATTATTGCCAGCTTCAGTCCAAACTTAGCAGCTTATCCTTTGGAAGGAAAATGGTTGAATAAAACACATTTGGCGACATTACTCGCCATGACAGAATCGGCTAAAGCAGTGGCTCGAGGAAATACAGCAGTCGTCATTGGCGGGGGAATGGGAAGAAGTGAAGAAGTTCAAAAAGCAATTTTAGACTATCTTTCGGAAGTTTCGGTGCCAGTAGTGATTGATGCTGACGCTATTCATGCCATAGGGAAAAAACCAGAAATTATCTCTGGTAAGCCATTTTTGATCACTCCTCACACCTATGAATTTTTTATTTTAACTGGAAAACAGGTTTATCAATTATCCGAGGAAGAGAAGATAAAAATGGTTCAGACTGAAGCTGCCCGACTTCAAACTACGATTTTACTAAAAGGACCGACAGATATAATTTCTAATGGGAAGGAAGTGGCATTAAGCAAGACAGGTAGTCCTCTTATGATTGTGGGGGGTACGGGGGACACGCTTGCCGGAATTGCCGGAGCTTTAGTCTCAAGGGGAATTGATCCTTTTACTGCTGCCCAGGCTGCTGCTTTTATTAACGGTCTGGCTGGAGAATTAGCAGGAAAAAAATTAGGAGAATCAATGACCGCAACTGATTTAATAGAGGAAATTCCCAATGTGCTGCCAAAATATTAAATTATGAAAATTTATGATCTCATAATTATTGGCGGGGGACCGGCTGGAATCACTGCCGGAATTTATGCTGCCAGGCAAAAGCTAAATACTTTATTAATTACTAAAAGTTTTGGCGGACAAGTAGCTAAGAAAGCAGTGGCAATTGAAAACTATCCCGGGTTTGCGGAGATTTCCGGATTAGAGTTAATTCGAAAATTTGAAAAGCACTTAAGAAAATTCACCCCGTTAAATAGTCGCAAAGCGAATTTAACGGGGCAAGTTGACATTGAGAGAAATGAAGTAATTAAGCTGAAAAAGATCGGCAAGAAATTTTTTGTTCGGACTAAAAGCAAACATCAAATTCAGGCTAAGACGGTAATTATTGCTTCAGGAGCCGACCCAAGACCATTAGAGGTTCCCGGAGAAAAGGATTTTATTGGGCGTGGTTTAAGCTACTGCCCAACTTGTGACGGGCCATTATTTGAAGGAAAAACCGTAGCCGTGGTTGGAGGTGGAAATTCTGCTTTTGAAGCGGCAATTTTTTTGGCAAAAATTGCTAAAAAAATTTATATTTTGGAATACGGAGAGAAAGTTGGAGCAGATGAGATAAATCAAGAAAGAGTTAAAAAAACTGGGAAAGTGAAAATTATAACTAATGCTGCCTTAAAGAAAATTAAAGGCAATCAATTTGTAAATTCAGTAGTTTACCAAGATAGAAAAACTGGGAAAGAAGTACCCCTTCCCCTAGAAGGCGTTTTCGTTGAAATCGGCTCTCAGCCAGCCACTTCTTTCGTTAAAGATTTGGTTGATTTTAATGAAAAAGACGAAATAGGGGTTGATTTCGAAACCTTTCAAACAAAAACTCCTGGTCTATTTGCTGCTGGCGATGTAAATGTCGGCAGCTATAAACAAATCATAACTGCCTGCGGCGAAGGAGCAAAAGCAGCCTTAGCTGCCTATAATTATATTAAAAACCTTAGATAATTATTAACTATGGCTTACTCTTTTACCGGAATTGCTCATTTAATTTTACTATTTGCTTTAGGATACTTAGCTTATCGTTTTTTCCAATATTGGAAAAAAGAAAAGGATGTTATCTCTAAGTTCTCTTTCTATATTGTTCTTCTTTTTGGATTATTCGTATTTTCTAAAGTAATCGGAGGATTATTTTTTGCTACCAACTCTCGCTTTTTAGAAAGAACCATAGATGCTGCTGCTTTTTTTCAAGCTTTTGCTTTTGCCATAATGGCGTATCTTGTCATTTATATTAAATTTCCTAAAATTTCTCCCTGGTTTGGATTTATCCCAATTCTTATTTTAGGATTAATTGTCACAATTTTAACTTCCATTATTTCATTTAACCCATTCCTTGAACCAAGTGGAGCTATAAATTGGGGCTTTCCATCTAACCCTCTTAATTTTATTGTATCTATTTTGAGAGCTTTCTTATTCTTTATTACTTTCACTCCTCTAATTATTATTTCTCTTAATCAATTTAAAACCTCCGAAGATCCTTATCTTAAAAGAAAAGCTCTTGGGATGAGTCTTTTCTTTTTGCTTATACTGCCAACTGCATTATTTGATTTTTTTCTTATCACTATTTTTAAATTAGATCCAATCTGGAGAGACATAGGTTTTATTACTGTTAGTATTACTCTTTTCATTACACTTCTTTTAACCCAGAGATTACCTCGCCTATCACCTAAATTATGAATAAAAATTCTAAAATTAAATACGCAAGCGAAGCGCAGCGTGGAGACGAAAACAAAGTTTTCATCGACTCAATCAAAGCCAGGGAAATTCTTGATTCAAGAGGAAATCCAACGGTTGAAGTTGATTTAACTACCGAATCGGGAGTTTTTCGGGCTTCGGTCCCTTCGGGAGTTTCTAAAGGAAAATATGAAGCAGTGGAATTGAGGGATGGCGGAAAGAGACATCAGGGAATGGGAGTTTTGAAAGCGGTAAATAATGTAAATGAAATTATTGCTCCGAAATTAATAGGAAGGGACCCGACCCACCAAGGGGAAATCGATAACTTTTTGATTAAATTAGATGGAGCTGAGAACAAATCTCGTTTGGGAGCAAATGCTATTTTGGGAGTATCAATGGCTGTATGCCGGGCAGGAGCTGCAGCAAAAAAATTACCTCTTTGGAAATGGATTTCAAAAATTGCCAAAACCAAACCCTCTCTTCCTTTCCCTTGTATTTTATGTATGGAAGGGGGTTTGCATGGCAGAAGAAATTTAGATATTCAAGAGTTTATGGTTATTTCTCAAGGCCCTACCTTTAAAGAAAGAATTCAAATCGGTACTGAAATTTTCCATAATTTAGGGGCGATTTTAAACAAAAAGTATGGTAAGTCAGCTACCAACGTTGGCATTGAAGGGGCTTTTACCCCATCTATAAAAACAACAAAAGAGGCCTTAAATTTAGTAATGGAAGCCATATCTAAATCAGGCTTAAAGGGTAAAGTTAAAATTATCCTTGATATTGCTGCTTCTTTTTTCTTTAAAAATGGAAAATATTATTTTGAAAAAGGAATTTTAAGCAAAGAAAAACTTTTAAATTTTTATTTGGAAATTTGTCAAAAATACCCGATAATAGCCATAGAAGATCCTTTTTCTGAAGAAGATTGGGGTGGTTTTCAAAAAATTACTGAAAAACTTGGGAAAAAGATAACTATTATCGGAGATGATCTTTTAGTTACCAATCTTAAAAGAATCAAAGAGGCAATAAATAAAAAAGCCTGTAATGGATTAATTTTAAAACCAAATCAAGTTGGAACGGTTTCTGAAACAATAGAGGCGGCAAAATACGCTCTTAAAAATAAATGGAAAGTCTTTGTAAAACATCGGGGAGGAGAGACGCATGATAGTTTTATTGCTGACCTATCTGTTGGATTAGGAACAGGTTTTATAATGGCTGGAGCTCCAACAAGGGGAGAAAGGGTGGCAAAATATAATAGGCTTTTAAGAATCGAAGAAGAGCTATGAAAAAATGAGAAAGATTCTCTTAATAATTATTGATGGTTTGGGAGACCTACCAATTCCTCAACTTGGCAATAAAACTCCTTTAGAGGTAGCCGAAACTCCCAATTTAGATTTTTTAGCGAAAAATGGAATTTCTGGGATAGTCCTGCCTTTTAAATTTCCTCAACAAGAAAAGCCAGAATCCGACACTTGTAACCTGGCTTTATTTGGCTGCGATCCAAAAATTTATTACTTAGGTCGAGGTCCTTATGAAGTGGCTGGGATTGGAATGGATTTAAAAAAGGGAGACATTGCTCTGAGAATGAATTTCGGGACTGTAGATGAAAATTTTAAAGTTATTGATCGAAGAGCGGGAAGAATAAGCCAAACTCAAAGTTTGATAAAATCAATTTTGGGGATAGAAATAGACGGCGTAAAATTTTTAATTAAAAAATCTTACGGTCATCGAGCAGGTTTAGTTTTAAGGGGGAAGAACTTATCAGGAAAAATTTCAGACGGTGATCCCCATGAGGGCGGAGTTAATATAAAAAAGATTGTCCCTTTAATAAAATCAAAAAAAGCAAAATTTACAGCCACAGTTTTGAATAAATTTTTAGAGAAATCGCATCTCATTTTAAAAAATCATCCCCTGAATGAAAAAAGAAAAAAACAAGGGTCATTCCCAGCGAATTATCTTTTAGTTCGAGGAGCCGGTGAGTTTAAAAAGAATCCAACTTTTAAACAAAAATATGGCCTTAGAGCTTGTTGCATAGCTGGCGGCGGACTCTATAAAGGAATTGCTAAGATTTTAGGAATGGATTTGATTAACGTTAAAGGAGCTACTGGCTTTCCTAATACTAATTTAAAAGGAAAAATTTCAGTAGCTAAAAACACTTTAAAAGATTATGATTTTATTTTTTTACACATCAAAGCAGCGGATAGCTTAGCTGAAGACGGAAATTTTATTGAAAAAAAAGATTTTATTGAAAAAATTGATAAAAATTTAAAACCATTGCTGGGATTAAAAAATACCCTAATCGTTATTACTGCTGACCATTCAACTTGCTCTTTGCTTAAAAGACACTGCTTAGAGCCAATTCCGATTTTAATTTATGGGAGCGGTAAAAATGGTGTTCAGAAATTTTCTGAAAAAGCTTGCCAAAAAGGAAAATTGGGCAAAATAAATCAGTTAGATTTAATGCCAACTATTCTAAAGCTGGCTTAGGGGCTTGACAAGGATTTCTTAGACTATAAAATATATAGATAATCATCTATATATTTTTATTATGAAAAAGAGGAAAAGTTGTCCGAAGTGTCTCAGTCTAATCAGTGAGGAGACTCGGGCAAAAATAATTCAGCAGCTGAGGAAAAAACCAAAAAATGTGAGTAAGATTTTGGCTGGTTTTTCTTTGACCCAGCCAACCATCTCCCACCACTTAAAACTTTTGAAAAAAGTGAGAATAGTTTCTAGTAAAAAAAGCGGTCGAGAAATTTATTATTTTTTAAATAAAGAATATCCTTGTAAAAAATGTTTTCTCTTTAAATTGCCTTTTAAAATATGAAAAATAAAATTTATTTAGATTATGCTGCCACCACTCCAGTCGATCCCCGAGTAGTTAAAGCAATGCTGCCTTATTTTAATAAGAAATTCGGAAATACAATGTCTTTACATAGTTTTGGTCAAGAGGTTAAACAAGCCTTAGAGGAAAGCAGGGAAGTAGTAGCTAATTTAATTGGGGCAAAACCAAATGAAATAATTTTTACCAGTTCAGCAACTGAAAGCAATAATTTAGCTTTGAAAGGTATTGCTTTTGCTAACAAAGAAAAAGGAAGACATATTGTTATTTCCTCAATTGAACATCCCTGCATTATGGAAAGCGCTAAATGGTTAGAAAAGCAAGGCTTTGAAATAACTAGATTACCAGTTGATAAATACGGATTTATAAATCCCGAAGATGTTAGAAAAGCAATTAAAAAGGAGACAATTCTTGTCTCGATAATTCACGCCTCAAACGAAATAGGAACAATCCAGTCAATTAAAGAGATTGGCAGGATTTGCCGCAAAGCCGGCGTTTACTTCCATACCGATGCTGTTCAAAGTTTTGGAAAAATGCCGATTGATGTCGATAAAATGAATATTGATTTATTATCGGCTTCCTCTCATAAAATGTACGGGCCCAAAGGAGCGGCTTGTTTATTTATCAGAGAAGGGATAAAAATTGAGCCGATTTTACATGGCGGAGGCCAGGAATCGGGCCTAAGATCTTCGACGGTCAATGTGCCGGCAATTGTGGGTTTTGCCGAGGCCTGTAAAATCGCCAAAAAAGAAATTCACCCTGTTAAATCCGCCAAAGGCGGTGCAAAGCAATTTAACAGGGTAAAAAAAGAATCGGAAAGATTAACCAAATTGCGTGATAAATTAATCCAGGGAATTTTTAAAAAAATCCCCAATTCTTATTTAAACGGCCATCCCAAAAAGCGTCTGCCAAATAATGCTAATTTTTGGTTTAAATTTGTTGAGGGAGAATCGATGGTTATTCAACTTGATTTATTAGGCATTGCTGCCTCAACAGGTTCTGCTTGCTCCTCAGCTAAATTAGAGCCAAGCCATGTACTTTTGGCAATCGGATTAAAGCCAGAAGAGGCCCATGGTTCTTTAAGATTGAGCTTAGGCAGGTGGACAAAAGAGAGCGATATCGATTATCTGCTTAAGGTTTTGCCAGAAATTATTAAAAAATTAAGAGAAATATCACCATTAAAAAGTGAAAAAATTTATGGTTAAATCCGGACTTTACACAAAAGAAATAATGGAGCATTTTAAGAATCCAAAGAACGTAGGCAGGATAAAAAATCCTTCTGGTTTGGGCCGTGCCGGGAACATGGTCTGTTTGTTGCCAAACCAAAATATTCACATAAATAACGATTTAAAAGAAATAGATAGAATCTTTCCAGGGAAAAGAGTTTTGTCTCATGATGGCGAATATAATAAAGTCAATAAGGTTTCAGAAAGAAATTATAATGGAGATGTATTGATTATTAAAAACAAATTAGGAAAAATTCAACTGACACCGGATCATCTTATTCTAGCAGTAAAGCTGCCGAAGGGAGACAAGTTTTTAAGAACAAAAAACAAAAAGCAACTCATTTCTGGCTGGTACCACGCTGAAAATTTAAAGAGAGGCGACATTATTCTCTATCCAATATTAAAAGAAGAAAAAGATTGTAAATATATAAAGGTTAATGTGTCTAAATCTAAATGGGATTTTAAAAGTAAGGATATCCCAGACAAAATTCCTATAGATAGCAATCTATTAAGATTATTTGGTTATTTCCTATCTGAAGGGAATGTCCGAGACAAGCCATCTCGAACCTTTATTTCGTTTACATTAAACATTAAAGAAAAAGATATTGTAAAAGATATAAAAAAAATATCTGAAAACTTATTTAATTTAAATATAGCGATAAAAGAAATACCGAAGAAACAAACAGTTGTTGTTAATTTGTATAACGCCAGACTGGCTAGATTTTTCAAAAGATTATTTGGAAATGGAGCGGAAAATAAAATGATTCCAGATTTTATTATGAATCTCCTTCCTGAAAGGCAAAAATCCTTAATTTATGGTTTATGGAGAGGAGATGGTTATATTAATCTTAATAGGGTTGGTCCCAGGGCTGGATATTCTACAATCTCCTATAAGTTGGCCCAACAGATCAAGATATTACTTCTAAGGCAGAAAATTATACCGTCAATTTATAAAGAAAAAGCAAAGAAAATTAGAGGATTAAAACACAAAGAAGCCTATAGAATTCATGTTGGGCAAAGGGATTCTTTAAAAAGATTAGCGTTAATTCTCGGAGTTAAATATCATCCCAAATCTTATGTTTCGGAAAGGGGATGGCTTGATAAGAACTTTCTCTATACGCCAATCACTGGAATTGTAAAAAAACAATATCAAGGGAAAGTTTATAATCTTGAAGTTGAAAGTTCCCATTCTTTTACATCCGAAGCTTTTTGTGTTCACAATTGTGGAGATATAATGTATCTTTATTTGAAAATTGGGAAAAATAAATCCGGCAAAGAGATGATTAAAGACGTGAAGTTTGAAACTTTTGGCTGTACTGTCGCAATAGCCAATACGAGCTTATTAACGACAATGGTCAAGGGAAAAACCTTGGAAGAGGCGGCAAAAATCACCAAAGAGGATTTGATAAAAAAATTCAAACAGGTGCCTTTGATAAAAATCCACTGTTCTCTGCTGGCAGTAGACGCCCTGTCTGAAGCAATTTACGATTATTTTTCAAAGCAAGGCCGGCCGATTTCTCCGGAGATTCAGGCAAAGCACGAAAGAATAGAGAAAGAAGAAAAAGAAATTGAATATAAACACAAAGGATTGGTGGAATTAGAAGAAGAATTGCACAAAAATGAAAAATAAAAACAAGAAAATAGTAGTGGCAATGTCGGGCGGCGTTGATTCAAGCGTGGCAGCGGCTCTTTTGAAGAAGGCCGGTTCTTGTCCTGAGTTTGGTCGAAGGATTGACGTTATTGGAATTTTTATGAAAATTAATGATTTTTCTTCGGAGGCGGAAAAAAGGGCCCGCCAAGTAACAAAAATTTTAAAAATTCCGTTTTTGGTTTTAGATTTAAGAAAAGAATTTAAAAAAAGAATTATTGATTATTTTCTGGAAGAATGCGAAAGGGGAGTGACCCCTAATCCTTGCGTGGTCTGCAACAAAGAAATAAAATTCGGCCTTCTATTGAAAAAAGCCATATCTCTGGACGCCGATTTTGTCGCCACTGGGCATTATGCTCGGATTAGGAGAGGAAAAGACGGAATTCATTTACTTAGGGCAGAAGATAAAGATAAAGATCAGTCTTATTTTTTGTGGATGTTAAATCAGAAACAATTGAAAAGAACTTTATTTCCCGTTGGAAACTATACCAGAAAGGAGGTTGAAAGGTTGGCAAAAAAGTTAAAATTACCAGTTTTAAAGGCCAAAAAATCAGTAGAAATTTGTTTTATCAGAACCACTGTTAATGATTTTTTAAGCAAATATCTTAAATCAAAACCAGGTCAGATTGTTGACATTCGGGGTAAAGTATTGGGGAAACATAGAGGATTACATTTTTATACTATCGGCCAAAGAAAAGGAATAGGCCTTCCCGGCGGACCATATTATGTATTGGATAAGGATTTTAAAAATAACCTTTTAGTTATCACCAAAAATGAAAGGGATTTATATAAAAAAGAGCTGATTTGCAAAAATGTTAACTGGATTCACCCTGTTAAATGCCGTGAAGTGGCAATTTCGTCAAAAACGAAATTATTTAACAGGGTAAAAGCAAAAATCCGCTATCGTCATCAGTCCGCCTTGGCCATAATAACTAAAACCCTAAACCCTAAAACCTATACTCTAAAATTCGAAAAATCTCAGCGGGCCATCACTCCCGGCCAGTCAGCGGTTTTTTACAGAGGAGAAGAGCTTTTGGGTGGAGGAGTAATTAGTTAACTTAGCTCTTGACAAGAACTCTTGCATTGTTAATATGTAAGATACCTATACCTATGGTCGGGGTATATTTAAGATATAGCTAAAAACTATGATTATTCAAAAACAAAAAACTCTTATAAACTTTAAAAAAGCCCAGAGTTTAATCGCCAAAATTATCAAGATGATAGAGAATGACGAATACTGCATTAATATAATGCAGCAAAATTTGGCAGCACTCGGACTTTTAAAATCTGCCCATCAGATGTTAATGGAAGGTCACTTGAATAGTTGCTTTAAGAAAGCAATGGCAACAAGAAATGAGAAAAGAAAGCAGGAAATGATCCAGGAAATTTTAAAAGTCACCAAATTATTTAGCAAATAAAAATGTCAGAAAACAATAATCTTAAAATAAAAGAACATACCTATTTTGTTCAGGGCATACATTGTGCCTCCTGCGAGATTTTAATAGAGAAAAAATTATTGGAATTGGAAGGAATAAAATCGGTTGAGGCCAAGGCGAACAAAGGAGAGGTTTTAGTTGAGTATGAGGGAGAACTGCCGAGCACTGAGACATTGAATAAAATTTTTAAAAAAGAAAATTATGTTTTTTCTGATAGAAAGATTGAAGTTTCAGATGGTTTTAATAGAAAGGAACTTTTGATAACTTTTGGAATGGGGCTGTTAATTGTTCTTCTTTCTATCGGTCTAATTAGATTAGGCCTATCAGGATTAATAAACGTCAATTCTTCATCTTCTCTGATAACATTTTTCGTTCTCGGGCTTTTAGCCGGCATTTCAACCTGCGCGGCATTGGTTGGCGGTTTAGTACTTTCGATGTCAAAACAGTGGGAACAGAAATTCCAGCCGCATGTTTTATTTTATACGGGCCGATTAATTTCCTATGCTTTCTTCGGGGCGATACTGGGGATTATAGGAAAGAGATTGCAACTTTCTTTAACTTTTTCTTCCGTTCTGGTGCTGGCTGTTTCCATAATGATGATCTTTTTAGCTTTTCAGATGTTTGGTTTCGAGGCCTTTAGAAGATTCCAAATTACTATGCCAAAATTTATGGTTAGGAAAGTTGCCGATGGTGCCGGCGTTCAAAATAATTTTACGCCTTTTTTGTTGGGTGCTTTCACTTTCTTTCTGCCCTGCGGTTTTACTCTTACGGTTCAAGGCTTGGCGTTATTGTCGGGAAACCCCATTTATGGAGGATTGATGATGTTTTTATTTGCCTTTGGGACCTTACCTCCACTTCTTTTAATTAGTTTTTCCAGCGTTAAACTATTAAAAAATCCTCATTTATCAGATAAATTTTTAAAAATAGCCGCTATTCTGGTTTTATTCTTTGCCTTTTATAATATAAATTCCCAATTCAATGTTTTAGGATTGCCGAGTTTTAATACTTTAAGCATCCGGCCCGTAAACAAATTACAAACTTCAGAAAATAATAAGGTTTCGGTAGAAGGATTGTCGCCGATAATTAATGGAAAGCAAGTTTTGAAAATGAAAGCCTCGTCAGCCGGATATCAACCTAATTATTTCAAGGTTCAAGCAGGTATTCCGGTTAGGTGGGAAATTGAAGATGCGGGCACTAGCGGATGCACTAACGCCATTATTTCGAGAAGTTTATTTGAAGGAGAAATTCCTTTAACTCCCGGTCAAGTTAGCGTAAAAGAGTTTACCCCTGAAAAACCCGGCAAATACAAATTCAGTTGTTGGATGGGGATGATGTCGGGAATCATTGAAGTTATATGAAAAAAATAATCTTAAAAATCTCTGGGATGGACTGCGTTTCTTGTGCGGCCGTTATTGAAAATACTTTGAAAAAAGAAAAAGGTATTAAATCCGTTAATGTTAATTTTGCTACGGAAAAAGCGTATTTGGAATTTGATTCCGACGAGATAAGCATTGCCGGAATAAAAAAAATTATCGGAAGTTTAGGGTACAAAGGCGAAGAAGAATCTTCCGACCATCATAAGGCGGAAGAAATAGAAGCATTAAAAAAACGGTTTGTCTTGGCTTTTGTTTTCGGTTCGCCGATTATTTACATAGTAATGGGAGGGTTAATCGGTTTGCCTATGCCCGTAATTTTCGAAAATTACGGAATTCAGATTCAGTTTGTTCTGGCAACCGCCGTAATTCTGTCTTGTTTTAATATATGGGTAATGGGTTTAAAAAGTTTGCTGCGTTTCGCTCCGAACATGGACGCTTTGATTTTTATCGGAACGGCCACCGCTTATTTTTACAGTTTGATAGTTTCAGTTTTCTTCTGGCTGAATCCCTTAAAAATGCCCTTTAGCCTATATTATGAAAGCGCGGTTTTCATTCTCATTTTTATTTCGCTCGGCAAATATTTAGAGGCGGTTACCAAGGGAAAAACGAGCGAAGCGATTAAAAAATTGATCGGGCTTCAGCCAAAAGAAGCAACAATTATCAGAGATAATCAAGAAATTCAAATTCCTATCTCGGAGGTAAAAATCGGGGACATTATTAAAGTTTTACCCGGGGAGAAAATTCCGGTTGATGGCGTTGTTATTGACGGATATTCCGGCGTTGATGAAAAAGCGATTACCGGCGAGAGTATTCCTGTTGAAAAGAAAAAAGATGACGAAGTTATCGGCGCCACCATCAACAAAACCGGCGTCTTAAAATTCAAAGCCACACGGGTTGGAAAAGACACAATGCTGGCCCAGATTATTAAGATAGTCGAGGAGGCCATGGGTTCCAAGGCGCCAATCCAACTATTGGCCGACAAAGTTTCTTTTTATTTTGTTCCAACAGTAATTGGGATTGCCTTTTTGGCTTTGATTGTTTGGTTAGCTCTCGGCCAACCATTTACTTTTGCCCTAACGGTTTTTGTGGCAGTTTTAATTATTGCCTGTCCCTGCGCCTTGGGTTTGGCCACGCCAACGGCAGTAATGATGGGAACGGGGCTGGCGGCTAAAAACGGGATTCTAATAAAAAGCGGTAAGGCATTAGAGGTAGCCCGCAAAATTAATATGGTAATCTTTGATAAAACAGGCACTTTAACAAAAGGAGAACCTACCGTAACCGATGTGGTTAAAATTAAAAACGAAACCAATGAAGGAATGGTACTAAAGCTGGCCGCCTCTATTGAGAAAAATTCAGAACATCCATTAGCTCAAGCTGTAGTCAATAAAGCCAAGGAAGAAAATGCTGGATTAGAAGAAATAGAGAATTTTCAAGCTGTTCCCGGGAAAGGGGTTCAGGCTTTTTTTCAAAATAAAAAGATTTTGTTGGGGACAAGAAAACTAATGATTGATAATCAAATCAGCCCGGCCGTATTGGAAGAAAAAATAATCGGCCTGGAAAACCAAGGAAAAACAGTAATGATTTTATCTTTTGGCGACGAAATTATCGGCTTAATTGCCGTGGCCGACACTCTAAAAGAATATTCGAAAGAGGCGGTAAAGATGCTTCACAGAATGGGTAAAAAAGTAGCCATTATTACCGGCGACAATGAAAGAGTGGGGCAGGCGATAGCTAAGGAAGTTAACATTGATAGGGTTTTGGCAGAGGTGCTTCCCCAAGAAAAATCAGAAGAAATTAAAAAATTACAGCAAGAAGGCAACGTTGTGGCGATGATTGGGGACGGTATCAACGATGCGCCGGCCCTAGCTCAGGCTGATTTGGGTATCGCCTTGGGTTCGGGAACCGACGTAGCGATGGAAACGGGCGAGATAGTTTTAATAAAAGATGACCTTCGGGACGTGATTACGGCCATTGATTTAAGCAATTATACTCTAAATAAAATCAAACAAAATCTTTTCTGGGCATTCTTTTATAATATTGTTGGTATTCCCATTGCGGCGGGGATTTTATATCCTTTTACCGGCTGGCTTTTAAATCCAACGATTGCCGCTGCCGCCATGGCTTTTTCTTCTGTAAGCGTTGTTTCCAATTCTCTTTTAATGAAGAAATACAGGTTCAAAATTTAACTTCCTAGTTGATTTTGAGCTTCTTTTTTGATTAAATATAATATAATGATGAGAAAACTGACTTTTATATTTATAGCCTTTCTTTTTTTATTTGGCAGTTTTAATTTTGCTTTTTCTCAAACAGAAAAGGCTCAAATTGATTTTTTCTATAGCGCCATTTGTCCTCATTGTGCGAAAGAACACGAATTTTTGAAAGAGTTAAAAAATAAATACCCGGAAATTGAGATTAAAGAATACGAAGTTATTTCCAATCAGGAAAATCAAAAAATTTTACAAGATTTTTACGAAAAATACAAAGTACCGGCCGGAGAGCGGGGATGGGTACCGGTTACTTTCACTCCGACCAAATACTTCATTGGCTTTAACGAGCAAATCGGAGCTGAACTTGAAAGCTGTATAAGAGAGTGTTTAGGCGAAGGTACAGGAGTTCCTCAAAAAATTAAAATTCCCATATTTGGCGAAATCGATATCTCAAAAATGTCTTTGCCGGTGCTGACCGTAACTTTAGGAGCCATGGATGGATTGAATCCCTGCGCCATGTGGATTCTTCTATTTTTGATTGCTCTTTTAATAAATACTCGTTCAAGAAAGAGAATGTGGTTGATTGGCGGAACTTTTATTGCTGCCTCCGGCATTGTTTATTATCTAATTTTGACTGCCTGGTTAAATTTATTTTTAGCCATAGCTTATGTAAATTTGACTAGAATTTTAATCGGAGTTTTTGCTTTGGGAGTGGGTATTTGGCAAATTAAAAACTTCATCACTTTCAGGCCGGGAGTTTGCAAGGTTACTGATGGCAAGGCTTCTCTTCAAGACAGAATAAAAAACGGCTTAAAAAATCATGCAGAAAAATTAGCTTTATCGCCTTTTACTTTAGGAATTTTAGGTGGAGTTATTGTCTTAGCTTTTGGAATAAATTTAGTTGAATTTTTCTGTTCAGCCGGCCTACCTGCTACCTTTACTCGAATTTTAGCCTTGAATCCCCTCAGTACTTTCAGTTACTATTTTTATCTTTTCCTTTATACTTTTGTGTTTATGCTTGACGACTTAATTGTCTTTTCTTTGGCAGTTATTACTTTAAGCAGAATTAGCCTTACTGAAAAATATAATTATTGGTCAACTTTAATTGGGGGGTTATTAATTTTTGTTTTGGGAATTTTGTTAATCTTTAAACCGGAGCTTTTAATGTTTGGATAAGTAAAGTATAATTATAAAATATAAACTAAAGGTCGGAGTTGTTTAATAACATCCCAAATCGGAGTGGGGTCGGGAGAACCCTTCGACCCTCCCGTCTAGGAAAACATTAAAAGCCGAGTTTTTATGAAGTAAAAACGAAGGCGAAGAAGAGGATATAGTAATCCTCTTCGCCTACCGAGGGTGGTCAAAGAGATAAATCTCTTTTTCATCTTCGCTAAAGCTCGATTATTAAGGAGCGGTGTTAGCGCGATTGCGAAGCAATCGGCGCGTGCCGCGACTTAACTCGGTAATACCAATGGAATTAAAAAATAAAGTAGCCATTATCACTGGAGCGAGAAGAGGAATGGGAAAGAGCCATGCCTTAACTTTAGCTAAGGCGGGAGCGAAAGTGGTGGTAGCCGATATTTCAAAAGAAGATTGTGAAATCGTGGTTGAGGAAATTAAAAAGAATGGAGGCGAAGCAATAGCGGTGAAATGCGATGTGATAAAAAAAGAGGATATTGATAATATGGTCAAGGCGGCAGTGGGAAAATGGGGGAAAGTAGATATTTTAGTTAACAATGCTGGAATTTGCCAGTTTAAGCCATTTTTGGAATTGACGGAAGAAGAATGGGATAGAACCATAAACGTCAACCTAAGAGGTTATTTTTTATGCGCTCAAGCCTGCGCTAAGGAAATGGCAAAACAAAAGGCAGGGGTTATCGTCAATATTGCTTCAGTTGCTATGGGGCAAGTGGGAATTGGTTTTCCCAATCTTGCTCACTATTGCGCTTCTAAAGGTGGAATTGTTGGAATGACCGAGGCAATGGCTTTGGAATTAGCTCCCTATAACATTCGGGTTAATGCTATTTCTCCAGGAATGATTGAAACCCCAATGATTGAGGCGGTAAAAAGTGATCCTAAAACAATGGAAGCAATGTTGGCTCAAGTTCCAATGCACCGAGTGGGAAAACCGGAAGAAGTTTCCAATTTGGTCTTATTTTTAGCCTCAGACCAATCTTCCTACGTGACTGGCTCAACCGTGGTCATCGACGGTGGTTGGTTAGCAGGATAATCGCTCGGTAGGCTGACTCGAGGAGCACGCTGTCGGCCAAAATGGTAATATAAAGGTTATTTTCGGCCGCAGCTATTTCTCGCCGAGCCTTAATGTCTTAATTGAAAGACAAACTAATTTGGGGGGCTCGGCTGCGAAGTGCTCCTCTCACAGCCTACCTCGCTTAGAGATTATTCGTATACCCGAATCGCAATGAAGGGCATATGAAGATCACTGGGAATACAACCTTAGCTGAGATTTTAAAGAATCCTGGCGCTGAAAAAATCTTGGCAAAATATAATTTGCCTTGTTTGAATTGTCCGATGGCTAAATTTGAAATTGAAAATCTAAAAATCGGCGAGATATGTAAAATGTATGAGATTAATCTCGCGGAATTACTTAAAGAGTTAAATAACGCTTTACCCTCGCACCACTTCTCAAAGCCAGAAAAATAGTAATTGAATTATCAACAAAGAAGTGGTGCAGGGTTTACAAGAAGTAATTTTTGTGATAATAATAAAAATATGACGGAAAAATTCAGCAAAATTTTAATACCCTTAGCGATTGTAATAGCCGGCCTTTTGGTTGCCGGAGCCTTTGTTTATATAAACCAGGGAAAAGTCGGAGGAAAAGTTTCCGAAGGTTTATCTTCCCAACAGACAGCGGAAAAGGCAGTAAATTATATTAATCAGAATATGCTCCAGCAAGGCACAACGGCTTCTTTAGTAAATGTAACCGAGGAAGACGGAGTTTATAAATTCCGTCTTAAAATCGGAGAACAGGAATACGATTCTTATGTAACCAAAGATGGAAAACTTTTATTTACCGAAGGCATTAATATAGAGCAAAACCCTGCTTCTGCTCAAGAAGGTGCTGAAACCACTGGCGAGGTCCAAAAAAGAGACACCCCTGATGTTAAACTTTTTGTGATGAGTTATTGTCCCTACGGCCTTCAGGCCCAAAAAATGTTTTTACCGGTTTATGACTTATTAAAAAATAAAGCAGAAATGGGAGTATATTTTGTTAATTATATAATGCATGAAAAACAGGAAATCGACGAGAATTTAAGGCAATATTGTATTCAAAAAGAACAAAAGGAAAAATACTATAATTATCTGAGTTGTTTTGTGAAAGAGGGAAAATTTAATGACTGTTTATCTCAAGCGCAAATTGACACAACCAAAATGGGAAATTGCATTTCTGAAACAGATAAAGAATTCAACGTCACTGCTCTTTACAATGATAAAAGCACCTGGTTAAATGGTAATTTCCCCAAATTTAATGTTCATAATGACCTCAATGAACAATATGGAGTAGGGGGTTCGCCGACAGTTGTCATTAACGACACAGTTGTTGTTACTAGTAAAGATTATTGTCCTGGCGGAGATATAAAATGTGCTGTTATTCCTAATTTTACGAGAGCACCGGAAAGTTTCAAAGAAATAATTTGCCAGGCATTTACCAATCCTCCTTCAGAATGTTCTCAGACTCTTTCAAGTGACTCCCCGACGTCGGGCTTTGGAACTGGAACAGCGGACTCTGGCAGTGGCGGAGGTTGTGGGCAATAAAAATCCAAAATTTATGGTTAAATTATTTGTCACCCCCGCCTGTCCCTATTGCTATACCCTAAAGGAGTTTTTGAAAGAAAAAGGCATTGAGTTTGAAGAAATAGACGTTTCTAAAGATGAAAAAGCCAGGGATGAGATGATAAAAAAATCGGGCAGGTTAGAAGCACCTGTTATAGAAATTGATGGCCAGATTGTGGTGGGATTCGATAAAGAGAAAATAGTAAAATTGCTAAAGCTTAAGGAATAAGCCATTGCTTATTCCTTTCGCCTCTTCATTTTAATTCAGAGAATAAAAGAATAATATGATAAAAATTGCAATAAACGGTTTTGGCCGAACCCCGCACCAGAGCAAAGCTCGGTACGGGGCAAGTTGGCCGGCCTACATAAAATTATGATTAGATTAGCTATAAATGGATTTGGGAGAATAGGACGTCCTGCATTTAGAAGAATTTTAGATAATCACCCAAATTTAGAGGTGGTGGCGATTAATGATTTGACTGATACTAAAACCCTGGCCCATCTTTTGAGATATGATTCTATTTACGGAATTTATCAAAAACCAATTAAATTTACCGAAAACTCGCTTTTAATAGACGGCACCGCGAAAGGAAAAAAGATTAAAGTTCTTGCCGAAAAAGACCCTTCAAAATTGCCCTGGAAAGAATTGGAAGTGGATGTTGTTTTAGAATGTTCGGGCGTTTTTACGGATTACGAAGGAGCGTCAAAGCATATTGCGGCTGGTGCCAAAAAAGTAATAATTTCTGCTCCCGGAGAGGGTACCCTCTCTTTTATTTTGGGCGTAAATGAAGAAAAATATGATTCCAAAAAAGACGATGTCATAGATATGGGCTCTTGCACAACAAATTGCCTGGCTCCGGTAGCCAAAGTTTTAAACGATAATTTCGAGATTGTTAAGGGATTTATGAGCACTATCCATAGTTATACGAATGACCAGAGGATTCTGGACATATCTCACAAAGACTTGAGAAGAGCCAGGGCAGCTGCTTTAAATATCATTCCAACCACAACCGGAGCGGCCAAAGCCATTGGAAAAGTAATCCCCGAATTAAAAGGAAAATTTGATGGCATTGCTTTTCGGGTTCCAACCCCAACCGTTTCGGTTTTAGATTTAATTTGTGAGGTTAAGAAAAAAACAACTGCCGAAGAAATAAATTACGTTTTTAAAAAAGCCTCTCAGAAAAAAGAACTAAAAGGGATTTTGGGGATAGAAGATGCTCTTTTAGTTTCTTCTGATTATATTGGAAATTCTTTTTCAGCCATTGTTGATGCGTCTTTGACCATGGCAATTGACAACTTGGTCAAAGTGGTCGCTTGGTACGACAACGAATGGGCTTATGCCTGCAGATTTGCTGAATTCGCTGAATATGTGGGGAGAAAGTTATGAATGAAGATATTTGAATAATTTTAAGTATTTCGCTATTATAAAAATATAGAAAAACTTATGATAACAAAAGAAAAAAACTACGATTTAAGGAAGTTGTTAAAACCATATGCAAATAAATGGGTGGCTTTGTCTTCGGACCGCAGGAGAGTTATTGGAAAAGGAGATGAATTAAAAGAGGTAGTGGCAAAGGTAAAGTCAAAAGATGTTATTTTTTTGA
>Ga0315294_10000777_pt1 | contig 34494 bp, 13 predicted proteins | sample YL17G13_40_MG_FD_203626 | JGI IMG/M metagenome (GOLD analysis project Ga0315294, IMG submission 203626) | Sediment microbial communities from Yellowstone Lake, YNP, Wyoming, USA - YL17G13_40 | ecosystem: Environmental > Aquatic > Freshwater > Lake > Sediment | place: USA: Wyoming | collected...
TAGAAGGCCGCCTACTAGGAATTTGCCCCAGCCAATATCGGTTGCATTCAGGAATATCCCACCGCTAACATCGGCCATTTCCGACGACGGATATTCAGCTCCAACAAACCCTCCTGGGATTATTTGCGTGACTTCTAGCTCGCTCGGATTGTAAGCCACCAAAACCTGCCAACCATGCAAATCCTTGACGTTGTTGACATCAAGAGCCATTGTGAAGGTTCCAATGATCATAGGCGTTTCGTGAGTTTGTGAAGGTTGCGGAGTGACTAAGAACATCGCAAGAACGTAGCCAGAAACCGAAGAAGACAATAAGAGCATCAATACCCACGCAAAGTTCCTCATCCTTCTATCTTGAAAAGTCCCCGCGCGCGCGCTCCTTAAGAAACTCCTCACGAAGCCATTTCCTTTGCCCTTAGGATAGGAAGCCCCATTCAAACTGTACGCTCCATCGTTCTTAACAATGCTCCCACTGCTTCGCAACTCTTTCAGTCGCAAGCTTAGGGTTTTCCGCGAGAGTCTAGTAATGTGCAGCAGCTCAGTGAAGGTTCTCTCCTTAGTCTGCACCGCCTTAGTAATCAAGTCCATGTCTGTCTCTTTGCGGTTTTCCAGACTAATCGTCAGTCCACAATTAGGACATTTGATTTGAGGCATATCTTTCCCCTATCATACAAACGGGCTGCCCAACCTATAAAAATGTTGGCGTAAAAGAAACTCCTCAACTTCTGTGCATTTCCGAACTTTGAACGAACTCAGTTTCTATGAAACTCCCCCCTGCTCAACCGCATAATCCCCATCAGCTTCTAAGTGCAGGAAGAACCCATGTCAAAATAATTCACTTCTACTCAAACATGTGACAGATATTTCTCGAGGCCACGGCCTCCGGATTCGCTTGCGGCACATTAGTGTTGTCAGAGTCGCTGCAATAGATAGCAGTGGAATAAGAAATAGCGCGCACGCTGTTTGCTACCATGGGCCTTGTCCGAAGTGTGTGGCTGCTGCTAGCACGTCGTCGACCCGTATTTTCAGGTCATCATTTATGTCCAGGTTGGGGCTGTACTTTGGTTCTCCCCAGTTGCTTCCGAATGCTGTGGCCACGGCTAGGATGTCGTCGACTCTGACTTTTCTGTCGCCGTTCACGTCGCCTATGAGCGTGACAAGAACCATGCCGTCAGTCACGTTGTTGTCCGCCGTGTCCGTTTCGCCTGGAACAGGCCAAGCATAAGCGCTTATCGTATAGTTGCCCTTAGCAAAGCCAGAGGTGTTCCAAGTGAAGGTTAGGGTTGTAAAGTTTCCGCTTGTCAGGGTTACGGCTTGCGATGCAATTATGGTTGTGTTGGCGTAGGCTGTGACGTTGAAGGTTTCCGTAAAACCCCCATGGTTCTCTGTGGCAACCGTTATGTTGCACCCGTATCCTTGGCCGACAACGGATTTGTTTGGAATCACGTCTGTTATGGCAACATCGTGGCCGACTCCGGAGACAACCTGAACTGTTCCGTCAGTTGTTGCGTGTGAAATCGGTTTTGCCTGATCATCTGAGAGTACGGTGTTATACAGGTGTAATGCTGATGAACCCAAGTCTATCGCTGTGAAGTTGACTGTAGCCAATGGTGGTGGTGAACCGCCTGTCTTTGCTGGTGCAGGAAACGTACTTGAAACGGCTAAAGTGACGTACCCGCCTGCATTGTTGACCTGTTGATACCAGATTATATGTGGGTCGTTTAGGTAGTTAACGTAGTTGATGGCGGTGGCGTTTAATTTGCTGTTGTCAAAGCTTAGCCATATCTCGAATCCATACAAGTTCTCGGCATAGTCTAAGCTAATGTTTATCGCAAACTGCTCTCCTACTTGAACAGTTTTGGTGATCGGACTGACAGAGATTGTAGTCGGGTTTGCTTTTCCCATTCTAACTGATATTGAACTTGCAACTAGCATTGCTAGAAGCAAGAAACACATGAAACATTTTGTTTTCATATTATATATTCTCCTTTCGATTTGTTCATTACCATGATTCTCTCCAATGGGCGCTCAGTCTAATTGCGTCGAGTGAGTTTACCTCCCCGTCATGGTTTATGTCTGCTTTAATGTTCCATTGTGGGTCTAGTGGTGTCGCGTTCCATGAGAGGCCTATGACTGTAGCGTCAAGTATGTTCACAGTTTGGTCGCTGTTAATGTCGCCTATTATGGTTACTCGAATGTTGTCGATTTGGCTCAGGTTGTTGGTTTCATCTGTTTCGAACACTTCGTTCCTGCTGTCTACGGTCACGGTCAGCCTGTAGTAACCTGTGTGTATTGGATAGAATAGGCTTGTGAAGTTGATTGTAGTGCTTGTTCCAGCGGTCAAGTTCAGGACCAGTATTTCTTGTGTGGCTTCGGTTAGAGAACCGTTGATCCAATAGATTTCTAGCTTGACGTAAAATGCGTCAGAATCTGCTGTTGCATTGTTCTTCACGGTCACTTCTACAGGGTAATAGTATGTTGTATCATCAGCGTAGGCGTCGTTGGCGAATATTGCACAACCATTTGAAAGAACAACAGTGTTCTCAATTATGAGATCTGGGTATTCGACTTCACCGTAATAGTCTAGAATGCCTAGCGCGATGCGTCTGCCCCAGTCTTTCCAGTCTGCAACTGTTTGCGGGTTATGGTCAACGGGATGTGCAGTCGAGTTTCTTAGGTCGTCATGAGGATGCTCCATGTCTGCTGACGGGTGCACGCCCAACCTCGTTCTAACGTTTGTCGCTGCCATTTGTGAGCCAGTTGCACTTCTTGATCCTGTTTCTGGCCAATAGTCTCGTGTCCCATCGAATCCTCTGGACACGTTGTTGCAGAAGTTAATCATGACGTCGTCGTAAAGGCCATCATGGAGGAAGAAGCAGTCAATTGAGGTTTGTGAGCCACTTTCGCCGTTGACTTCTGAATGCATATCTAGGAATGCGTCTGGCATCCAGTTCTGTATGTCTGTGAAAGTCCAATTGACTTCGGGGTTTGTAGTGATGCTTATCGAGTCGTCGTCCCAAGCTCTGTTCATGTCCTGTTGAGCCCCGCTTCTGAATGGAGTGTACCGGCCTATTCCGTAGTAGACTCCTTCAACATTCACGATTGGTATCAGCCTAAAGATGTAACTCTGTCTGATTTTGTTGGCTACAGGATCAGTTTCATTCAGGAGGAACTTCATCAGTCCTTCGGTGACAAAGCTTGCTACGGTTTCGCCAGAGTGTTGTTGAGCGATTACGTATATCTTGAATTTCCCTATGTCAGGGTATTCTGGGTCTGTTATTATAGCAACTTTCAGGTTCTGCCCCAGTGGTGTAACTCCAAGACTGGAGACGCCCAAATATGGACTGGATTCGTAAGAAGCGAAGAAATTGTTCATCATTGTGACCGTGTAAGGTAGAATTGGAGCAACCCAGACCTTGTTTTGAGTGGGTGATAGTGTGATATTGAAGTTCCTTGTTTCATTGTTGCCACAGTTGTAGTTTTCGTCTGATATTCTCAGCCAGTTGGTGTTGTCGTAGCTGTAGACAGGTTCAATGTCTGGCCATCTTGGAATGCCTGGAGATGGAAGGCCTGTGAAGTCAGGTTCAGCAAGGTTCTTCAGTTCGATTTTGATGGTTTTGCCTGTTGTGTTTTGCATGCTGAAGTAGAACCACCAGTGTTTGTCTGGGAATGTTGCGGTTGAGTAGTTTAGCTCTGCAGTGTAGTATCTGTAACCGCTTGAATTTCCTTCTTGGAACGCCACATTGATTAGGTTGCCCATTTCGAAGCGGCTGTCAAAAATAACGTCGTCGTAGACTAAGGAGGGCTTGCATTCAACGTTAGCGTCGGAAGTGTTGTGGGCTATTGGTCGTGCTTGGTCGTCTGACAGTATTGTTTTGTAGAGGTGTAGAGTGGTGTTGCCCGTTCCGATGCATTTGAAGGTTACGGATAAGAGCGGTGGCGGTGAGCCTCCTGTCTTGCCTATGGCGGGATGTTGGCTCGATCGGGCGTATCCTAAGTATCCACCTGTGTTGTTGATTGAGGAATACCACTGCATTGTTGGTTCGTTCAGGTAGCTCCAATATTGCAGGGTAGTGGCGTTGAGTTTGCTGTTGTCGAAGTTTAGCCATACCTCAAAACCGTAAAGGCGTTGCGCATAATCCAGGGTTATGTTCACTGAGAACTCGCTGCCGACTTGGGTTGTGATGTTTGTTGGTGTGACCGAGATTGTTGGGATAGTTGGAAGTGGGGCGGCGATGACGTTGTCGACGTAAAACGTTCCGGCTCCATCATTCCACTGGGCGAAACTTATGTGTGTCACACTGGTTTTGGCTGTTCTGGCTGATACGGTGGCCTTGAACGCTTCGTTCACGTATACGTCATATTTGTCTGATGTGACGTTGCATATCACTTTGATCGTGTACCATTGTTTGAGGTTCAAGCCTGTAGCAACTGTAGTGAATGATGTCCATGTGTCATCGTTGTCTCTGGCCATCAAGTCCATGGTGCCACTTGAGCCTCCACCATCCTTGTAAAAGGCCATATAGACAAACCGTTCGTTGTCATCAGAATTCGGACCAGGGCGTGTCGGGTTGCTGTCATCTCCGATTAGCATCCATCCTGCTCGGTCTGGGGCTGAAATGTCAGCTATGTCGTTTATATAGATGTCCCATTGAGCCATGAAAAAGTCTGTCTGTGCTGAGTTGACTTCTTGACTCATGTACGCACTGGAAGTTGTATTCTGAGTCAGCTCGGCCTTCTTGCCAGAGTTTCCACCAACATTCGCAGTGTCTAGTGAAAGTATTGAGGGGTTATCATTTCGACTTTCGTACCAATCCTGGCCTGTCCCGTTTGCCCTCAAATCGTCGCTGTCTATGCTCGCATTGAATTCAGAGTCGGCCAGTAATGGCGAAAGCCCGAAAACCGGGTTAACAGTGATTGTATAAGACAGAATACTCGTGATAATCAGTGAGATCATTATGGAGGAAGATAATCGTCCATGTACAAATCTGCGAATTTGCATCCTTTCCTTTCTCCTCAAAGAGATAGTTATTCTGTTGTGGCGGCGTGCTTTAAGCTTTATGGAAGCATCTTCTATACGGCTATACTCGTGAAAAAACGCTTTTGCTCTGTTGGAACAGTAACTGGATTGTGGAAGCATGATATCCTCTTCGTCGACAAATTAAGAATCAGAAAAAAGGTGAGTGGAGGTGGGACTATTTACCAGGCTACTCCCCAGTGTTGGCCTACTCTAACACCGTCTAGAACGTCCACAATTCCGTCATGGTTTACGTCAGCTTTTATGTTCCAACGTGGGTTTGAAGGCGTAGCCGCCCATGCCAGTGAAAGTACTGTTCCGTCGAGAATGTTGACTTCGTGGTCACCATTTACATCGCCTATCACTGCGACAGGAACATTGTCAAGTACCAGGATGTTGTTGGTCTCATTGGATTCGGAAATCTGGTTTTGGTTGTCTGCTGTGGCAATTAGCCGATAGTAGCCTGTGCGAAGCGGATGGAAAAGCGTCGTATAATTAATCGTGATGCTTGTCCCTGCAGCTAGGCCTGACAACGGTATCTCGACCCAATTCTCGGTGAGTGATCCGTTTATCCAGTAAGCGTCAAGTCTCACGCAGAACGGACCTGCGTCTGTGGTGCCCGAGTTGTTGATTGTGACTCCTACTGGGTAGTAGTACGTACTGCCGTCCACGTAGGTGTCGTTTGCGTAGATGCTACAGTCACGATTCAGCACGGTGATACTCGTGGCCTCCAAATCTGCGTAGCCGGCGGTGACTGTTACGTTTCCATCAACAACTTCGTGTATTATAGGCATGGTGCTGTTGTCCGAGAGAATCGTGCCGTGCAGGTCAATGCTGGATGTGCCGGCCGCAATTGCGTGGAACTGAATTTCGAATATGGCATGCCGCGAATAGGATATTCCATCAACTGTTGGACGAGTGGTTGAAACTGCGAACCAAATGTGGCCATTGACTTCATCTATCTGCTCGTAGAACGTAAGGATTGGCTCGTTCAGTCCGCCAGGGGTGATTGAACAGGACTCGAGGTCCAAGATCGTTTGGTTGTAGTTGAGCTGGAATTCCCAAGCATACAAGTTCTCAACATTGACCATCTCTACGTATGTAGTGAAGTGGGTGCCGACGTGAACTTCGGTAGCGACAGGGTCCATTCGCATTGTGGGTTGAAGTGTGGTTTCTTCTAGTCCAATGGCGTAGAATGTGGATGGGTTATCTTGGTTATTGTAGCACGTTAGTATCCAACTGCTTGACCGGGCTATTTTGGAGATGCGTACTTCGTCTAAGACTCCTTGGAGGTACCTTTCGGTGCCTGTGCCGGTGCCTCGACATCCGATGCGTAGTGGGACTTTGTCTGACGACAGGATGTTGCCTGATTTGCTGGCGGAGGATACGAGGACTCCGTTGACGTAAAGGTTTATTGAAGGGCTGTTGAAGGTGCCTACGACGTGGTACCATTGATTCGTAGCAAGTATCGGACTAGTGGAGTAGGGTGCTTCACCGTACCCTGAATCCAGATAGACACCCCAAAAGAGCTGACTGTTCCCAGCTGAGTCAAACCCAATCTGGTAGCTTGAATTGAATGGGCTGGTTCCTGTCTCTCTTTTCGAAAGAACAATGGCAGCTTTTTGATTGTCTTTGGTGGATTTGACCCAGAACTCCACAGTCATTTGCTGCCAGTTGCCGTCGCCGTCAAGAGTTGGGTTGTCAGCCACGCTGATGTAGTCGTCAATTCCATCGAATATGTCGCCACCATCTATCTTTCCTTCACCACTCATGACCACGCTTCCATGTGCAACTCCGTCATTCTTGTTAGAGGTCGAGTCAAAGTGATCTATCGTCGCGTACGTACGAATGTCATCTATGACAAGTGGAGCACCAGTTCTCGTCAGTTCCACGAAATTGTAGTTGTTCATAACCACCCAGTTTCCCTGACTGCTAGTCGGATACTGCGAAGCCACTACCGAATACTGCGGAAACGTTGAGTTATAGTAGTAGTAAACCACATGTGTCGAGTCGCCTTTTCGAAACGCCCATAGAGTCGTACCATCAGAGAATACAAAATTCATGTTGTAACTAGAGCTTTCGGAGGATAGGGTCGTCACGGCCTCGGCTACGCCGCTCCTTACGTTTCCAGAGTTCTCTTCTATGCATTTGAGGATGTAAATGAAGTATAGTTCTGAATCGTTCCATTCGTTGATGTTGTTTCCATACTCAGGTGGGTTAGCGGCCAAGTAGGCATCTCCAATTAGCTCTACAAGAACCGTTTTGCTGATGACACCGTGGTGTGCGAAGGTCCACGACTTTCCGAGCTTTGAACGGTTGAACGGATGAGGATCAGGAACGTTGTATGGTGGGGATGCTGATTTCCTAACGTGGCCTATTCCAATACTGGCTGCGCTTGATGCTAATTGCTGAGCTGCCACGTTGAAATTCGGATCAGTATTTGCAGCCGGTTGTCCTCTGTTGATAGCAGGTTGACTGCTGTTGTAATGGGCGAGCCCCCAACCATCCGGGTTTGTGGCGCCGAGATTCTTCAGTGAGTTAGGCAGGTTTATCAGATGATCTAGAACAACAGGCTGAGGTAAAGCTTCTTGTGAGACCATGCCCCAGAAACGGCATTCAAGAGACTCGTACCTCTCGCTGAAATGCTGTGTCATCATGAAGTTGGAGTCCCAAACCTGCTCCGATTTTTCTTGGTTTAGTGCTTCAGCATTGCCATAGTACATGTAGACGGTCGTGTCTGTGGTTGACGAGAGATTAGGTATCTTGACCCAAGCAATGAGCATGCCGCTAGTTCCATTGTAGAACTCGATCTCGTGATCAAGCTTCTGTCCGTCAGAGTCTGCGAAAACGATGTCGTCGCCATAAATCTGTGCTTTGACCGCTAGATCAGCGTCGGTGAGGTTGACCAGAACAGGAAAGTCAACAAGGTCCGAAGCCACTTTTGTGTGGTTTATGATCAGTTGCTTGCGATACTGCCAGTCAGTGTTCCACCAGTTGGCTGGTGGAGTCGGTGCAAAAGCAGTCGGAAAAGCCAAGAAGGCAAATGCAATAATTCCGATTGTTATCGTAGTTAGCAGTTCTAGATTGTAACGTTTAGGATTCTGCATCTTTTCCTTTCTCCTTTCTCAGATATCGTTGGTTATACACCTACGTTCTAGCTGTCTTAAACTTTCTGGAACCATCTTCTATGTGTTCTTGACACGAACGCAACTAGCTCAGACATGTCCCTGTCTCTTAAAGCAGATTCTTCAGAGAAAAAAAAGCGAAGCTGGGTTCAATTCTACCATGTGCTGCCCCAGTATAGGCTTATTCTTACAGCATCTAGAACATTGACTTCGTCGTCGTGGTTGAGGTCCGCTGCAACATTCCAGTGCCCGTGGCTTGGAGTCGCTGTCCAGGCAAGTGAAATTCTGACTCCGTCAAGAATGTTTACAGTCCTGTCCCCGTTAATATCGCCCATTACGGTGACCGTGAAGTCATTCTTCGTCTTATCGTTATTGTACTCATTGTCCTCGGTTACACTATTTTCGCTGTCAACGGTGGCTTTTAAACTGTATCTGCCGACATTGCCTGTTTTGGTTGGACGGAAGACAGTTCCGAACGTCAACTCCTTGGTTGAACTGTCAGCTAAGACTGTGATCATCTGTTCGCTGGAAGCCTCCAGACTAAGGTCGTAGTAAACCTCGAGCTTCACCTTAAAGTTTGTCGCAGACAAAGTTCCTGTATTCTGAATGGTGACGTTAACCGGGTAGTAGTAGTCTGCAAGATCTGAGTAGGAATCATTGGCATAGATGCTGTGAACCCAAGTCTCGTTAGCGTGCATGTTGCATACTTTCAAGTCCGTTACCCTTAGGTCCAATGTCTCAATATGTACGGTTCCATTGACAACTGTGTGTGGGATTTCAATCGCGCGACTGTTCGAAAGGATCGTACCGCTCAGATCGAGATTAGAAGTGCCAGTAGCCATGGCCGTAAAACGCATTTCAAAAATGGCTTTCGAAGAATAGCTTGTTCCTGTAGTTGTTGGGTAAGACGTAGAAACAGCCCACCAGAGATGACCTGTTGTCTCGTCTACTGTGTCCTTGAAAATGTTCAGAGGAGAGTTGAGCCCACCAGTCACGGTTGCGTTGTACGTAAGATCCAGCACTGAGGGGTCGTAGTCTAGCTGGAACTCCCAGCCGTACAGATCTATAACGTCTGTCACATTTATGTACACTGAAATTTCCTGACCGACAACAAAATCAGTTGCACTAGATACGACTTTCATTGCAGCGTCACGGGCTGGGGAAAAAACGTTGTCGACGCAGAAATCTCCTCTAGCGTCGCTGTCCAAAGCGAAGGTAATGTACTCAACGGAGCTTGGCGTGTAACCATTCATTTTGGGTATGTCATCTCCCTTGAGAACGCCGTCTACATAGACATCGTAGGTCCCGCCGGCAACATTCAGTTCTATTCGAATAGCATACCATACGTCATAGCTCAAGCCCGTAGTCACTTGCACCCACGACGTAGTATTGGTCCAAGACTGAACAGCAGTATTCAGAGTTCGAGCCCTTAACTCCACATCGTTGCCTGTATCCCCTGGAGTCGAATCATAGAATGCAAGGAGAACGTAACGTTCATCGGCTGTACCCGTGATCGCGTTGGCCGTGTACCTGTCATCCCCGATGAATATGTGGCCTGTCCGGTCATAGTTGGCGTTGTCTTGTATTCTGTCAATGAGAATGTGAAAAGAAACTGAGAATACACCAGTCTGAGCAGAACTGAAATTCTGAGTAAGATAAGCATTTTGAGCAATGCCATAGTTTGCTAAGGAAGCTTTCTTTCCCCCGTTCCCTGCAATGCTTGTCTCGTTGAGCACAAGCAAACCTGAATTGCCACCACTGAAACCGCCACGACTCTCAAACCAATCGAATGCTGAGGGATTGTTGGCCCGCAGATCGGCGCTGTCAGTGCTACCGTCAAACTCGGAGTCAACGAGCAACTCTGATTGTCCGACAACTGGTCTTATGGCTGGAACAAGAACAAAGACAGCGATCAAAATGAGAATGATCATCATCAAACTTGAGAGTCTACGATATTCCGTTTCATGCATTTGCATCTCTTCCTTTCTCCTTACTAGGAAATCTAGCGACTAGAATCTTGGTTTTGCCAGTTCTAAAGGATTGTGGAACTATCTTCTATGGTTCTGATCTGAGCGAACGGTTCTTGCTCCGTTGGAACCGTAATCTGACTTTGCGGATCGCTCTTTGTTGAGAGGCCGGGTTCAGAAAAATGTGGAATGGGGTTATGGCGCCTTACCAGTTCTCGCCCCAGTGTAGTCCTATTCTCGCACCATCCAGAATGTCAATCTTGGAGTCGTGGTTTATGTCTGCTCTGATGTTCCAGTCTGGGTCTGGAGGCTCAGCACCCCAAGTAAGCGCAATAGTCACGGCGTCTAGAATGTTCACCGTATGATCGCCGTTGATGTCTCCCATGACAGTGATTGGAACGTTGGCGAGGGCAGAGGTGTTGTTTGTTTCGTCGCTTTCTGTTATGTTGTTTCGGCTGTCCACTGTGGCTAACAGAGTGTAGAAGCCCGTATGGGTTGGGTGAAATAGGTCTGTGAAATTGATAGTAGTGCTTGCTCCAGCTAGCAAACTGGACACCAAAACTTCTGCAGAGTCTTCGACGAGAGAGCCCCAGCTAACTTCCAGTTGAACGAAGAAGGGGCCTGCTGTAAGAGTGCCATAGTTGTGAACAGTGACTTCCATTGGGTAGTAGTAAGCAGTGTCGTTAACGTAGGTGTCGTTGGCGAAGATGCTGCAACCATGGTTCAGTATCGCTACGCTTGTGACTGCTAAGTCAACAGCTCCACTTACGGTTATGGAACCATTGACAGCAGTGTGCTGTATTGGGTTAGTGTTGCTGGTTAAGAGATACGTGTCATGCAGATCAAGATTTGATGTGCCGACTCCTATTGTATGGAGTTGAACCATAAGTATCGCATGCTGATCATATGTGATCCCTGTAGTGGTTGGATACGTCGTTGAGACTGCCCACCAGAGGTGTCCGTTTGTTTCATCTGTCAGGTTTGAGTAGACATGGCTTGGCTCGTTCAGACCGCCAGACACGACTGAGACAGAAGTCACTTCCAAGATCGTCAGGTCATAGTCAAGCTGGAATTCCCAAGCATAAAGGTCTGTGACATTGATCATTTCTACATATATTGTGTAGTCAGCGTTGAGAAGAGCGTCTGTAGTAATAGGGTTGATCTGTATGGCAGCTTGACGCGCACTTTCTTCGCTTCCGACAGCGTAGAAGCCGTAGGGATCAAGTTGATTGATATAGCTTGCAGATACCCACTCGGCTGAAAGAGCAATATTGGAAATGCGAGCCTCATCGATTATGCCGTCCCAATTCCTGCCCGTTGTGTATGCGTTTCCAATGTGCAACGGCTCTAGAGTATTGTTGAAAATGCTTGGAATAGTAGTGCTAGACCATGCTGATATGGCTGATTGTACTCCATTAATGTAGAACGTGGCATTCTTGTTAGCCTCCCAAACGACAGTTACGTAGTACCATTCACCTACGATGGGATTCCAAGTTGTTTGCCACCAAGTATGCGGTGTTAACCCGTTTGCAGTTGCCTTGAACTGCAATGTGTTGCCTAGGTAGTTGTCTATTGCCCATGCTCTCTGGTTGCCAGCAGTGTTGTATTTGTTGAATATCGTTGGATAGTAAGTGGAATTGCCTTTCTGATCTGTTTTCACCCATGCGCTTGCAGTAAATGCTTCCGTGAATCCAGCTATAGAATTGGCGTGAGGTATCTGAAGATAATCATTCGTCCCGTCAAAGTCATCAGCACCATCAATCTTACCAGCAGTATCCTGAACCAAGCCTCCATATGGTGCAGCATCATTATTGTTTGATGTGCTGTCACAATGGGTTCCAGAAGTCTCGCTCAAATGCTGAACCATCATAAAATGCGAATCCCATGTTCCAGCTATGTTTTCCTGACTCATTGTTACGGCTGGGTTTCCGTAGTATAAATACAACAATGTAGGTTCTGTTGAAGAGATTATTGGCACATTTACCCACGCAACTAAATGACCCGTTCCGCTTTCATACGATTCGATTTCGTGGCCAAGTCGTGTGCCAAGAGAATAACCTGTAAACACGAGATCCCAAGCATCAGCACGAGCATGCTCTGCAACATTGGAATCAGTCAATTCTACAAGCACAGGGAAATCTGCCAAATCAGCTGCCACGTTGCTGGGGTCTATGCTTATCAATTTACGATATATCCAGCTATTGTTCCACCAAGGTGCTGGTTCTGCCAATGCGTAGGTTGTAAAACTGGATGTTATCTCGTTTGTTAATCCAGTGCCATCTATTACGCTCACGCTCCAATAATATGTGGTGTTGCTGTTATCCATACTTGAGGCAATCTGGCTGTAAACGCCATTATCAACATTCGTATAGGTGCCAATATCGTGCCATATCCCAGTGGTGGCATTAGTCCTGAACGTGACGTTCATCTTGTCTTGTTGCCAATCACGTACTCTAGCAGATAGACTTGGGTTGAATGGTTGGTCAGTGGAGCCATCAGATGGTTGTTCATTGTCAAGGAATGGTTTTTGTGGCCCAGGTGGTGGCGTGTAATATGGGGACCTTGTTCTGTATTGGCTGTAGAAATGGAATCCAGTCCTCGCTCTAGGGGTTGGCGCTGGAGTTACCAAATCATAAACATATACATTTCCGCCTTTGTTAAATATCAACTCAAGCAATCCGTCGCCTTCAACGTCCTGCGCCACTGAATATGCTTGTGCGTTGGCTAGTGGTATCGTGCCGATGATATCGTAATCTAGTGTGGTTGCGTTATATTTGAAAATAGTCACATTATTAGGGTTACAGTTGACAATCTCCACTTTGCCATCTCCATCCACATCCGCAACACCTGGAGGCTCATCCGATGGGAACGGAAGAGTCGCATCCAGCTTCCAGTCAACCAAATCCCATATCTTGGGTGGAAACAGGTCGTGGGCTGCATTACCATTCGTTATTAGCTCGAGATTACCATCACCATCCATATCAAACGTTGTTGGGTTAGAATGACAAGTCAGCCCAAGACTCAGGTTCTTGCGATATTTCCCCCCGTATGTATTGACGCTTCCATCGGTGTTAATGACTGCAATACCCCCACGTTGGTTAAGTGATATTATTTCGAGGTCTCCATCTCCATCCACGTCAGCAAGTGTTGGAGCATGGCTGCTGCAAAGAACGTCTGAATGATTCCATCTTTCAGTCAAGTTTTCTGCCCAGAACGCTCTAATTCCCTTGCCAGGAGAGTTCTCATCCGGGTACCAATTGCTTCGCTCGTTGAGGTAGACTTCAAAAACGCCATCAAAATCTGTGTCTCCAATAGTCATTCCGCTCCAACATGGATAGTAGGTGTAAGTTGACGCGAAAATGTGTCCGTCATGGGTCAGAGCCGTTATCAACCCGTGGTCTGCGCCGTAGATCTCTGGGTATCCATCGGCATCAATGTCGCCAGCTGCGATGTAATGTCCACCTCCGGCAGCAGCAGTGTTGTGCCAGTAAACAGAACCGTTGTTTCCATGCAAAGCCACTATTCCATTCACGGACAACAATATCTCAGGGATACCATCCCCGTTCAAGTCAATGATTTCTGCAGGAGAGTGGTCGCTGCCATATCCAGCACTCCATAAGGTATTGCCGTTAGATCCGTTCAGTACGGTTATTCCACTGCTGCCTGTTTTGACTATTTCCATAGCGCCATCATTGTTAACATCAGCTACCAACGGACCCACTGAAGTGCTTCCTGTACCGGTAGATTTTGACCATTTTAGAGTGATCACAGGCGCACCCGAAACTGGGATGATGACCCAAGCGGCGGCGAATATGTTGGCTAGAAGTAAGCTAATGGTGATTGAGACTGAGTATATTTCATACTTCATTCTACGAGTTCGCATCTTTTCCTTTCTCCTTTCCTAAGACATTTATCTGATAAATCTTTGTGGTGAGTGGCTTTAAAGCTTTCTGAAACCATATTCTACGTGTTCTTGACGTCAGAAGAAACTAGTCTGACCATGAATCATTTGCCACTGGGGCAGGCATGTCCGTGTCTCTTGAGCAGAAGGGTTAAGGATAAAAAGGAGGAGTTGGGTTGGATTCTACCAGGTGTTGCCCCAATACAGGCTTATTCTCACAGCATCTAGGATGTTGACGTAGCCGTCGTGGTTAATGTCTGCGTGTTTGTTCCAGTGACCGCTTCCTTCATCGGAATCCCATGCAAGACTGATTACTACTCCGTCGAAGATGTTAACGAGCCCGTCGCCATTGATGTCCCCAATAACCGTTACTTGTATGCTGGGTCGTGACAAGCTGTTGTCGGTTTCATTTTCTTCAGCGATTTCGTCGTTGCAGTCAGCTCTTGCTGTAAGATTATAGTAGTGTGTCTTTGTCGGCCTCCAATGGAACGTGAGCGTGATGTTTTGTCCAGCATTCAAACCTGGAACCAGCAGTTCTTCAAGGCTTTCTTGTTGGTCGCCTGTAGTCCAGTAGACTTGTAGGCTTACATTGAATTGATTAGCCAAGTGTGTTCCATTGTTTTTGACTGTCACTCTGACTGAGACGTAGTATGCTGTGCCATTTGCATAGGTGTCGTTTGCATATATTCTGCAGCCTTGGTTTTCTATTGTAATGCTGTCCACAATGAGATTGGGATTACCAGTCTCGCCGAAGTAGTCGAAGACGCCTAGGACAATCCGTCTGCCCCAATCTTTCCAGTCAGCAACCGTTTGAGGGTTATGATCTGTCGGGTGTGCTGTCGTGTTTGTTCGGTCATCATTTGGATGTTCCATCAATACTGCAGGGTGCACTCCAATTCTTGTTCTCACGTTCGGGGCAGATCCCTGGGAGTTGCATGTGGCTCTTGATCCTGTTTCAGGCCAGTAGTCTTTCGTGCCGTCGTAACCTCTGGAAACGTTGTTTAGGAAATTGATCATAGTGGCGTCATAGAGCCCATCGTGTAGGTTGAAGCAGTCAAGAGAAACTGAATCAGAGTGTAGGTCCATGAAGGCGTCTGGCATCCAGTTTTGTATGTCTGTGAAGGTCCAGTTCACTTCTGGAACAGTTGCCGTGCTTATCGGAGTGTCTTCCCACGCTCTGTTAAGGTCATACTGCACTCCTGTTCTGAAAGGAGTGTAGCGGCATATTCCGTAGTGGTTTCCTTCAACATTGACTATTGGTACGATTTTGAAAATGTAGCTTCTTCGCACAGCTGCAGCTGTCGTGTCTGTTTCATTCAACAGGAACCTCAAAAGTCCTTCTGCCACAAAGCTTGGCACCGTCTCGCCACTGTGTTGTTGAGCAATAACGTACACTTTGAACTTGCCACTGTCCGGAACATCGGGATCAGTTATCGTAGCCACTTTGAGATCCAGTCCCAGCGGGGTCGTTCCAAGGCTCGAAACGTTCAGATATAGGCTTGAAGCGAAAGAAGCAAAAAGGTTGTCTCTCATTGTTACAGTATATGCTGGAATGCGGGCGATCCATACTTTCTGCGTAGGTGACAAGGTTATAGTGAAGTTTCTGGTTGTTGAGCCTCCGCAACTGTAGTTTCCGTCTGGAACTCTTAACCAGTCAATATTGTCATAAGTGTATACAGGTTCGATGCTCTGCCATCTGCCTTCTGGTGTAAAGTCTGCTGAGGCGAGGTTTCTGAGTTCTATCCTTATGGTTTTGCCGGTGACGTTGTCTAGGCTGAAGTAGAACCAGCAGTGGTTTTCTGAGAAAGTTGTGGTGGAATAGTTCAGTTCTGCGGTGTAGTACCTATATCCGCTTGCGTCGCCGTCTTGATATTGAACGTTGATCAGATTGCCCATTTCGAAGCTGCTGTCAAACACGACGTCATTGTAAGGTGCGGGCGCGGAAACTATGGTCAGGGTATTCGACATCTTCGCTGTGCCTTCTTCGATTCCGTCGCTGGGTGTCACTTCGCATTTCCAGACGTCGTTCAGGGACGTTTCTTGAGCAACAATTGTAGAGTTGTTTGTGAAACCGTCTTTTGATTCAAGATAGCGCTGATAGATTTGTTCACTGGAGAGAGCAATTGGATACAGTCTAACTTCATCTATTGTGCCGTTAAAAGATCGTCCATCGAATCGGCGTCCTATCATAAGCGGTTTGTCAGGGCTTGCTTGTATGTTTCCTGTCACGGTGTTGGTCGATGCATTGACTTGCACACCGTTTATGTACAGCCTCACGCGGTCGCCTGATTTGTACTCGAGTGCCACGTGATACCATTGACTGGAGTTGAGAAGATTGGCTGTGTATATAAGTTCCTGATAGCTATTAGCCCCGACCACAACAGCTGCGTACATCTGGTTTGCCTTTGAACTTTGGATGCCGATCTGATAGCTTCTCTTAGCCTCTGCCGTGGTTGACATCTTCGCGATTACTTGCGTACCCATTTGCGAACTTGATAAGTAGATCCATTGCTCGACTGTCATTTCTGTCCAAGCTCCATCTCCATCTAGGCTACTTGAATCTGGAACTGAGACGGTCGTTCCGGATCCGTTAAATGAGTAGCAGCCTCCGACTATTCCAGAATTGACCCATGTGGCATTTGTGCTCGCAGTGTTGTTATGTCCTGAGTAGTCAGTCACTGTTGCTGAGCTGTTTATGTCAAATGGCATCAGCAAGTTCGTTATGGAGTTGTCATTCTTATACCAGTGGTAGATGTTTGTGACTTTGTCACCGTCAGGGTCAGAAGTTGACTGGTTATAGCAGAACAGATCCTCGTTAGTAGTGTTGGTGCCAAGACTTGAAACAAGCAGCGGGTTTGAGTGTGTTGGAGGTCTGTTTGCCGGAACTGCTTCTTCGTCGCCAAGGTCGTAGAAGTTTGAGGGGTCATGCTGGTTGTTGTAGCTTGTGATGATCCAGCCAGATGAACGCGCAACATTAGACAGTTGAGCCTCGTCTATCATGCCGTCAAGATATCTTTCCGGCGATGTTACATACGCTCTGCCAAAATACAGTGACTCCAAGGTGTTGTTGAAGATGCTTGGCACTGTTACGCCTTGCGTGCCCGTGCCTGATATTAGCACGCCGTTAATGCAGAATGGAAGGCTAGTCTGATTCGGTGTCCAAACAACAGCAACATGAACCCACTGACCTGCCGTGGCGGTGTAGGGAGCGAAATACGATTCAAAAGTCACACCATTGGAAGATACAGTAAGTCCACAGGCGTTTTGCCCCGCTGATGGTTGGTTGATAACGTAGTCGAGTTCCCATCCTCTCTGGCTGCTTGTCGTATTGTACTTGTTCAGAATTCCCTGTCTCGTGGTAACTTCGTCCAGCTTCACCCATGCGCTCACAGTCATAGCTTCAGTGAAGCCGGTTAATGTGTTGCTGTGAGGCACACTAACATAGTTGTTTGCCGGTGCTGTTCCGTTAAAGTCATCAGCACCATCAATCTTGCCCGAGGTTCCTTGAGTTGCTCCTGTGACTGTGCCGTCATTATCATTAACCGTGCTATCGTAGTGCGTTCCAGAAGCCTCGCTCAAGTGCTGAACCATCATGTAATTCGAGTCCCAGACGCCTGTTACGTTCTCCTGGTTAGCAGCGCCAGCATTACCATAATACATGTACAACACAGTATCAACAGTGGAAGACAAGCTGGGAACGTTAACCCAAGCAACTAAATTCCCGTTGCCGCTGTTATAGAGCTCTATCTCATGGTTTAGCTTGGCACCATTGTAGTCTGCAAAAGCTATGTCGTCACCATCGGTTTGAGCTTCAGAAGCAAGATCACTATCCGTAACATCGATGAGTACAGGGAAGCTTGTAAGAGTTGCATTCACCTTAGTATGGTTGATCACTATCTCTTTGCGGTAATTCCAGTTGGTGTCCCACCATGGTCCGGGTGCTTTTTGTGTTGTGAATGTGAAAACCTTGTATGTTGGGTTGGTGCCGTCTGTCGCGCTAACATTCCATGTGTATGATGTATCGTAGGCTAGGCCGCTGATGGCAACATTGTATCGCCCATTACCCACGTTTGTGCCACCACCGGAACCAATGTTCGGGGAAGTGGTTACAGTGTAGTTCATCGGATCGCTTTGGGGGTCAGTCAAGTTGAAGCTTAGCTGACTCAATGATATTGGCACTCCTGTGGCTGCGTTTGCTGGAGATGGATTTGATATTGTTGGAGCCAATGGCAAAAGCTCTTCTGTTCCAACAGCGAAGAAGCTCGACGGGTTGTTTTGGTTGTTGTATGATGTGGCTATCCAGCTGGCTGAGCGTGCAACATTGGATATTCGAGCTTCATCCATTGTGCCGTTAAAGTATCTCCAAGCGGGCGTAGTCGCGTTCCAAGCTCGACCAATGTACAATGGCGTCGCAGTGTTGTTGTAAATGCTAGCAACTACGGTTGTTTCGGCAGTGGTTCTTTGCTGGCCGTTCACATAGAACTTGGGAATCTGGTTTGACTGCCAAACAACAACAACATAGTACCATGTACTTCTCGATACCGTGTACGCCGCGGTCGTAGTATTAAGATTGACTCCATCTGGAGAAGCAGAAAATCCGAAGGTCATTGGACTCGCGCGAAAGTCCAAGTACCAGCTCCTCTGAGCAGGTGTGCCAGCCGTGTCATACTTGTTGATAATAGCCTGCCAAACGGTTATGTTTTCGAGCTTCACCCAAACGCTCGCAGTCATTGCCGAAGTGAAGCCTGTGATAGTATTGCTGTGCGGAACACTGACATAATCCCCGTTCTGGTCGAAACTATCAGCACCATCAACCTTGCCTGAAGCTCCCTGAGTCGCTCCTGTCACTGTGCCGTCGTTGTCATTGCTTGTGCTATCGTATTGCGTTCCAGAAGCCTCGCTCAAATGCTGAACCATCATGAAGTTACTGTCCCATGTGCCTGTGACGTTCTCCTGATTAGCAGCGCCAGCATTACCATAATACATGTACAAAACAGTGTCAACAGTCGAAGACAAGCTGGGAACATTAACCCAAGCAACAAGATGACCATCTGTGCCGTTGTAGAACTCAACCTCGTGACTAAGCTTGGTGCCGTTGCCGTCCGTGAACGCTATGTCATCAGCGTCCGTTTGAGCCTTGCTAGCCAAATCACCATCAGTCACCTCAATCAGCACAGGAAAAGCTGTTAAGCTTCCAGTCACCTTCGTGTGATCGATCGTTATCTCCTTCCGGTAAGACCAGCCAGAGTTCCACCAAGGTGTTTCTTGTGCACTAACTGGACTCATCCATTTTGTTGATACGTAGAGAATGATTATTTGGGAGATGAGTAGTGTAGTAAGTGTTAGGCTCAATAGTTTCCTGTAATTATTTCTAGAATTTCGCATCTTTTCCTTTCTCCTTTCCTAAGACATTTATCGGATAGATCTTTGTGGTGAGTGGCTTTAAAGCTTTCTGGAACCATCCTCTATATGGCTGACTCAATTCGGAAGAAAAAGAAAAGGGGAATTGAGCAAGTTTCTACGAGGTTTGGTTCCAGTGAAGGCTTACTCGCGTTCCATCTAGAACGTTTATTGTTCCGTCGTGATTCAGATCTGCTTTGATGTTCCAGCGTGGGTCAGACTGTGATGATCCCCATGCCAGCGCTAGAACGACAGCATCCAAAACGTTGACTTCGTGGTCGCCGTTGACATCGCCTATGATTGCGACTGGTACGTTGTCAAGGGTTAGTATGTTGTTGGCTTCATTGGTCTCGGTGATTTCACTTCTGCTGTCTACAGTGACGATGATTTGGTAATGGCCTGTGCGTGCTGGGTGGAAGGTATCCGTGAAGTTCAATAGGAGACCGCCTGCTTCTGGTGTAAGTCCTGGAACAAACACTTCTTCTGAGGCTTCTATTTGAGAGCCTTCGATCCAATAGGTTTCCAGTTTCAGATAGAATGAGCCCGCTGCGGCCAATCCAACGTTATCGATTGTCACTTCGAGGGGATAATAGTAGGGCGAGCCTTCTATGTACGTGTCGTTTGCATAGATAGTGCAGTCTTGGTTCAATACAGTTATGCCATTCACGACTAGGTCAACTTCAGGGGGCCCAGTTACAGCTACTGAGCCATTAACAGCATTGTGCGAGATCTCTCCCCCTTGACTGTTTGAAAGAATCGTGTTGTGGAGGCTTAGATCTGATGTGCCCGTTGCAATTGCGTTGAACTGTATTTCGAATATGGCGTGGCTGGCGTATGTGATTCCTGTGGTTGTGGGGTATGTTGTCGAGACTGCCCACCAGAGATGCCCGCGTGTCTCATTTGTAAGGCTGTAGTACGTTTGAGTAGGTTCTTTTAGCCCGCCTGAGACGATTGAGGTTGAGGTCAAATCCAATACTGAGGGGTCATAGTCTAGTTGGAACTCCCAAGCATAAAGGTCAACGACTTGAAGTGCATCTATGTACACGCTGAAGTTGCCCCCCAAACCAACATATGTTATTTCCGGGTTTATCTGCAACGTCGCTGTTGTGCCCTGAGTCTCCTCGGTTCCCACCGTGTAGAAGCCAGACGGATTTTGTTGATTGTTGTAGCAAGTCTTTGTCCATCCAGCGGACCTGGAGGCGTTGGATATTCGAATTTCATCCATCATACCGTTGAATTCTCTGCCAGCCGTGTATGTGCACATTCCGATTCGCAAGGGAGTTCCGCTGTTATTGTATACTGACGATGTTATGTTGGTGTTACTTGTGCTTATCTGTGCTCCATTAATGTAGAATGCAGGAAGCTTATTTGTCTCCCAAACTACGGCAATGTGGTACCAGTTGCCTGCAACGGGGCTGAAAGCTCCGAACCACCAGTCGTAATTCACACCGTCCGAAGACACTAGTAGTCCGATTGTTGAGTCGCCCCGATAGTCTATGAGCCATCCTTTCTGGTTGCCAGCAGTGTCATACTTGTTGAATATTGCTTGTCTTCGACTAACATCGTTCATTTTTATCCATACAGACGCTGTAAATGCTTGGGTGTATCCAGTTAGAGTGTTGTCATGGGGTACATTGATGTAATCATCAGTACCGTCGAAGTCGTCCGCGCCGTCTATTTTGCCAGTGACGCTCTGATTTAGTCCACCTGAAGGTGAACCATCGTTAGCGTTAGAAGTGCTATCGTAATGTGTGCCTGATGTTTCACTCAAATGCTGAACCATCATGAAATTGCTGTCCCACGTGCCTGTGACGTTCTCCTGGTTAGCAGCGCCAGCATTGCCATAATACATGTACAACACAGTGTTCTCAGTTGAAGAAAGATTAAGAACGTCAGCCCAGGCGACTAGATGCCCGTCAGAGCCGTTGTAGAACTCGATCTCGTGGTTGAGCTTGACACCATTCGCGTCGGTGAACAGTATGTCGCCCCCGTCAGATTGGGCCTTGGAAGCAAGGTCACCGTCAGTCATGCTGATTAGTACTGGGAAACCAGAAAAGCTTCCATTCACCTTGGTGTGGTCAATAACTATCTTCTTGCGATTCTGCCAACTACTGTTCCACCAAGGCAGAGACTCCTGCTCAGTCTTGAAGCTGAAACTCATGTTAGTCCAATAGGTGCCATCCGTTACATTGGTTTGCCAAGTGTAAGGTATATTGTGCTCAAGACCACTGACAGAGACATTATAGCGACCGTTGAGCACATTTGTGCCTGATCCAGAGCCAATGTTCGGAAAAGTCGTCACAGTATAGTTCATGAGGTTCCCATCTGGGTCGGACAGGTCAAAGCTTAGCTTCGGCAAAAGAACAGACACTTCCGTTGCACCGTTGGTCGGGGTTTCATTTGAAACTACAGGTCTGGACGGCTCAGTCGTGGTGAACCGGTAGGTTCTGTTGGTCCAGTATGTGCCGTCAGTTGCTTTGATTTCCCAACTGTATGTTGTCTCATAGTTTAGTCCACTTATCAGGATTGTACGTTTTCCGTTGCCTACATTTGTGCCTGATCCAGAGCCAATGTTCGGAAAAGTCGTCACAGTATAGTTCACGAGATTTCCATTAGGGTCCGAGAGTTCAAAATTCAACTGTGATAGGGAAAGCGGCACTTCTTGTGAGCAGTCCCATGGGGTCTCATTGAAGACTCTGACTTGTGGACCTGGTGGATGTACGTATTCTGCGACTCCCAGTCTGCTCTCACTGAAGAACTGTACGCCTGACCTTGGTTTGGGGCGAGGTATTGGTGCAGGTGTATCGTATGCGTAGACTCCGCCGCCTGAATATGAAATCAGAAGCTCGCTTAGTCCGTCGCCATCTACGTCCGCCAAGACTGCATTGCCAAGAGTTCCTGAAAGGCCCGTCTTCTGGGTTACAAATGAGAAGTTGTTTAAGGTTTGGTTCCATGTGTATATATGAAGCCCGTTATAACTAGCAACGATTACGTCTAGTTTGCCATCTCCTGTAACATCTCCCACTTTCGGTCCCATCTTGCACACGTGAGGCATTCTTCCATCTTCCTTCCACTTGACCAAGTCCCAAATCACAACATCTGGTGTGGATCTTTCCGGATGGTCACCGTCTGCAGCCAAGATTTCAAGGTTTCCATCATAGTCTATGTCACAGATTGACATTTGATAGTGGCCCGGAAAGGGCTTACTGTCGTTGGTAGGAAGGTAAAGCTGCTTCTTGATCGCACTTCCATCGGTCGATCTGAGAACCGCAAGTCCTCCTAGTTGATGGCATGCAATTATGTCTTGTATTCCATCTTTGTTCACATCGGCAATCATTGGGATATGACTGCTCATAAGGATGTCGGGAGCATCCCACCTCGGCGTCAACGTGCCATTGGGGAGCATGTTGAATGCACGAACTCCTCGGCCGAAGTTGCCGTCGCCATAGTACATATGTCGATCACCCATGTAAAGCTCAAAGTTGCCATCAAAGTCAGTGTCACCTACCGACAACCCGCCTGCGCAAGGTCGCCAAGCAAACAGTTGACTGATTATCTTGCCATCATGAGTCAAGGATGTTACTCTTCCTGTACCATTCTCCCCATGTGTGATGTCCTCTGAACAGAAGAAGACTTCTGGATAACCGTCAAAGTTTATATCACACACTATAGGGCTGTTTGCACAATTTCCCCCTAAGCCTGTCTTTCTCCAATACGTGCTTCCATTTTGACCGTAGAGAACTTCTAAGCCTGAAGAGGATATGACAACCATTAGGTCAAGAATTCCATCGCCGTTGAGATCAGCCATTTGAGGTTGGTCTGTTCCTCCGCTTATTGATCTTTCCCATATGCTCGTTCCGTCAGTTCCATTCAAGCAGTAGGCTTTTCCGCCGCCCGCATAGAATATTTCGTCCACGCCGTCGCTGTTGATGTCTGCAGTAACGACGCCGCCACATGCGTGCCCCGAAGATCCTGATAGGCTTCTCCGCCATTTGAAAGTCAGCACATCCGGAGGTTGGCCATAAGCTGTTTCAAAGAAAACGTTTGGTGTCAATATAACAAATGTTTGGAACAAAAGCAGAGCGATTGTTGTCAAACTTAATACTCTCTTATAATCCATGCTACGATTTCGCATCTTTTCCTTTCTCCTAGATAATGTTTGATAGAAGCCTTTCGCAGGATTAAAGCTTTATGGAATGATCTTCTATGCGATTTCATCGAAGCAGAACCAAATGCCCAAAACGCACTCTGAAACGTCTATGATGACTGTCTAAGCGTCGATGGTCGATTACGAGCAAATAGAGAAGTCGGCGGCTGCCTAGGCTGTTCTGCCCCAATGCAGTCCTATTCTGGTGCCATCAAGAACGTCCACATGACCATCATGGTTTATGTCGGCTCGTACGTTCCACTGTGGACTCGTCGTATAGGCGTTCCAAGCTTGAGCTATGATGACGGCGTCAAGAACGTTGACTCTTTGGTCGCCGTTAATGTCTCCTATCACAGTGACTTCGGTGTTATCATAGATCAAACTGTTGTTGCCTTCATTGGATTCACTTACGTCGTCATGGCTATCGACAGTTACGGTGAGTCTGTACCAGCCTGTGTGCAGTGGACAAAAAACATCCGTGAAGTTGATTGTCGCGTTCATTCCTGCTGATAGACTTGGCACGAACATTTCAGCAGAGACTTCGTTGATTGAGCCGTTCACCCAGTACACATCGAGTTTCACGTAAAAAGCTTCAGCTGGTAAGGCTCCATTGTTCAGAATCGTTGTTTCTACCGGATAGAAATATGCAGATCCGTTTGAAAAAGTGTCATTAGCGTATATACTACAACCATGGTTGAGTATTCGGATATCTATGACTTCGAGATCTATCTCACCGTGATCGCCCACTATTACGGCCCCGTTGATGACGGTGTGCGTTATTGGATTGATCTGACTGTCTGAAAGATGTGTACTATGAAGGTCAAGATTCGATGTTCCTGATTCTACCGTGTGGAGACGTAACTCAACTATAGCATGTTCCGCATAGGAGATTCCTGCCGTAGTCGGATATGTGGTCGACGCGGCAAACCACAGGTGACCATTGACTTCATCTGTTAGATTGTAATACAGGTATTTGGGCTCGTTTAATCCTCCAGCCACAACTGAAGCTGAAGTCAAGTCCAGAATTGAAGTGTTGTAGTTGAGTTGAAACTCCATTGCATAGAGGTCACTAATCTCAGTTATCACTATATGCACGACGCATTCTGAGTCCAGGTTTGCATAGGTTGTTATTGGCTCAACTCCCATTGTGGTAGGTAGAGGAGTTTCTTCGTCGCCAAGGTCGTAGAAGCTTGAGGGGTCGTGTTGGTTGTTGTAGCTTGTGATAATCCAGCCTGCTGAACGAGCCACATTAGACACGCGAACTTCATCAATTATCCCGCCCAAATATCTTTCAGGAGAAGCAGCACTGTAAGCCCTTCCGAAGTATAGCGGCTCCAGCGTATTGTTGAATATGCTCGACACGGTTTTGTTTTGTGTACCAGCGCCTGATATTTGCACGCCGTTCACGTAGAACGGAAGAGAAGTCTGGTCTGGCGTCCAAACAACAGCAAGATGAATCCATGCACTTTGCGTGGGATTGTAGGGAGCAAACCACGATTCCCACTGAGTTCCGCCATCAGAAGATGCGATGAGTCCGAAGGCGTTTTGTCCCGCTGAAGGTTGGTTAATAGTGTAGTCGAGTGCCCATCCTCTCTGGTTATTTGTCGTATTGTATTTGTTTAGTATTGTCTGCCTCGTGATATTTTCGTCCAACTTCACCCAAACGCAGACCGTCATAGCCTCAGTGAAGCCCGAAAGAGTGTTAGAGTGGGCAACTTCAACATAATCGTTTGCACCGTCAAAGTCATCGGCGCCGTCAATCTTCCCCAACACTCCTTGAACAGCGCCAGAAGCAGTGCCATCATTATCATTAGCCGTGCTGTCAAAATGCGTGCCAGACGTCTCGCTCAAATGCTGAACCATCATGAAATTGCTGTCCCATGTGCCTGTGACGTTCTCCTGGTTAGCAGCGCCAGCATTACCATAATACATATAGAGAACGGTATCAACAGTCGAAGACAAACTCGGAACATTAACCCAAGCAACCAAACGACCACTCGTGCCGTTGTAGAGCTCTATCTCATGATTCAACTTAGCACCACTGTAGTCAGTGAATACTATGTCATCAGCGTCTGATTGAGCCTTACCAGCAAGGTCACCATCAGCAACATCGATCAACACTGGAAAACCAGACAAGCTTCCACTCACTTTCGCGTGATCGATAGTAACGGTCTTACGAAAAGACCAGTCAGAGTTCCACCATTGCGGAGGCCCTGTCTCAGTTGTGAAAGTGAAGTTTCTGTAACTATTGTTTGTTCCATCAGTCACGTTTACGTGCCATGTATAAGTTGTGTCACGAGCTAGCCCGCTCACATCAACAATGTATGATTCATTTGGCACATTTGTGCCGTTGCCAGAGCCAATATTCGGGAAAGTAGTAATAGTGTAATTCATTGGATCCTCTTGGAGGTCAGTAAGTCTGAAGCTGAGCTCAGTTAGTTCAACAGAGACATCGGTGGCCCCATCTGATGGCCAGGGATTTGAGATTATTGGAGACTCTGGAAGTGTCTCCTCGCTTTTTAATGTGCAGAAGCTAGATGGGTCAAGTTGGTTGTTGTATGATGTGGCTATCCAGCTGGCTGAACGTGCAGTATTAGATATTCGAGCTTCATCTATTGTGCCGTTAAAGTATCTCCAAGCAGGCGTAGCCACGCTCCAAGCCCGACCAACGTACAGGGGCGTCGCAGTATTGTTGTAAATACTAGCAGTCAAGCCTGATCCGCTTGTGGTTACTTGCTGACCGCTCACATAAAACTTGGGAATCTGGTTTGACTGCCAAACAACAGCAACATAGTACCACGTACCTGCTGAAGGCGTGTACGACGCGGTCCAAGTGTTTATAGCAATTCCATTTGCAGAAGCAGACATCCCGAACGCCTTTGGACTGGAGGCCCCGCGATAGTCTAAGTACCAGCTTCTCTGGTCGCCTGCCGTGTCATACTTGTTAAGAATAGCCTGCCAAGCACTTGTGTTTTCTATCTTCACCCAAGCGCTCGCAGTCATTGCTGAAGTGAAGTCTGTGAGAGTGTTGCTGTGGGGAACACTGACATAATCGCCAGACCCGTCGAATCCGTCGGCGCCATCAATCTTGCCAACAGCATCCTGAGTTGCTCCTGTGACTGTGCCATCATTATCATTTGCCGTACTGTCGTAATGTGTGCCAGACGTCTCGCTCAAATGCTGAACCATCATGAAATTGCTGTCCCATGTGCCTGTGACGTTCTCCTGGTTAGCAGCGCCAGCATTACCATAATACATATAGAGAACGGTATCAACAGTCGAAGACAAACTCGGAACATTAACCCAAGCAACAAGATGACCATCCGTGCCGTTGTAGAACTCAACCTCATGACTCAGCTTGGTGCCGTTGCCATCCGTGAACGCTACGTCCTCAGCGTCCGTTTGAGCCTTGCTAGCCAAATCACTGTCAGTAACCTCAATCAGCACAGGAAAAGCTGACACGGTCTCATTCACTTTTGTGTGATCGATCGTTATCTCCTTCCGGTAAGACCAATCAGGATTCCACCAGTTGGGAAGTGCAGGGTTTTCTGACACTGTCAGATGCATAACTGGGCTATACCACCAAGTTTGCCCATTGATTTGTTCCAGTCCATCGGCTCCTGAAAGCTCTTCGTAATAGGTGGCATTTGTTCTTTCCTTGATTAGGCGCAAATAGGGAGTACTGCCATATTCTCCGGGTGCTAGAACATTTGCGTAGGCCTGATCAACCATGGCTTTTGCCACGAAATAGTAGTCGCCAGGTCTGTCGATTGTTATTCCTTCAGAATAGGTTACGCCGTTAATTTGCCCAGATTCGGCGTTGTCCCATCGAGTACCGCCAACATAATCGCCGGCATAGGTATCATGATCTGTGGTTGCGTGCTCCGGATTGTTGATTGGGTCTGGGTCGGTGCCCCATTGAATATAGGTATGATCTACCGCCAGGCATCCGCTGACCTGCCATTTGAAAGCTAGCGGTCCTTGATCTACCAAGCTGTTGTTTTCTGGTGTTCCAGAACGCCACATCAGATAGGGTTGAGCAAGGTCGGTGAGGTACAGAGCATAGCGGCGTATTTCTGCTCCAAACCTGTTGATCGTATCGTTTCCATACCTGTCCTGCGACGGGTTACCATCGCTATAGACTTCTGGATCAAGACCAAGCATACCTGCGCCAGGGTAGTTTCCGAATGTTTCATCTGCTACATAACCGTCCTCTGCGGGGTTACGGACAACATTCGCACCGTAAGCCCAGTGAGGGATTACGCCTTGACCGCCATATCCCAATGTGTATGAGTTGCCTATGTTTCCAAAATCAAGGTCTCCGCCATAATCTCCTACATAGTTGCCCAGTCTGAGACAAGCAGCATCGTAGAAGTAGAAATCTGGTGGCACTCTTTGATAAGCTCGACCCGATAGCGGACTCGTTCCAGCAACGCTTGGATGTTGATACTTCCAAGGATACAGGATCGCCCGCGTGCCATCATGGAACCACGTGCCGACGCGGAGTACGTGATCGTTCACGAATTCCCGAAGTGTCTTTCCGTTGACACTGGCCCACAAACCACCAGTGGGGGAGCCTGGACCGTCATGATCTGCCTCCCTGTTCAGATCCCACCCATTAGCGTCGTAGCGGCTGTCATGGTCAAAACCCCAAGGATTGTGACAGACACAAATGTACACTTCTCTGTTATCTAGGAGCCACTGGAGCCATTCACGATCCGCGTTGTTAGACTCTGGATGCAGTGCATAACGCATTAGCCAGTCCGTAAACCAATACAGCCCAATAGTACCGATCTTTTCATTGCCATGAGGACCTCCGGAGAAAAAGACTTCAGGCTTGCGGAAACCGCTGGATTCGTTAGTTATCCTCACATAATACAGGTCATATCCTCCAGCAACGGTCCCTGTACCATAGAGTTCATTCGCTTTGAAAACCTGAAGGTAGCCAGGATATATTGCCTCAAGGTCCAAATACCATTGGACTAATTGAGAATAACTTGATGGTTTGTAATACCAATCATGCGACACTGCTTTGGTCACCGAAACAAGAAATCCCATCGAAAGAACCTGTATCGTCAGGATCCCAATAACCACAAAACACGCAAAACTTCTATAACCCGATCTACCATGCCGCATCTTTTCCTTTCTCCTTTCCTAGATATCCGTGGATAATACGTTTCAATCCAAGTGTTATAAGCTTTCTGGAACCATCCTCTATCCGCTCAGTTCGCAAGGTATACTCGCGATTCTCAACAGTCATTGATTCAAGAAGACCCGCGCACCTTGACATTGAGACTCAAGACATCAAGGCAACATTGTCTGCAAAGACATATTTATCATTTGAATCGTGGATAGGTTTTCTCACAGAATAACATTAATAAGACTCGTATCATAAGAAATAAAATGGTACGTGCATGTGTGTTTGCATCTTTTCCTTTCCTAGTAAAAGAGATTAAGAACCACCTGCACGTACCATTTCTAACACGAACACCTGTTCGCGCGCGTGATTTTCTGCTTCTGGAAAAAGCGAGCAACGATTTGTTTGGTTCTGCAAGTCATCAAGCGCACACGACTGCCTCTTTGAAACCCAGAAACATGCTGACAATGCAGTCGCTTACATTACAGCAATACAAGCATGGCGTGCGCTAAGCGTTTTCATGTGTTGCGTGTTCTCATCACCACAAGCTTGTTTGAGAGAAATAATGGGGGAAAGGGCAATTTTTGCTGCCTGATTCTACCAAGATGAGCCCCAGTTTAGACTCATTCTTGCGCCGTCTAGAACGTTTATGACATCGTCATGGTTTAGGTCAGCCGCGACGTTCCAGTGTGTGTTTCCTGGCACTGCTGTCCAAGCTAGAGAAAGCTTGACTCCGTCCAATATGTTCACAATTCGGTCTCTGTTAATGTCGCCCATAACCGTCACCATGAAATCGTTCTTAGTAAGCTCGTTGTTTGCTTCATTGTCCTCAGCTACACTATTTTCGCTGTCTACTGTAACCTTGAGGCTGTAGCGTCCTGCAACGCCAGTTTTGGTGGGGTGAAACACGTTGCTGAAGGTTATCTCTTTCGTTGAGCCGCCAGCCAAGCTTGAGATTGACTGTTCGGATGAAGCTTCACTAGTAGTGTTGTAGTAAACTTCCAGCTTCACTTTGAAGCTAGATGCTGATAATGTACCAGTGTTCTGAATAGTAACGTTTACTGGATAATAGTAGTCCCCACCGGAATACGTGTCGTTCGCGTAAATACTGTGCGTCCATGTTTCGTTAGCATGTTTGTTGCAGATTTCCACTCCTGTCACTGTCAAGTCAAGTGTTTGGACACCCACAGACCCGTCCACAGCCGTATGCGATATAGCATTTGCGCCGCTGTCTGAAAGAATCGTCCCGCTCAAGTCAAGGTTAGAAGTGCCTGTGGAAATAGCTGTGAAATGTATCTCAAATATGGCATGATCAGTATGACTAATTCCAGATGTGGTGGGGTAACTGGTCGAAACCGCCCACCAAAGATGGCCAGTGGTCTCGTTAGTGGAATCTTTAAACGTGATTGTCGGCGTGTTCAGTCCTCCAGCAAAGGTAGCGTTATAGGTCAGATCAAGAACTGAGGGGTTGTAATCCAACTGAAATTCCCAACCATACAGGTCTGCTACGTCTGTCACATTGATATAAACTGTGAACTCTTGGCCAACAAGTACTTGCACATTGCTTGGAACCACTTTCACTTCTGTATCCGGATTTCCTAAAGCAAAGTGAGGAACAAGCATGCTTGTAAAGCTTAGAAGCAAAACCGAGATCAAAGCAACAAGAACTGCACGTTTGAAATACTCTGCAATGTGTGTTTGCATCCTTTCCTTTCTCCTAATTATGCAAACTAATAATGGACCTTAGTCAGCTAATAAGTGTTATGGAACCTTCTTCTATACAAAAGAAACGCGTGAGTTTCGCATCAAATGAAAAAAAATCTAAAGCTGTCATGTGCTTGCCATGCAGTGAATTGGAAGTTAATGCTTTAAGACATATTGGCTAAACCGTTTGCCGAGATCAAGACAAGCCCTAGCTTTCTCAGAAACGGATGAAGCTGGATTTCAACTCTTCAGCGAAGTCACAGATTAGCGCGCATGCTTGTTGCTAAATTGGTGTAAAATGGTATTTATTCTTGTTTTGCCTGTTCGGGTCCTATATGGGCTTGTTTCGCAGTCAAGTCTTGGCCGTGCTGAGGATGGAAAATCATGGATTCGGGCGTCAAGCCGATCTGATCATCGCGGAGCCTTACACCGCGACCTTCAGCTTAACCCTTCACAGTTCGAGAAAGGCGGACACTGCAAGAAGACCGAAAGCCGACGCGAGGCCTAAAACTGCCCCCAAATCACAAAAGACGAATTAAGACCATTTTTAACCATTTTTAACCATTTTCGGAACAGGCATGCGCGCTCAACTACTGCAGCTAACACGACCTCAAAAGAACATGCCGCTCTCCAGAAAGCAAAAGACAGACAATTCAATGGCTTCCAAAGAGATGAGCTAGTCCTATTTTTGCAAATGATACACCAAGTTCAGCTTCGAGCTTAAGAAGCGTCAAGAAAGGCAGGCAAAACATATAAATAATAGATCTACTCAATGTTCATGAAGAGGGAAAAGGACAGCCAGCGCATGGCAGAGTTTTCACCTTCTCTCCTTTCTCCTTTTCCTTTCAATTCTAAACTGAGCATCTTCGGCTATCCTGTCGAGTCTGCAGTTCTCGCTAACCAGGCGCGACAGAAAAACCGTATGGGAAATGCTGCTTTGGTGTTGTGACCTATAGATCTCAGCTATCAGCAATTTTCTTCAATTGGCTTCGGTACATTTCAACCATTTCAGCCGAGGTTGTTGCATCTTCTGCCGCTTTGTCAAGTCTATAGTTACCCGTGAACCTCTGAATCACATAGTTCTCCATCAAGTTTTGGGTTTACCCAAATCCTCAACAGTAAAACCCTTTAACATTTCAGGGCGTAACAACGAAAGGTCATTAAATTCTGGAAGCTTCAGCACCTGTGACCTTTTCTGCCAAGTTTTGACACTTAATACCACCAGATACATCTATGCTCTCGCCACATCATTGGGAGGGGTCAATAATTTAAGTAGCGAGAAGGCATATTCTTCAACAGGGAGTCGTTAGCTTGGATTATTGGACGCGTGAAGCATCCAGGTGGCTACAAGATGCACTAGACGACTTCAGCGTTGCGAAAATTTTACTCGAAAGCGGCCATTGCTCGTCTTCATGCTTTCACTCTCAACAAGCAGCTGAAAAAGCTGTTAAAGCATCATTATACCAAAATAGAGTAGAGGCCAGAGGCCACTCAATCCTCGAGCTTCTTGAAAATCTAGAAAGAACAACAAGCTCAAAATTTGAGCATTTACGCGAGGATGCACGCCTACTGGATAAACACTATGCCCCTCCCAGATACCCAAACCTGCATCCAAGCGTTTCTCTCCCAGCTCACGAGCTATATTCGAAGGAGGATGCGGAAAGATGCATCAAATCAGCGGAGAAAATAGTAAACTCCACGAAAAAGCTATTAGAGAACTGAAAAAGCTAGTTACAAAAACAAAAGGCGATTTGAAACCTAAATTAGTCATTTTGTATGGCAGCACGGCAAGGGGAGACTGGCACAAAGGCAGCGACATAGACATACTCGTAGTTTCAGACAACATGCCGCCAAATTTCAAGGACAGAGGGGATCAATTTCTCACAGTAATCGAAGGTTTCCCAGTGGAACCCCACATGTACACCACACGGGAATTTGAAGAAATGCTAAATCATGGAAGAATGACCGCTCTAGATGCATTAACTGAAGGCACGATATTATACGCCCAGAAAAAATACCTAAAGAGGGTAAAGAAAGAACTAGAGCAAACCATGAAAAAACTCAAGCCGGAAAGAATAAGCATAGGATGGAGAATAAGGGGTCCATAGCTTAGCCATTCATCCATGGTGAGAAGAGTTATTCGGGAAAAACAAAATGAGACCGTATAAGGTTTTAACTCTCACTAATCTTCTTCAACTGCTTTTGATACATTTCCACGACTTCGCTACCGGTAGTCGCGTCTTCTGCTGCTTTGTCAAGTCTATAGTTACCCGTAAAACGCGGAAAACGAATAGCAAGTCCACTTTCTTTTCGTATCGAGCCCTTTGCACATGTGTGTATCGGGCTTAACGTTATTTCCGCCCCCAGAATCTCGATGACCACCACAGGTTTAAACCAAACGTCAGCCTCAAGCGTTGAATTGACCCTCGGATGCCTATGCGGAATAACGTGCTTCTGCATCATCTTGGGAAGCTTGGCTAGATCCTCATCGCTGAAGCCTGTTCCGCATTTTGTGACTGTTTCGAAAGTGTCGGTTTCACGATTGCACGTTGCGAGAAGCACGGCACCGTAGGTTCCAGCGCGCTTCCCTCTACCATGAAACGCTCCCACAATGACCAAGTCAACAGTGTCTGTCATTTCGCTCTTGTAATCTCGCTTGTATTTTATCCAGAGCCAGCCGCGGGCCCCTGCTTGATACACTGAGTCTTTGGCTACTGACTTGCAGACCAAACCTTCGCAGCCGTCTTCAATGGCTTTCAGGAAGAATTTCTCAAGCTCGCCAACATTTCTGGTGACTATTGAAGTGGCTATTTTCACTCGGTCGGCTTTCTCAACAACCTTCTCAAGCGTTTTTCGTCTCACAGGGTACGGCTTCAAAGTGAAATCCTGCCCGTCAGCGTAGAGCACGTCGAACATGAAAAGAGAAACAGGATAATCCTCGATCGCCTGCTTGATCTCATACTTACGCCTTCGATGCATAAGCTCCTGAAACGGACGCATTTCACCAGTGTCAGGATTGACAGCAACGCATTCACCTTCGATGATGGCGCTCCTTGCCCGGACGTATTTCCTGAAAAGCTCTACCGCGTCTGGATACTGGCTCGAAATAGTCTCCAGACGCCTGGAAAAAAGCGTTACCTCGTCGCCTTTCTTGTGAGCTTGAATACGTTCACCGTCATACTTGTACTCGGCTGCACACTTGCCGCCCAGCTTCTCCAAGATTTCTTCTGGCGACGAAAGCCTTTCCGCTAACATAGGTCTTATCGGTTCACCGACCAAGACCTCAAACTTCTCCACTCCTTCCAGTCCCTTTTCAATCACAACTTTCGCAACTCTTCCGAGGTCTGAGGAAACATTGTACGCACGCTCTACAAGTTCTCGAGCTTCCTTTCCGCCACCGTAGGCTATGGCTAAAGCATCCAGAACCGTCATGTCAGCAATGCCGAGACGGAGGTTGCCGGTGACTGTTCTAATGATGTATCTGGCTTCTTTCGGAGAAGCAGCCGACAAGAGGCCAGCCAAAAGCGCAAGCTTCAAGTCAACGGCACCTGACCCTGAGGTTTGAGCCATCTTGTCAAAGGTTTCATACACTTTCTCAACAGTCAATGGCTGATGAGCAAATGTCAGTTGCCTTTTTGATGTTAGGAATTTCTGTGCGGTTTCCCCCAAGTCGCCGCTCTTCTTCAGATCCTCTTCAACTTCACTTTCCCTTCTTCCAGAAGCTTTCGCAACCGCTTTTGTTGCAAGCCTTTCAGCAACGCCTATCTCAATACTCACAAAATCAGGGTATAATCTGCCCTGAGTCAGGTAAACAACCTTGTCGATGACTCCCTTAGGTGTATTTTTAAGAAGGGTCACGAGCAGGTCTGTCATTTCCAGCCTCTTGGTTGTGGCTTCAATCTTTTCGTAGGCCTCGGCGATGACAGCATATTGCAATGATTATGCCTCTGTCTGATAAAATGCCGTGCGAGGATATTAAAATTTCATCTTACTGAGCACAGGTTTCCGGAAGACCGAGTCGCATGCTATTTTGGAGTTAACCTAAATGTTTCATAGTGGACTATTCGGCTTTTGGGTCTTCGGTTTGGCGGGGAAGGAG
>Ga0315294_10000778_pt1 | contig 34463 bp, 38 predicted proteins | sample YL17G13_40_MG_FD_203626 | JGI IMG/M metagenome (GOLD analysis project Ga0315294, IMG submission 203626) | Sediment microbial communities from Yellowstone Lake, YNP, Wyoming, USA - YL17G13_40 | ecosystem: Environmental > Aquatic > Freshwater > Lake > Sediment | place: USA: Wyoming | collected...
TTAGAAGGCTTCTCGCGCTTTAGGCCCTTATTTTTAATGAATAGCAGTGGCAACGGCAATAAAATGAAAATTCCGACAATTTTCGATAGCAGCTGAACATCAATTTGTACTAGCAAATTAGCTCCAATTATCGATCCGATTATTGCTAGAATAATAAATACCGGAGCATAAGAATAGATTATTTTCTTCGATTTTGCGAATTTGTATATTGACGAACCTGCCAAGCCGAGGGAACCAAGTCTGTTAGTTGCTATCGCGATGTTTGGCGGCAACCCCATTAAAATGAGCGCAGGTATTGAGAGCAAACCGCCTCCGCCGCCTGCTACACTACCTATGAAAGAGGCGGCTATGCCTACGATTAAAACGATAGCCAGACCGATTGGATCCATTTAGTTCACTCTTAAATTCTACGTTCGAATGATATTAATATGAAATCCATATTACTCGATACAAGTGTTAGGTTTAGGCTATAAAATTAGTTCTAAATAGTGGAACCATTTTTCTATTCTCATCTTTACAACCATTTAAACAACATAGATACGAACCTCGGTCCTGTAGCATGCCCTCCGCACATCTGATGCTCGATACCGCTGACAGGAGGGCGGCATGTTATAAACATTTAAAGATTAAGCTTCTACTTTAAAATGTGATAGAATGGGAAGAAAAGAACAGATTGTTGATAAGTTTACAAAGGTCATAAGAGATACAAAAATGAGAATCTTAGGCTTTAGGTATTTTAAAGATGAAAAAGCAGCAGATTTGCAAGAATATGTGACTGCACAACCTACTGAAGATTCCAGAGGCCTTTATAGAAGAGTTATGACACGTGCAGAGAAAATTGCAGATGATTTTTGTTTACCCTTTAATTACATTAGACTTGAAAATGCTTATGATAGCAAAGGTAATAGAGTACCTAATATGAAATCTGTTTTTATTAAAAGGTAAAACTTATGTCAGAAGAGGTTCTTGATAAAGCTTCTTCTAATGCTTGGGCAGGCCAGCAGTAATGTATGATAACAGTTCTGGCGGAACGGATAAACTATCGCCTGTTACGGCTTGCGGAGTCAATTTACCGAAAAATGTCAAGACGAGAAAATCTGTTCTAAGGATATTGAATCAACTTTTATAAACTTAGTTGTCAATTAATTAATGAAAGGTGCTATTATCACAGACGATGCTAAGTTCAACAAATCGGACGTTCATATCGCGGTCATTCCGGACGGGAACCGTCGCTGGGCAAATAAGCACAACAAACCTGAGTGGTACGGCCACGTCGCAGGCGCAGAAAAGCTTGAGAAGGTTCTTGACTGGTGTTTGGAACATCCTGAGATCAAAATGATAAGCGTTTACGCCCTGTCGACGGAGAACCTGAACAGGAGCAAGAAGGAACTGAACAAGCTATGGTGGGTTTACGAGAAGAACTTCAGGAAGATTTTAAAGTCTGAGAAAATCAGGGATAACAGCGTAAGGGTCAACATATTAGGCGACAGTGGCATATGGAGGTCTGATGTCAGGCAGGCTGCGAAGGCCGTGGAAAAGGCAACGTCCAACTATGCAAACATCATATGGAACATCATGATAGCTTATGGAAGCCAGTTCGAAATATTGAGCGCCATTAAAAAGGTTGTCAAGGCTGGAGTAAAGGCAGTACCTCCACTGAAGAACAGCTTCGTGAAATATCTGATGATAAACAGGCCAGTCGATCTTATAATACGCACAGGTGGTCAGTGCAGGCTCTCTAATTTCTTGTTATATCAGGCGGCCTATTCTGAAATATACTTTTCCGATACCTTGTGGCCGGACTTTTCGAGAAAGGAGTTTGAAAAAATATTGAGATGGTTCTGGATACAGAAGAGAAAGTTTGGCAAATGATTATTATTCAGGTTTCATGAAAGGAAAGAATATAACGTCTCTTATAGAAGCTGAATTAGTGAGCAGCATAACCAGCCTATCTATTCCTATTCCCATCCCGCCCATCGGAGGCATTCCGTATTCCATGGCTCTTATGAAATCCTCGTCAAGGGCTTCTGTCCATGGTTCGTTCACCTTCTTCCTAATTTTGACTTGTTCTTCTAGAAGTTTTTTCTGCAAAACAGGGTCGTTTAATTCTGAGTATGCATTTCCAAGTTCCATGCCGCATATGTAAGGCTCAAACCTTTCTATGAAATCAGGGTTTCCTCTTTTCGGCTTGCATAACGGGACAGTTTCTTTGGGATAATCCATGACTATGGTAGGGTTGATTATTTTTTTATCAATGCTTTCAAATAAAGCGGTGATTAAATCCCCTCTTGTCATGTCATCAGAAATTTCTACTTTGTTTTTATTGGCAATTTTTACCAGTTCTTTAACATCCATTTTGCTAACGTCTTCCCCCAAATATTTTTTAATTGCATCAACCACTGTTATTCTTTCCCATTTTGACAAATCTATTTTATGACCTTGATATTCTATCTTGGTTGTTCCAAGGACCTTTTCTGAAACACATTTGATTAATTCTTCAAATAGGCCCATTACGCCGACGTAATCAATGTAAGACTTGTAAAATTCTATCTGGGTAAACTCTGGGTTGTGCTTCAAGTCTATTGATTCATTTCTAAAATCTTTTGATATTTCATAGACAGCATCATAACCCCCAACAATAAGCCTTTTCAAATACAGTTCATCGGCTGTTCTGAGAAACACATCTTGTTTTATATCATTCATAAGCGTCTTGAAAGGCTTTGCTGCCGCGCCCCCGTATATTGGTTGGAGTACAGGCGTCTCCACCTCTAGGAAGCCCTTCTTATTTAAAAATTCCCTTATGGCATCGATTATCTTAGTTCTGGCCATAAAGGTCTTTCTTACCTCGGGATTCATTATCAAGTCCACATATCTTTGCCTGTACCTTATCTCAACATCCTTTAGTCCGTACCATTGGGAGGGCAGAGTTCTAAGAGCCTTGGATAACAAAGTTAATTTTTTAACCAATATGCTCAGTTCGCCTTTCACGGTCTTTATTATTCCGCCTTCCACGCCGACTATGTCGCCAATGCTTACCTTAGACAATAATTCATATTCTTTTTCAGAAACATTGTCAGCGCCAATGAAAGCCTGCATGCTTCCAGAAGAGTCTTCTACATCGGCAAAGCTAAGTTTTCCATGCTGTCTTTTTGATTTGATCCTTCCTGCTATTGCTACTTTAATGTCTTCTATTTTTTCTCCGGCTTTGATGTCGGAATATTTTTCTACTATGTCCTTTATAAAATTAGTCCTATCAAAACTGTAAGGATATGGATCAAAACCCATACTCCTTATCTCTTCCAGTTCTTTAGATTCGCCCATTTATACCACTAATAATGACTTTATGAAAATATTTATATTGTTAAACCATATAAAAGAAGCATATGATAGACCTTTATTTATTATCCGTGATACTGTTCTTTTCAATGCTAGCAGTTTTGATATACAGGGACAGGAAGAACATAGATTTCAAGTATTACATCTTGTTCATGAGAAGGACAAAGAGGTTCAGAGATGTTTTGGATAGGATAGCCAGGAAATCAATTCTGTTTTGGAAGATAGTGGGAACGATTGCCATTGTTGTCTGTCTCTATTTCATGGCACAAGGCACCTATGCTCTCATTAACACTGCCTACTTAGTTTACACAGGCGTTATAACCCAACCAGCCTTGCAGATTGCCCTTCCAATACCATCAAGCCAGATGACTGTTGGCCCGGGCTTTATCGGCATACCATTCTGGTTCTGGATAATTGTAATAGCAGTGATATTGGTACCTCATGAAACATTCCATGGCATTATCGCGAGAGCTGAGAAAATAAAATTAAAGGACGTCGGTCTTCTGTTGCTGGCGATTTTTCCAGGAGCCTTTGTCGAGCCTGATGAGAAACAACTTGAAAAATCCAAGACAATGACCAAGTTAAGGATATTTGCTGCTGGGAGCTTCATTAACATATTGATAGGAATCTCTGTCATGTTTCTGGTTCAATACCTGATCTGGGCGCCCAACACCAACGGTTTGCTGATAACGAGTGTGAACGAGACGTCCCCCGCCGGTCTGCTAGGGCTAAAGCCAGGCATGGTTCTGGAGAGCATTGATGGCAAAGGAATGAACATAACTTTTAATGACTATTCATTCTTATTCTTGATGGTGCCAAACTCAAACACAGAAAATATAACTTATGTCATGTCAAGCTTGGTTTTGTCAAGAAGACTTGAAGATTACAAGCCCGGGGACGTTGTCACGCTAAACGTTGATGGTGCAGAGCACGCCTTAAAATTAGGAGAGCATCCTCAGATAAAAGATTTTCCTTTTATTGGAATAGGCTCGAGAGTCAATGTAAGGGACATTAGCCTTTTCTTGATAGTGTTTCCAATTCTAGGAATGATAGCATCCCTCAGCTTGCTGGTGGGAATTTTTAACATACTGCCAATCTATCCTTTGGATGGCGGGTTGATTGTCAAGGCTATAGCAGAGAGGTTCTTCAAGAAAAAGGCGAACAAGATAACCATGGCAATAACCATTTTCCTAGTAATAATTATATTGTATTCTTTTGTTAGCGGTTTTATAAAGTTCTAAACAAGATTTCATTTTCTATGAACATTCTATGGAAGGTTTTAAGTTTACTGTAAATGGAAATATTTAATTTTCTATAGGGTAAATGAAATTATCTATGTGAAGCAACTAGTTTATATCGAGTTGAACGTCTAATTCGTAAAACTTCATCGCTTTCACCGAACAATGCTACTATAATTATTGGTAGTTATCTTTAAAATATTGGATTTTTTGATAAGTTTAAATGTTTTATTAATTTCATAGAGGGTTTATAAGTTTTTGATACTCAAACTAAATTTAGTTGTTGAAGCAGTTGTGTTTCCATACCAGAAATACTTTGCTTTTTTAATGATTTTTTAATTTGATTTGGTGAATATACCCTTGAAATTCCACGAATAGGAATATTATCACCAAGTCCATGACAACCACTTATCTCTGATGTCTCTTTGATGCTCTGGAAATATACCTGCCTTACAAATGGTCTTTTTCCCTGATTCGACATCATACAAAGATGCATTGAACCAATTCCTTCGTTTCTTAAAAATCTTCCGTATTTTGCTGCATATTTACCGAAAGCGAACTTTGTTACTTCATTGTCTCCAAAACTGTTCGTATCAACAAAAGCGTGTTCTCTAAGATCAATCGAATCTTCAATTTTAATCGCATCCTTTAAAGCTAATTCTGCTTCTTCTTTACTAAGGTAGAAGTTTTCTGACTTTTCATTAAGAAGTTTCGCGGCTTTTGCAGCTGTTTCTGGGCTACTTAAGATAGGCGATTTTCTAGCTAAAAATGGTCCTTCTTTGGCAGTATAAACAATGCATTCCCTAGTGTAATTCCCTTGTTTACAAACCGGGGATTCTATTCCTTCTTGCATTCTTAACAGAGCATTTTCTTCCAAAGAAATTACTTCATAACCTCTTTCACCTAATCTCTTATAAGCCTCGCCAAATGGGCCGTTACAGACAGCAGAAGAAATTTTTGGATTTACATCAACATTAAATTTCGCTTTTGAAACCATAATCTTTTTTTTGGGAACGTAAAGATTTAAACCTTTCGTATATGTGCCACTTTTAAATGTTTGAGACAAGAGAATGTGACAGAAGAGGCGATAGGAGAGGAAGAGACTATTAAAAATTAGTGATTAAATGCCAAAAAAGGAACCAGAATATTTTGTTCAAAGAACACTTGTGGATGGAAAGGTGTCAAGTGCGACTTGCTGGCCAAACATTGCTGGTTCAGTTCTTCACGAACTTCATAATTATGGTAAAGGAGATCTTACCATAGAAAGTTACTGTGATGCACATGGTATAGGTCCTGAAAGACCTACTAGTTCTAGAAAATTGGACCAAATGGAAAAAGATTTATTGAGGCTACCAACAGAAGAATTCAAAAAGAAATATCCTAATGCTGATGTGTCAGACACTCTGAAAACATCTCAAGAAGTAGAGGCAGAAAGAAGAAGAGAAGCAGAAAATCATCAATTGTATCTAATGGAAAGAATGATGTAATTTTCCCACCGCATAACTCAATCTATCCTACTGAAACTTCCATCAAAACCAATAATAAATATTTTGATTTTCAGCAGGCGTGAATAATTTATGGAAGAATCTTCAATTCTTTTACGTTGCTGTTCCTGACGAGAAGCTCTCTTATGGTTTTTATGTTGATTCCCTCTTTTCCTATAACCGCGCCTCTGTTCTCTTGGCTTATGATTACTGTTGCCTTCTCATCCCTCAGATCAATCTTCTGCGCCCTTAATACCAAGTTCTTTATGAATTCTCTCTCGTCCTCGGCCCACTCGAAAACCTTTATCGGCTTGCCGAGCATCCTCTCCGCGGTCTTTATATTATTCCCGTTCTTGCCTATGGTCATGGCAATTTTTCCGGGGTTTACAAGAAAATAGATAGTATTAGAACAAATGCAATCCCTAACTTCTGTTCCTGTTATATTCTCAAATGCCGTTATTACCATCAGAGTATTATTATCAAAGTTTCTCATTCGTTTCACTCAGTATAGCTAAAGTTGATATTGAAAATGGTTTGCCGCAAAATATGCCCAGCTGTTTTGCTGTTCCGTCGAATTTTTCCAGTTGTATCCCGGTCAATTTGGCATAGTGTTCGAGATCTTTTCTAACCTCTTCAGTGCAATTGCTTGCCAGTAAAATCTTTTTTACTTTTCCCAGCTTTAAATATTTTATTGTTCTTTTGCTTCCTAGAACAACCTTTTTTTCTTCGAGCGCGCTTCTCAAGTCCTCTGTCATAGAATCATTTTTTAATTTTAATGTTTTTAAATCTATCGCACAACCTTTCAATAATCCAACAGTGTTTCTTCATGCTTAGAATTGCTGATTAATAAATTCACTTGGCTTCTTTCTTAGGTTTGAAGACCAGCTTGAACATCCCCGTGCCAACAGGTACGACTTGGTTTATTATGACATTCTCTATTATCGAGTCGAGCGTGTCAATCTCAGCCTTGATGGCGGCCTTGGTCAAGTGCTTTATTGTTTCTTCGAAGTTTGCCCTTGCCAGCACAGAGCCCTTTGAGCCCGCGACTCCATATCTGCCTATGGCCTTTATCCTTCCGTCCGCGGTCATTATGTCGGCGACAAGCATTATATGCCTAACGTCAACGTCCAGGCCTCCGTCCTTCATTGTGTTTGATGCGAAATCAACTATGGCCTGCCTCGTTGCCTCGATGCCGAGTGTCTTGTATATCTCGTGTATGTTGTTCGAGACCGCTCTTTTTGCGTCAACCCCGGGTATGTTCAACACCTTGGGAAGATTGCTTCCAAGCGTGTTTATTACCCACTCGTCTTCCTTCTTAATGACCCTGACCTCTGAAACGCTCTTTACGCCTTTTATGTGAGCCTTCAGTATTCTTGCCTTTAACTTTTGCATCTGCTTTATCGTTATATCGCCTTTGGATTTTATCAGTATGCTCTCTTTTGTGGTCTTTATGTCAAGATCCTTGAACAACAGTTTTAGAATCTCTGGTATCTGGCTGACCTTTACTTCCCTCTCTTTGATTTCCTTAAAGTCCAGGGGTATTTCAATTCTCATGTTAAGAATATCAACAGCAGGCTCTATTGCTATATCGACCAGTTGTGTTTCCTGTATGTCAGCCGCCACTTCAAATGCCTTTTCCATTGTGTTGTGCTTCTTGTCCAAATAAATGGTCATCATTGGCGTCTTGGGGCTTCTCCTGGCGTCAAATATCTCAACCAGTCTAGGCAGACCTAACGTAACCTTAATTTCAGAAGCTCCTGCCAGGTGGTACGTACGCATGGTATTATGAGTTACAATGCCTTCAAAGGTAGTGAACGTTTCCAATCCGTCAACAGAAATATCATAAACATATTTTCCTTTACAGTCAACATAGGAAATCTCTTCTATTATATCCCAGACTACATCAGAGTCTGCGGCTTGCTTCAGCATATCTATTTCTTTTAAAATATCAATGTTTTTTTCTTTGGCAATCTGCTCAAACTTTTTTATATATTTGCTGAGGGTTTCCCTTCCTATTCTCTGCCTTTTTGTGAAATTGTTAACATACCTTGTTGGATACCTCAGTTTTTTGGCAATTTCAAACAGAGTGCCGCCTATTGCAGGTATCATGTCTGTATGCTCCGCAGTCCTTTTTGCTTTTTCGTATCTTTCGCTTAATTTTTCCAAGACTTCCTTCTTTTCCTTTAAGGATGTTCCTATCTCTTCAAGGAAGAGCTTGGAATACTTGTATGATATCCATAGCCACTTTCCATTGTCTGATTTGCTGCAAAATATTCCCAATCTCGCTAACAAGAGTGCGATTCCGTTTATCAATTCTTTTGATTCGGAAGATGCCCTTATGCCTTTCCTGTCTAAGGTTATGCTTCCATCTCCATCAAAATAAGCTTGAAGCAAAGCAACTACAAAATCTTTCTTGGCGCTAAATGCAAACGGAGGTATCTTTTTGCCCTTTGAGCTGATGCCGCAGGTTTCTTTTAGAAACGTTGAAAGCAAAGAAGAATTTATATGCAAATCATGACCTTTTGAGAATCCTCTAAAGTTATCATACTCGTTTACAGTAAACTGGAACTGTTTTGCAAAGTTTCTAACATTTTGGTTGAAGCTATCGTCCGTATTCGATATGTTAACAAAATATTTTGTATAACTCCCTTCTGAAAGATATGCGCCGATAAACCACCCCAAAGAAGAATCCAATTGCATTCTGTCTGGTAAACCTTTGCTGTGCGCCACATAAGGATAGACAACATCATTAACTTTAACCAGGTTTTCATTAGGTAGAACAGAGCTTATTCTTATTTCAGATATGCAATTTTCTGGCATGAGTTTCATTGCTGGTATTCTATATCCTATCCTTAACCTTTTACCACTTACCGGAATTATTCTATTACAGTCTCTTATTACAAAAGAATGATGATCAGTTGCAATGATTCTTCTACCGCTGGCTGTCTTAATCTGCAAGAGCTTACCCGGAGCCTTGTGCCTTATAACAGATTTTATTCTTTTTATCTTCAATTTTTCATCGCTATCAAGACTGTAAACATAAAAGTTCAAATTTTCAGGCAAATCCAATACTTCATTGCCGCCTTCAATCGTTGAATCAAATTTGTTCATTAGGTCGTCAACAAAATTTCCAATTTCCACAGGAGAAACAATATCATTTTCTTTAATCAATATTTTTTCTTCATACGGCAAACTCATCTGCGTCGCTGGTTCGGATATGCTCTGTGCGGCTACAACGCCAATGGCTTCGCCAGGCTCGTAGCAACTGTTCTTATACAAGTTAATGACGCGCTCTATTGCTTTTTTCTTCTGGGCTTCTGTCGGCTTGAATTCTTTGAAAGCATTGCTCAAGTCATCCACTATTTTCGGAGGCAAAACATCTTTTAGTTCGCTCATTTTCATTTTTTCACCTTATCACAGACTTTACTATTGACTTTACATCTAGGAATCCCCAATCAGATTTTGAAGGGTCGATGTTATCCTCCCCTGGGATGAACTGTATCACAATGTTTCTATTGTCCTTGACAGAGAAGCGATAATCAATCTTTAGGTCTTGCAACGCGTTCATCAACCTTCTCTCCAAATAACCGCTGTGCCTGGTTCTCAAGGATTTGTCCATGAGCGATTCTCTGCCAGACACTGCTTCAAAGAAGAATTCAAACGGATTCAATCCATTCTTAAAACTGTTTTTAGCAAATCCGTGCGCTTCTGGCGAAAGATCGCCAACAGCAAAGTGGGACAAAGTTCTGTTCCTATAGCCCCTGTTTATTCTTTCTCCCAATATTCTTGCCTGCCCCAAGCTCGCAACCAATTGTGTCAAGTGAGACAATGACGCTCTTGCTCCAGACTTTATCATTACGGTTGTGCAACTTTCCTTTATGTTCTCCTTTATTATTCTTTCCGCGCCTTCTGTTGATTTTGACAGGGCTCTCAGTATGTGCGCCTCCAAGCTTTCTCTCGCGTTGCTTCCAGGCAATATTTCTATCTTTCCTTCCTTGTATAGGCTTATGAGTTTCTCAACTTCTTTTTCTGACGAGTCCAATACCTGTTTGATTTTTTCCAAAATTTCCTTATCCAGGTCAAACTCGTCCAATCCTATCGTGAATCCTATTCTGTCCAAGTATTTGATGCCAATTGAAGCGACTCTGTCTATGAACTTGTGCGCCACATCAGTTCCGAATTCTTTTTCAATGACATCAATAAGCTTTCCGTTCTCAGAGCTTATTGCTTTAGAATCTATAACACCTCTTTTAAGTTCTCCGCCCTTTATTACAACGTAGCCATCTTTCTCGCAGGTTCCCTTTACGCAATTTTCGCAACCGCACACCTTTGCTTTGAAGTCTATGTATAAATCCTTGGGCAAAAGATAACTGAATATCTCTTTTCCTGTGAATGTTTTTTTGTCAGGCAGATCAGCATAGACCCCTACGTCGGCCAATAGTTTGAAAGCCTCTTGTTTGGTTAATACGGTGTCCTGGCTAGTGAGCTTGAAGCAACCTGATATGTGGTCTTCTTTGCAGCCTATTATTGGACCGCCAAACCTGGGAGACCTTATATGCCTCTGCACTTCCATTAATAATTCAGCTTCTGCCCTTGCCTCTTCTGTTTGGGGCACGTGCAAGTTCATTTCATCTCCATCGAAGTCCGCGTTGTAAGGCGGGCATGTGCATAGGTTTAATGTAAAGGTTCTCCAAGGAGTGACTCTAACCTTGTGAGCCATTATAGACATTCTGTGAAGCGATGGCTGCCTGTTGAATAGAACGATATCGCCGTTTTGCAAGTGCCTCTCGACAATGTAACCAGGCACCAATTCCTTTACTATCTCCTCTTTTGTTTCGTTCGACACCTTCTTTCTCTTTTCATCAGGCCTTACCACATAATTGGCAGAGGGCCATGCAGGAGCTCTCATTATCAATTCTTTGATGTATTCTATGTTGCGCTCTGTGACAACAACTGGTATTGTCAGCTCCTTTGCGATTACCTTTGGAACTCCGACCTCGTTTATGCTAATGCAAGGATCAGGAGAAATAACAGTTCTTGCGGAAAAGTTAACCCTCTTTCCAGTTAAGTTTTGCCTGAACCTGCCTTCCTTGGATTTGAGTCTGTCTGACAAAGTTTTCAGCGGTCTTCCGGATCTGTGCCTTGCTGCCGGTATTCCAGACAAGCTGTTGTCAAAGAACGTCGCCGCGTGATATTGCAATAATTCCCAGAGGTCTCCTATTATGAAGTCAGGAGCGCCTATCTCTATGTTTTCTTTTAACCTTTGATTAATTCTTATTATGTCAACCAATTTGTGCGTGAGGTCGTCCTCGCTTCTCTCGCCGGTTTCCAGAGTTATTGACGGCCTTGCTGTCACAGGAGGGACAGGCAACAGCGTTATCAACAACCATTCGGGCCTTCCTCCTCTTAATTTCAATTGTTCCAAGTCCTCGTCAGGTATTTTTTCTAATCTTTCCCTGATGACCAGAGGATTTAGTTCCACCACTTCTCCTTTCTCTCCTGTCTCGTAGAAGGCATATGGTTTCTCGAACTTTATCTGTTTCTGGTCTTCTCCGCAGTAAGGACATTTCTTTATTGTTGTTGTGGCTGATGTTGATATCACTCTTCCGCAGCTTCTGCAAGTTGTTTTTAATATCTTGTAAATCAATTTCGAATAGAGAACATGAATAACCGGTTTTGTTAATTCTATGTAACCAAAGTGTCCAAAGCATGAACCCATGCTCTTGCCGCAGGTTCTGCATTTCAATCCAGGATCAATGACACCAAGTTTCGGGTCCATCACTCCTCCCTCTAATGGGAAGCCGTCGTTGTCATATAATTCTGCCTTGGTTATTTCTGTTGAGGACATTTTCTTTATGAACTGGGGGGACAGAAGGCCAAAGCCTATCGAATCGATTAGCCTGCCGCTTATGTTAATCTTGGGGTATATCAGCATCGTCTTTAACTCGTCCAGCAATAGCTTGAAAGCATAAGACATTTCTATTTCGCTGACATCGCTTTCCTTGCAAACAGGGCAGATGTTCTTTTCTAGTTTCCTGTCCCATATGGCAGTGATGCCGCACCTCTTGCAAAATGGAACAATGACTTTGTCAGAATCAAATCTTTCTTTCAAAGTCAGGACAGCGCCATGAGCAATCAAGCAGTCCTTTTCCATCTCTCCTAGTCTTAGTCCGCCTTCCTTTGCCTTTCCTTCTGTTGGCTGCCTAGTCAATAATGTGACAGGGCCCCTTGACCTTGCCTGTATCTTGTTTGCAACCATGTGGTCTAATTTTTGATAATAAATAATTCCAGAAAATATTTCGAATTCGAATTTCTCGCCTGTTATTCCATTGTAGAAAACTTCTTTTCCGTCGTTTCTGAATCCTAGTTCGTGCAGGGTCTTTCTTATGTCTTCGTCCTTGACACCGATAAAAGCAGAAGCATCAATCTTCTTGCCGCTCAGAGCAGCAGTCTTTGCAGTTATTATTTCTAACAGTTGTCCTATGGTTTCTCTGGAAGGTATTGAATGGGGATTCAATATTATGTCAGGAGTAATACCTGATGACGTAAAGGGAAGATTTTCTTGCGAGGCTATCAGACCGATAACAGATTTCTGTCCGTGCCTTGAGGCAAACTTGTCACCTAACTCAGGGACTCTCAAATCTCTGACAGAGACCTTGACTAATTTATTTCCGTTGTAGGTTTCTGACAAGAATACTCTGTCGGCAATGCCGCTCTCTCCATGCCTCAAACACGCCGAGCTCTCTCTCATGTTGGCAATTCCAGACATTAATTCATTGGCTGACAAGAATCTTAGAGGGGAAACTCTTCCCACTAGGACAGAATCGCTTTCAACTCTAGTCTCTGGCGACACGACTCCGTCCTCTGCCAGATTGGCATAATCTTCCTCGCTTCTATATCCCCTAACATCTTTTTCCGGCGTGCCAATCTTGTCTTCCTGCCCTCCCCAGTATCTCTTTTCCTCGGTAGAATAGATTCTGTAGAAGATGGATCTGAACAAGCCTCTTTCTATGGAAGCTTTGTTAAAAATAACGCCATCAAAAATATTATATCCTTTGTGGCAAGCAATGGCAATAACAACATTCTGTCCAGCAGGGTGCTTGTCTAGGCCTATTACATCAGTTGTTTCAGTCTTTACTAATGGAAGTTGAGGATAAACTAGAATGTTTGATTTTGTGTCGCTTCTCAAGAAGAAATTAGATTGATACAAGCCGATGGATTGACAAACCATTTTTGCTCCCAGGTTTGGCCTGTCTCCTCTGTTATGCTCTGGGAAAGGAAGCAGACTTGCAGGTATTCCAAAAATTCCTATCGGCGTTAGCTCCAAATGTGTATTGGAAGATTTTATATCCTTTTCATCCAATGCGACAAGAGCATTGTCCTCTTCTTCGGTGTCCAAGTATTCCAAACAGTTCATCTTTACCAAATCATACCAGCCAATTTCATTGTTAGCCAGTTTTTTCAAGTGCTCTTCCGCTAATGTTGGCCTGCTCTCTTCTAAAATTATTAAAGGTCTTCTCACTCTTCCTCCGTCTGTGTTAATCCTTATCTCGTTCAAGTCATGCAGAAAACTAAAGTTGATTTCTCTTGATATCTTCCCCTCTCTTCTCAGTTTTCTCAGATCATCGACGAATTTTTTAGCGTCAGCTGCAAAACCAACTGGTATTCCATCCAAATAAACATCAACACCCTCTTTGTCCAATTTCAAATGAGTCATCAATTTTTTCATTTCAGTTGGTGTTGTGCCCGCTGTTATTTCTGCGAACAGGGCCAAATGTTTTCTTAAACCGATGGTAGGTCCCTCTGGAGTTTCCGACGGGCAGAACCTTTGCCAGTGCGTCGGGTGCAATTCTCTTGCCTCAAAGTGCTCTTGAGTTGATGTCAGGGGCGATAATACCAATCTCATATGAGACAGGGAGTCAATATAATTTTTCCTTTCCAGTCTTTGCGACACGCCTGTCCTGCCGCCAATCCAGGCTCCTGTCGCCATGGCAGACGCCAATTGATTTGTGACAACATTGGCCTCGACTATGGTTTGCACAGGAGGCAGCTTTCCCCTCTTTGCCATTTTCTGATAATTGTATTTTATCCTGGCGATCAATCCCCATCTTCCCACAAGAATTGACCTGAATAATAACTCTAGCAGATCTCCTGCCAGCTTGATTCTTTTGTTGCCGTAGTAATCCAAATCGTCCTCTGGTATTTTTCCCAACGCCAATAAAATTATTTTTTTGATTGCCTTCAACAGGTAGCTTGCCTTCTCATCCCTGTTCTTAGGATCCTGCCCCAGATGCGGGAGAAGATACTTGTTAACGATTTGTTCAACCCTTTCCTTCCTGTATTCCTTTTGAACTATTTTGAGGTGCTTGCCGATGTATTCCAAAGCGTCTTTCTCTGTTTGAACTTCCGTCTCGTATAGGTTAACATAAAAATCATTTATTATCTCTTCGTCCTTCAGGCCTTCGATGATAGACTTGTCTTTTTCCAAGCTTAACAATTTTAGCAGAACAACTATCGGCAGTCTGCGAATGTTTGCAAAAGAGATGTAAATCGTTCCGTCATTCTTTCTCTCTATTGTGTGTCTCTGGACAAAACCGTTTCTCTCAGAGTTGATTCTTATCAGCTCCGTATAGTTACCGACGTTCTGTTTTTCCAGAATCATTCTGTTGGGTGCTATCTCTTCCATCAATACGAGAACTCTTTCCGTGCCGTTGATTATGAAATAACCTCCGGCGTCATCAGGATCTTCTCCGTTCTCCTCCAATTCCTCCCTGGTTAATTTGCTTAATGGACACACTTTTGATTTTAGCATTATAGGCATTTCTGCAAGCAGGACATTTACAGGTTCTTGCTCAACCTTGTTAACAATCGGAGTTATCTCAATGTAAACAGGGGCTGTGTAAGAGAAATCTCTTAATCTTGCTTCCATTGGCAGTATCTCTCTCACTGCTCCTTCTGCCTCTTTTACAGAAGGCTTGCCAACAGCGACTTTACCGAATTTTATTGTGAGTTCTCCTATTTCTGGAACCTCTGGTTTTATCTCTCCTATCTCGTCAACTATTTTCTGCAATCTGTTGTCTAAGAAATTGTTATAGCTATCTATCTGGAATCTTACAAAACCAACATCATTTTTGAACGTGTTTAACAGCTCGTTCATAAAATCACTTTTTAATCACAATCCTATAATATATTGAAATTCCTGCTGTCTTTGATTTTCTAACAATCTTTAGGATGCCCCCTTCCTTGGCGTTTATCGCTTTCACAGCAGGATCGCTCAACAGGATCTTCGGCAGGTTTTCGGGCTTTATATTGAACTTTTCTAAAACCTCTTTTATTTCGTTTTCTTTTAGGATAATATGCTCAGGCACCAGTTCATGATTTAGAATATTAAACTCTTCTGCCAACATATCACCATATACTCCTGCTTAAGAGTAAAAACCTTAAAAACGTAATTTCTATATTGTTATCTACCATTTATATACTTTACTGTTTGTCGACTTTTTCTCATTTCCTAATTCTTTTAGGCTTCTTCTTTGGTTTTATCTTTCTTTTAGGCCTTGGATTGGTTCTTGAAGCTGTTTTAGGACTTTCTTCCACCACTTTTAATTTAACATACCCTGTTTTCGGTGGGAAGTAGATTAAGACTGCAAAGCTAATGATCGAGATTGCTATGAGCAGCATGCCCAGCATTATTGCAATAGCATTTCGGGGACCGGAACAAACTGTTAAAAAGCCTGCTATAATCAAAATCAAGTTTAAAACTACGATTTCAAGTCTTTTCATAATTTATTTATAGAATAGCCTGCTTAAAAGTTTTTTGGTTTTTTCTATTCTAGTCACTTGTTATGCATACTCTCAATTTCATTAATCTTTTTTACATTTCTAACATCAAAATCTTCTTTTCCGTAAGGAGTAGAAAACCAGGCATCTAACATCTCTTTGGCTAAGGTTTCAGAGGTTAATCTCAAGCTCATCACCAATATATTGGCGTGATTCCATTTTCTTGCACCCCTTGCAGATTCAGCATCAAAACATAAAGCGGCTCTTATTCTAGGAATTTTATTTGCTGCTATGCTTGCTCCAGTCCCAGTCCAACAAAATAAAATACCTTCGCCGCATTCTTTATCTGCAACTGATTCTGCTAACTTTCTGCTAACATCAACATACTCTTCATTTTTATTTGCTAACGGTCCAAACAATTTTACTTCATGACCTTTTTTCTTTATTTCTTTAATAACAAAATCAGTTAAACTTGTTTTTTCATCGCTTCCAATCGCTATTTTCATTTTCTCACTATCTTGATTTTGTCAATTAGAGTTTATAATCCTCATACCTCTGAAGAATAGAATTTAAAAGAACAGAAATTATAATTGTAATATGAACTGGATAATTCCGACTGTACTAGCGATGGTATTGTTTGGCTCGTGGGGCGTTTTAGTAAAGTATGCAACAGGAAAGTTAGACACAGTTTCCTTGTCATTTTTTAACACGCTTTCCTCTTTGATAGTGATATCTGCAGTATTCGCATATTTCTGGTTCTCCAAGTCTACAATTCAAATCACCCAAGAAGGCATCTACATATCGCTCATAGCAGGTGTTATTGCAGTCCTCGCAGTATTATTTGAGGCAACAGCATATAAAGTAGGAAATATTTCTATTCTTGGGCCTTTGATAGCAGTTGGTGTTGCTTCTATTACTGTTGTTGGCGGAATTTTATTGTTTAAAGAGACAATAACGCCAAAGATAGCAGCAGGAATACTATTAGCAATAGTCGCTATTTATTTGCTTTCTTCTTGATTTTTTTAATTCTCATCCGTATGAAGAATCAATCTTTACTCTGGATTTCTTTAAGTATTTTTAGGCAAGTATTTTGAAGTTTTTCATCCGATGCTTTATAGTCTCCATGCCAACCTGTCCAAGGAGGAATAACCAAGTCTGTGATGTTTGCCAAGTATATTGCTTTCATATCTTTCTCTTCAGCTACTGCATAGAATGGTGATGTCTCGTAATTAACAGCCGAGGCTCCTTTATTTTTCCATAATTCAACCTTCGAAGGAAATTCTCTGTACATTGCATCCGTGGTCCACACCTTACCAAAAATAACATCCTTATCATCCTTTGTTAATTTTTTAGCTATTCTCAATAAATCTTTGTCTGCATGTACTTGTTCTTTATCAGTATAATCTTTAGAAGTTCCGTCTGAGCAAAGACCTGATTCAGCAACGAATAGACTTCCGAGAGTCGTCTTTTTTAAACTACCTGAAGCTCCAATACCAATAACATTCTTTACTCCAAGATATTCAAGTTCTTCAAGTATGATTGCTATCTGTGGTCCGCCCCATAAAACTTGCGTCACACCTATAAGATTATCTTTAACATACACGCTTGCTGGAGAAGTTTCAGGATTAATGTTTGTCAGAAGTTTTCTTTTAAATATTTCCATATCTAGTTTTTCAGCAAGACCTTTAGAAAAGGCATGGTTACGAAAAGTTATAATAGCATTTGAAAAATAATTTCCCTTATCAAATCCTCTGCCGTCTAGCAATTGTTTTGGTGTTACAACAGACCTCTCTTTCATAATACAATATTCATAAAAAAGTTTAAATTCATTATGGGCCCAGAGGGATTCGAAGAAACTTCTTTAGAAGAAGTTTCATCAAGAACACATTGATTACTCATTTAAATCACTAATTTCTCGCTTCTTGCTAACTCTTTCAGAAATGATATCAGCTAAAGGAAACCCGAACCAAGAAGATAAAAATCCTGTCGCACCGCCTATAGCCGCCCCTATGGGTTGATACGTATCATAAGCAGCTCTCCATAATTTTAAGGTGTCAGTTTGTATATTCGCTCCAGGGTGGTGAATTGTTATCCCTCCTATTAATCTATCTCCTGCATAAGTACCCAGCGCAGTTGTAGCAACCAATACGCCCAATTTAATGGCATTAGTTGCAGTTGGATGTTTAAAAGAGAATTCTGACATTCTATCTACAGCTCTATAAATTACGTTTCTTTTAGGTAGTTCATCTGCTCTTTCTGAAGAATCGAGTTCTCCTGATGGTTGATATTTTCTATTTTCAAATTCTTCAATTAGTTTTTGTGATTCTGTAGTCATTTTTATCACTAAATAATAATTAGAAGTAAATTTTATATATTTATTCTCTCATCCCTCTGAAGAATAAGATGGGCCCAGAGGGATTCGAACCCTCGACCTTCTGATTAAGAGTTTCGACTTGATTCATCAGTCGCTCTACCAAACTGAGCTATGAACCCATGAATTAAAATTAAGAAAAAGAGTTTATAAAATTACTTCTTTCTGTTTCTTTTCAACGGGTGCTTCCATTTCCAGTTATAGTTAGCCAATCTTCTAGAAGGATAGCCGCATCTGCTGCATTCTCTCTTTTTTAAATGGTAGGAATAAGAGCCGCAACGTCTACATCTTGTATGAGTGACTTTCCTATGTCTACCAAAAGAAGGAGTTCCTTTAACCATTTATATCACTTTAATCATGCCGGTGATATGTAGATTATTGTGTCCCCTCTGATAAGAGCTGTGCCAAGCTTGGTTTGTTTGTCGTCTTTTCTTTCTTCAGCGCTCTCTATCCAAACATTCAAGTGCAAGTCGAATGCCTGAAGGATCCCTGTTATCTCTGCTCCATTCTTTAACTTTATCATTACTCTTTTCTCTTTTGCCTTTTCTAAAACATCTAATGGTCTTGTCATGTTATCAACAATTAAAAAACACTATAAGAGTTATTGCACATATATATTTAAATCTATTGGCTTTATTCCAATCTTTTTATTATATGCCAGCCGAACTCTGTTTTCACTGGTTGCGATATCTGGCCTTTCTGCAAAGCGAATGCGGCTTGCTCGAACTCACGAACCATCTTTCCTCTTCCAAATACTCCTAGATCTCCACCTCTTTTTCCAGAGGGACATAGAGACTTTTCCATTGCCATCTTTGTGAAATTCCCACCCTTGTTCAACTGATCCGATATTGCTTTTGCTTCCTGTTCCGTCTTGACTAGAATGTGCGCGCAATGAACTTTATCTACCATAAAATCACCTCAAATTATTTAGTTATACCATTATAAATTTAATCATATTATAGTTCCACTTCCAATTATCCTAGGCAATATGTCGTTTTGGGAAGCGATTATGCAATGCTGGTTTTTTCTGTAAGCGATCTTCTGGTTTGATTTCAGCATTAATTCATCTCCTATAGATTCGATGGTGCACGGGATAACCTGCAGCCCAGCAGACAATAAAACAGATATGCCTTTTTTAATCTCCTGCTTGAAGAACCTGTTTTTGTTGAACTTTATTGTTAGTTCAGTCGACTTATCAATTTTCTCCTTGCATATGACAAATCCTCTTTTCAATTCCTCCGCTTCTATGCCCTTGAGGTTCAGGCCTACTCTCATTCCAGCAACAGCCTCTTCCATGTCCCTGTCCTGTGACTGTATTCCTTTGACAACAACCTCCTTTTCCAGAGGTTCGACAAATATCTTATCATGCAGGTTTATCTTGCCGCTTTTTATTATTCCTAGGATTACCGTGCCGATGCCCTTTACATTGAAATAGTTGTCTATGGGTATCATCAAAAAATCGTCTTTTCTTTCAATGTTCAGCTCAAGAAGTTTTGGCCATAAGCTGTTCTCATCTATCATTTCGAACTTTTCTAGTGAAGTATTTTTTATCAACGGTTGCATGGCTTCTTTCATGCTGGTTATTATGAATCCTTTCTCAAAGCTCATTTCGTTTATGCTTATTATGATTTCGCCCACTTCCTTTGTCAAATTATTTACTACTAGAACAGGTAAGTCTATCATGTTCAATGCTTGCAGCAAGGGTTGTATTTTCTCAGAGTTAGGGCAGACAAAAGTAAAGACGCCTTCAGAACTGCTGTGATTGTAGATGGCCATATCATTGGTCGTTCCTTTCTTTCCCAGTTTCTTGGCTAGTTCCTGGTCGCCGAATATACCTACTGTGAGATGCATTCATAATGATTGAAAGCAAAGGTAATTATTCTTTGCGGTTATCGACAGAAATCAAAAAGTTTTTAAGATTAAATTTCTATCTATGGTTATGATATCTAAAGAAAAAGTTAGAAACGCAATAGAAAAAGGACTTAGATTCCTAGAAAGCAACTGCAAGGATGGCCGTTTCGAGTGTTACTTATCGTATTATAGGGATATGAGAGATAAAACCCCATCTCCGGAAGGAATCGGAACCTCTCTATTTGCTTTAACAACTGTTTTGAAATTGAGGCCAGAATTAAAAATTACAAAAGACGTGATAAGATATTGTGAGAATTTTGTCAGGGATGGAAAGGTTTTCTATTTCAGAGAGGATAATTGTCCGACTGATATAGATGACACTTCTTGGTTTCTTTCTGCTCTGTTGGATATGAACAAATCAAGACGGTATATCGAAAGAGTTGCTGATGAAATTATGAACAATGTGGATGAAAATGGAATCTTAAAGGTATGGTTTGAGCCATGCCCAAAAGAGAATGCAAAGGATAACATAGCGATAGCCAATGCTCTTTATTTTCTAAATCTCATGGGTAGAAGAACATACACCATGAAAAATGAGGATTACATGCTTGAAATATTAAAAAACAAGAGCTATCTGAACGGCTCTCTATATTACGACTCGCCAGATACCTTCCTTTACTGTTTATCGAAATTGACTAGGTTTAAAGAAATTAACGAAAGGTTTGGAGAAACGTTGAAAAAAGAAATAAAAGAAAGAATCGATTCCACCGACTGGCCTTTAGACCTGGCAATGCGTGTTTCGGTGGCTAACAGACTAGACATTAATAATGATGCAGAGATTGAGAAATTATTAAACCTACAAGAAAAGGATGGCGGTTGGCCAATAGATTCTCTCTACCACTATCGCAGGAAACCCGGACGTACAAGAATAGGTTATTTCGGGAGTAGGAGCATGACCACAGCTTTTTCTTTGGAAGTGCTATTACTGCATGCTTGATCGATGTCAAAGTAACTAATTTAAATATATTGATTTAATAATTGTTAAGTGATTGAATGGCAATAACTCAGTTCAGAGGCAAGAGAAAGCCCACCGGCGGTTTGAGAAAGAGGCAGAGAAAGAAAAAGAAGAGAGACTTTGGCAGCGATTTTATTCCCATAAGGATAGGAGAGGAAAGGAAGAAGGTCGTAAGATGCTTGGCCAATCACAAGAAGCAGAGATTGCTTCAGACAAACAAGGCAAACGTCTTTGATATTTCTACTGGAAAGGCGCAGGTAACAAAGATATTGCACGTTAAAGAGAACGCAGCCAACATGCATTTCGTCCGTATGGGCATAATAACCAAGGGAGCCATCATAGAGACTGAGTTGGGTTTGGCAAAGGTTGTTTCCAGGCCAGGGCAGCATGGAGTTATAAACGCCATAAAGATAGAAGAGAAGAAATAGTTCTAGCTGATTGACAAAGTAAGATTTAAAAACTTCTGATGGACAAGAAATGAGTATGGCTATTCTAAGAACTGCTGCGCTGCTCGGCTTGTTGACGGCAATTTTGTTAGCAATTGGTTTCCTTTTAGGTGGAATAGGCGGCATGACAACCGCATTGGTATTTGCAATGTTGTTAAATTTTTTCACTTACTGGTTTTCAGACAAAATAGTCTTGTCAATGTACAGGGCGAAGCCGACTAATGATAAGAAGTTGAATTCTATTGTAGAGAAGGTGGCCAAAGAGGCTGGAATTCCCAAACCCAAAGTCTATATTGTTCCAACAGACTCTCCCAACGCGTTTGCGACAGGAAGATCGCCAAGCCATTCATCAATAGCTGTTACGCAAGGTCTCTTGGACAGGTTGGATGATGACGAGATAGAGGGAGTTTTGTCCCATGAATTATCGCATGTTAAAAACAGGGACACTCTTGTATCAGCAATAGCAGCGACTGTCGCGGGCGCGATATCCTATTTGGCTCAGATGGCATGGTTCGGCATGTCGTCAAGAAACAGAGAAAACGGCAACATTCTATTATTGCCATTGCTGATATTTGCTCCAATAGCGGCAATGCTTGTGCAACTTTCGATAAGCAGGGGAAGAGAGTTCTTTGCAGATTATACAGGAGCCATGATTTCCAAAAAACCATTGGCTTTGGCTTCTGCTCTGGAAAAAATATCCTCTTACGTGGACAGGAATCCGATGAAAGGCTCGAGCGCTACTTCTCATTTGTGGATAGTCAATCCATTTAAAGGAAGCAGCTTTGCCAGTTTGTTCATGACGCATCCTTCCACAGACGAACGCGTCAGAAGGTTAAAAGAACTGGCAAGAAAAATGAAATGATTATAAAACAATTACTCATTAAATGTCAAACCCAGCGTTAAACGTTAATCCTTGTTTCTAATACCTGGCTAATGATTTGATGGTTTTGACAAAAGGTTAGGTGGGTATTAGCTTTACAGAGAGCACTATGCTTTACGGCTATTAATAGGTTGCTAGATGACATTGAATGATAGTTTCTCTAGGTTATATGAAAATAACCTAGTGAACCAACTAGTTTAGATTCAAGTTTAAATGTTTAAGTTTTCTATTAAATTGGTATGGACGAAGAAACCAAGAGAGAAAAGCTCAGGATGATAAAATCCTTCAGCCCAGTTAACAGCTATCAAATAAGGGGTTATACTCAAGAAGAGGTGCTTTGCACTGACACGCTAGACTTCTTGAACCAAAAAATGGCAGAGCTTTCGAATGGTGAGTATAGAATACAGTTGCATGCCAGCGAGAAGAATGATGTCCCGATAGACTCTAAAAATTATAGAAACTCTAAGGTTGTTTACTTAAAACACTTGCCGACGCAAAAGCATCTTATGGTCGAGACTGGGATGAACAGATTCCCTGCTAAGTTGGCCTTTGATTTTTTCAGGAAATTTTCAGAGCCTTTTGGGATTGATTACGGTCAGTTTCTCCCGAGTGCAGAGGGTTTCCTACAGAGATATAAGGAATCGTATGAAAAGTACAAGTTGATGGTAGGAAGGTTGGAAGGAGCTTTCCCTGATATGACAAAAGAGGAGATAGGTTCTGCCTCCTTTGCAATAGATTGGCACTGCACAAACGAACTCAATAAACTAAAAAAGATTAAGGATTGTAATGGTAAACTCCAGTGGCACTGGGATACTTTTTATAACAGCATAGAAGAACCTTATGTTATAACTTCACCTAATGCCACGGCAGAAATTCAAACAGCTGCTGTCAGCCGCCATGATTTGGTGGATAAAATGAATGTTTTTTGTCTTGGGAACGCCGTTTTGGACATGAAGAAACTGAGAGAAACCTTGAAATCGTTGGAAGGTTACGAGTTCGACAATATCACACTTTATGAGTTAAAAGAACCATTCGAAAAATCTGTCTCTGACTTGGAAAAGGGAAATAAAGCAAAGGGAGACGATGCCGTAAGAAAAGTTTTGGAAAATTATCAATATAACATGCAACATAGGTCATTCATTGAGGTCAAACCTTCTATGCTAGACGGTTGGGATGTTGAGATTCGCGTTGAGTCTGAAAAGCCGCCAGAACAACTAGAACATACAGTAAAGGAAGTTATGAAGAAGACAGACAAGAAGGAAGTAGAGATAAGCAGCTCGGGATTTGAAAAAGACGGCGTCTATGGTGGAGAGCTCGGGTATGTGTTCGGGTCTCATACAAAGAAGAAGAAAATTGATGAATTGATATAAAAATCATTCTATTCTGATTCTCCTGGTATATAAAATAATTAGTGCTGTAAAGATTGAAGAAAAGAAATAACTAACCGAGTGGTTCTTCTGTATACTTGTGGCTTATAATATGGGGTTTGCTATCCAGAGTTGAATCGAGGCATCTCGATGTTATATCTATCTCAGGTTGTGCTATGACAGTTCCGCCAATTTTTGAACGTATTCCTTTAGAGTTGTAATAATCCCTAACTGCTTCAGGTTCTGTTGTGCCTATAGCCGCGCCATTTCCGCAACCCCATGTATAATAAGCAACTTTGTCTGTGACAATTCCCTTTGCACCTTCGATCTGACTGGCCATTTGCAACAGCAGTATCAGCGGTGGTGAGTCGAAAACATCATAATAATTTGCTCCGACCCCAAAAGGTTCGAGAAACCTTCTGCTTTTTCCTATAAGGCCTCCGCTAGATACGTTAATCCTGAATTTTATTTTGTCAAGCATTTTTTTCGGCATTAACGAATCAACACTGAAAAAAGGTGTTGAATGTTGGGCGACAAGTTTCCCAAGAGTTCTCTTCTCGCCATCTAGTTTTAACCCCGAATATTTTCCTTGGAGCTTGTCATTCAAATTTCTGAATGCTTCAAAACCTTTAATTTTATACCAATCTTCTCCAAAAGTTTCCGATAGTATTTTTCTCTGCGTCGTTATTCCGTTTGATCTCTGTTCCTCATGGAGCAGTACAATTGGCAATCCAGGTTTTATTTCTTCGCCTGCATTTCTTGGCTCATATTTCACTTCACTTAGGGCAACGCCACTCATAATGTAAGTGTTTACATCGTTCGATTGATGAAAAGTACAGCCAACCAAAGGTATCAAATTTTTCCTTCCAGATTTAATCATGTTGTCTATAATTTGTTTTCTTCCTTTTGAATTTTCCGCGTGTATTCCAATGGTTGCCGCTATTGAAAATGCGCCATCCCTTGTTGCATCATCACAACACATGGCAAGAGTGTCATCTATATCTGTTCTCTCGCCCGCTTGTTCGCATACAATTGATTTCGATCCTGTGCCATCAGCTGTCATCAAAAGTTTGGATTTTTTCTTTTTGTGAATAAGGGGCATACCTTTTTCATAAACTATTTCGTAATCCCTGTCAGCAATACTCTCAAAAGTTTTCTTTAATTCATAATCCATAAAATTATCCAGTTTTATTTTCTGACCTGTTAAGGTGGGTTCGTATTCGCTCAACAAAGAGAGCATCCAGCTCATTCCCTTTCCTCTAATCTGATCGCCTAGGTTTGCAGTTTCTCCTCCTGTAAGAACGATGTTGTTTTCTTTGCATGACCTTATTACAGAATCCCTTAGGCGAATGTTGGCACCCACTTCCTTCGCGTATTTGGAATCCCAGTCGCAGACGTTCGAGGCGAACAAAGGGTTGCAGCCTTTCTCCCTCTCTTCTTCAACCATACGATCTACAAGTCCTGAAGTTAGAACGCCTATGTCTGAATACGCAGGAGAAATATCTTTCACAGAGACTATGCCTGATGTAAGATGATAATAGCCAGGAAAAAGCTCAAACGTAACAACTTTATTAAAAGAATATCCTTGTTCTATCTTTATTCCATGTTTTTTGGCAGCAGCATAGGTTTCTGTTTTTCTTTCTCCCCATGCTTTTGACAATTGCTCTTTCACATTTTCTGGAACATCATCCAAATAAGTCCTTATCTTTTGTCTGCTATCAGCTGCCATAGAAACCTAAAATTTATAGGTCAAAAAAAGATTTATACTTGAACTTATATCCAGAACTCTACCATCCCATCTTCTTCTTCATATACTTTATGACAGGAGGTTCACGAGATTGGGATTTAATCATCTCTTCAAACTTTCGATATTCCTCAGGATCGGTAATCCTTTTTGATAATCCACCCTTGACAACTTCGTATAAAACTGCCCCCTTCCACCTTTTTTCCTCGTATTCTTTTATAGCTTCTCTAAAGAGTTTTTCTGAAAGTTTTTCACCGTTCTTCACCTTCTTTCTAATCAAATTCATTATACCAGTTACTTCACAATCACACATGGAATCAATTTATATTTCTGATTTTACATATTAATTTTATTGCTACCGCTCATAGTGGTAAAATGAAAAGCTATTTTTCGCCATTTCCCGAAGGAACAAAATACGAAAAAATTAGAAATCATGAACCTAAAGATAATGAACCGATAGGATATAAACTTCTATCTCATGGAAGATTCGTTTCTACCAAGAATGCAAAGGATTTAGCTGTCAAGCTAGGAACCCCTGTTTTGGCCATAAAGAAAGGAGTGGTTGTCTCTATGAAAAATGATTCTGATACGTATATCAATCCAAAAATCCATCCAAGATATAAAGTTTTATTTCAGGAAAATAATATAGATAGTGAAGAATTGAAAAGACTGGACGAGGAATTGCTTGAATTCGCAGGGAAATACACAAATTATGTTCAGGTGAATCAAGTTGACGGCTATATCGCCGAATATCTGCACCTAGACAAGAATGTTCAAGTTAATGTAAAACAAAAAGTAATGCAAGGAGACATATTAGGCTTTGTTGGGATGACCGGAATAACAACCGGGCCCCATTTGCACTTGAATATTTTTGAAAGCTTAAGCATCCCTTTTGAATTAAGAAAAAGATGAGATTAAAACCTATACCCTAGCTTCTCAAGCGTCTCCTTCATAGCTAGACTGTCTATCTCAAGAATCGGGCTCTCTGAGATTATGGTTATATCCTTGTTTCTCTTTAGTATTTCCTTTGCGTAACCTTCAAAGTCGGGCCCTGCCATTTTCATGGGAACATGGTTCCTTTCGTTCCCTCTTCCTATGCCGACCAGAGAATACTTTATTCCGGAGAAGTGGGAGTGTAGTTTGTTTAGCTTTAAAACTTCTAGCTTGTCAAATATTTTCTTATAATCTATCTGCCCTCCTTGTAATGCGTACAGGTGAGCCGCATCCAGGTATGGTATCAGATGCTTTAGTTTCTTGCAAACATTTATTATCTCATCCAAGGTTCCCCATGATTTTTGTTTGCCCATGGTCTCCAGTCCGAAGTTGATGTTCCATCCCTTCTTTTCAATAAAGTTGGAAATCTCTTCGCAAGCCTCAAAAATCATTTTGGTTGCTTCATCTTTATTCTTACCATAATATCCGGCGTGGACAGCAACGACGTCCGCTTCCATAGCAACCCCTCTTTCCAAGGAATCTATTATTCTCTTCTTGCTGTCTTCTATCACCTTTTTGTTTTCGCTTGCCAGGTTTACGAAATAAGGGACGTGTATTGATAGTTCTACGTCCAATTCTTTAGCGACTTTTCCTACCTGTTTGGCAGTTTCCAAGGACATGTGGATGCCATGCGTGAAGCTAACCTCAAGAGCGTCAAGATTTAATTCTGCTACTCTTTTGATACCTTCTAAAGTAGAGCTTCCTTTTGTAGAAATTGGAATGCCCGATGTCCCGAGGCGAATTTTCATTTGATCACATTTTCTATAGTAAAGCCCAGTTTCTCAAGTTTATCTATTGCTTTAGGAAGTTCCTTTTCTTTAACTAAAATATGATCAGTAGAATATGCAGAAATAACAAAGACACTAATATTTTCATCAGCTAGAGCTTTAGAAATCTCTGCTAAAAATCCTACTAGACTGAAAGGCAGTGTCATATCGAATGTAAGAACTTTCCAGTCTCTTTCAATTTCTATTGCGTCTTTATCGCTTACTTTAGATTGATCTATAACAACTGTAGTTTCATTCTTATCCTTAATAACAGCAAAAGCATTTGACATAGGCTTTTTGGATTTTACAACTGCATATTTTTCTTTCCAAACATACGCCTTTCCGTTTTTGAAATAATCTTCTAATTTTCTCATTCAATCACTTTTTATAGAAAGATATTAATTCCTTATAATCTTCTATTATTCTATCTTTTAGTGGTGGATATTTTCTTTTTAATTCTTTTCTCCATTCGTTTTTGCATTTGCAGTCCAAACCTTCAAAAACAGAAAAATTTCTGCCTTTATTAAATTCTTCAATAGCTTTCATAAATTTCTCATTACAAATCTTACAATTAAAAGGATATTCTAAAGCGACAGAACCAATCTTAAAACCTGACACTTTAATTCTATTTAAGTCAGACTCATTAAAATTTTTAAGAACCTCTATAGTACTCCACAACCATAAAACCCTATATTTTTTCATATTATACAATAATTCTGTTATAGAGTATTCACCTATATTGTTGCACATTAAAATAACACTTTCAACACCAATTTTGAAAGAATCTTTAATTGAAGAAATGACATCCTCTATAGATTCTTTTTCTGTTAGAAATGGCGGCTTGAAAAGAATGAATGCAACAGGATGTAATCCATAATCCTTTATCAATTTGACTTTCTCTTTTACTTTTTCAAATTCGAATCCTTTATGGATGCAATATTTTCTTATAAAATCATTAGAAGTTTCTAAACCAACCTCAACATAACATTTCTTTTCAGGAAGGTTTTCTTTAACTTCTTTAAGAATTTCCTCGGTTATGAATTCTGGTCTTGATTGGAAAACAACATGTTTGATATTTTTGTACTGATTTAACAGGTTGTAAATAAACATCCTTGCCTTTTCTGGCATCTCTTTTGTATCAAATGAAGAATAAGGATAAATGTAAACAACTTCTTTGTCTTTTAATCCATATTTCTTTGTTATCTTCTTTATTTGGTTTATTATCTCTTCAGCAGAAAATTCTTTCAAAGGTTCACTCACATTATAAGAGCACATGAAGCATCCACCAGATTCTAAATACCATTTGCAACCTCTTGTCGCTAAAAGCATCATTAGTTTATTTCTAAATTTACCATCAAAAAATGCACCGCCTTCTCTTGCTCGAATATATTTACTTTTATCTCTGATAGGAGCTCTTTTCCTATAGTCTTGTAGAATTTTTTCAACTTCTTGATACAATGTGTCAATATTCATTTTTACTCCTTCTTCTTAAAGAACAACCAATTATTCGGTGGTTTGAACTTGAATAAGACGAAAGTTCCTTTCAGCTTTCGTCCATTTATTTTTATAACATAACCTTTTTCAGTTTTTTCTATTAATTCGAATGTTCCTTTATCCCAGATTTTAACAGTTCCAGCTCCATACTGTCCCTCGGGTATGACACCTTCAAAGGTCGAATAACTAAGTGGATGATCATCCACGCTCACAGCCAGGATTTTTTTTCCTTCTAGAGTCAGCAAAGGATCTTTAGGGATAGCCCAACTCTTCAAAACGCCATCCATCTCCAATCTTAAGTCATGATGCAAATGAGTTGCAGAGTGACGCTGAATTACATATAGCGGATGTTCCATTTTTATGCCTTTCACTTCCTTAGCCACTTCTTTATAAAATTTTTCGGTTAATTCTTCTTTCATTAAATCACAATTTTTTAGTCACTCCATGTTTAGGGCATATTTTTTCTAAAAAACATTTACTACAAGTCGGTATAGGTGCTTGACACAAAGCTCTTCCATGTGCTTTTAATAAATAAGCGATTTTTTCCCAGTCTTCTTTTGGAACTATCTTCATTAAATCTTGTTCAATTTCCTCTGGCTTTGTGCTCTTTATCCAACCTAGTCTGAAGGATAATCTTATGACGTGTGTATCTACAGGTATTCCTTCAACTTTGCCGAATGCATTTATCAGTATAGTGTTGGCAGTCTTTCTTCCTATACCTGGTAAATCAGTCAAATCCTCCATTTTGTCAGGAACCTTTCCATCGTACTTTTCAACAAGAATATTACAAGCGTTTATTATATTCTTTGCTTTCATGCCTGCAAAAGTAACAGAACTTATCTCCTTTGTGAACTCTTTCAAATCTGTATTGGCATAGTCTTTAGCTGTTCTATACTTTGCAAATATCTTAGGAGTAGTCGCATTAACGACCTCGTCCCTAACCTGAGCAGATAGGATTGCAGCAACCATAAGTTCCAAAGGACTGGAAAAATTCAAATAATACTTTGCGTTCGGATAGTTCTTCTTTAATAATTCAATTATTTTAGATGTATTGTTCATTTCTTTTCTCCTATGTATAATAAACTTGTTTCAAAGAATTTAATCCTTAAAGTCTTAAAACCAGCCTTCTCAAGCGTTGAAATAATTTGTTTAGAATTAAACTTACAATTATGCTTATATTCTTCCTCAAAACTTTTTAGAATGTATGCCTTGTTTAATCTTGATTCTGCAAGTCTTGGTTTATAATAAAATTTCATAAATCTTTTTTTAGATACTTTTCTAGCATCTTCTATAATTATTTTTCCATGTTTATTCAAATGAGAGTAAAAAACTTTCAAGTGTTTGTCTAGATCTCCTATAATTTCATGTAAGACAAAGAATGTTGAAATTGTATCAAACTTGCCATTTACCTTATTAGAGATATTAAGCATTAAATTAGGTGCAATATATCTTTTTTTGCCAGTCGTTATTTCATCTTTCTTTGTGTCTATTCCTTTAACTTTCATTTCAGGATGTTCGCAAGCTATTAAATAGGGTAAGGTTCCAAATCCGCATCCAAAGTCTAAATGCCTCTTGCTAGACTCTAGGTAATTTTCGAAATTCTTTTTTAATTCGTAATAATCTTTAATTTTTTGCCTTTCTTTACGCAGTAGTTTAGCCATAATTTTTTTCATTTTTCCCCTTCTTCCGGAGCTTTTGGTTCTTCTTCTTGTTTTTGTTCTGTCTTTTCCTCTTTCTTTTCTTCAGGAGGGTTGACCTCTACCTCGCCTTCAGAGATTATGAATTTGTTGAACTTTGCATCGTAAAACCATACTAACAGGCATGCTAAAAGATAAGAGGCTATCAGAGAGATAACGGCTACTGTTAGGTCTAGTATAGGCGGATGAGCCTCAAACAGCGATTTTATTATGTAAACACCGCCGAAGAATACAAGCTCGTCTGAAGCTTTTTGAGGCAAGACCAAAAATAATACAATGAATAACACAATCCTTCTCCAATCAGGTTTCAAAGGTTTTACTTTAGCAACGATGTTCAGTTTCATTTAATCACCACAACACCTAAAGCTTGGAACATAAAAGCTGATGAGTATTATTGAGAAGACTAGCAATGCTATGGTTACGATCAATATCCACTTCTCAAGCTTTTTGCCCATCGAATCACTTTACAGTTATCCTCATCATGTCGCTGGCAACAACAGTGTTTTCAAAAATCTTCTTGGCGGCTTTTAAAACCTCTTCCTCTGTCTTGTATCTTCTGCTAATATGGGTCAGGATCAATTTTTTGACCTTATACTTTTTAGACAAACTTGCAATCTCCGAGGCGGATGAATGGGGCCTTTCAACGCCGACAGGTTCTGCGAATGTTCCGTCATGAATAAGCAGGTCAGCTTCCCTGGAGAAATCGAATAATTCTTTGCAAGGCATAGTATCGCCGGAATAAACAATCTTTCTGCCGATCCTTCTCTTGGCTATTTGTTCCAACTTAATAGTCTTGTTTTTCAAACTTATCTTGCCTTTTTCCTTTATCTCCCTCATTTGAGGTCCAGACAAACCGAATCTCTTAGCTTTTTTAACATCAATGTTCCAAGTATCCCTTTCCTTTAGGCAATAGCCGAAAGCTGGGACAGAGTGTATGACCTTTATCGCATAGATTTCAAAGAATTCATTTTCAAATATTTTTTCCACTTCCTTGTCCTCATCGCAGTCGTGCGCGTTTATCTGAAATCCAATGCCCCAATAACTTAATTCTATTATCGAGTCAATGAATCTAGAGGCCTCAGGTCCGTATACGTCCAAGGGTTCTTTTCTTCTAGACAAATGCAGGCTCTCTATCAAAGGTAACAGACCTGCGAAATGGTCTGCATGCCAGTGAGTTATAAAAATCTTAGATATTTTCATAGGAGAGATTCTTGCTTTCTGCATTTGTAGCTGTGTTCCCTCACCGCAGTCAAAGAGGATATAGTCTCCCTTATATTGCAGCAAAATGGCCGGATGCCCTCTCTTTAAGCTAGGAATAGCAGCTCCAGTGCCTAAGAATGTTATGTTAATCGGCTCGGGCATGACATCACTTTTTGATCTTTTCTGTTATCAATATGACTACACAGCTCAGTAGGTATAATATCGCTAGAACAGCAATGTAAAAAAAGAAGGCTAGTGTGAAAAAGTTGACATAGTCTCTCATTTCCGTGAAAAAATAATTGTAGATGCTAGAGAGGAACGTTATTACATAATCCTCTTGGAAAAGAGAGCGTATCAGCAGGGTCTCTGTCATGAATATTATCACGAAGGCTAGGTAAACTATGAGCTTTCTCCAGTCAGGCGATAAAAATTCTTTAATCATTCAAACCACGTTTAAATCCTTTTCAAAATACTCTCTGATAAATATTCTAAAATCTTCTGGCAGTTTTTTCATCATCATTATCGCATCGTCACCTTCTGCTATTTTGCAATTCTTAATGGCAGGAACAATCTTGCTCGGTATGCCCCTCTCTAATAAATTTTTGTTAGCCTTTTTGAACAAGTCCTTTAAGAATTGTAAAGCATCGGTGAACTCTTTCCTGTTCTCGACAACCCAGTTCTCGCCTTCTATGAACACCTTTTCATTCTTATAGTGCTTTAGGAACTCTTTTGCATGCGTGCTGTACACGTCTGGCCCTATGTTCTTCCAAACCTTAGGAGTGTGCCAAGTTTCCATCTCGAAGGTTAGAACGCATTCGTTGTTACAGTAAAAATCACTTCTCAAAACAATGAAACCGTTCTGGTTCAGCATCTTTTCTATCGACTTGGAGCATCTTTTCATCTGCGGATAGAGGACGTCTTCTATAATCTTTGGTTTCTTGAATGCTATCAAATACCACTTTGTTTTCCTTTCCCTGATATTCTTCGTTACGTCGACTATCGAGTAAGGCTTTGGTTGTTTTCTGAAGAAGAATTCCTCTTTTGGATTTTCAATAAAATCCTTGCAAGACTTTACAAACGTATAGAACTTTTCAATGGATACAGCAGCTCCCACGTTTCTGTTTTTGTCAACAGGGTCGATAACAATCAAAGCGCTCTTGAATTTTTTAGCCTCTTCTTCGCTCGAGTTATCAAAGGTGATGACGTGGTATGCTCTCCATTTACTAGCTTCCTTGACGCATTCCATAAAGCTCCCATGCTTTATTATCAGCAATTCGCATAGGTAACCGGAAAAACCCAGAGTCTTTACATCAGCTCCATAGCACTTGTTTGAAATGCAGAACTGCTTTAACAGCCTGACCTCATCAGGATTCTTCAGATTCTTCTTAACGAATTTCACATGATGCGGCGTTCTATCAACAGCAGATTTTATGTTCTCGGGGTTTTCAATATCATAGCAAGGAACTATGTCTATCTGGAACTTTCCTACCCAGCCTCTAAGATAAGGATGCTCTGCAAATGCTATCTGATGCTTGCCTTTAAGGTTCTTTATTATTTTTTTAGCCAATGCAAGTCCTTTTTCTTCCAAATCTTTTTTAGAAACGTCAGGCCTATATAGCATGAATATATCTAGTTCATATTTTTTAGAAAGCCATGTGTCTTTTTCAACAGAGCCGCATATTATCGGCTTCATTTCTTTGGAAAGTTTCCTGGCAGTTTCTAGCAGTTTCTCAACAAATTCATTCATTTCCCTTTCTTCCCTTTCGCTGGGTTTTATGCTCTTTAAAACGCTGCTAGGGTCCATTCGCATCGATTAGATTTATAAGTAAGGAAGTAAATAAAGTTTTATGGTTACTATATACCCGTTTCAAGAAATTGCGGCTAGTATTTGGTATAGCTTTGTAACAGGACTACCAGGTTTACTTTGGGCTGTAATAGCCTTGCTAATAGGATTTTTAGCAGGAAAGCTTGGCGGTTGGTTGGTAAAGCAGTTCTTGATTAAAATAAAACTAGACCAGTACATATTCGAGAAAGAAAAGTTTAAGATGAAGCTTTCAGACATATTTTCAGTTTTGACAAGATGGATAATATATCTTTTGTTTATACTTGTTTCAGTAAAGACGCTGGATATATCAGAACTGACGAACTTAATTGAAAAAGCTATAGGATTTTTAGCAGGAGTAGTAGAGGCATCTGTTATAATAATAGTCGGCTATAGCATAGCTTACTACATAAAAGAAAAGGTCATGCATTCAAAAACCTTTTATGCAGAAGTGGTTGGAAACGTTATATTTTTCCTAACGCTTTACGTTTCCATAGCTTTGGCCTTGCCGTTTATTGGCATAAACACAGATCTGATCAATTGGATACTAATTGTAATACTTGCCTCATTCGGTCTAGGAATAGGACTTGCGCTTGGTCTAGGTTTAAAGGACACTGTAAACACATTGGCCAAGGAATATACCAAAAAGCTGGGCAGAAGAAGAAAATAAGAGCAGTAGCATGTTTGTAAAAGAGATAATGACTACTGATGTAAAGACCATTAGACCTGAAGATAACATTAAGAGGCTGGCTGAGATGATGGTCAAGAATAAGATAGGGTCATTGGTAGTTGTTGAAGGCTCAGGAGAAGTGGTAGGCATAGCTACCGAGAGGGATATCATAGAAGACATTATTCTCCTAGGCAAGAGCCCTGAAGAGGTTAAGGTCAGGGACGTAATGACCAAGGATATCATAACAGTCAATCCTGGCGACACTCTGGAAGAGGCGGCAGAAGTCATGGTAACCATAAGATAAAAAA
>Ga0315294_10000779_pt1 | contig 34441 bp, 29 predicted proteins | sample YL17G13_40_MG_FD_203626 | JGI IMG/M metagenome (GOLD analysis project Ga0315294, IMG submission 203626) | Sediment microbial communities from Yellowstone Lake, YNP, Wyoming, USA - YL17G13_40 | ecosystem: Environmental > Aquatic > Freshwater > Lake > Sediment | place: USA: Wyoming | collected...
GGCAATGTCCGCCTGGTCGAGCCTGGAATACAGGCACCAGTTGCACAAAAAAGCGACGATCCTGGGTTCCCAATTGGGCGGCGTTGGGCTCGCGTTCATCTCTGCCCCTCCATCTCTTCCACGAACTCCCTGATCTGAGCGATGATGGTCTCGTCGCTGTCGTCGGTCACGCTGATGGCGGAGGAGGGGCAGGTGGCGGCGCAGGTGCCGCACCCCAGGCAGAGAAAGCGGTCCACCTGGGGCAGGGTGGTCGGTTGTCCCATCACCCAGCCGGTCGTCAACGTGATGGCCTCGTAGGGGCACACCGTGGCGCACATGCCGCAGCCGGCGCAGACTTGCTCGTTTACCTGGGCGATCGCCCGCACCGGTTCGTACCCCTCCTGGATGGCCACCTCGCGGATGGCCTTCATCACGTCGGAGATGTGCACGCCCTGGGGGCAGCGCCGGTAACAGATGTCGCAGGCCGAACAGAGCCAGATGGTGGGACTGGAGAGAACCTCGTCCTTCATTCCCAGCATGGCCATCTTGATGATGCGGCGCGGGTTATAGCTCTCGTCGCTCCACTGGATGGGACAGGTGGCCACGCACGTGCCGCAGGAGAAGCAGCGGTTCAGGTGTTCGCCGCCGGGGGCGGCGCGCACCTGGTCAGCGAAGGTCTCGGGTTTGTGACTATGATTCATATCCGTGTCCCACTATCCTGCCATAGTCTTTGTGACCGTCATGGCGGCTTTGAGCCGGTCGGCGAAGGCGAGTGCCTCTTTGACCTGCGGAACTTCGCGCATGCGCCGGGCGCGTTTCTCCATGTCGGGGCGCAGCCGCTCGATCTCGGCCATCAATTGCTCCCTGGGCAGCGCGTCCAGCACCGCCTGCATCTCGTTGATCACGCGCGCATACTTGTCGCCTTCCGCCGCACTGATCCACTCGACGCGGAAGCGACCCGGCGACATGCCCATCTTCTCGAACGCATTCAGCAGCCGCTCGGCGCGCGCCGCACCCACGCGCTGCCCGGTGATATAGTGGCAGTCCTGCGGGTGGCAGCCGGAGTAGAGTACTGCCCCCGCGCCCAGCCGGAGCGCCTCGTAGATGAAATCGGCGTCCATGCGCGCCGAGCACATCACGCGCAGGCCGCGCTCGTTGGATGAATACTCAAAGTGGCTCACGCCCGCCAGGTCGGCCCCACCGTAGGAGCACCAGTGGCAACGGAAGGCCAGGATCTTGGTCTCCGGCTTGTCAGCCAGCAGCGCGCGGATCTGGGCCAGGATCTGGGCGTCGGTAAAGTGCAACTGCGTGATGGCGTTGTGGGGGCATTCGGCCACGCAGCCGCCGCAGCCGTGACACTTGGCGACGACCACGTGCGCAGCCTTGCCCACCTCGTACTCGATCGCGCTGTAGGGGCAGGCCCTGGAGCACACGCCGCACTTTTTGCCCTGCGCGCTGATGCAGCGATCCTCCCACACCGAGGCGACGACCGGCTCAATCTCCCATTCGGGGGCGTGCAGCACGCGCCCGGCGCGCGAGGCCGCCGCCGACCCCTGCGCCACGCTGGCGGGGATGTCCTTGGCTCCCTGGCACGCGCCGGCCAGGAACACGCCGTCGGTCGGGCTGTCCATCGGGCGCAGTTTGGGGTGGTACTCCATGAACCAGCCGCCGGGGCTCTGCGTGACGTTGAGTACCGAACTCATCGTGTCTACGTCGGGCTGCGGGACGGCCGCCTGGTTGAGCATCACCATATCGTACTCGCGCTCGGTCACCTGGCCCAGCGTCATGTCCTCCGAGAGGACGTACAGGTTGCGCGTGTCCGGGTCCTCGGTGATCAGGCTGGGGCGGCCCTGCATGAAGCGGATGCCCATGTCGCGCGCCCGCTCGTAAAACTCCTCGTAGCCCTTGGAGGGGGTGCGGATGTCTATGTAGTAGATGGTGATGTCCACGTCGGGGTGGGCTTGCTTGATGAGCACGGCGTTCTTGATCGCATACATGCAGCAAAAGTTCGAACACCACGGGTTGAAGCGCTTGTCACGCGAGCCGACGCAGTTGATGATCGCCACTCGGCCGGGGTTGGCCCCGTCACTGGGGCGGACCAGGTTGCCGGCGGTCGGGCCGGCCGAGTTGTTCAGCCGCTCCATCTCCATGGCGGTGACGACGTTGGGGTAGCGGCCGTACCCGTATTCGGGGATCACGCTCGGGTCAAAGTGGCTGAAGCCGGTGGCGGTGATGATCGCACCGACGTCCTCCCACACCAAGCGGTCCTGCATGCTAAAGTCAATCGCCTCCAGTTTGCCGCACGCCTCGACGCACTTGTAGCAGTGGATACAGGCGTCCAGGTCAATCGTATAGACGAGCGGGACCGACTGGCTCATCGCCACGTAGGCGGCCCGGCGGGGGGCCAGGTTCATCTCGAAGCGGTTGGGGACCTCGATGGGGCAGACCTTGGCGCACTCGCCGCAGCCGTTGCAGCGGTCGGCGCGCACGTAGCGCGTCTTTTCGCGCAAGAGTGCCTTAAAGTTGCCGACGTAACCCTCGACCCGCTCGACCTCCGTATACGTTCTCACATCCACCTTGGGGTGACGCGCCGCGTCAACCATTTTGGGGGCGAGAATTCATATACTACAGTCCATCGTGGGGAAGGTCTTGTTCAACTGTGCCATCGTCCCCCCGATGGTCGGCTCCCTTTCTACCAGGATCGTCTTGATGCCCTGGTCGCCCAGGTCGAGCGCCGCGCTGATGCCGGCCACGCCTCCGCCGATGACCAGCGCCTGCTTGGTGACGGGCACCTTGATCATCTGCAATGGCACGAGGAAACTGGCCTTGGCGACGGCGGACGCGATCAGGTCTTTGGCCTTGGCCAGCGCACCTTCCCGGTCGTGGCCGTGTGCCCACGTGCACTGCTCGCGGATGTTGGCCATTTCCATCAGGAACGGGTTCAGCCCCGCCTCGGCCACCGTCGCGCGGAAGGTCGGCTCGTGCATGCGCACCGAGCAGGCCGCCACGACGACCCGGTTCAGGTTGTACTTTATGATGTCCTCTTTGATGAGGGACTGCCCCGAGTCCGCGCAGGCGTAGGGTGTGTTGATGGCACGCACGACGCCGGGCAGCGTGGCGGCGTATTCGGCCGCGGTCGGGGGGTCAATCACACCGGCAATGTTCGACCCGCAGTGGCAGACGTACACGCCGATGCGCAGGTTCTCGCTTCCGTTGTCTCCTGCCATGCTCATCTCCTCATACTTGGAGCGGCTATCCCCGCCCGAGCACCTCTTCGATGGCCAGTTTGTGCCGCGCTCGCTGCGCGCGCTGGTCCGGGGTGGTCAGTTCCAGCGCTTCCTTGGGGCACCACTTGATGCACTGCGGACCGTCGGGTTGGTCAGCACACTGGTCGCAAATCTCGCCCAGGTCGGTCTCCGGGTTGATCGAGATCGCGCCAAAGTCGCAGGCCTCGATGCACCAGGCGCAGCCGTCGCAGCGATTGGCGTCCAGGTGGATGATGCCGGTGGTTGTATCTTGCGTCAGGGCATCCCGCGGGCAGGCGATGACACAGGGGGCACCCTCGCACGTGCGGCAGGATATCGCGGTCAGCAGGATCTTTTTGGCACGCACCGTGCGGATGCGGCTGCGATAGGTGTTGAACTCACCCGTCTTGGTTTGCGAGCAGATGTACTCGCACAACTGGCAGCCCACGCACTTTTCCGGGTCACACGTAATGTACTTGTATTTGGAAGTTGAGGTAGGCATTGCGCGGCTCCTATACGCCGATCTCTGCGGCGACGTCGTCCATTCCCAGGGCGATCAGTTTCTCCTTGGGAATCAGCCCGTCGGGGGTCCACCCCTTCGCCTTGTAGTAGAGATCTTTCATGTATTCCAGTTCCTCTTTGGTGACCACGTGCCCGGCGGAAGCGCCCAATGTCATCGGTTCGTGGTGCCACCGATAGGGCAGGGCGTCATCCTTGCGGGTCCATCCCTCGCGGATGTTAAAGGCCTTCTTGATCGTGTGCGCCCGCTCGCCGATCAGGTCAATGTCTTTGTACTCCAGGTTCCAGCCGGTCGTGGCGTTGATCAACTGGGCGATCGCTGGCCAGGCGCCTGACCGGTCGGCTTTGCCGGTGAAGCAGCGCCGGATGAATTTACAGATAGGCAAAGTGTCGTACACGGCGGCGTACTCTTCGGTCTCCCTGGCCACCTCGCCGCGGGTGTCGTCCACGCTAAAGCGGTCTACTTCGCCCTGGATGTCGGGATCGTAGGCGGCCGACCGGTTGTGACAGCCGCCGCGCACCCCCACCGCCATGCCGAGCGCAAACGTCTTGAGCCCGCGCGCGTCATAGCCGGGCGCTTCCAGTCCCTTGACGTTCATGGCCCACTTGAAGGTCTCGGTGCCGCGCTCCTGGTCCACCCGGGCGCTGGCGCGGCGGGTGCCTTCGGCCAACAGGTCCCCCATATAGCCCTCGCGGTGGGCGATCATCTCGGTCAGCGTGACTACCGCCTCGCTGTTGCCAAAGTTCGCCTCGAAACCGTCGGGATATTTCTCGCACTTGAAATCCTCTTTGGTGAAAATCCCCCGTTCGTAGGTTTCCATGGCCCAACTGATGGTGACGCCCGTGCTCATCGTGTCCAGGCCGAATTCGTTACAATTGGTGATGGCCTTGATGACCGCTGCCATGTCGTTCAAGCCGCAGTTGGGTCCCAGGGCGTAGAGCGACTCGTACTCGATGTGACCCATCGCCCCGGCGTAGGGCCCTTCCTTGACGTGTCCGACCTGCTCACAGGCGATGGGGCATTGCGCGCAGGCGATCGTCTTGGCCTTGTAGTGTTCGTGCAGATATTCGCCGCTCACCAGTTCGGCGTCTTCGAAGGTGCCGGCCTGGTAGTTACGGGTGGGCAAGAGGCCCAACTTGTTCATGTTGAGCACGTTGGACGACGTTCCCAGGATGCGGTACTTTTGCGTGTATGGGCCTTGGGCTGCCTTCATGACGTCGTACGAGATTTTCAACAGCGTCTCTGGATCGGCGACTCGCACGCCGTGTGTGCCGCGAATGGACAGCGCCTTGAGTTTCTTGGAGCCCCAGACCGCGCCCTGGCCGGTGCGGCCGGCCTTCCGCCCGTCGTTACTGACGTTGGCGAGGCGGACCAGGTGCTCGCCGGCCGGCCCAATGGACGCCGAACGCACCTGGTCATCTCCGAACTCCTCGATGATCGCTTCTTCGGTTTCCGAGGTACCCTTGCCCAGCAGGGGGGCAGCATTGCGGAACTCGACCTTGTCGTCGTCAACGAAGACGCTAACCCATTCGTCGCTGGCTCCATGGACCACGATGCCATCCCACCCGGCCCGCTTGAGGGCGACCGAGAACCAACTTCCCGATAGGCTGTCGCCGATGAATCCGGTCAACGGCGACTTGGACGCCATACCGTATTTCCCTCCGACCGGCACCGACGTCCCGGCAAACAGACCACCTGCGATGCAGATCGGGTTGCCGGGAGCGAGCGGGTCGCAGCCCACTTCGATGTTCTCCCAGCACAGCCGGCTGGCCATGGACACGCCGCCGATGTAGACCTTGTACCAGTCTTCCGGCTTCGACTCGACCCGCGTCTTGCGCGTGGTCAGATCAATGTGGAGAATCTTTCCACTGTAGCCATACATCGTCATTAACCTCCTGCTGATATGGACATGACTATGATACGATCGCCGTCGCTGGGGCGTTCGTCCATCTGATGTGCTTGAACGATGCGCTTGGCGTTGTGGTTCAGTCTATTCGGGTGCTGTAACGTCTCGCCGTCGGGCTGAATGACGTTGCCGATCAAGGCCGGGTACTGGGTCCCCAGCGTACGCACCATGTCACGAAACGTCGCGCCATTTTCCAGATCCAACTCCAGTTCTTTGAGTCCTGTGGCGAGCCTCGCCAGTCCCAGGAATTCTACGTGTACTCGCATATTCATACCCTCCAGGGCCTGATCATACCCCTGGTAAAACGATGACGCCAAGGGGGGGTAAGTACACCCCTGACGTCATTCAAAGAGGGAACAACGTTGGCCCTTAATGTCATTTTGATCGCCTGCCGCAGCAGGAGTAACTCCTGCAATGATGGTCTGTCTACGTCCAACGATTGAGATTATAGCACAACCCGCACCAGAAATCAATTGACCAGCCGGTCACGAACCTGGATGGCACGACGGTGGTATTTGGCCTGGGTGTTGCTTTGCACCTCCAAGACTTGCCGGGTAATGCCCTCCTGGCGGATGGCGTGGTATTGGAGCCACAGTTGATCCATGCGCTCGTCCAGGTTGGTGATGGCGGCATCCATGGTCTGCAGCCGTGCGCCATGTTCACTGACCATGGACTCGATCAGCCCCAGGTAGACCTGAACGGCCAGGTGTTCCCACAGCAGAAAATCCTGGAGGTCTTGCGGCGGCGTGCCCAGGATCAGGTCTTCTGGCACGACTGCGCGGCCATCTCCAGCCGCTTGCCGGGCCTGGCGCCAGATACTATTCAGGTCGGGTGGAAGCAGGCGCATCTCGACTCGCTGGTAGCGGCCAAAAGAGACGAACTGGTTGTAGATCAGGTACAGCGTGTTAAAGGTCCTGGCTTCATATAGACGCTTCACTTTGGCTACGATGTCGCGTGCTTCGATGAAGGAGACGGCGTGGGTGAGTGGGAAATGCTGCGTGTAGAGCAACTCACAGCCGGCGGCACGAAAGAACCGTTCTCCGTACCCGCCCAAAGCGATGACCTTGATCTGTCCCCCCTTCTCTCGTTCGCGCTCGATAAAGTCCAGGGCCTGGGCCACCAGGCCGACGTTGAATGTGCCGCACAGGCCGCGGTCGGAGGTCAACGCGATCAGCCCCATGCTGCCTCCAGCACCGGGGCCACTCCCGCCCACGTGGCGGTGCGCACCGCGCGTCAACGGTGTGGGTAAGGTCGTGACGAGGGCGAGTTGCTCGTCTACAGCGCCAGCGTACTGCTGGGCCGATCGTAACCGCGCGCGTGCGCGTCGCCAGCGAATCGCCGACATGGCTCGAATAGAACGCAGCAGGTGGCGAATCTCCTCCAGGACCTTGAGATGTTGCTGGACCTCGTGGGCTACCTGGGCCATGCGTGCTCCTTGAAGTGCGCCAGGGTGTCCTGCAGGTCTTGCTCCAACGTGGAATTCCAGTGGCCGGCGGAAAACTCGGCCAGCAGTCCAGAGTACTGTTGTCCGAGGAAGGCGAGCAGGCGCGTTTCAAAGCCGCGCACTTGCTCGATGGGGACGTCGTCCAGGTATCCCTGCCCCGCAGTGTAGATGACGACCACCTGGTGCTCGACCGGCATCGGTGCGTACTGAGGCTGGGTCAGGATCGCGCGTACTCGCTCGCCGCGGGCCAATTGCCTGCGCGTGTCCTTGTCCAGTTCGGTGCCAAAGCGGGCGAATATCTGCAGTTCGAGGAACTGGGCAATGTCCAGCGCCAGATGGCTGGACACGGCGCGCATGGCGGCGTTCTGTGCTGCACCGCCCACGCGAGAAACAGAGAGCCCCACGTCTATGGCCGGGTGGATGGCCTGGTTGAAGAGTTGTGTGGTCAGGTAAATCTGCCCGTCGGTGATGGAAATGAGGTTGGTGGGGATGTAGGCCGCGATGTTGCCGGCCTGAGTCTCCACGATGGGCAGCGCGGTCATACTGCCCCCGCCGTGCGCCGCCGATAGGCGGGCGGACCGTTCGAGCAGGCGCGAGTGCAGGTAGAAGATGTCACCTGGGTAGGCCTCGCGCCCCGCCGGTCTCTGGAGCAGCAACGACAGTTGGCGGTAGGCGATGGCGTGTTTGCTCAGGTCATCGTAGACGATGAGCGCGTGCTTGCCCGCGTACATGAACGCCTCGGCCATGGCGCAGCCAGCATAGGGGGCCAGGTAGGCCATCGAGGGAGATTCCTCCGCACTGGCGACCACGACTGTGGTGTAGTCGAGCGCGTCATGTTCACGGAACGTCTCCACGATGTGCACCACGGTGGACATTTTCTGCCCGATGCACACGTAGATGCAATAGACGCCCTGATCGTGCTGGTTGATGACCGTGTCAACGGCGATGGCGGTCTTGCCGATCTGCCGGTCGCCGATCACCAACTCGCGCTGTCCGCGCCCCAGTGGTATCACGGAGTCAACGGTCTTGATCCCTGTTTGCAGCGGTTCGCTGACCGGGGTGCGCTGGATGAAGGTGGGTGCGGGATGGTCTATGGGGCGTCGCGTCTCGACCTCCAGCGGCCCCAGGTCGTCAATGGGCCGCCCAAGCGCATTGACCACGCGCCCCAGCAGTGATTTGCCCACGGGCACGTCAATCACCCGGCCCGTTTCCCTCACGATATCGCCAGCGTGGATGTGCTCGTCAGTTCCCAGCAGCACACAGCCCACGTAGCCCTGGTCGAGGTCAAGTACCAGGCCGTGGGTACCATCGGGGAACAGGACCAACTCGTCCACCATCACGCCACTCAGACCGGATAGGATCGCCACACCGTCGCCCACCTGCCTGACCGTGCCCACGCTTTGGGCCGACAGGCGGTAGTGGTATTGGTCCACCAGTCCGCGTAGCGCCGAAATGTGATATTCAGACTCGAGATCGTGCGTGACCTCGGTCTGGCGGAGTTGGTACGGCCGGCTGTCGGCCAGGTGGGTGATCAGGTCGAGCAAGTCGGCGGTGTGTAGCGGCTGGCGAGTGTCAGCGGATACGGGGTCGTCTGGTGGAGAGGATGCAGGCGTCGTCACAGTTTGTTCACCCAATTTCTGCCTCGTACCGGCTGCGCAGTTGCTGGATCTGCCCTTGCAGGCTGCCATCAATCAGCGTGTCGCCGAGGCGGACCATCGCACCGGCGATCAGATTGGGGTCAACGCGATACGTCAGGTCAACCGGCTGGGATATCGTCGCCTCCAAAGCGGCCGTGACGTGCGCCTGCCTTTCGTGGAGCAGGGGGATCGCCGTGATCAGTTCGGCTGGCACAGCCTCTTTACCGTTGCCAGCAGTGCGCCTGGCCAACCCCAGCGTGGGCAGTTGATCCAGGAAGGCGTCCAGGTAAGCGTCGTGGATGTCTGGGTTGAGCATGTCCACCATCATGCGCTGGACGAGCGTCGCCACCACTTCACCGATCTTGCTGCGATGCAGGCGCAGCGCTTCGGCCCGTTGTTGCTCAATCTCATCTCGAGCGTGCGCACGCATGGTCTCGATCTCCTCGTAGGCTTCCTGGATCATCTGTTGTCGCGTCTGGTCAATGACGATGCGCGCTTCGTTCTTGAGTGCGGCAAACTCCGCCTCGATGTTATCGCGCTTCTGTTCGTACTCCAAGCGCGCCACTTCGGCTGCCCGGGTGGCGTTTTCCGCCTCGTCCATCCCCTGTGTCACTCGCCTGGCGCGCCGGTCCAGCATCTCTTTGAGCGGCTTGAACAGAAAACGGGTCAGAACATACGCCATGATGAAAAAGTTGGCGATCTGAAGAATCAGCGTGCTCAGGTTAATGTCCAGCATAACCACCTCGTATATGCACTGGCCTGATCTGCCTGTCCCCTGCGGCCTCGGCCGGCGCTCAACGCGATAAAGCGCGTCTGGCGTGGCGCACTACGAACGTGCCCGAACCCCGGCGTGCTACTTGGTTCCGATGATGTACTTGAGCATCGGATTGGCAAAGATCAGGATCAGGATGACGGCTAACACATAGATCGCCAGTGACTCCAGCATGGCCAGCGAGAGCAGCACGATGCTGTTGATGCGATCGCCGGCTTCGGGCTGCCGGGCGATCGCCTTCAGCCCGCTCGTGGCGACGATCATCTGCCCGATGGCAGGCACGACGATCCCAATCATGATGCCTGGTCCAGAGATGAGGACCGTTAGCAAGATGAAGATTTTGTCCCAGGGCAGGTTGTTCCAATCCATTTTATTTCTCCTTGTGTGGTCTGTATGCTATTTGTGTGCTTTGACTGCGCCACCGATGTAGACACAGGTCAGCAGCGCAAAGATGTATGCCTGCAACAAGCCGGTAAAGATGCTGAACAACATCATCGGCACCGGTGCAAAGAGCGGCATCACGATAAACAGGATGCTGATAATGATCTCCTCTCCCAGGATGTTACCGAACAGCCGGAAAGTGAGCGAGAAGGTACGGGCGATCTCGCTGGCAATTTCGATCGGCAGCATCAGGAAAATCGGTTCCACGTAATGCCTGAGATAGCCCCACACGCCGCGCACACGGATTCCGAAGTAGGGCACGCTGAAGAAAACGACTAGCGCCATGGCAAGGGGGGTGTTGATGTCCGGCGTCGGGCACTTGAGGCCAGGGAGCAGGCCGAGCAAGTTGGCGGCGGCGACGAAAAAAGCCAGGGTGCCGACGACCGGCAGAAAGATCCGGGTGTCCTCGACTCCCACCATCTCACGGATCAGCCTCTCGATGGCTTCGACGATCCACTCCAGCAGGTTCTGCACCAGTCCTGGGCGCGGTTTGAGGTTGCGCCTGGCCAGGTAGGCACCCACGCCGAGTAGGAGCATCATGACCCAGGTATTTGTGACCGTCGTCGTCACCTCCAACGGGCCTACTTTGAAGACAGGGCATGGCGCAATCTCCGCGGCGACGTCGGGTTCTTGCTTTTCGCCGGCTGACTCTTCCAGCAGGTTGCTGATCACGGCCAGGCCGATGACCAACGCGATCAGGAGTACGAGCGTGAGCGGGCTACTGATCTTTTTGTGCATGGTTCCTGCTTTCTTCGTCTTCGTCCGGGCGACGTTTCCACGTACGTTTTCTGGGCGACCCCCCGTCGCCGTGTTCCACGTACATCGTGTACAGGTTGTAGAACGCCACGGCGACGCCCATCGCCAGCAGCGACAGGGTCCACGTGAACTCCTTGTCGAACCGGTCGTCCAGGTAACGCCCCAGCAATACGCCGCCCACCATGGGCACCACCAGGTCCCAACCCAGCATGGTCACCCGGCCGACCAGTTGCCAGAAACTGTCAGGCTCGTCCTTGGGCCGTTGAGGTGTAGAGTCCGACCGTTCGCCGTCCATATCCTCATTCCCTATCTTCATAGCTGATGCAGAGGCGGCCCCCACGCTACCGGGCGCAGGAGCCCGGCCTGCTAACCAAGCCCGAGTGGAGCAAGTTCCCTCGCCTCGTGCAGTGCCCGCTCGAGGGCCATCCGCGCGCGCGTGAATTCGATGTGGGCTTCCTGGGTAATTTTCGCCAGTCGGGCACGTTGGTCCTCCAGCGCCTGCGCCAACGTGGCCAGGTCCTCCCCTTCTTCCGCCGCGGCGGTCAATACCAGCACCCGATCTGGCCCGGCCGGGCGTCGCTGCACTTCCAGCGTGCCCTGGTACAAAGCCACGTAGCGCGTGTTTCCCTGCCGGCGATAGAGCATGATGCCGGCCACGACGTGGGCCAGAAACGGCGCATGCCCGGGCAGGAGGCCCCACCAGCCGTCGGCCAGTTGCACGCGAATCGCCTCTACGTCGGCGTTCAGGACCACTTCATCTGGAGTGAGAACCTCCAGTTGCATCGTCTTAGTCATGCTGCGTGCCATAGCGGGCCGCGACCGCACTAGCGCGTTCCTGCTTGCGCAACACGCTGTCTATGCTACCGCTCATGTAGAAAGCCTGTTCCGGGACGTCGTCCAGCTCACCGTCCACGATCATTTTGAAGCCGCGCACGGTCTCTTCCAGGGGCACAAAGACCCCTCTCTGGCCGGTAAACTCCTCGGCCACGACGAAGGGCTGGGTGAGGAAGCGCTGCACCTTGCGTGCGCGTTGCACCAGCCGCCGGTCTTCCTCGGCCAGTTCCTCGAGGCCCAGGATGGCGATCACGTCGCGCAATTCCTTGTAGCGCGTCAGGATCTCGCGCACACGCGTCGCTACCCGGTAGTGCTCTTCGCCGACGATGCGTGGGTCCAGGAGGCGTGAACTCGACTCCAACGGATCCACGGCCGGGTAGAACCCCTGGCTGGCCAGTTGGCGCGAGAGTACGACCGTCGCATCGAGGTGGGCAAACGTCGAAGCGGGGGCCGGGTCGGTCAGGTCATCGGCCGGCACGTAGATCGCCTGAACCGACGTGATGGCACCACTGGACGTGGAAACAATGCGCTCTTCCAGTGCCCCCACCTCGGTGGCCAGCGTGGGCTGATAGCCCACGGCGCTGGTCATGCGGCCCAGCAGGGCCGACACTTCACCGCCGGCCTGGATGTAACGAAAGACGTTGTCAATGAACAGTAATACGTCCTGGCGCTCGACGTCGCGAAAGTACTCGGCCATGGTCAGGGCGGTGAGCGCGGCCCGGAAACGGGCCCCCGGTGGCTCGTTCATCTCCCCAAAGATCAACACGGCGTCCTTGAGCACGCCCGTGCGCTTCATCTGAAGGTAGAGTTCGTTCCCCTCGCGGGTACGCTCACCGACGCCGGCAAAGACCGAAACGCCCCGGTGTTCGGCCGAAGTGTGACGGATGAGTTCCATGATCAGCAGGGTTTTACCCACGCCCGCGCCGCCGAGCAGGCCGATCTTGCCACCGCGCACGTAAGGGGCCAGCAAGTCAATGATCTTTAGCCCGGTGACGAAGACGCCTGTCGAGGGCCGTTGTTGGACGAAGGCCGGTGCCGGTTGGTGGATATTCCGCACCTGTACCTGACCCAGGGCTGGGCCTTCGTCTATGGGCTGTCCCAGGGCGTTGAACACGCGCCCCAACGTCTCTTTTCCTACCGGCACCTGGATCTGGGCGCCGGTGTCTTCGACGGTCATATTGCGGCGCAGCCCGGCCGTTGGCTCCATCGCGATGCCGCGCACCGTGCGGCGATCGAGGTGCTCCACGACCTCAACCGTGATGTGGTGCTGGCCGTTCTTGACGATCAAGGCGTCTAACAGGGCCGGCAACTCTCCATGCGGGAAGGAGACGTCTATCACAGGGCCGATGATACGCACGATGGAGCCAGGCTGAGGCTGCTGCACACTCATCATTCTCTCATCAGGGCAACGTGAAGGCCTCACGCAGGACCTGGATGGCTGCGTCCAGACTCTGGGCCTCGATCAGGCAGGAGATGGTCGAGAGGGAAGTGCTGATGGCACGGATTCTAATGTGGTGACTATGCAGCGCCTCGTACATGGTGCTGGCGACGCCGTGCTGTTCGCGCAGGTCCAGTCCAAAGAGGCTCACCAGCGCCACGTCGGGGTCGCTGGTGATGGCCACTCCTTCGATCTCACCTCGTAGGCGCTCGATCACGATCCGTGCGCCGTCCAGGTCGTGCCGGTTGATGCCCAGGACGATGGCATCGTGGCCTGCCAGGTCAGCCAGATGCACGACGAGTTCTACGTTGATTCCCTGGTCGCTCAAGGCAGATAGGAGCATGCCGCTCACGTCCAGGTGTGGCGGGGCGCCTGTGATGCCGATCGTGGCCAGGTGGTCGTTCCAGACCAGGCCACCGACTGTGGGTTTGTCGTTGTGTGCCATCTTGTCTCTATCAACCCCTGGCTTCTTCTTCGATAGCCAATATGCGGGCAATTGTCTCCTGGCTCAATCTCTTCCTCCAGTAGAAACAGCAACGCCGCCAAGGCGGAGCCGGCGGCGGTCGGCACTGGGGGAATTGTAGCACTTGGGTAGGGCCTTGTCAAGGGGGATGCGATCAGCGTGGCAGCCCACAGAGATGACTATTGACGTTGTACGGAAGACGTGGTAGAATGCCTCGTCAAGGGTGGTCTTACGGGGGCCACTCCTTTCGCTTGTGAGTTTTCCTGTTGAGCACGTGGTGAAGCCGCTCTACGGGGAGGTGGGCGATGAGAATTATCGTCATCGGTTGTGGCCGCATGGGGGCCGGATTGGCGCAGGACTTGAGCCTGCAAGGCCACTCAGTGACGGTGGTGGACAGTGACTCGACTGCGTTCGAGCGCCTGGGCCCGGTATTCAAGGGCCAGACGATCGTCGGTGTCGGCTTCGACCGGGAGGTGCTGCTGCGGGCGGGCATCCAGCGGGCCGATGGCCTGGCGGCGGTCACAGTCAGCGACGAGGCCAACGTGGTGGCAGCCCGCATGGCCAGCCAGGTATTTCGGGTGCCACGGGTCGTGGCCCGTTTGTATGACCCGCGCAAGGCCGAGATCTATCGGCGGTTGGGCTTACAGACCATCTCCCCCGTCACCTGGGGCGTTCACCACATCGCCGAGTTGCTCTGTTATTCTCCCTTGGAAACGGTCCTGAGCCTGGGGAGTGGCGACGTAGAACTGATCGAGGCAGAAGCGCCGCCGCTGCTGGTCGGACGGACAGTGAACGATTTGATGATCCTGGGCGAGATCCACGTAGTGGCAGTCACCCGGGGCGGCAAAACCTTTCTGCCCACGCTGGGTACAGTGTTCCAGGAGGGGGATCAGTTGCACCTGGCGGTGTTGGCGACGTCCGTCAACCGTCTCAAGGGATTGCTGGGGCTGGCGTAAGGCAAGGAGGAACTGAGATGGCGATGAGCGTGATCATTGTGGGCGGAGGCAAGGTGGGTACGTACCTGGCCTCGCTGCTCCTGGCCGATGGGTATCGGGTGAAGGTGATCGAGGAGCGGCGGGAGGAGATGCCCCGGCTACAGCAAGACCTGCCCGCAGGCACAGCCGTGCTGGGCAGTGGTACAGACCCCAACGTGTTGGAGACCGCCGGCATCCGCCAGGCGAACGTCCTGGCAGCCATGACCGGCGACGACGAGACCAACCTGGTGGCGACCACCCTGGCACGCTTTGAGTTCGGTGTGCCTCGTACCATTGCCCGCGTGAACAACCCCAAGAATGCCTGGATGTTCACCCCGGAGATGGGAGTGGACGTGGCGTTGAACCAGGCGGACTTGATGGCCCACCTGATCGCCGAGGAAATGTCGCTGGGAGACATGATGACCTTGCTCAAGTTGCGCAAGGGGCAGTATTCGCTGGTAGAAGAGAAGGTAGATCCTGAATCTGCGGTGGTGGGGAAGGCGCTTGCCGACCTCAGCCTGCCCACCGAGTGCGTGCTGACTGCCGTTATCCGCAAAGGCCAGGTCATCATCCCGCGTGGTGACGTAATACTGCAACCAGCCGATGAGGTATTGGCCCTGGTGCATGCTTCGCAAGTGTCCTCGCTCGCCGTTCTCTTGGGCCACCTCGAAGTGGCCAGGTAGACTCACCGTGTGGCTCGCTTGTGCGACATTCCTGACGAGGTGGACATGTCCCTGCTTCTGATCCCGGTTTTCAGCGGTTTTCTCGCCATCTTCGTGGCCGTTCGGCTGTTATGGGGGCTCCGAAACGTGAACCTCCGCTCGGCCAGAATGGTAGAGATTGTCGGCGACATCGCGCTGGGCGTGAGGACCTACCTGTCCCGGCAACTCCGCACGATCCTGTTGATCACACCCTTCATCGCAGTCATCATCTGGCGTTTCCTCGGCATGTGGGTGGCCGTGACCTTTGTCCTGGGCGTCTTAACTTCCCTGAGCACTGCTTTCCTGGGTATGAACGCTGCCATCCGCGCCAATGGGAAGACGGCGGCAGAAGCCTTCACTTCACCGCAAAGGGCTTTCCTGACCGCCGTTTTCGGTGGCTCGGTGATGGGCTTTTCCATCACCGGGTTTAGCCTGGTGGTCCTGGCTGTCCTGTACTTTTTCTTCAGGAATCCCGATCCCCTGGTCGGTTTTGGATTCGGTGCCAGCCTGGCGGCGCTGTTTGCCCAGATCGGGGGCGGAATCTTCACCAAATCCGCGGACATCGGCGCCGATCTGGTCGGCAAGGTCGAGAAGAACATCCCGGAGGACGACCCGAGGAATCCGGCGGTGATTGCTGACCTGGTCGGCGATAACGTGGGGGATTGTGCCGGCCGTGGCTCCGACCTGTTCGAAAGTTTTTCCGATGACATTATCACCGGGACGATTGTGTCGCTCCTGTACGTAGACAGGTACGGTCCACTGGTGTTTGCCTTTCCCCTGGTCCTGCAATCGGTCGGCCTGCTGTCTTCCATGATCGGCGTCTTTTCCATGCGCTGGCTGAGGAGACTCCGGCCGGAGCGAGCCTTCAACGCCGGGATGATGGTCACGACGGGGGTGGCCACCCTGGGTTCCTTCTTGCTGGCCCGCTATCTGCTCCACGATCTGAGCATTTTCCTGGGCATTTTCCTGGGCATCGTAGTCACCTTGGTGGCGGCCTTTCTCACCCGCTATTACGCTGGCGCTGGTGGCAAGCCCGTGCTCAGGATTGTCGAAGCCTCCAAGAGAGGGGCAGCGCTCAACCTCATCACCGGATTGGCCTCGGGGCTGCAAAGCCCGCTCGCTCCCATCGTGGTGATCGTCGTCGCCGTTTCGGTTGCCTACATCGTCTCTGGTGGTTCTCTGTTGGCCATCGTGGCGGTGAACATCGGTACCGATCTCCTGATCGGCTATATCATGACGGCAGATGCCTTTGGCCCGATCACCGACAACGCCGCCGGGATTGCGGAAATGTCCGGGGCCAGCGGGCAGGTGGTGCGGCCGCTGGCTGCCCTGGACGCGGTAGGCAATACGATGAAGGCCACGACCAAAGCCTACGCCATGTCCTCCGGGACGGTCACCGCGTTTGTGCTATTTGCGACCTTCTTCAGACTCGTCGGCCTGAAAGCGATGGACGTTTCGACGCCATTCTCTATCGCCTTTCTCTTCTTGGGTACTGCGCTGCCCTATCTCATCGCCTCGCTGGTCATCGGTTCCACGGCCAAGACTGCTCTGCTGATGGTGGATGAGGTGCGCAGGCAGTTTCAGACCATCAAGGGGCTCATGGAGGGGCAGGCCAAGCCCAATTACGCCGCCTGTGTGGATATTTCTACCAGGAACGCCCTGCGCGAGATGGTATTGCCGGGCCTGGTCAGCGTGGCGGTGCCTGTGATGGTGGGCTTTGTCTTCGGTGCCTGGGCGCTTGGTGCCATGCTGATTGGCGCAGTGGCGGCCAGTGCGCTCCTGGGGCCATTTTTCAATAATACGGGAACTGCTTTCGATAATGCCAAGAAGGTGATTGAGGAGACCGAACGCAAAGGTACCTTTGAACACCAGGCCGCGGTGGTCGGGGACACGGTGGGAGACCCGCTGAAGGACGTCGCTGGACCGTCGCTGCTCATCTTTATGAAGCTGATCGGGATGGCGGCCCTGTTGATCGCGGACCTTGTACGATAGCGGACATCGTACGCCAGTTGGGGTTGGCCTCCTTGATCCAGGTGCTGTTTCGTCGGTGCGCTCGGCTGCGTGGCCTGGTCTTGGTATTCCGCCGTCACAAGTCCTTCTTGATGGGCAAGGAGGCGGTACAGGCGCTGCGCGGTGTCACGCTGGAGGTGATGCGTGGCGAGATCGTGTGCCTGATGGGGCCTAGCGGCTCCGGCAAGACCACACTCTTGAACATCATCGGCGGGCTGGAAGAGCCCAGCCGTGGGCACGTGATCGTGGATGGTGAGAACGTGGTGGCGTTGTCGGAGTTGACATCTAATGGCTTTCCGGGTTATACTATTGCACAGTGGAGAGTGGCAGGGGCGCTCTTATGTCTCGAAAGCAGTGGCTCGTCGTACTAGTCCTGGCGCTGGCTGACGTGGTTGTGCTGGGGATGATGGGGCTGGCGGTCGTGCGTTCTTTCGTGTACCGGCCCCCTACTTTGGTTCCCCCGCCGGTGGCGCTGCTTGAGCCTACCGCCACACCCCCGCCCACGTGGACGCCTACGCCCAGCCCTACTCCACAACCCTCACCCACTCCCCGGCCTATGCATACGCCTACCCTGACGCCTGCTCCCTGGCCGACACTCACTCCCACGCTGCCGCCGAAGCCGGCCCCTGTGGCGTTAGAGAATCCCACTTTTGATGGCGTACTGGTCAACTTTGTCCCTGGCTGGAAAACGGGGGGATTCGCCAACTGGACCCCGGGTGCTGACTTCGACGCCGTCAACTCCTATGCTGCGCCACGCTTCCACCAGGCCGACGACCCACGCCAGTGGATCAACGGACCGACGCTCCAGATTGACACCGAGCCATGGGTCAAGCTGCGGGCCTGGATATTCCAGACCGTGGAGGTGAAGCCAGGTGGCCGGGCGCAATTCCAGATCCATGCAGTGGGGTTCGTCAAGAACGCGGTCGGAGGCTACGTCCTCAAGGCAGGCGTGGATCCGGACGGCGGAGAGGGATGCGACGCAGCCCGGTGGGGGGCCGAGCAGATCGCCAATCAGGAGGATGGGGCAATTCTGCTCGGCGCGCCCGAGGTGGTGGTGGGCCAGGCTGGCAAGGTCACGGTGTGCGCGTTCGCGGAGACGCAGTTCGCGCAGGTCTACCACGCCGCCTTTTTCGACGATGCATCCATTACGGTGCGCTAACCTGCGTGACCTGGGGGGCTTCCCCGGCTAGCCCAGAAAGTCGCGCAGTTTACGCCTGTGGCCCGGATGGCGCAACTTGCGCAGCGCCTTTGACTCGATCTGGCGCACCCGCTCGCGGGTCACACCAAAGGCTTTCCCTACTTCCTCCAGGGTGTGGGCCTCCCCGTCCTTCAATCCGAAGCGCATCTCCAACACTGCGCGCTCCCGCTCGCCGAGTGAATTGAGGATCACGTGCAGTTGTTCCTTGAGCAGTTGGCTGGAGGTCGCATCCACTGGCCCGGGCATGGTCTCGTCTTCGATAAAGTCGCCCAACAGGCCGCTCTCTTCCGATCCCACCGGCGTCTCCAGCGACATCGGCTCCTGCGAGATGCGCATGATGCCTCGCGCTTTGGCTGCCGCACGACGGAGCCGGCGCTCTAACGAGGGGGGCAGCGGAGCGCCCAGCGCCTGTGCATGGAGGATGGCCGCTTTCTCATCCGGCTCCAGGATGTCCGACTCCAGGGCCAGTTCCTCCATCGTGGGCTCGCGTCCCAGTTCCTGTACCAGTTGCCGCTGGAGGCGCAGCAGCCGGTTGATCGTGTCCACCATGTGCACGGGGATGCGGATGGTGCGGGCCTGATCTGCGATGGCCCGGCTGATGGCTTGCCGGATCCACCAGGTGGCGTACGTCGAGAACTTGAACCCTTTGGTGTGATCGAATTTCTGAGCCGCCCGCAGTAGCCCGATGTTCCCTTCCTGGATCAGATCGAGGAACGAGATGCCGCGACCCACGTAGTGTTTGGCGACGTTGACCACCAGGCGCAGGTTCGCCCGCGTCAGGATTTGCCTGGCGTTCGCTGCCCGCTCCTCCATACTGGTCCACAGCGCGGCCATCGCATCGTCGCCCGGCAGCGTGGGCTTGATCTGGCGCGGCGTCGGGAACTTGCGCCGCTTGCGCCACTCCGCGCGGATGAGGTCGAGCGTGGGGTCAGGCAGCATGTAGATCAGAATGAAGCCATCGAAGAGGTGGCTGGCGAGGGCTGCCCGCATACTGTCCCGTGTCTCTGACCAGGAGACTTGCTCCAGGAAGGTGTACAGGTGTGACGAGATTTCCGGCATCGGGACCTGATGAGTGGCCTGGGCTTCGTCTACCAGGACGGCCAGGTCAGGCACGGGCATTTTCAGATGTTTGCAGGTGGCGACGATGCCCGCCCACGCTTTGCGGAGCAGATCCAGCAGGACGAGGATCATCTCCTCGCCTGCTGGCGCACGTCCATTCTGTCTGCTCAAACGGGCCTGCAGGTCCTGGAGATGGGCGGCCGCCTCGCGCTGAGTGGAGAGCCATATCTCTTGATGTGGCTCCAGGAGCGGCACCCGTCCGATCTCGCGCAGATACATCCGCACCGGATCATCGGTCGCCTCGAGAGGAACTTCGGGCGTAGCGTCACCCGTAAATTGTTCCTCGATCTCTTCCAACTCGTCAGGAGAGGGCTCCTCTACTTCGTCCAGGGGCGCTTCCTCTTCCTGGTCATCTGAGGACTCCTCGCCCTCTATCGCAGTCGAGTTGGCGTCGGGCAGCGCCGATGGGTCGTGTTCCGGCGCATCGTCCGGCGTAGTAGGTGTCTCTTCTATATCCGTTGGTGTGGACTTGTGTCCCTTTTCCCCGCTCATGGTTACTCGAATCCCACTCGTGAGTGCACGTGTACCTGCCTTCTACCCTCGGTTCATCCAACCCCATCGTTGCGCCAACGCTTGCTGTGTTCGCAGCAACGTGTCCGTGTACGTTCGCAAGGCTCTGACGTACCGTTCTGCCCTCATGTCTCCTGCGTCTTGAGCTTCGAGAGTCAGGAACCTCAGTTCCTGCCCCAGGCGTTTGAGATTGCGTTCTCGTAAACGCAGCAGCGTCAGCATGGCGTCACGCACCATCTGCTCATCGGTAAGTCCCACTTCGTCGGGCACGAGTAATTCATCCAGGCGTCCATGCAGGTCGGTGGGCAACTGGGCGCGTAGCACCTCGGCCGGGATGGGATGCCCGGCAGTCTGAAGGTCTTCCCACGCCTCGAAGATGGCGCGATTGCCCGCGTCCTGAAAGTCCTGCTCTTGCACATGCTCCAGTTGGTTTTCGCCAAGCACCTGATTGACCTGCGGCGGGATGGTCGGCCGCCCCAACAGTACGGACAGGCAATGGCCTTCCAGGTCGGCTTCTGCCGTTCCGCGTGGTGGGGGTTCCGGGGCCCGGGTTGTGCTGCGTAGTGGCCGGGCTTGCTGTTGTTCCGCACTGCGCAGGCGAGAGGACACGGCGCGGGTGTCCACTCGCAATGTTCTGGCGATCTTTTGCACGTAATCTTCGCGTTCCACCGGATTCGCCACGGCCCGCAGTACCGGGAGCAACGTATCTACAATCCGGGCTTTGGCCTTGGTATCGTCAGAATCAATCCCCTCCAGCAGGATCTGCAGGTAAAAGTCCACCACCGGAACGGCTGCCTCGACCGCAGTGGCCCAGCGCTGCACGTCTTCCCGGATCAGATCGTCCGGATCTTGACCATCCGGGAGCCGGAGGACGCGGATCTCCGCTCCCAAGCGGGCCTCGTAGCCCACCAATCCTCGTGGGTCAAAGATCGGTTCCCACTGCTGTTCGAGCGCCTCGCGGGCTACTTGGGCGCCGCGCAACGTCGCCCGTATGCCCGCAGCGTCGGGGTCGAGCGCCAGCACCAGGCGGTGGGTGTAGCGCTGGAGCAGTCGCAGTTGTGGCTCGGTGAGTGCCGTTCCCATTTGAGCGACCACGTTGGTGAACCCGGCCTGGTGGGCCTGCATGACGTCCATATACCCCTCGACGATGACCGCCCGATCGTCACGCCGGATGGTCTGGCGCGCCAGGTCGAGCCCAAACAGGGTCCGGCCCTTGTCGAAGAGCAACGTCTGAGGAGAGTTGATGTACTTGGGCACTCCGTCAGGGTCGAGCGTCCTCGCACCAAAGCCGGCTACACGCCCCTGGACGTCGCGAATCGGGATCATGAGCCGGTCCCGGAAGCGGTCGTAGGTGCTGGCACCATCTTCCCGCTGGACCAGCAGCCCAGCCTTGACGAGTTCCTCGACGGTGTACCCACGTTCGGTCAGATAAGCCCGCATGCCCTCCCAGCCTGGCAGGCTGTAGCCCAACTGGAAGTGCTCGACCGTTTCGTCGTTCAACCCGCGCCGGACCAGGTAGGCCCGTACTGCTGCCCCCTCCGGAGCGTGGCGCAGGAGGTGGTGGTAATACTGGGCTGTCGTGGACAGGATCCCGCGCAGCCGGTCCGCCTCTTCCTCTGCCTGGGTCTGGACTGGGGTGCGGGGCCGCAGTTCGACGCCGGCTCGGTGTGCCAGTTCCGCCAGGGCGGTGCGAAAATCCCATCCTTCCCGCTTCATCACGAAGGCGAAGACGTCGCCCCCCTCGTTGCAGGCCCCGAAGCAGTGCCAGCGTTGGTTATCGGGGAAGACGACGAAAGAGGGCGTCTTCTCGGAATGAAACGGACACAGAGCCTTATAGTTCTGCCCCGTTTTCTGGAGCGAGACGTAGGAAGATATGATCTCGACGACGTCGAGACGTTCCTTGATCTCGTCAATCACACTCACCGGTAACCACCACTCTTGCCAGTCTAGGAACCTATTCTATTATTGTACTCATCCTTGCTCATTCAGGCAAACCGGACCAGACCGGCAGGCCCGTGGAGGCACCTGCTCTCAAAGACAGGCGGCGCACCTCCTGCGGAAAGTGCGCCGCCTGGTATCTAACGATCCCCTCTGACTTGCGGGCAGGGGACGTTACTCTCCCAGCATCTCACCTCGGTGCTGGATGGCGGCCTGGGCTGCCGCCAGGCGGGCCACCGGCACGCGGAAGGGGCTGCAGGAGACGTAGTGGAGCCCCGCGATGTGGCAGAACTCGATGGAAGAAGGATCACCCCCATGCTCGCCACAGATGCCCACCTCCAGGTCGGGGCGGGTCTGGCGACCCAGGCGGACGCCCATCTTTACCAGTTTGCCCACGCCATCGCGGTCCAGCACCTGGAACGGGTTGACGGCCAGGATGCCAGACTCGATGTATTTGACCAGGAAACGGCGCTCGGCGTCGTCGCGGCTATAGCCGAAGGTCATCTGGGTCAGGTCGTTGGTGCCGAACGAGAAGAACTGCGCCAGCGTGGCAATCTCGTCGGCCGTGATCGCGGCACGCGGGATCTCAATCATCGTCCCGAACTTGTACTCGATGGTCATACCCTGCTCTTGCATGACGAGCCTGGCGACCTCTTCCAGTTCGATCTGGGTGACCTTGAGTTCGTTCACGTGGCCGGTGAGCGGGATCATCACCTCGGGCTTGACGACGATGCCCTGCTTGGCGGCCTGGCAGGCGGCCTCGAAGATCGCGCGCACCTGCATCTTGGTGATGTCGGGGTAGACGATGCCCAGGCGGATGCCGCGCAACCCCATCATCGGGTTGGCTTCGTGCATCCTCTCTACCGCAGCCAGTACCTCTTCCTTGGCATCCAGCGTTTCTTTCAGCAGCCTCTTGCCGGTCTCGGTGCGCGGCAGGCCCAGGTCCGCCTGCAGATCAGTCACCTCCACCAGCATGTCTTCGAGGGTGGGTAAAAACTCGTGCAGTGGCGGGTCAATCAGGCGGATGATGACGGGCAGACCGTCCATGGCCTCGAACAGGCCATGGAAATCGGACCGTTGGTTGGGCAACAGCATCCCCAGGGCGTGCCGGTATTCCTTGACGCCCTCGGAGGCGGCGATCTCGGCGTCCAACGACTTTAGATCGGCTTCCAGTTCGGCGCGGCGCCGATCGTCCAACGGCTTGCCATCCTCTTTGCCGGCGTCCAGCGTGGCCTGCAGGCGGGCGCGGCGGTCAAAGAGCGCCTGGGCGGCATCGGCGTTGAGGATCATGCGCTGGACGTGCGGTAACCGCTCCTGTTCAAAGAACATGTGCTCCGTGCGACACAGGCCGATGCCCCTGGCGCCGTAGAGGCGGGCGCGGCGAGCGTCCCGCGGGTAGTCGGCGTTGGCCCACACCTGCAGGCCGCGGGTGGGGAAGCCCTCATAGTCCTGCGGCCACCGGCGGGCCTGCGCGTTCGCCGCGATCTCGTCGGCCCATTCCAGCAGGGTGCGCAACTCGACCTCTTTCTCAAAGTCGGGCGTGACCGTCGGGATCTGCCCCTCGTAGACCTCCCCTTCCGCACCGTCCAACGAGACGGTGTCCCCTTCCTTGAGGACCTTGGTGCCCGCGCGCACTTGCCGGGCTTCCACGTCAATCTCGAGGCCGCGGGCACCGACGACGGCGGGCTTACCAAACTGGCGAGCGACGACGGCGGCGTGGGCCGTGGCTCCACCCCGGCTGGTGAGGATCCCTTGCGCGGCGATCATCCCGTGCACGTCGTCGGGCTTGGTCTCCGGGCGGATCATGATGACCGGCTTGCCCTCCCTGCCCCACGCCTCGGCGGTGTCGGCGTCAAAGGCCAGGATGCCCACGGCAGCACCCGGAGAGGCGTTGACGCCGGTCGCCAGCAGGCGACCTTCGGCCTTGGCTTTCTTGACCTCTTTCTCGTCGAACTGCGGATGCAGGAACGTGTCCACGTCTTTCGGCGTCACGCGCAAGATGGCCTCGTCGCGGGTGATCAGCCCTTCGTTGGCCATGTCCACGGCCGCCCTGACTGCCGCGCGCGGCGTGCGCTTGCCGGAGCGGGTCTGGAGCATCCAGAGTTTGCCGCGCTCGATGGTGAACTCGATGTCCTGCATATCGCGGTAATACGTTTCCAGTTTGTCGGCGATGCCCAGCAGTTGGGGGTAGACCTCGGGCATATCCTCGCCCAACTTGGAAACGGGCTTGGTATTGCGGATGCCCGCCACCACGTCCTCGCCCTGCGCGTTGAGCAGATAATCCCCGTAAAAGTACTTCTCGCCGGTGGATGGGTTGCGGGTAAAGGCCACACCGGTGCCGCTATCCCAGCCCATGTTCCCGAAGACCATGGTCACCACGTTGACGGCGGTGCCCAGGTCGTCGGGGATGCGCTCGGCGCGGCGGTAGTCAATGGCCTTCTTGCCCATCCAGGAACGGAAGACGGCCTCCACGGCGATCTTGAGCTGTTCGAGCGGGTCCTGGGGGAAATCGCGGCCCAACTCGCGGCGGTAGACTTGCTTGAAGCGGGCGACCAGCTCCTTGAGATTTTCGGTGGTCAGGTCCGTGTCTTCTTGGGCGCCCTGTTCGGCTTTGAGTTCTTCCATCGCCTCGTCGAACGCTTGGTCGGACATGCCCATGGCCGTGCGACCGAACATGGCGATCAGGCGGCGGTACCCGTCCCAACCGAAGCGCTCATTGCCGGTCAGCGCGGCGAGCCCCTTGATCGTCTCGTCGTTGAGGCCGACGTTGAGGATGGTTTCCATCATGCCGGGCATGGAGAACTTGGCGCCGGAGCGGACGGACACCAGCAACGGGTTGGCGGGGTCGCCGAACCGTTTGCCGGTCTCCTGCTCTACTTCCTTCAATGCCTCTAGCGCCTGTTCCCACATCCCGTCTGGGAACCTGTTCCCCGCCTCAGTAAAAGCCACACAGGCCTGGGTGGTGATTGTAAATCCGGGGGGTACGGGCAACCCGGCGCTGGTCATATCGGCCAGGCCGGCCCCCTTGCCACCGAGGATGGCTTTCATCTCGTCCAGTTTAGGCTGGTGGCCCAGCGTTTTGGCCAGTTCTTCATTCGCATCGCGCATCAGATAGACCCATTTATTCATCCTGGTATCCTTTCCTCCCGTCTATCGAGTCATCGTGAATTTTCAGAATAAGCATTACAAAGGCCGGGCAATGAATGGCTTGCACATCCAAGTCTCAATGCCCGGTCCTGTAACGTGCGATCGGTAAGACTGGATTGACTATTCTGTGCCCTTTTGCCTTATCAGCAGAGAACGAGGAGCCCGTTTTTCCAACTGGATGATGACGAGCCAGGAACAGGCAATCCCGATCAGCATAAAGACGATCAGCAACCAGTCCCACGCACCGCTAGCAGTGCGCAGATTCGGCAGGAACATCATCATGCGCACGACGATATTGACTCCCTGCACGAAAACCAGGGAGACCCGGCCGGCCAGGGGCGTGAGTGCACCCGTGTTCATTCCCAGCAGAGCCAGTGCGAGAAGTATCAGCAGGGTAGGAGGGAGAACGGCCGACTGGGGGTCTGATCGGAAGAACGTCAGAGGGTATAGGACTAAAGCAATGATCTGCAACAGCAAGAGACCGATTAAGGTGAGCCGCTCGCGTGACACGCTGTACCTCCTATCCTGGGATTAGCAATGATATTGACGCCTAATTATACTCGCCTCGCGGAGCAAGTCAAATTTGACAATCGAGGTGTTTTGAATACAATATAAGCATCCTACGGGCGGTACGGGTCTTGGACGCCCAAGTCTCTCTAGTTTTCTCTATGTGGACAATCTCGGACCTCGGGAAACAGATAGCCTCCGGTGCCCAGTGCGGCAGATCTACTCCCCGCCTGAGCATCATCGCAGACTATCCGGCTACCCGTACCCCTGCGAGTCCGTAGGAAATCTCGTTTATGGAGGTGCGGATGGCATAGATCGCAAGTGCAGGACAGGACTAGGGACTGCTGTCGTAACGTCTTTCTATACACTACACAAGAGGAGGAAAAGGAATGCGTACGCGATCTCTATTGATTTCTGTTGTGTTGGCCACCATGGTCGCCCTCACAGCCTGCGGCGGCGCGGGCGGGGGCACTCTCAAGGTCGCCTTGCTGTTCCCGATGAGTGGTGACGTGGCGACCTTCGGCGAATCGTCGAAGAACGGTGTGATGGTCGCCATCGAGGAATGGAACGCCAAGGGCGGCCTGCTGGGGCGGCAGATTGAGGCCATCGTCGAAGACAGCCAGTGCAGCGCCGAGCCGGCCGTCAGTGCGGCCAACAAGGTCATTTCCCAGGACGGCGTCAAGTACATCATCGGCGAGGTCTGCTCCAGTGCCTCCATCCCCGTCTCCGAAATCACGGCGGCTAAGGGTGTGCTGCAGATCAGCCCCACGTCCACGAATCCCCAGGTGACGGTGGATCAGGCTGGCAACGCCAAGCCCACGGTCTTCCGCGCCTGCTTCATTGACCCCTTCCAGGGCACGGTGGGCGCACGGTTTGCATTGAGCACGCTGAATGCCAAGACTGCCGCGGTGTTCCTGGACCAGGGCAACGACTACGTGCGCGGCCTGGCCGAGTACTTCCGCGATGCTTTCGAAGCCGGCGGTGGGCAGGTCGTCGTCTGGGAAACCTACACGGCTGAGGACTCGGACTTTTCGGCCATCCTGACCAAGGTCAAGGATGCCAGCCCCGATATCCTCTACCTGCCGGACTACTACTCCACCGTCAACCTGATCGCGGCCCAGGCGCGCGAGGTGGGCATCACCGCCACCATGATGGGCGGCGACGGTTGGGACTCCTCCCAACTGGACCGCGCGGCGGTAGACGGCGGCTACTTCACCAACCACTACTCCGACGCGGATCCGCGCCCCATCGTCCAGGAATGGGTCGCCAAGTACCAGGCCAAGTTCGGCTCCAAGCCCGATGCGCTGGCCACGCTGGCCTACGATGCGGCCACCGTGCTCTTCCAGGGCATCGCGAAGGCCGGCAAGGACGATCCCCTGGCGGTCGCTAAGGCGATGGAGGGGATGACGTTCAGCGTCGTGTCCGGGGATATCACGTTCGACGCTCAACACAACCCGGTCAAGGCGGCTGCGATCCTCCAGGTTACGGGCGGCAACGTGAATTTCGTAACCAGCGTTGCCCCGTAAGGATATTCGAGCGGCAAGTTGTTGGCCGGGGGGACCGTACGGCCCCCCCGGCCACTTGATATGGAGGAGACGATGGCTGCGGTACAAGTGAAGCAAGGTAGCAGTGCAGTACCATACCGGCGCAGCGGACTGTGGTTCAACCGTGCCAGCCAGGGCCTGTTTGCCCTGGGGGGTGTTGGGGTCCTCTATGCGCTCGTCCGCGCAGCGGCAGGCAACCCCGACGTTTTTTTTCAGCAGGTGCTGAACGGCCTGCAGTTGGGATTTATCTATGCCCTGATCGCCCTGGGCTACACGATGGTTTATGGCATCGTGAGATTGATCAACTTTGCGCACGGTGACGTGTTCATGGTCGGGGCATTCACCAGTTTCTTCGCCATTTCTATGCTGGACCTGCACCACTGGCCGTTGCTGGTGTGGCCCGCAATGAATGAGAGTGTAGGGACGATCGTCGGAGCGGTCACGGTCATCCTCATTTCTATGGTCATGTGCGGGACGCTGGCCGTAACGATAGAACGCTTTGCCTACCGCCCCTTGCGCAACATGCCCCGCATTGCGGCGCTGATCACGGCCATCGGCGTCTCGTTCTTTCTAGAGTATTTCGGGGCGCTACCCTTCGCTTACACCAACAACTATATTACTTATCCTCGCCCCTTCGAACTGAGTGTTCTGAGTGGTAGGGCCATACCACGGGCTGCCATCGGCGTGGTTTGTGGAGTGTTTGTGCTCGCGTGTGTAGTCTATGGCGTGTTGACCTGGCTGGCAAGGCGGGGGAACCAACAGGCTCTAGTCTGGCGCAGGCATCCTTTGTTGCAGTTGGGGCTGCTGCTGGGCGGGTTCCTGACTGTGGTGTTCATCCTGGTCGGCATTGTGCCTGTGGTGGGCGGGGAGGAATGGGACCTGACGGTCTCCAACGTCATGTTGGTGATCATGGTCGCCTCGATCTTACTTCAGGTGGTGCTCCAGTACATTGTGCGGCGCACGCGCCTGGGCAAGGCCATGCGTGCCTCTGCCTACGACAAGCCGACTTCACGGCTGATGGGCATCAACGTGGATATGGTTATCGCGACCACGTTTGCCCTGGCCGGAGCGTTGGCCGGGGCCGCCGGTGTCCTGTACGCGACCGCCTTCAAACAGATCCACCATCTGATGGGCATTACCCCCGGCCTGAAGGCTTTCGTGGCGGCGGTGATTGGCGGCATCGGGAGTATCCCCGGTGCGCTGGTGGGCGCGTTGATCATGGGGCAGACCGAGGTCATCAGCGCCGGCTTCATTTCTACGCCCATGCGTGACGCGATTGCATTCTCGATGCTGATCATCGTCCTGCTGGTCCGGCCGCAGGGCATCTTTGGCGAGCCGCCTGGGGAGAAGGTGTAGGAGGCATGTAATGCTACGACGATTGCGAGGATCAAACGCTTACTTTCTCCTGGGTGTTGTGCTCGTCTTTGTGGTGGTCCAGGTATTGCTCAGCGTGGGGGTGGTCAACGACTATTGGCGCGGCATTCTCTTCTGGGGTGCGGCCATCACCATGGTGAGCCTGGGGCTGAACCTGATCTATGGGTTCAACGGGCAGTTCTCGCTGGGGCAATACGGGTTCTATGCCATCGGCGCCTACACTTCTGCCGACGTCACGTATCGCTGGGTGCATAGCGATCCCGGGGGGTTGGTCGTGGTCATCGGTGGGTGTGCGTTGGCGCTGCTGTTGCTGTTGGGGGTGTCCGCACTGCTGCGCCGGTTCTACGGAGTGAGCACACTGGCCAAATTCATGTTCAGCCTGCTGGCGACAGTGTTGGGGTTCTTCCTGGCTGTGCGTGTGCTCAATCCCGTGCTGGGTCCCCCTCTCTACGCTTTTCTGCAGAGCCTGCCGGCTGTGGTAGTCCAGCAGGTCGTGTTCTTCCTGGCGCTGTTGGGTGGGGCTACGCTGGCCGGGATTATCAGTTACCTGTTCGGTATTCCGGTCCTGGAGTTGGGGTCTGACTACTTTGGCATCGCCACGCTGGGGTTCACCATCATTATCAAGGTGCTGGCGGACAATACGGATACCTTGCTCCCCTTCCCGGAGATGAAGGGGGCGCGCGGCATGGTGGGTATTCCCGCATGGACGACCTGGCCGTGGGTCTTCCTGGCTTTCATATTCGTCGTGCTCCTGATGCGCAACGTTCTGCACTCCAGCACCGGGCGGGCCATCGTCTCGGTGCGCGAAGACGAGCGGGCGGCCAGGCTGATGGGCATCAACGTGACTTCGTGCAAGGTTCTGGCCTTCGTACTCGGAAGTTTTGTGGCTGGCCTGGCCGGTGGCATCCGTGCCCACGACATAGCCTTTCTCCACCCCCAGAGTTTCAACTTCATCAAGTCTTTCGACCCGCTCATCATCGTCGTCTTCGGCGGACTGGGAAGCTTGACCGGGACGATCTTCGCCGGTTTTGCCTGGATTCTGCTCCTGGAAGGCGTGCTGCGCCTTTACTTGCCGGAGGGCTTTGAGACGTGGCGGTTCGTCGTCTATCCCTTGATCCTGCTCGTGATGATGCTTTTGCGCCCGCAGGGGCTCATGGGCAAGTATGAGATACCCTTCCTGCGTCAGCGCTTGCCAGAACCTCGCAAGAAAGCGGACCAGACACCGGAGGAGGTGGTAGCATGAAGGGACGGCCAGAATCTGTGAGCCCTGAAGTCGAACAGCGCCCCGTCGTGCTGGCGATCGAGGACCTGACCCACTATTTCGAGAGCCTGCGGGCGGTGTACGATTTCTCCGTCACGCTCAAGCAAGGGGAGTTGGTCGGACTGATCGGTCCCAACGGGGCGGGCAAGACGACCATCTTCAACCTGGTCACCGGGGTCTACCTCCCGACGGAAGGAAGGGCTCATTACGACGGGGTAGAGTTGCTCGGCCTGCCGTCGCACGAGATCATCCAGATGGGCATCGCGCGCACGTTCCAGAACATCCGCCTGTTCGCCAACCTGACGGTGCTGGACAACGTGCGCATCGCCTTCCACCCGCACGCCGGGTATGGACTGCTGGATTCCGTCCTGCGCCTGCGGCGTTTCCACGACAAAGAGGCGGAGATGGTGGAACAGTGCCAGGAACTCTTGGGCATCTTTGGCCTCGAGGAGCGCCAGAACGACATTGCGGGCAGCCTGCCGTACGGCCTGCAGCGGCGGTTGGAGATCGCCCGCGCGCTGGCCACGCGCCCGCGCCTGTTGCTCTTGGACGAGCCGGCGGCCGGCATGAACCCGCAGGAGATTGACCAGTTGATGGAGCTGATCCATTTCATCCGCGATCACTTCCACCTGACGATTTTCCTGGTGGAGCACCGTATGCGGCTGGTGATGAACATCTGCGAGTGGATCACGGTGATGGACTTTGGGGAGATCATCGCCCGCGGGACGCCCGCAGAGGTGCGCAATGACCCAGGCGTGATCGAGGCCTACCTGGGCCGGCAGGCGATCCGTTGATGTAGGGTGGGGGAGGTAGCGACATGGCGCTGTTGAACATTGAGGATTTGGTCGTGTCTTACGGGGCGATCCGTGCACTGCATGGCATCTCGTTTCACGTGGACGAGGGAGAGGTCGTCACACTGATTGGGGCGAACGGGGCGGGCAAGTCTACCACGTTGCGCGCCATCTCTGGCCTCTTGCCCCCCGACCGCGGCCGCATCATGTACGACGGAACAGACCTCACCCGGGTGGGTGCGGATATGATTGTACGGATGGGGGTCGTGCAGGTGCCGGAAGGCCGGAAGATTTTTGCCCCGCTCACGGTGCGGGAAAACCTGGAGATGGGGGCCTTCACGATCCGCGACCCGGCTAAGATCGAGGAGAGCATGGAGCAGGTATTCCACCTGTTCCCCCGTTTGAAGGAGCGGATCGAACAGACCGGCGGCACGCTTTCCGGTGGAGAGCAGCAGATGCTGGCCGTGGCGCGTGCACTGATGGGCCGGCCGCGCCTGCTGCTGATGGATGAGCCCTCGATGGGGCTGGCTCCCATCCTGGTTGAGGAGATCTTTAGTACCATTGAGCAGATCAACCAGCAGGGGGTGACGATTCTGTTGGTCGAGCAGAACGCCCACATGGCGTTCTCCGTGGCCAACCGGGGCTACGTGCTGGAAACCGGTGTGGTTCAACTGGAGGGCACTTCTACAGAGTTGCGGGAGAACCCGCAGGTGCGGCAGGCCTACCTGGGTGGGGATTAGAGGTTGAAGATTGGAGATTGGGGGTTCGTAGGGTAGCGGAAGCCTCCCGTCAGTACAAACTGACGGGAGGCTTTGAGTTTATCCAGTAGTTGTAGGACAAGATGCCATCTTGTCCAATGGGCGTAGATGTTCCTGTAGTACTCTCCTACAACCGGGTCAAAACCCCTCCAGCCGGCTCAGATCCGCGATGCCGTCGGCCAGCGCGGCGATGTGCTGGAGTTGCGCCAGCCGGTTCTCGCGTAGCGCCTGGTCTTCGGCCATCACCATGACGCCTGACTCTTTGGCAAAGTACCGGTCAATGACGTCCACCAGCGGCAGGAAGGCGGCGAAGAATTCGTCTACCGTGCTCTGCGGCGCGACCCGGGCCCGGGCTTCCTGGTACGCGGCGTGCAGTTCCTCCTCGGCGGGGTGGACGAAGCGGGCCGGGTCCAGGGGGAAGCGCTCCTCGAATTCGCGGGTGATGCGCACGCAGCGAGCATAATTGTCCAGGGTGCGGCCCCAATCGTCGCGCACGACCCAGCGGGAGAGCGCTTCGGCCGCCTGGTGGGCGCGGAAGGGGTCGTCGCCCCGCGCGGCCAGCACCGCGTCCACCACGTCGTAGCGGAAGCCCTGCTCGCGCAGGGTCCCCCGCAGCCGCTCGACGATAAAGTCGAGCGCCGCCGCGAGGGCATCCTGGGACATCTCCACCGGCAACAGGCGGGCGGCCGCCGCCAGCCCCTCGCGCACGGAGAAGGGCACCCGGTGGGCGAGCAAGGCCTGTACCATGCCGAGCGCGTCGCGCCGCAGGTGGTAGGGGTCGGCCGAACCGGTGGGGGTCAGCCCCACCGCGAAGAGGCCCGCCAGGCTATCGAGCCGGCTGGCCAGCCCTACGACCAGGCCGCTCCGCGTGCGGGGCAACGCGTCGCCCGCGGAACGGGGCAGATAGTGCTCCAGGATCGCCTCGGCCACGGCGGGCGGTTCCCCCGACTTGAGGGCGTATTCCCGTCCCATAGCCCCTTGCAGGCTGGTGAACTCGACCACCATGTGGGTCGCCAGGTCCGCCTTGCACAAGTGAGCGGCTCGTTGGGCAACCTGCGTCTCCTCGTCGCTCAGCCCGAGTGTCTGGGCCAGGTGGCCCGCCACTTGTTCCAACCGGTGGGTCTTGTCGAGCATCGAACCCAGCCGTTCCTGGAAGGTGAGTGTCGCCAGGCGGGGGAGGAATGCCTCCAGCGGCTTCTCGGTGTCGCGGCGGTAGAAGAAATCCGCGTCGGAGAAGCGGGCGCGGATGACCTCCTGGTTGTCGTGAGCCACGATGTCCATGTGTGCCTGGCCCCCGTTGCGGACGCCGACGAAGTAGGGGAGTAGGGATTGCGGATTGCGGACTGCGGATTGCGGATTGGTCCCACATCCCTGGTCCCTGATCACTGGGAAATACCGTTGGTGCTTCTTCATAACCGCAATGAGGACGGCGGCGGGCAGGCGCAGGTATTCGTCCTCAAAGTGGCCCAGGAAGGGGGTGGGTTGCTCGACCAGGTTGGCCACCTCGTCCAGGAGTGCTGGATCATCCGGGATGCCCCCGCCTACGCTGCGGGCCAGTTCGGCGATCTGGTCAGCGATGATGGCGCGCCGCTCTTGAGGATCGGCCACGATGCAGTGCTGGGCCAGCAGTCCCAGGTAGTCCTCGGCGTGCGCGATCTCAATGTCCGGGGAGCCTGCGGGCCGGGAGCCGCGGCTCACGCAGCCGCTGGAGACGCCGGCGTACTCGAAGGGCACGACGGCGTCGCCCAGCAGGGCGACCAGCCAGCGGATGGGCCGGGAGAAAGCGACGTTGGTATGGTTCCAGCGGATGGTCTGGTTGAAGCGCAGGCTGGCGATCAGTGCGGGTAACAGCGCAGACAGCACTTTGGCTGCGGGCCGTCCTTCCTCGCGCCGGACGGCCACCACGTACTGGCCGCCGTCCATCTCTCGCACTTCCAGTTGCTCTACGCTCAGGTTGAACTTGCGGGCGAAGCCCTCGGCGGCCCTGGTCGGGCGGCCCGCCACGTCGAAGGCAGCGCGCACAGGCGGCCCCTTCACCGCCTCTTCAACCGGCCGCTGGCGCGGGGCCAGGCCCTCGACGAGCACGATCAGCCGGCGGGGAGTGCCCAGCACGCGCACGCTGCCATAGTCGAGCCGCGCTTCCGCCAGGCGGGCGGGAGTGAGTTCCCGCAGTTGGGCCAGCGCGCTGTCCAGGTCGCCGACGGGGAGTTCTTCGGTGCCTACTTCCAGCAGGAAGGTGGTTGGGGAGTCGGGAGGCGTGCTTCGTGTTGCGTGTTGTGTGCTTCCTGCTTCCTGGTTCCTGGTTCCTGGTTCCTGTTCCCTGCTCCCTGCTCCCTGCTCCCTAATCCCTGTTCTCTGCTCTTCAAGCCAGGGGTATTCCATCCGCCGCCGCTGGTCCACGTAGGCCTCGGCGGCCTGGCGGAAGAGGTCGCGCATGCGGCGGAAGTAGGTGGCCCGCTCGGTGACGCCGATGGCGCCCCGCGCGTCGAGCAGGTTGAAGGTGTGGGAGCAGCGCAGGATGTAGTCGTGGGCAGGGGTGATCAGCCCGGCGGCCAGGCAGGCGCGCGCCTCGGCTTCGTAGAGGTTGTACATCTGGACCAGGCGCTCCACGCCGGCCAGTTCGAAATCGTAGCGGCAGTGCTCGATCTCCGGTTGCAGGAGGACGTCGCCGTAGGTGTGGGTGCCATCCCAGTCCATCTCCCACACCGAGCGCACGCTCTGCAAGAACAGGACGATGCGCTCCAGCCCGTAGGTCAATTCGACCGAGACAGGGTCGAGGGCGAAGCCACCTGCCTGCTGGAAGTAGGTGAACTGGCTGATCTCCAGCCCGTCCAGCCACACCTCCCAGCCCAGCCCCCAGGCCCCCAGCGAGGGAGCCTCCCAGCGGTCCTCGACGAAGCGGATGTCGTGTTCTTCGCGGCGGATGCCCAGCGCGTACAGGCTCTCCAGGTACAGTTCCTGTGGGTTGCCGGGGTCAGGCTTGAGGATGACCTGGAGTTGGGTGTGCATCTGCATGCGGTTGGGGTTGTCGCCGTAGCGGCCATCGTCGGGCCGGTAAGAAGGCTCGATGTAGGCCACGCGCCAGGGCTCCGGCCCCAGGACACGCAGGACGGTGGCCGGGTTCATGGTGCCCGCGCCGACCTTTTCGCTGTAGGGCTGCCAGATCAGGCAGCC
>Ga0315294_10000780_pt1 | contig 34381 bp, 21 predicted proteins | sample YL17G13_40_MG_FD_203626 | JGI IMG/M metagenome (GOLD analysis project Ga0315294, IMG submission 203626) | Sediment microbial communities from Yellowstone Lake, YNP, Wyoming, USA - YL17G13_40 | ecosystem: Environmental > Aquatic > Freshwater > Lake > Sediment | place: USA: Wyoming | collected...
CCCCGAGTCCTACGAGCAGCTCGAAGCGCTCATCCGTGGCGACACCAAGCCGACCGTCTCGATCCTGATCACGTCCCTCAACTACACCTGGACGTCATGAGTGCCACCTACGTTGCGACAAGCCCGAGGGTTTTCCGGTATGACGGTAGCCGCCAGCCGGTTTATTACTACCGGCGAGTCGGCAAGCTCATTGAAAACGGGTTTTGGGTAAGGCGGGAAGTGCGGCGCGCGCTGGGGTGCAACCTTCAACGCGCGATCGCTCAGGCAGCCAAGCTCGACGAGGAGTTCGAAGGCATGCGGCGCGGGGAATCTCCCCGCGTCAACAAGGATGCCACGGTCCGAGAGTTCGCGGACCTGTACCTTGCCCGCGTGCGCGACGAGTGGCAGCTCCTGAGCTGGCCGACGATCCGGGCGGGTTTGAAGGCGTTCACGGCGTATTGCGGGGAGAGAATCCTCCGGCACCTGACGAGGGCGGATATCGAAGGCTTCCTCGCTCGCCGCAAGCAGGCGGTGAGGCCCGCGACGGTCAACACGAACCGAGGCGACATTCGGCGCATGCTGCAAATCGCTGTTGAGATGGGATACGCCGAAGTGAACGTCGCCGACGGCGTGAGGCCGGTTTCTGGAGGAAGGTTACCCGCGCGGGTGCCATCGTCAGAGGAGATAGCCCGCGTGCTGGATCACCTAAGGGCTCGGGGCTCCTGGCTCTACTCGCTGGTCGTGACCCTGATTGCGACAGGGGCACGGCTGTCGGAAGCGCTGGGGCTGACGTGGAACCGGGTGAGCTTCAAGACGGGGCGGCTCGTGCTGGCAAGGCGAAAGGTCAACGACGAGCTGGAACTGCCGTTGACGGGGCCGCTGGCCGCAACGCTGAACGCGCTGTGGATCGGCCAGGGCATGTCGCTGACGGGTCCGGTGTTTCCCGACGAGAACGGCAGGGTCCGCGACCGTAAGCCGGTATATGCCGAGTTCAAGCGGATCGCCGTGCGGCTCGGGCTACCGGCAATGCACCTGAAGGGGTTCCGGAAGGTCGCGGCCACGGTGGTAGCCGAACGCACGGGAGATATCCGGGCGGCGTCGGCAACGTTGGGGCATTCATCCGTCACAACGACGGAACGCGCCTATATCGGCCGACAGGAGGCAGCAAGGGCTCAGGGCGCGGCGGCACTGGGCGGATACCTGGAGGAACTCACGGGAAAGGGCCAGGACGGTGCGCCTGAGGCGGCGTATGGCGCAAGTGTTGGCGCAAGGAAGGAAGCCAGGAGCCCGGTGTAACGGTGACCGAGCGGAAACGGAATGACTGCAAGGGATTGCTCGACGACACGCGCGGGATGAAGACGCTGCGGGGCTAGGATTCGAACCTAGAGTGTCCTGGTTCAGAGCCAGGCATGTTACCGTTACATCACCCCGCAAAAGAGCCCGGAGGGGGGGACCGAGGTCCCCCCCTTCCGGCGCAGCACATATTATCTCAGACCCAATCGGTATGTGCTGCTGCTTCCCCCCTCCTAGTTCGCAGGCGAGCCTGCCGCCTGGATGCGCGCAAGGCAACGCTCCCGCCCGAGGACTTCGAGGGTGTGGAACAAGGACGGGCCCGCCACGCGGCCCGTGGTCGCGAACCGGGCGGGGTGGACGATGTCCTTGAACCTGAGCCCCATCTCCGTGGCCCGGGCCCGGAACGCGGCTTCGAGCGCCTCCGGGGTGAACGGCTCGGTCGATTTCACCAGCGCCGCCACCGCATCCAGGATTTCGGCCGCGCGCGGCCAGCCGGCGAGCCGTTTCCGGGCCTCGTCTTCCCAGACGACCTCGTCCCGGAAGAAGAACTCGGACAGCGGCCCGATCTCGCCCAGCGTCTTGAGCGATTCCCGGAGCAGGGCGATGACCCGTCCCACGTAGGCGGCGTCGGCCGCGGCGGGACAAGCGCCGTGGGCCGCCGCGATCCGGGAGCGCAGTTCCGCCTCGATCCTCTCCGGCGGACTCGTCCGGATGTAGTGGCCGTTCATCCACAGGAGCTTCGTCTCGTCGAACACGGCCGGGGCCTTGCCCACCCGGTCCAGGGAGAAGCTCGCCTTGAGTTCCGCCGGCGTGAACAGCTCGGTCTTGTCGTCGTACGACCAGCCCAGCAGGGCGAGGAAGTTCAGGACCGCCTCGGGGAGAAACCCCTCGTCGCGCAGTTCGAGCACGCCCTGCGCGCCGTGCCGCTTCGAAAGCCGGACCTTGTCGATGCCCAGGATCTGGGGCAGGTGCGCGTACCGCGGCGGGGAGATCCCGAGGGCTTCCATGATCAGCATCTGCTTGGGCGTGTTCGAGAGGTGGTCGTCGCCCCGGATGACGTGCGTGATCCGGTGGTCGGCCTCGTCGAGCGCCGTGCAGAAGTTGTATACGGGCTTGCCGTCGCTCCGGACGATGATGAAGTGGTCGAGCATCCCGCGCGGCATCTCGACCCGGCCGCGGATGAGGTCGTCCACGATAACCGGCGGGCCGTCGGGGAGGCGGAACCGGACGGCGGCCTTGCGGCCCTCGCGCTCGAACGCGGCCCGCTCGGCGTCGGTCAAGGAGAGGCAGCGGCCATCGTACCGGGGCGCCTCCTTGCGCCGCGCGGCCGCCTGCCGGCTCGCCTCGAGTTCCTCCGCCGAGCAGTAGCAGCGGAACGCTTTCCCCTCCGCGAGCAGGCGCTCGGCCGCCTCCCGGTACCGGTCCATGCGCTCCGACTGCCGGTACGGCGCGTACGGTCCCCCGACGTCGGGCCCCTCGTCCCAGTCCATGCCGAGCCAGCGGAACGACGCCTTGATGTTCTCCTCGTATTCGGGCTTCGACCGGGCGGCGTCGGTGTCGTCGATCCGGAGGATGAACACCCCGCCGTGCCGGCGGGCAAAGAGCCAGTTGAAGAGCCCCGCGCGCACGTTCCCGATGTGGATCGTGCCGGTCGGGGACGGGGCGATGCGGACGCGGACGGTCTCGGCCATGCTGTCTCGTCAGCCGGACGTGCCCGAGCCGCCGCTGCCGTGCGGGACGTCCGAGGCCGGGGCATGCGCGATGCCGGGCTCGTGGGCGGGCGCCAATCCCCCGGGCGCCGGCGCCCCGGTTGTCTCGGCGGCCGGCGCGGCCGCCTCCTCGCGCTCGTACCCGCATCCTTCCGTGATGCACGAGAGCTTCCGGCTCCCCTTGAGCCGGCGCTCGGTCAGGAAGGCCGCACCGCACTTCGGGCACGCCTCCTTGACGGGCGGATTCCACGTCACGAAGTCGCACTCGGGATAGCGGTTACAGCCGATGAACGTGCGGCCCTTCCGGCTGCGCCGCTGGACGAGCTTCCCCGTGCACCCGGGCTTCGGACAGTTGAAGTCCAGCGGAATGGATCGCGTGGTCCGGCACTCGGGATACTTCTGGCACGCAAGGAACTTGCCGAACCGGCCCGACCGTATGACCATCGGCGATCCGCACTTGTCGCACTTCTCGTCGGTGACCTCGGGCTCCCGGACCACGATCTTGCCCGAGGCGTCGGTCTCGAATGATTTCGCGTTCCGGCACTCCGGGTAGCCCGAGCAGGCGAGGAACTTGCCGTGGCGGCCCCAGCGCACGATCATGGGCTTCCCGCACTTCTCGCAGACGATGTCCGTGACGACCTCGATCTCGGCCTTGACGTTCCGCATGTCGACCTTCGCCTTCTCCATGTCGGCGGCGAAAGGCTCGTGGAACGTCTGGAGCGCCTGGACCCATGGCAGGCGGCCCGCCGCGACCTCGTCCAGCTGTTCCTCCATCTGGGCCGTGAACTGGACATTGATGACGTCCTGGAAGTGCTCGACCAGGAGGCCGTTCACGAGCATCCCGAGCTCCGTGGGGTGGAACCGGCCCTCCTTCCGCTCGACGTAGGTCCGGTCCAGGATCGTGCTGATGATCGGCGCGTACGTGCTCGGCCGGCCGATGCCGTCCTCCTCGAGGGCTTTGACGAGCGACGCATCCGTGAAGCGCGGCGGCGGCTGGGTGAAGTGCTGGTGCGGCAGGACCTCGATCACGTCGAGCGTCTGCCCCACCTCAAGGCCGGCCGGCAGGGCGCCTTCGGGCTCCTCCTCGGCAGGCTCGTCCTCCTCCTTCGCTTCCTTGTAGAGCGCCATGAACCCCGGCGCCTTCACGACCACGCCGGTCGCGCGGAAGATTCCCGGGCCGGCTTCGATCTCGACGCCCGTCTGCTCCAGAACCGCTGGATTCGACTGGCTGGCCAGGAACCGCTGCCAGATCAGGCGGTAGAGCTTGTACTGGTCGGGCGTCAGGAAGCTTCGGATCGTCTCGGGCTCCCGGACCGAGTAGGACGGACGGATCGCCTCGTGCGCGTCCTGGGCCGTCGCCCGCCCCTTGTAGACGGGCGGGGTCTCGGGCACGATGGAGGCCCCGTGCAGGCGCGCGAGGACCTCGCGCGCCTCGGTCTGGGCCTCCGACGAAACACGGACCGAGTCCGTGCGCATGTAGGTGATGAGCCCCTCGCGCGACCCCGCCCCGAGGTCGACGCCCTCGTACAGGGTCTGGGCGATCATCATCGTCCGCTTGGCCGTGAACCGGTAGCGCTTGGCCGCCTCCTGCTGGAGGGTCGAGGTGATGAAGGGCGGCGCCGGCGACCGCTTCTGCTCTCTGCGCTCGATGTTCTTGGTCGTGAACGGCGCGCCCTCGAGCCGCGCGACGGCCGATTGTGCCGCCTCGCCCGTCCCGATATCCACTTTCACCCCGTCCAGCAACTGGAGCTTCGCCGGGAACGGCCGCCCGCCGTGCAGGGCGAGCTGGGCGTCGATGGTCCAGTATTCGACCGGCACGAAGGCCAGGACCTCGGCCTCGCGGTCGCAGATGAGGCGCACGGCCACGGACTGCACCCGGCCCGCCGACAGTCCCTTGCGAACCTTGGTCCAGAGGAGGGGCGAGAGGCTGTAGCCCACGAGCCGGTCCAGGATCCGGCGCGCCTGCTGGGCTTCCACCAGCTTGATATCGATCTCGGTCGTGGCTTCGTCCACGGCCTGCCGCACGACCTTCTTCGTGATCTCGTTGAATATCGCGCGCCGGACCTTGGCGGGCGGGATCCGGAGGGCCTCCCGCAAATGCCAGCAGATGGCCTCGCCTTCGCGGTCGGGGTCCGCGGCGAGGTAAACAAGCTCGGCCCTGGCCGCGTCGCGCTTGAGCTCCTTCAGGAGCGTGCCCTTCCCGCGCACGGTGATGTAGTGCGGCGCGAAACCGTTCTTGAGATCGACCCCGAGGCGGTGCTGGGGCAGGTCCCGGACGTGGCCCATGCACGCCTTGACGATGTACCTGGAGCCGACGAACTTGTTGATCGTCTTCGCCTTCGCCGGAGACTCCACGATGAGAAGGAAAGGTCCGCGGGCGCGTCCCCCCTTCTTGGGCTTCTTCATCCTCTTCGCCTTGACCGGCGCCGGAGTTTCGGCCGGAGCGGACGCCGGGGCCTCGACGGGTGCCTCGGCGGCGGGAGCTGTCTTTTCGTCGGCCATCACTTCACCGGGTGGGCGTCTTCGCCGGCGTTCTTCCCGCTGGCGTCTTCGTACCGGCGGTCCTCTTCGCCGCCGGCCTGGTCCGGGCCGGCGCCCGCCGCGAGGTGGCGGACGTCGTCGCCGACCCCGCAACCGGTGCCGCCAGCGTCGCGCTCGCAGCCGCTGCCGTCGCCATCCTGGCTGGCGCCGGAGTCGCGGCCCTGGCGGCGACGGGAGCCCGGCGGGGCGCCGGGGCCGTCGGCTCCACGGGCAGCGGGCCCGCCGGTTCCGCCGACAGCCCGGAAGCCGGCGGCCCCCCCCCGGCGGCCGTGTCCAGGACGAGGGGCACCCAGTCATCGCTCGCGTCCCACGCGCTCACCTTGAACGGCCGCGGCCAGAACAGCTCCTTCACGTTGGCCCGCAGGCGCAGGGATACCGTGGCCCGCATGACCTCGGCCGGATCCAGCTTCTCGCGCCGGAACAGCGCCGCAGGAAGGAAGATCTCGACGACCCTGGTCATCCCGTGCTGGCCCTGGGCGACGAAGAACCGTCCTTCGGACGGAAACGCCACGCCACCGCGCACCGCAAGCACATCCGGGGTCCGGAATCCCGCCTCGGGCCGGTCGGGATCGGTGCGCTCGAGGATTCCCTTCAGCGTGAACACCACGGGCTTCTCGTTGTCGATGCCGGCTCCGACGGTCAGCCGCTCGGTGTCGGCCTCGGGCCCGTCCAGCTCCCGGGGACGCGCCCGGTAGTCCATGTAGACCACCGCCAGCGCGAGACCCTCCGAACGCCAGGACAGGTATAGGTCCCCGAATCGCTCGAACGGGGCCGCGGCGGCGACGCCGGGAACCCAGGCCCGGTCGAGGGGCCACTCGTCGAGCGACCCGTTCAGGATCGGGAGATCCGGCATCGCAGGCACCTTGAGCCCCTGCGGAGACCGTGCCAGCCCGGACCCTGCGGGCCAGGTGCCGTGTTCGCGTTCGGACTCGGGCCCGGCCTTCGCCAGGGCCGCCGTCAGCCCGGCGTAGGGGGCGTCCTTGATGTCGACGAGCCCCATGTTGAAGTCCTCGCCGTCGGAATCCGGCGGCTGGTCCGCGTACTGGAACCAGTTGACCCCGATGACCGACGGGAACTTCGCCAGCGAGACGAGAAGCCGCGCCGCGCCGGCCGCCCGCTCCTCCTGCGTGGGGACCGTCATGTACGGCCCGTGGCGGTTCCGGTCGCCCGACCGGTTGTCTCCCGCCGCGTAGTAGATCTCGGAAACGAGGACCGGCTTCCGGGCGAGACGCGCGAGCGACTCGATGTAGAAAGGAGAGGCCCAGCCCTGCGGCGTGAACGTGTCGTAGTTCGTCGAGACCACGTCCACGAACTCCCCCGCCGCGCGGGCCACCGGCTGGCTGTACCAGCAGGCGTACCGGTCTCCGAGGATGAGATGGTTCGGGTCGGCCTGCCTGACCTCCTCCGCGACTGTGCGGTAGTACCGCGCGGCCAGCCACTCCAGGAACTCCTCCACGATCAGCGGCCGCCTTCCCGGCCGGAAGGCCGCCCGCCGCAGGGCCCCCCGGAGCTCGACAAAGGCTCTGGGTTCGGGCGCGACCGTGAAGTCCTCGAGGAACCGGCGGAGGTCGCCCCGATACGACCTGTCGAGCAATTGCATCAACTGCTCCTTCAGCGGGTCCTTCGCGGCCGCCTGCCGCAGGACATGCAGGACCACGCTCTCGTCCCACCATCCCAACTGGCTGTCGAGGAAGTACCCGATCAGGAGCTGGTCCTGCTTCAACTTCAGCAGGGGCGCCACCAGTTCCCGGATCTTCGTCCGGGCCGCCAGCGCCGAGGGATCCGCGTACGGCACCCCGACCGACGCCCCGAGGGAGAGCCCGACCGTGTAGGGCAGCGCGCCGATCGAGGTCAGCACCGCGTCCGAGCCCGGCCCGAGCGCGTTGACGCCCCAGAACCGCAGCCGCTCGAGCGCCGCCTGCCGCCACTTCTCCGCCGAGGGGTAGAAGCGCAGGGCGCAATACGAGGGCGACGCCGGGTCGAACCGGCCGAGGGTATCCCCCATTGAGACGCCGCAGACGCCGCGGGAGAAGACCTTCTTCCCCGCCGGATCGACGAGCCACCAGACCCCTTGGGCTTGCGTGACCGTGAAGTACGCGCCTTCCGCGCACTGCGCCAGCACGAGCAACCACGCCCACGCGTACCTCATCTGGCACCGTCCTCCAGCGTCACTTCCGCCAGTGCCGCAGGTGACGGCTCCTTCACGAGGGAAACCGGCCAGAAGGTCTCCTTCACGTCGCCGCGCAGCCGGAACGACAGCGCCACGCGCAGTTTCTCGCCCGCCGCGAGCGGACGACCCCCGAGCGCGGCCGCCGGTACAAAGACCTCGGAGATCGTGGTGATGCTCACGTGGGACTGGGCCCCCGCTACCGCGGACGCGGTCGCCGTCGAATCCGCGGACGGATTCGACGTGCGACTCAGTGGGGTCAGCGGCGCGTACGGGCGCGTATCCTCGGGCTTCTTCCCGTCCGGCCCGGCCGCCGGTTCCGCCCCGACCTTCTCGTGGAAGCCGCGCAAGGTGACCGAGAGCGGGGCCGCGTCCGGGCGCCGGACGACGAGAGTCAGCCGCTCGAGGTCGAGCGGACCCGCCGGCGGCGCCGAGCCGTCGCCGAAGTTCATGAACACGCCTCCGGCGAGCAGGCCCTCCGGCACCCAGGCCAGGTGAAAGTCGCCGAACGGCTCGAACGGAGAGCGCGCCCCCGGGTTCGGCAGCCACGTCGCCGGCAGGTTCCACTCGTCGAGTATCCCGTCGATCGACCGGGTCCACCCGGCGCGAGGAACGCGCCAGCCGCGCGCGGCCGGGACAAGCCCGTCCGGCTTCCGGCCCTCGCGGTGCATCGCCTCCGCCTTCCCGTTCACGTCCGCGAACGCGGCCGTGAGCTCCTCGTACGGCCGGCCCTGGTTGTCCACGAGCCCGAAGTCGAAATCCTCCCCGTCACCGCGTCCGAGCGGCGGTTCGTCCGCGTATTGGAACCAGTGAGCGCCGACGATGTACGGCAGGCGGAGCAGGCGCTCGGTCATCTCGCGCGCGCCCGCGGCGCGCGCATGCTGGGTCGGCACGACCATGAACGGGCCGTTCCGGTTCCGGTTGCCGGTGCGGTTCTCCATCGCCGTGAAGTAGTACTCGGTGACCATGATCGGCCGGCGCGCGAGCCGGTACAGCGACTCGAAGTAGGACGGCAGGATCCAACCCGACGCCGCGAAGGTGTTGTAGTTCGTCGACACGACATCGAGGTGGCGTCCGGCCGCGCGCGCGATCGGCTGGGAGTAGAAGCTGAGGTACCGGTCCCCGAGGATCAGGTGGTTCGGGTCCGCCTTCCGCATCGCCGCCGTGACCACGGCGTAGTAGTCTTCCGCCAGCGCCTCGATGAACCGCTCGGCGACCAGGGGACGCCGCCCCGGCGCCCAGCGCACCTCCTTGAGCTCGCCCTGGAGATCCGCGAAGTCCCTTGGAGCGGGGACGACGGCGAAGTCCTTCAAGGCTGCCCGGAGATCCCCCCGGTATTCCTCCTTGAGCATTCCCCACAGGACCTGCTTGAGCCGCTCCTTGGCCGGCCGGCCCATCCAGTAAAGGAAGGCGGTCTCATCCCACCACCCCAGCTCGTTGTCGAGAAAATAGCCGATGCAGAGGGGGTCGTCCCGGTACTTGGCGGCCTCGGAGGCCGCAATTTCGTCGACCTTCTTGAGGGATTCGGGATCCCGGATGTCCGCCCAGGGAAGCGCAAACCAGCCTCCCATGACCAACGCAACGGTGTAGGGAAGGCCCTGCCCCTTCATGATCGCGCGGTCGCTGTAACCCCCGATCGTGTTGAAGCCCCAGCCCCTGAGCCGGGTCGCGGTCGCGGCGGCCCAGGCGTCCTCGGATGCATACAACAAGAGGGCGCAGTAGGCGGGGTTCTTCGGGTCGAACTCGGACCGAGCCGGCCCCATGTCGACGCAGTTCACGGCCCTGGCCAGGAAGGGCTTGCCGTCCTGGTCCAGGAGCCACCAGACGCCGTCCCGCTGTTCCACCTTGAAAAAGCCCGCCTGCGCCGCCCCCGCCATCAGGATCAGAGCCGCCGCGAGCCGTCTCATCTCGGCACCAGGGGGGAGAAGGATATGGCGAACACGGCGGCCGTGAACCAGAGAACGGGGTGAATGTCCCGCCACCGGCCCCGGACCGCCGGGATCGCGACGGCCGCGAGCACACCCCAGCCGATCCCGGTCGAGATGCTGAACGTGAGCGGCATGAGCACGATCGTCAGGAACGCGGGGAGGCCCTCCTCGAGCCGGCCCCACGCGATCCGGGCCACGCCCTGCATCATGAGGAACCCGACCACGATCAGGGCCGGAGCGACCGCGCACTTGGGCACCGCCCCGGCGAGGGGGCTCAGGAACATGGCCAGCAGGAACAGAACCGCGACCGTGTAGCCCGTGGCCCCGCGCCGGCCCCCCGCGGCGACCCCGCTCGCGCTCTCGACGTAGGTCGTGATCGAACTGCACCCGAGCGCGCCTCCGAGGGCGGCGCCGACCGAATCAACGAACAGGACGCGGTCCATCCGCGGCATCCTGCCCTTCGCGTCCACGAAGCCCGCCTGCTGGCCGACGCCGACGACGGTGCCCATGGTGTCGAAGAAGTCCGTGATGAGAAACGCGAAGACGGTCGGGAGAAGAGCCAGACTCGCCGCCGCAGGGATGCCCTGCCAGAACTTGCCGACCGTGGAGAAGTTCGGCCGCGCCACGATGTCGCCGAGGCCCATGGGCATGCTCGCGAGCCCGAATCCGACGTCCGCGAGGAGAGCCGCCGCGGCGATCCCAATCAGGAGCGCCCCGGGAATCCGCCACGCCATGAGCGCGACGGTGACCATCAGCCCCGCCACCGCCACCAGCGCCTCCGGCGAGGAAAGCCGGCCGAGGGCCACGAGCGTGGACGGCGGACCCGCGACGACGAGGCCCCCCATCTTCAGCCCGATGAACGCGATGAATATCCCGATGGCCACCCCGATTGCGTGCTTGAGCGAGACCGGGAGCGCATCCATGACCCACCGGCGGAGGCCCAGGAGGACCAGGATCGTGATCAGAATCCCCTCCAGGAAGATCACGGCCATCCCGATCTGGAACTCGTATCCCATCGCCCCGCAGACCGTGAAGGCCACCATGGCGTTGAGGCCCATGCCGGGCGCGAGCGCGAAGGGGTAGTTGGTGAGCCAGGCCATCAGGCCCGTGGTCAGCGCTGCCCCCAGACAGGTCGCGGTCGTCACGCCCGCGAGAAGCGACGGGTTGCCGCCTGTCAGGAGCGCGGGGTTCGCCGAGTCCGGGATGGCGCCTGCCAGGATCGCGGGATTCGCGAAAATGATGTAGGACATGGTCATGAACGTCGTGAGCCCCGCGAAAAGCTCCGTCCGCAAAGATGTCCGCCTCATGCTCTTCAGGATAGCAGGAGAGTCAACAAGGGAAATCCGTCAGGCCAGGACGAGGGCGCGGACGTCCACGAACAGCCGGATCGTGCCCTCGATCGTCTTGAGGAGATCGAGGCGACGCCGGCGAACGGATTCGTCCGGATCCATGACGAGGACGCGCTCGAAGAAGGCGTTGATCGCGGGCTTCAACGTCGCCAGGAGATCGTAGAGCGCCTCGAAATCGCCCGCCTCCGCGAGCTCCTTCGCGCGCGTGTTCACTCCCAGGAAAGCCGTCGCCAGCGCGCGCTCGGGGTCGTCCAGGGGTTCGAGCGCGATCCCATCGCACTCGTACCCTTTCGGCAGGATGTTCGTCACGCGCGAGAGCGCGAGCATCGTCTCCCGGAATCCCGGGCGCATCTTGAGCGTGACGAGCGCCTTGAGCCGCCTGGCCGCGTAAAGGACGTCCTCGAAATCGACGAGCGCCGCCTGGATCTCGTCGTGCTGGAACCCCTGCTCCTCGAAGACGGCCTCGAGCCGGGCCCGGATGAACGCGTGCGCGGCCCTCACGACCTTGTGGGTGCCCAGGTCGATCGGGGGAAGGGGCTCCGTCGCCTTGGCCGCCTTGATTATCTCCGCCGCCAGGTGCTCGCGGTCCACGTGCTCGGACGCCGCTATGGCGACGAGCGCGGACAGCGGCATCGGCAGGCGCCATTCGCGCTCGGAGAGGATGCGGATGATGCCGATCGCCGCCCGGCGCAGGCCGAACGGATCGGCGGTGCCGGTCGGGGCGTGACCGAGCCGGAAGTGCCCGGCGAGGTGATCCACCTTGTCCGCCAGAGCCACCAGGCATCCTTCGTCGCTGGGCGGGATGTCGTCGGCGGGACCGCTCGGCCGGTAGTGATCCGCGATCCCGCGGACGACGGCGGGTGGCTCGCCCGAGGCCCCGGCGTAGAGCCCGCCCACGACGCCCTGGAGCCCCGGGAACTCCCCCACCATCGCGGTCGTGAGATCGGCCTTCGCCAGAAGGCCGGCGCGGCCGACCGCATCATGGTCGATGTCCGGCAGGACCTTGAGCGTCTTGTAGTACATGGCCAGCAGGCGCGCGATCCGCTCCACGCGTTTCGCCTTGTCCAGCATCGTTCCCGCGTTCGCCTGCCAGACGACGCCTCCGAGCGCGTTCAAGCCGTCCTCGAGCTTCTTCCTCGAGTCCGTGGTCCAGAAGAACCGGGCGTCGGCCAGCCGGGCCTTGAGCACGCGCTCGTTGCCGGCGACCACGGACGTGGTCGCTACGCCGTTCGCGACGGTGATGAAGTGCGGGAGAAGCTTGCCCGCGGCATCCACGACCGGGAAGTAGCGCTGGTGCTCCTGCATCGCGGCCACGATGACGGCCTGCGGCAGTTCGAGCGCCTCGCGGGGATAGCTCCCGAGCACGGGGATCGGGGCTTCCACGAGGTCCGCGACCTCCGCCAGCAGGTCCTCGTCCCACAGCACCCGGCCGCCCGCCCTCGAAGCGAGCCGGTCCGCCTCGCGGCGGATGAGTGACCGGCGCTCGCCCTCATCCACGACGATCCCGGCCTTCTTCACGACCCGGAGGTAGTCGTCCGCCGACCGGACCGGCAGGGGCTTCGGGTGAACGAACCGGCGGCCGCGGGTGGCAGGCGCCGAAGCGACATCCCCCACTGCAACACGGATCGGCCGGTTGCCGTGCATCGCGAGAAGCCACCGGATTGGCCGGCCGAAAGTCATGCCCGGTGCCTGTGGCCACCGCATGGCCTTGGGAAACTCCAGTCGCTTGACGATGTATTCGAGGATGCCCGGCAACACGTCCTCCGCGGGCTTGCCCTTGACCGTCCGCCGAAAGCCCATCCGAGGTCCCTTCTCGGTCTGGATCTCCCGGATGGCACTCACCGACACGCCAGCTTTGCGGGCGAATCCCTCCAACGCGGGAGTCGGCCTTCCCTCGGAGTCAAAGGACTGGGCGCGAGGTGGACCCGAGACGGTTTCGATCACATCCGATTGCCGCATGAAGACGTCCTCGAAAATCAGCACGAGACGACGGGGCGTCGCGTAGGTTGTCAGTGACCGGACCGGGCTGGCTGCAAGGCGCTCCCCGGGCAGACGCTCCAGCGCCGCCTGGCCGAGCTGCCGCCGGACGGAAGGCAGGAACCGGGCCGGGATCTCCTCCGTCCCGATCTCGAAGAGGAGGTCGGCGGCTTTAACGGGCACCTGACCCGTACCTTTCGTCATAGGCCTTGGCGACCGCCCGGGCCAGCGCGCGTACGCGGAGGATGTACCGCTGGCGCTCGCCCACGCTGATCGCGCCACGCGCGTCGAGCAGGTTGAAGGTGTGCGAGCACTTCATCACGAAGTCGTAGGCGGGCAGGACGAGGGGGTGCTCCAGCTCCAGCAGGCGCCTGGCCTCCGCCTCGTGATCCGCGAAGTGCCGGAACAGCACTCCCGTGTCCGCGGCCTCGAAGTTGTACGCCGAGAACTCGACCTCGGTCCGTTTGTGCACCTCGCCGTACCGGGTCGTCTCGTTCCAGGCCAGATCGTATACGTTGTCCACGTTCTGAAGGTACATGGAGATTCGCTCGAGGCCGTAGGTCAGCTCGACCGGAACGGGGTCGAGCACGATCCCGCCGAACTCCTGGAAGTACGTGAACTGCGTGATCTCCATCCCGTCCGACCAGACTTCCCAGCCCAGCCCCCACGCGCCGAGGGTCGGCGATTCCCAGTCGTCCTCGACGAACCGGAGATCGTGCTCGGCCGGATCGATCCCGAGCGCGACGAGGGAGCCCAGGTACTGGTCCTGGCAGTCGGCGGGCGCGGGCTTCAGGAGCACCTGGTACTGGTAGTAGTGCTGGAGCCGGTTAGGATTCTCGCCGTACCGCCCGTCCACGGGCCGCCGGGAGGGCTCGACGTAGGCCGCGCGCCACGGCTTCGGACCCAGGCACCGGAGCGCGGTGGCGGGGTTGAACGTGCCGGCGCCCTTCTCGAGATCGTAGGGCTGGACGATGAGACACCCGCGCTCCGACCAGTAGGAGTTCAGGGTCTCGATGACCTGCTGGAAGGTAAGGGGTGCGCGGGTCCTGGGACGCGTTGTCATGGCCGGTGCTCCATTATGCCCGATACCGCAGGGGTCCGAGAAGGCGGCCCGACGCCAGTCCCCGGCGGTCCTGGTGCCACGCCAGCAGGCGGTCCAGCGCCCGCACGCCCGCCTCCGCTTGCGTCTCGGGAACCGTCCGCGGCGGGTTCGCCGAAACCGCGCGAAGCGCCCGCAGAACGCCGGGCGCGAGCGCCTCCGCGGCGCCCGCGCCTTCCGCGCACCGCCCGCACAGCAGGCCGCCGGCGCGGGCATCCAGCCACACGTCGGCGTCCGCCCGCAGGTGTTCCCCGCACGCCGCGCACTCGTCCAAGGCGACGCCGTACCCGAGCAGGTCCGCGGCCCGGACCGTGAACGCCAGCAGGGCGGGCATCACGTGCTCGGGACGGCGGAGGGCCCGCAGGAACTGGAGGAAGAGCGCGTAGAGTCGCGGCTGGGACTCGTCTTCGGGGAGACTGCGGTCGAGCAGTTCGGCCGCGAACTGCGCCGCCGCGAACGAGGCGAAGTCCTCGGAAAGACCCCGGTGGGGCTCCAGGAGCTCGGCGCTCCGCACGATAGCCATGTCCCGGCCTTCCCTTTTCCAGAGCACGAACTCGGCGGGCTGGCACGGCTCGAGATGCCCCGCCAGCCGGCTCCGGGCCCGGCGGCACCCTTTGGCGATGGCTTTGATCTTCCCGAACCGGCGCGTGAATAGGGTCAGGATGCGGTCGGCTTCGCCGTAATCCCGGCGGCGGAGGACCACGCCGTGAGACTTCTGAAGCGCCACGGCGTCAGGCCCTCCCGCTCAGCGCTTCATCTGCAGGGAGGCGGTCTTGTTGCGCTTGATGACGTCGATGTTGAAGTAGGCCTCGGCACACTGCGGGCTGATCTCGATCTCTTTCTCGAACGCCGCGATAGCCTCGTCGAACTGCTGTTTCTGGGCCAGCGAGTACCCGAGGTTGAAGTGCAGGCGCTCGGCGCGCGGGAACCGCTCGATGCCGCTCCGGCACACGGTCACGGCGTTGTCGTACTCGCCCTTGACAATGTACCGGGTGGAGAGGAACAGGTACACGAGTTCCTCGTTCGGGTTCATCTCGAGCACGCGCAGGTACGACCGGATCGCCTCGTCCTGGTACCCGCCCTTCTCGTAAAGGACGGCGAGGCACATCATGGCTTGGTCGTTGGTGCTGTCCGCGGTCGCGAACTTGAGGAACTCCTGGATCCCGTCGTTGTACGCCTTCTGGGAGAGGTAGGCCATCAACAGCCAGTGGAGCACGTACCGGTCCTTGGGATTGCGCTCCGCGAGCTCGCGGTAGGCCTCGATCAAACGCCCCTGGCCGGCTACGCCCATGCCCGCCGTTACCTAGTGCCTGGCCCGGGACGCACGGCGCCGGACCGCCGAGCTCTCCCGGAACCAGCAATCAGGGGTGACAGAGGAATTCCTGTCCATCTGACACCTCCACAGATAACATATCGGCGCGCCCGAGGACAAATGACCGGAGTCATCGTCAAGCGTTCGCGGAACAAGTGCACTGTCCCCAGCGGGAGTCGAACCCGCATTACCACCTTGAAAGGGTGGCGACCTGACCGTTAGTCTATGGGGACTAGGAAAGGGGTCGAACGCAATTATACCGTGACCCGCAGCCCCATGGCGGCCGCCGGCCGCGCCGTCTCACTTCAGGCAACGATAGACGAAGGCTGGCGGGATGTTCCGGAGAACGACAGGGGTGCGCCGGACGCTCCGGAATGCCCGGTACAGGAGACGGCGGAACCGCCGCGCCCCCGGCATCCAGGAGGAGTGAAAGTAGGCGTAGGTCGCGAACCGCCCGCCGCGCCGCAGCGAGGCCAGGATCGCGTGCAGTAGACGGTCCTGCAGTGCGGGGGGGAACGTGGCCCACGGCAGGCTCGAGATCACGGCGTCCGCGGCCCGGCACCCGCGCGCCGCCAGGAACCGCGGCAGATGCTCCACGGAGCCCCGGATCACGATGGCCCGGCGGAACCGGGAGCGAAGCCGTCCCGCGAGTTCGCGGTTCAGTTCCACGACGATGAGCCGCGCGCCGGGGCGCATGGCACGCAGGATGACCGGAGTGAAGGAGCCCGTCCCGGCGCCCACCTCGACCACGCACACCGCGGACCCGAGGTCCAGTCCTTCGACCATGCGAGCGGCCAGCCAGCGCGAGCTGGGCGCGACGGCGCCGGTCGCCTGCGGGTCGCGGACGTAGGCCCGGAGCAGGTGGACGTGGTCCGCGACGCGGGAAACGGCCGTGTGGCCGCGGGGGGGCCGCCCGGAGTTGTGCATGCGTGTTCCACAGTATAGTATTCAACGGATGAAGCTTGCCATCATCGTTCCCGTCTACAACGAAGCCTCCACGATCGCCGAGATCGTGCGGCGCCTGCGCGCGGTGCCGCTGGACAAGGAGATCGTGGTAGTCGACGACGGATCGACGGACGGTACATGGGAAACGCTGGGTGCGGTCACGGGCGGCGACCTCAAGGTCCTCCGGCACGAGCGAAACCGGGGCAAGGGCGCCGGGATCCGGACCGCCCTGGACGCCGTCACCGCCGAGGCCGTCGTCATCCAGGACGCCGACCTCGAGTACCAGCCGGAGGAACTGCCCGGCCTCCTCGCTCCGGTCGCCGCGGGGCGGGCCGACGTCGTCTACGGCTCCCGGTTCAAGGGGACGCTGGAAGGGATGCGGTTCGCGAACTACCTCGCCAACAAGGTACTCGCCTGGACCGCGACCCTGCTGTTCGGTGCTCGGATCACGGACGAGGCGACCTGCTACAAGCTCTTCCGGACGAGCGTGATCCGCTCGATCCCGCTCGTGAGCGAGCGGTTCGAGTTCTGCCCCGAGGTGACCGCGCGCCTGCGGCGGCGCGGCATCCGGATCCTCGAACTGCCGATCACGTACCGCGGCCGGACGGAGGCCCAGGGCAAGAAGATCCGGCTCGCCGACGCCTGGGAGGCCTTCTACACCCTCGTGCGCTGGCGGCTGGCCCGGACGGCCTGATGCTCGACCCCGCGCCGCCTCCCGCTCCCCGCCGCGCGCTCGGGCGGCCCCTCGTCCTGCTGGGATTCGGGCTGGCCGCCATCGCCGGCGCCGTCGGTGGCATCCTCGTGCTCTCGCTCGAGGACCTTCCCGACATCGAGGATCTCATGCACGTCACGCCCACGGCGGGAGCCCGGCTCTACGACAGCGGGGACCCCCCCGAGATGTTCTCCCAGCTCGCCATCGAACAGCGCACGTTCGTGCCGCTGGCCAAGATGCCGCGGGGCCTGCTCGACGCGATCGTGTCCATCGAGGACGAGCGGTTCTACCGCCACTGGGGGCTGGACCTCTGGGGGATCTTCCGGGCGGCCGCCGCGAACCTGACCACGGGCAAGCGCGGGCAGGGCGGCAGCACGCTCACGCAGCAGCTCGCGCGCACGCTCTTCCTCACCCGCGAGAAGACGATTCAGCGCAAGATCAAGGAAGCGATCCTGGCGGTCAAGATCGAGCGCCGGTACCGGAAGGACGAGGTCATCGAGATGTACCTGAACCAGCATTACTTCGGACACGGCGCCTGGGGGGTGGAGCAGGCCGCACGCGCCTACTTCGGCAAGCATGTCGAGGAGCTCACGCTCCCCGAATGCGCCCTGCTCGCCGGACTGCCCAAGTCACCGAACGCGTACTCGCCCCGGCAGGACCCGGAAAAGGCGACGGCGCGCCGGAACCTCGTGCTCTCCGCCATGGTCCGGAACGGGTACATCGCCAAATCGGAAGCGGAGGAAGCCTCGGCCTCCCCGATCCAGCTTCGGACCACCGAGCCCACGAACGCGCCCTACTTCGCCGCGCACGTGCGCAAGTACCTGGAGGAGGCCTACGGCGACCAGGCGGTGGCGCGCGGCGGGCTGTCCGCCTACACGACCCTGAACCTCCGCTACCAGACGATCGCCCAGGCGGCGCTGGACCAGGGGCTCGCCGCGGCGGAGACGCTCGTGGCCGCGAACCGGCGCGGCGGCGCCTCCGCGAGCCTGAGGCTCCAGGGAGCCCTCGTCGCCATGGATGCGCGGACGGGCGCCATCCTCGCCTTGGTGGGCGGCCGGAGCTTCCGCGAGAACGAGTTCAACCGGGCGACGCAGGCCCGGCGCCAGCCCGGGTCGTCGTTCAAGCCCGTCATCTACACGACCGCGCTCCTGAGCGGATTCACGCCGTCCGACCTCGTGGACGACACGGCGACGCCGTTCCCCGGCCGGGAGGGGAAGACGTGGACCCCGGTAAACTTCGACCGGAAGAACCTCGGGCAGATGCCCATGCGGCGGGCGCTCGCCCTCTCGCGCAACGTCGTCACCACGCGGCTCCTGAACCAGGTCGGGGTCCGCACCGTGATCGGGACCGCGAAGAAATTCGGCTTCGCGGGGCCGTTCCGCGACGACCTCACGCTCGCGATGGGGACGTCGGAAGTCAGCCTCCTCGAGATGGTCTCGGCCTTCTCGGTCTTCGCCAACGGCGGCGTGCGCGCGACCCCCTATATGGTCCGGCTGGTCAAGGACAGCCAGGGCACGATCCTGGAACAGCAGAAGCCCGAGCTCTCGCCCGTTCTCTCGCCCCAGATCTCGTACCTCATGCTCTCGATGCTCCTGGACGTGATCGACCGCGGGACCGGACACCTCGTGCGCAAGCACGGCTTCACCAGGCCCTGCGGGGGAAAGACCGGATCGACGAACGACTATACCGACGCCTGGTTCATCGGTTTCACCCCCTCGGTCGTCTGCGGCATCTGGCTGGGCTACGACGACCGCCGAACGCTGGGCAAGATGATGACCGGCGGCGTGATAGCGGCCCCGATGTGGGCCTCCTTCATGTCGGAGGCGCTCGAAGGTTCGCCGGTCGAGGACTTCGTGAGGCCGACCGGCATCGTGACCGCCATGATCGATCCCGCCACCGGGCTTCTCGCCACCAAGGCCTGCCGGCGGGTGAAGGCCGAGGTCTTCCTGGACGGCCAGGCTCCCACCCGCTACTGCGACCGGGAAGCCAAGGCGGCCGATTTCCGGGACCAGGAATACACGGACCTGGAGAGCACATCGACCACGACCGGGGGCGCCGGCGAACTGCCCACGCCCACTCCCGGCCAGCCCGAGGACACCTCGGGACAGGAGGAGGGTTTCTGATGAAGAAGGACCTCGTGCTTCTGCCGCGCCCGAAGAGCCTGCGCCGCCTGGGCGGTCACTACGTGGCGGAGCCGGGCCGAACGATCGCCCTCGTGGGTGCTCCGGCCCAGGATCTCCTTTTCGCCGGCCGGAGTCTGGCGGGCGCCCTGCGCCGGCACGCGAAGACCGACTGGACCCTGTCGGCGATCGCGGGCTCAACCGACAACGGGGCCCGGCTCGAGGCGGGCGTGGACCGGATCCGGCACGCCGAGGGATACGAGCTCACGATCCGTCGGGACGGGATTCAGATCGCCGCCCGGTCACGGCGCGGCGTCCTGCACGGCGTCCGGACCCTGGTCCAGGTCCTGAGGCAGTCCGGAGCCCGGCTTCCCTGCCTCGCGATCAGCGACGAGCCGGACTTCCCCAACCGGGGCGTCATGCTGGACGTGAGCCGGGACAAGGTCCCGACCATGGCCACGCTTCTCGCCCTCGTCGACCGGCTGGCGTCCTGGAAGCTCAACCAGGTCCAGCTCTACGTCGAGCACACGTTCGCGTACCGGAATCACCGGGACGTCTGGAAGGACGCCTCTCCCCTGACCGGCGGCGACATCCTCGAGCTCGACGCCTTCTGCCGCGAGCGGTCGGTCGAGCTGGTACCTAACCAGAACTCGTTCGGCCACATGAGCCGGTGGCTGGTCCTGCCGCGTTACCGCGACCTCGCCGACGCGCCCAACGGGTGCGAGACCGAGTGGGGCTGGTTCAAGGAGCCGTTCACCCTAAACCCGGGCGATCCCCGGTGCCTCGAGCTCCTGCGCGAGCTCTACGACGAGCTGCTCCCGCATTTCTCCTCCCGGCAGTTCAACGTCGGCTGCGACGAGACCGTGGACCTCGGGAAAGTGCGGTCGAAGGACCTGGTTGAGAAACTGGGGGTGGGCCGCGTCTACCTCGACTTCCTGCTCAAGATCCACCGCGAGGTGAAGGCGCGCGGCCGCACGATGCAGTTCTGGGGCGACATCATCATGAAGCACCCGGAGCTCGTGCCCGACCTCCCCGCCGACGTCGTCGCGCTCGAGTGGGGCTACGAGTTCGACCACCCCTTCGCGGCCGAATGCGCGAAGTTCGCGAAGGCCGGCATCCCGTTCTACGTCTGCCCGGGCACGTCGTCGTGGACGTCGATCATCGGCCGGACCGGGAACATGCAGGGCAACGTCCTGTCTGCCGCGGTAAATGGAGCGCGCCATGGCGCCATGGGCTACCTGAACACGGACTGGGGCGACCAGGGCCATTGGCAGTACCTGCCCGTGTCCTACCCGGGCTTCGCCTACGGGGCCGCCGTGAGCTGGGCGGTGCAGGCGAACCGCAACCTGGACCTCCCCGCCGCCCTGGATCACCACGCGTTCGAGGATCGCGCCGGCGTCATGGGCCGGGTCGCGTGCGATCTCGGGAACGCGGGCGGGGCGCTCGGCCCCCGCTACTTCAACGCCACGGGGTTCGCCCGCGCCATGCTGTCGGGCCTCGACGGCATCAAGGGTTTCAAGAACCAGCGCGCGCCGGGCTGGCGCCGCGCGATCGCGGCCATCGAGCGGGCGGCGACGCCGATGCGGCGTTCCCGGATGGGCATACCCGATGCCGCGCTCGTCACCGCCGAGTTCGAGGCGGGTGCCCGGCTCGCCGTGCACGGCTGCCGGCGGGGACTGCTCGCCCTCGAGACCGCGCCGCGCCGGGTCGCGGCGATGAAGCGGGACCTCTCCCGCGACCTCGCCGGGATAACCCGGTCCCACCGGACCCTCTGGCACGCGCGCAACCGGCCGGGCGGGTTCCGCGAGAGCGTCGGCCGGATGGAGAACGCCCGGAAGGCATACCGGTAGGGGCGGGGTCGGGAATCCCGCGTCAGATACGGACGGCGGCCAGCGGGCAGGCCGTGACGCGGTCGCCGAGCGAGTAGGTCTCCGAACCGGCGTGCACGACCACGAGCCGATCCAGCTTGAGATCCGCAAGAGCGATACGCATGGACGGCGTCAGGCCCGGCGACCGTCCGTGCTTGAACTCGAACCCGATCCTCTGCCGGCCGCGGATCGCGAGGAGATCGAGCTCGGCCCCGGTGTGCGTCCGCCAGAAGTACCACTCGGCCTCGCGCAGGGCCGGCCGCGCCATGACCTCCCCGATAGCGAACCCCTCCCAGGAGGCGCCGAGGCGCGGGTGCGCCTCTAGCTCGTCCATGCTCCGGAGACCGAGCACGGCGTGCAGGAGGCCGGTATCGGTGAAGTAGATGCGGGGCGCCTTCACCTGCCGCTTGCCAAGGTTCTCGTGCCACGGCTGGAGAAGGCGGACGAGGAACATCCCATCCAGGATGTCCAGGTAGCGCCTGACGGCGAAGTCCGACATGCCGAAACTCCGCGCGAACTCCGTTGCGTTCCACGCCTGGCCGTGCACGTGGGCGAGCATCCGCCAGAACCGTCGCAGGGTGGCCGGCGGGATGGCGAACCCCAGGGCGGGAAGGTCGCCGTCCAGGTACGTCTGGATCAGGGCCTTGCGCCATGCGAGGCTGGCAGCATCGCTCCCGGCCAGGAACGACCTCGGGAAGCCTCCCCTCAGCCACAGACGGCGCTCGCGGACCGCTCCCACCTCGTCCATGGCCAGCCCCGTGAGCTCGTGTCGGCCCAGGCGGCCGGCGAGGCTCTCGGAGGAGTGCCGGATGAGCCGGGGGGTGGCGCTGCCCAGGATCAGGAACCGGGCCGGCCGCCCCGGTCGATCGGCCAGCACCCGCAGAATCGGGAAGAACTCCGGACGAAGCTGGATCTCATCGAGGATGACCAAGCCGCGCAGGGACGCCAGGACGCGCTGGGGCGCCGCCAGGCGTTCGAGGTCGTCCGTATCCTCCAGGTCGAAGTACGTCGTGCGGCCGCCGAACGGAGTCCCGATCTGCCGGGCCAGCGTCGTCTTCCCGACCTGTCTGGGGCCGAGCAGGGCGACCACGGGGAACTGCCGCAGTAGTCCGGCCAGGGCCTCCCGATGGCGGCGACGCGCGATCATGGCGGGCGTGCCCATTGCCCCCGGAGTGTACCATGAAATCCCGATAGTTTCCATCGGCTTTGCATCCCAAGGCCCGGCCGCGATGAAGCGGGAGATATGCAGCGACCGCAGCCTTCCTGTTACTTGAGCCGGCCTCGGCACCGAACGTAGGATGATGGCCTCCCTCAGACGCTCCGGGCGGGCGGAGAGGTCCCTGAACAGAACCGGGTCCAGCAGGTCCAGATACGACGCCCGCGGATAGGCATGACGGAGCCACGTCGACTTCCCTGATCCTCTGGGCCCGTAATTGCCGTTCTAACCTGCCAGGTGAAATATGCAACAGGCCCTGGGCGCTCGCATGTGAGGGCTTCCGGTTGAAGGAGTGACGCAGGAGGCATGCAGCGACAGCAGAGATCCTTGCTTGGGGTACTTGAGCAAGGAGCAGAGGTTCACTATTCCCAACGGCGGCGGACTAGTGCTGAAATGGAGCGTCTCGCCCGCAGCTAACGCGCAGACAGCGATCCACCCGACCCAGGATCCGTAGAAGACCATCAGCGATGACCCGGATACTTCCCAACCACGATCGCGGCTACCCCCGCACATGCGAGTACTGCGATCGGCAGCCTCATGGACCGGGAAAGACAGCTCATGCTGCAAGGCAATCCCTGCATGGCCGAATGGTCAATGCCGGGAAAACCTGCCGGTAAGCCATCGCTAGCGGGAAAAAGGAAGGACCGGGGAGACCGGACCCGGGGCCGCCGGCTGGGCCAGGCTCTTCTTGATGCGGGCGCGCAGTTCTTCGGCCGGCTTCCGGAGTTCCGGCTTTACCTCGCAGGCCCTCGCCATCATCTGCTCGGAATACGCGAACTGGCCCATGACCGCGAGCACGACCGCCGCGTGCCAGTAGTTCGCGTCGTCGATCGTGCCGTGCGCGATGCTCGGCTGGACGTATTGCCACACGCGCGGCCAGTCCTGGAGCACGTAGTAGGCCTGCACGATCCGGTCGGTGATGAAGTCCACGTTCGGCACCCGTCGGTTGACCTCGAGCACGACCTTGAGCCAGTCGGCAACGTCGCGGCAACTCACGAAGGAGTTGTAGATCGTATCGAGGCCGGGCAGGTACGGCAGATAGGAAGGGCGGACGGACGCGGGAACGTCGCGCACGCGCCAGAAGCAGAAGCCCCCGTTGAAGTTGTCCACCCCGATCGGACGGACGGCGAGTTCGAGGTCCCGCTCGACGAACTCCCGCCAGACCGCGATCATGCGGTCGTCCCAGACGTACGGCACCACGGCTTGGTGCGGGTACCCCTCGGTGATGAAGTTGTGGAGGATCCAGCGGACGCCGAGCTGGTGGAACCGCACCCTGATCCGGGTCGAAGACGACTCCTCCCTGGCCATCTCCCAGGCCCACGTGCACCCGTAGTTCCGGACGGCAAGCACCCGGGCCGGCAGGCCGTAGATGCGCAGGTCCCCCATCACGATCATGCGGCCACCGGGGTTCGGTAGGTCCCGGGCCTGCCGGAGGGCCCAATCCAGCGTGGTCAGCCGCTGGGCCCGGCACGCGTCACGGGAGAGGAGGCCCGCCAGGTACGGAGCCGTGGGGAGGGACGGCACCCAGGCGCCGAGAAAGTAGCCGAGGGGAAGCCAGCACGCAGCCACGGCCGCCGCCGTCACGGCGCGCCTCGGCCACGGCCGCCACCCGCCGATTGTCCGCACGGCCGCGGCCGCGGTCAGCGCCGCGAGGAGGAAGAACGCCGGGCCCGCCAGCCGGCTCCACTCCGCCTGCATCACGACCGCGCATGCCGCCATCGAGAGCCCCGAGAACCCGAACAGCCACCGTTCCGGTCCCGCCGCCGCCGGCCGGCCGACGAGCAGGAACGGGAGGGCCAGCGCGACGGGCGGCATCTCGCGCCACAGCGTCGGGCCGAGGTCGGCAAGCAGGGACCGGAACGCCGCCACCGGCCCGCCCACGCCCCGCATGATCGCGACTGACTCCGCGTCCTCGGGCCGCCACCACGCCCCGGGCCACCACGCCGAGAGGGCCGGCCACAGCGGGTCCCCGAACCAGAGCCAGCTCCGGACCAGCCAGGGCAGGGCCGGGAGTCCCGCGAGGACGAGCCACACCGGGGCCCGCCGGCGCAGGCGCGCAACCGGCAGGATACAGGCGAGCGCCACGGCCGCCATGATCTGGTCGCTCCACTTGACGCCGCACCCGATCCCGAACAGGAGGCCGCTCATCGCCATCCACGACCCGCCTCCCTCGAGCGCGCGCGCCAGGCCGATGGCTCCGGTCACCGCGAAGGCCGCGGCCGAAAGGTCGTTCTTGGCCACCGCCAGTTGCTGGGTCGCCTCCCCGCACGTCAGGATCGCGATGGCGGCCGCCCACCCCGCCGCGGACCCGGCCCGCCGCGCCACCCAGCCGGCGAGGAGCGCGACCGACGCCAGGAACGGGGCCGCCTGCAGCCAGTGCGCGTGCTCGTCGCGCCCGAGCGCGACCGCGCCCGCGTAGACGAACTCGCTCACCAGCGGACAACCGTCCGTGATCGCCGTCCCGCCGGGTGCGAACTTGTGCAGGCGCAGGACCTGGTCCGGGATCGCGAGGTGGTACGTCAGCGTGTCGATGTGGCCGTCCGGCATGAGCATGGCGGCCGCGACCGGGACCAGGGGCCCCAGGGCCAGGAGCCACCATCGCCCCCCCGCGGGCCAGGCAGGACGTCCGGCGGCGACGACGCGGAGCAGGGCACCGGCCCCCGGCAGGCAGATCCCGGCCGCCGCCGCCGCCAGGAGCAGGGGGCCGAACGCGAGGCCGGCGAGCGCGAGCCCGAACCCGGCCAGGCCCAGGAGCCCGAATCCGAAGACGGTTCCGAAGGCGACGTGCTCCCACGGCCTGATGCCCCGCGGCCGCACCAGCGCCACGAGCGGGCCGCCCAGCCCGGCGAACGAGAGCGCGCCCAGGGCCGCGAGACCGAGGAGCACGACGTCGCGTCCCGCGGCACGCGCGAGTCCCGGCGTGAGCAACTCGCGCCACGGAACCGCGCTCCACAGCTCGCCTGCCCGGCGCCACCACATCACGGTTTCGTCCGCCTGTCCGAGGCAGACGCCCCACCAGACAACCGCGATCAGTAACGGCAGGCGGAGCATGCGAACTGCCTCTCACCGCCGGCGGCGGCCGGCGGAAGGTTCATCGGCGGATCGTGGTCCAATCCCGGAAGACGGACGAATCCTCGAGCCGGGGCAGTTCGTGCTCGGGCGTGGTCACGGTCATCTGGCCGGGGGAAAGCCTGAAACTGAAGCCCCAGACGGCGAAGCCGGCCAATGATCCGATGATCACGGACGAGGCGACGTCACTGCCGCTCACCCCCTGCGCTCCGGCTCCCCGGTAGGTCCCGTAGGCGAGCCGGGCCATGAACCCGGCCACGAACCCGGAGAGGAAGAACCTGCCCCGTTTCGGCCGTTCGGCCATCGGACTCTCCCACCGCCAGGAGTAGTGCTGCTTGCCCGAGGCGGCAACCGGGTCGTCAGCCTTTGCCTCCGCAGGTAGCCTGGCGTTATCGGCCTGGGACTGCCTCCGCTGCTTGTCCACGGTGTACGCCACGAGGCCACTAAGGAGCCTCACATCCAAACCCAAGCCCCTCCCGACCCACACTCCCCAGAACCCCCTGGAGAAGGCCGCCGAAGACCCCTCGACGTTCTCGACCGGGAACGCCCTCTGCCAATCGGGCATGCTCGCGAGCGGAGTGTTCGCCGGGTGCCGGTTCTCGGGCATGAGCCCGTAGGAGGGATCGTCGGACCGGCCTGCCGGCGCGGTCACCGGAGCGGACGCGCATCCGGCCAGGAAGGCCGCCATGGCGCCTGCGACGAGGGCGGGAACGGCCCGGCGGATCATCTCCCCGTCATCTTATCACCGGGGCACGACATAGACCGGGTTGGCCAGGATCACCTCGGTCGGTCCGGACTCCGCCGGGGGCCCCGCCTCCAGTTCGAGCCGGATGGATTTCGCGCCCCGCAGGTCGACCGAGGTCTCGAGGGCGTTTCCCGCCGGCACGCACTCGAGGATCACTCGCCCGCCGGCCACCAGGCGCAACCGGCTCGCCGGCACGCGGGTGCGCCAGGCCACGCGTACCGGCACATTCGCGGCCGGCGCGACTTCGCCCCCGCAGGACGCCTCACCAACCCGGTACTCGACGAGCTCGGGGTAGTCCTCCCGGCGGCAACGACCCCGGGCGAGCGCGAGATCGAAGCCCCGCCGCACGAACTCGGCCTCCCGGCCGGGCCCGAATCCCGGCACCTTCCCCGCATCCCACCACGGCGTGAACCGCGTCGAGCCGCCCGCCACGGAGTTCGCGTGCCCGGGACAGCCGAGTTCCCCGTACACGTCCGGATGCCGCGTGCCCGAGAGGTAGGAGCGGCCCGCGGCGACGGATTCCAGGATCGCCTCCTCCTCGCGGCGCGTGTCCAGCACCACGGTGCGGAGCGACGAGCCCGCCCATTCGTCCGGCTGGTGGGCGTCGCTCCCGGAGGAAAGGCTCACCCGGCGGCCCGCCGCGAGCATGCGGTCCCACTCCCGGAGCGTAGCCCGGCCCGGGAGCGGCCTGGTCTCCTCGATGTCCCACCGCACCTCGAGCCCGTCGATCTCGTCGCCCGCCAGCAGGGAAAGCGGCGCGCCCTGGTCCACGTGCGCGACGACGACCCGGTGGCCGGCCTCGCGGAGGCCCCGGAGGGCCTGCGGCCAGGACTTGCCGGCGAAGAACGACTCGTCCGGGGACGCCGCCCCCGCCCGCGGGTAGAGCTTGGTGTCGAACCAGTCCCCGGCTCCGCCCGCCTCCCACCCGATCTCGAGGCCCGCCAGGCAGAGGTGGCGTTCCGTCGAGGCCGCCGCGCACTCCGCCGCGTACCCGGCCCAGTCCGCGGCATGGAGCCAGCGCCCCGCCGGCCGGCCCGCGGGGACCTCGATCACCCAGTGATCGGTCTGGATCCGGAAGTCGAGCCCGAAGGCCTCGAAAGAGGGAGTCAGCGCTCGGATAGGCGTACACCCGTCACTCCTGGTCGAGTGGACGTGACAGTCACCCCAGAGCGGCCGCTGCGTCATCAAGGTCACTCTATCAGCGCCGCGCGTGTTATGCTCGGCACATGGCGACGGGACAGGGGAAACTGGCCGGGAAGCGGGTCGTGATCACGGGCGTCAGCCGCGGCGTGGGATTCGAGGTCGCGAAGCGGTTCCTCGCCGAGGGCGCCCAAGTCCTCGGCGTCGCGCGGAGCCGGGCGAACCTGGCGCGGGCGAACCGGACCCTCCGGGCGTACGGACGGGCGTATTCGTCGCTCCTGGCGGACGTCGCTCTTCCCACCTCGGCCGCGCGGGTGGCGGCCGCGGTCAAGCGGCGCTGGGGAGCGCTCGACCTGCTGCTCAACAACGCCGCCGTCAATCCGGGATCGGCCCCATTCGAAAGGGACCGGGACCTCGAGACGACCCTGCGGATCAACGTCCTGGGCCCCCACCGGATGACCAAGGCGCTCCTGCCGCTCCTGCGCCGGGGGCATCACCCGCGGGTCATCAACGTCTCGTCCGGGGCCGGCGACCGCCATTCCATCGAGACGGGAACGGACATGTCCGCCTACCGGTTCTCGAAGTGGTCGCTGAACGGACTCACGAGGCTGTGGGCGAACGAACTCAAGGGCCGGGTCTCCGTGGTCGGCATGGACCCGGGATGGGTCAAGACCGACATGGGCGGCCCGCAGGCTCCCGACTCCCCCACGCTCTCGGCCGAGCGCGCGCTCGAGATCGCGCTCCTACCCTTCTCCGTCACCGGCACGTACCAGTGCGGGGCGAAGGAAGGGACCTGGTAGGGGCGGAAGAAGCTTTCGGTCAGGGACGCGGCAGGAGGCCGGTCGGGACCGGAACCCCTGCGGCCCGCGTGGCCAGGTGCGCGCGGAGGAGGCGTCGCCACTCACCGACGGTCTGCCGCATATAGGGCATGCTCTCCTCCGTCCAGTCGGCATACCGCTCCGCGTCGGCGAACCGGCCCAGCCGGGCCGCGAGGTTCACCGCGCCCCAGTAGTTCCCGTCGCACAGCGTCCGGTGCCGGAGCGACGGCTGAAGGTACTCCCAGGCGCGCCGCCCGTCCCCCGCGGAGTAGAATCCTTCGGCGATCCTGGCGTCGACGAGGTCCACGCGCGGCAGCCGCGCGCCCACGCGGAGGGCCGCCTCGAGCCGCTTCACGGGCGTCCGCTCCGACGTGATCGAGAAAATCAGCGACGAGACACCCGGGAGGTAAGGCAGGAACGAAGGCGGGGCGGAAGCGGGAGCACCCTTAAGTCTCCAGAAACAGAAGCACCCGTTCAGGTTGTCCAGCCGCGCCGGCCGCACCGCCAACTCGAGGTCGCGCTCGACGAAGTCCCGCCAGACCCCGAGCATGCGGTCGTCCCACGCGTACGGCACCACGAGCGGCTGGGGATACCCCTCCGTCAGGAAGTTGTAGAGCATGTACCGCACGCCGAGCTGGCGGAACCGGACCCTCACCCGGGCCCGCGCCGGGGCGTCCTTCGCCATCTCCCACGCCCAGGTACCGCCGTAGTTCCGGGTCGAGAGCATCCGGACCGGCATTCCGTAGAACCGCATGTCGCTGATCGCGATCATGCACCGCCCCCGGTCGCGCAATGATCCGATGACGAGGCGCGCGCCCTCGAGGGTCGTGAGCCGCTCGGCCCGCCAGGCCCCCCGCGTGATCGCGCCCGCGAGGAACGGCGCAGTCGGCAGAGGAGGAACCCAGGCGCCGAGGAAGTAGCCCAGCGGCAGCCAGCACGCGACGACCCCCGCCCCCACCGCGCCCCGGCGCAACCACGGCCGCCACCCCTCCATCGCCCGGGCCGCCGCCATCGCCGCCAGCGCGGCCAGAAGGAAGAACGCCGGGCCCGCCAGCCGGCTCCACTCCGACCGCATCACGACCGCGCATACCGCCATGGAAGCCCCCGCGTACCCCGCCAGCCACCGCTCCGGTCCCGGCGCCGCCGGCCGGACTGCCAGCAGGAACGGCAGGGCCAGCGCCACCGGCGGCATCTCCCGCCACAGCCCCGGCCCCGTGTCCCCCACCAGGGAGCGCAGGGACGCCCCCAGCCCCCCCGTGCCCCGCATGACCGCCACCGACTGCGCGTCCTCCGGCCGCCACAACGCCCCCGGCCACCACGCCGAAAGCGCCGGCCACAACGGATCCCCGAACCACAGCCAGCTCCGCACCAGCCACGGCGCGGCCAAAAGCGCCGCCATCCCGAGCCACGCATAAGCTCCCCGTCTCAGCCGCCCCACCGGCAACAGGCACCCCAGCGCCACAGCCGCCATAATCTGGCCGTTCCATTTCGTCCCGCACGCGCACCCGAACAGGACGCCGCTCAAGGCCATCCACGACCCGCCTTCCTCGAGCGCGCGCACCAGACTCACCGCCCCGGCCACCGCAAATGCCGCCGCCGCCAGGTCGTTCTTCGCCACCGCCAACTGCTGTGTCGCTTCCCCGCACGTGAGCACCGCGATCGCGGCGGCCCAGCCCGCCGCCGGCCCCGCCCGCCGCGCCGCCCATCCCCCCAGCATCGCCACCGCTGCCAGGAACGGCGCCGCCTGCAGCCAGTGCGCGTACTCGTCCCGTCCCGTCACCACCGCCAGCGTGTACACGAACTCCGTCACCAGCGGGCAAGCGTCCGTGATCGACGTCCCCCCGGGCGTGAACTTGTGCGCCCCCAGCACCTGGTCCGGGATCGCGAGATGGTACGTCAGCGCATCGATGTGCGCGTCCGGCACGAGCATGGCCGCCGCGACCGGGACCAGGGGCCCCAGGGCGAGGAGCCACCATCGTCCCCCCGCCGGCCATGCCAGCCCGCCGAGACCGGCGCCCCGCGCGAGCGCCCGCGCCCCCGGCAGGACCAGCCCCGCCGCCCCCGCCGCCAGCAGGAGGGGGCCGAACGCGACCCCGTCCAGCGCGAGCCCGAATCCCGCCACCCCCAGCAACGCGAACCCGAAGAGGACTCCCAGCGCGTGCCGCTCCCACCGCCGCGCGCCCGCGGGCCGCAGGAGCTCGGTCACCGGCCCGCCCAGTCCCGCGAACGCCAGCACCCCCGCCGCCGCCAGCCCGACCAGGATCGCGTGCCGGCCCGCCGCCCCCGCCAGCCCCACCGTCAGCAGGCCGGGCCACTCCACCGCGGCCCACAGCTCCCGCGCCCGGCCCCACCACATATGGAGCTCCGCCGTCTGCCCCAGGCAGATCCCCCACCAGAGACCCGCCAGCAGGAGTGAAACGCGCGCGGCGGGGGAACCTGAAGCCTCCCCCGCCGCCGTCATAGCCCTTGCCCGGACCCCTGAAGTCTACTTGCTCGTGTACCCCGTCGGCCCCAGCGCGGCCTGCGCCGCCGCGAGCCGCGCCACCGGCACCCGGTAGGGCGAGCAGGAAACGTAGTTCATCCCCACCCGCGCGCAGAACTTGACCGAGTTCGGATCGCCGCCGTGCTCGCCGCAGATCCCGATCTTGAGCTTGGGCCTGGTCTTCCTCCCGCGCTCGATTCCGGTCCGGACGAGGTCGCCGACGCCGTCCTGGTCGATCGTCACGAACGGGTCCTTCTCGAAGATCCCGATGTCGAGGTAGTGCTTGATGATCTTCCCCGCATCGTCGCGCGAGAACCCGAGCGTGGTCTGGGTCAGGTCGTTCGTGCCGAACGAAAAGAACTCGGCGTCCTTCGCGATATCGCCGGCCATGACCGCCGCCCGCGGGATCTCGATCATCGTGCCCACCAGGTACTCGAGCTTGACCTTTTGCTCCTTCATGACCGCCTCGGCCACGGCGCGCACGATCTTCTCCTGGTGCGCAAACTCCCCCGTGAACCCGGTGAGCGGGATCATGATCTCGGGAACGGTCTTGACCCCTTCCTTCGCCAGCTCGCACGCCGCCTCGAATATGGCGCGGGCCTGCATCTCCGTGATCTCGGGGTACATGATCCCGAGCCGGCAGCCGCGCAGGCCGAGCATGGGGTTGAACTCGTGGAGCTCCTGCACCCGGGCCAGCGTCTTCTTCTTGTCGTCGAGCTCCTTGCCCTTCTCGCCCTTGGCTTCCATGACTCCGATCTCGACCATGAGCTCCTCGCGCTTGGGCAGGAACTCGTGGAGCGGCGGATCCAGGAACCGGATGGTCACCGGGAACGGCGCCATCTCTTTGAGCAGGCCCTTGAAGTCCGCCCGCTGGAACGGCAGGAGCTTGGCCAGCGCATTCTTCCGGCCCTCGACGTCATGCGCCATGATCATCTCCTGCATTGACGGCAGGCGGTCCTCGGCGAAGAACATATGCTCGGTGCGGCACAGCCCGATGCCCTCGGCGCCGAAGTTCCTGGCCGCCTTGGCATCGCGCGGGATGTCCGCGTTCGCGCGCACGCCGATCTTGCGGTACTCGTCCGCCCACTTCATGAACGTGCCGAATTCGCCGGTCATGGACGGCTCGATCGTCGGGATCTGTCCGAGCATGACCTCGCCCGTGGACCCGTTGATCGAGATCCAATCGCCTTCCTTCACCGTGACCGATCCGGCGGTGAGGGTCTTGCCGTGCTCGTCCACCTTGATGGACTCGCACCCGGCCACGCAGGTCTTGCCCATGCCGCGCGCCACCACGGCCGCGTGACTGGTCATGCCGCCCCGGGCGGTCAGGATGCCCTCGGCCGCGTCCATGCCGTGGATGTCGTCGGGCGTGGTCTCCGGCCGCACCAGGATCGTCTTCTTGCCGTCCTTCTTCCACTCGGCCGCCGCGTCGGCGGTGAAAACCGCCATCCCGGTGGCGGCGCCCGGCGAGGCCGCCAGCCCTTTGGCGATGACCTCCTTCTGCGCCTTGGGGTCGAAGACGTTGTGCAGGAGCTGTTCGATCTGCACGGGATCGACGCGCATGATCGCTTCTTCTTTCTTGATGAGCTTCTCTCCGACCATGTCCACCGCGATCTTGACCGCGGCGGCCGCCGTACGCTTGCCGGTCCGGGTCTGGAGCATGAAGAGCTTCTTGCGCTCGATCGTGAACTCGAAGTCCTGGACGTCGCGGTAGTGCTTCTCGAGCATGGTCGTGACCTTGCGCAGGTCGCGGTAGGCCTCGGGCAGTTCCTGCTCCAGCTTCGCGATGGGCTGGGGCGTCCGGATCCCGGCCACCACGTCCTCGCCCTGGGCGTTGATCAGGTACTCGCCGTAGAACTTGTGCTCGCCCGTGGCGGGGTTGCGCGTGAACCCGACGCCGGTGGCGGAGTCCTGCCCCATGTTCCCGAACACCATGCACTGGACGTTGACGGCCGTGCCCAGGTTCGCCGGGATGTCGTTCGTCTTGCGGTAGTAGATCGCGCGGTCGTTCATCCAGGAACGGAACACGGCGTCGCGCGCGCCCTCGAGCTGGGCGAACGGTTCCTCGGGGAAAGTCTTGCCGGTCTCCTTCTTGATGACCGCCTTGAACTCCGCGACGAGTTCCTTCAGCGCCTCGGCCGGCAGGTCCGTGTCGGCCTTCGCGCCGACCTTCTGCTTCTTCGCCTCGAGGAGCTTCTCGAAGAACGGCTTGCCCAGGTCCATGGCCGTGGACCCGTACATCTGCACGAACCGGCGGTAGCAGTCCCAGGCCCACCGCGGGTTGTTCGAGTTCTTGATCAGCCCCTGGACGGTCTCGTCGTTGAGCCCCAGGTTCAGGATCGTGTCCATCATCCCCGGCATCGAGAACTTCGCGCCCGACCGGACGGAGACGAGGAGGGGGTTCTTCGGGTCGCCGAGCTTCTTCCCGATCATGCCTTCGAGTTTCGCGACCGAGGCTTTCATACCCGGGGTGAGCGCGGGCGGGAACCTCTTGCCCGAGGTGTAGTACCTGGTGCAGACCTCGGTCGTGATCGTGAACCCGGGAGGCACGGTGACGCCGGACCGGGACATCTCCGCGAGCCCCGCGCCCTTGCCGCCCAGCAGGTCCTTCATCTGGCCGTTGCCGTCGGCCTTGCCGCGCCCGAAGAAGTAGAAGTACTTGCCGCTCTTTGCCGCCATGGAATCCTCCTCTTTAGATTGAAGCCTAAAGCGAAACCGAATCAGTATGCGCACCTCGCCCGGGACGTGTCAATCGGGCGGACGCGGCGACAACGGCAATGCCGCTGATGCTCCATGACCTGTCTGGACCGAGGAAAAAAGGGGCGTCAGCGAACCTGGTTCCGGGCGTCCGGAGCGACAACGAGCGGTACCGGCTTGGGCACGATCGCGAGGAACCTGGAATCCCGGCCCATGTTGCCCGCCCGATCTTCCACGACCAGCTCCAGCCGGTACCCGCCCGGAGCGAACTCCGCGGTCCTGATCGTCCCCAGCTCCGCTCCCGCAAGCCAAGCGATGCCGCGACCTGCAGTCTGCCTCCGTCGGTCACGTCCGGTCTGAACTTGATCAGGACTTCCCCGGCGATCGCGGTAACCTGCCGCCCCTGGTACATGACCGTTGTGACGCGAGGTGGATTCGCCGGAAGCGCGGGGACTGACCCGAAGAACAGGAAGGACACCAACGTGACGGTCATCAGGCCCCCTCCGGGGTGGCGTTTCAACGAGCGGAAGACCATGCGGCGTCCATGCGGATTGGACCACCAGACGCAGTCAGAGTCAACTCGGCCGACCTGGGGAGCCGAAAAGGGGGCGTAGAATGACAAGTATGGGGGTCTTTTCAGCTCAGTACGCCTTGCTCCTCCTGCTGGTGTCCTCTGCCGGGCAGGCGCTGGCCGTTGATCCAGTGTGGAGTACCGTGGCACCAATACCCACGGCCAGAAGAGAGTGCGCGGCCGTGGCGGTGGGCGGAACGATTTATGTCATCGGCGGATACGGGCCCGACTACGCCAACATCCTGAGCACCGTGGAAGCATACGACACGGCGACAACCACATGGACGACGAAGGCCAGCCTGCCGGTACCGACCCGCGGCATCCAGAGTTCAGGTTTGTCAATCGGAGGCACGATCTACGTTGCGGGTGGTTTCCCTGCTCTCTACGGATGCTGTTCGGCAACGCTCTGGGCGTACGACACCGCGACCGACACCTGGAAGGCCGAGTCACTAATGCCGACCCCTCGTGGCGTGGCATCGGCCGTTCGTGCCCAGGACAAGGTCTTCGTGATCGGGGGCTACAACGGGTTCTTTCTCTCAACGGTGGAGATATACGATCCCTCCACCGGTACATGGGCGACAGCGGCACCGATGCCGACGGGAAGAGAAGGACTCGCAGTAGCCGTTGCGGGGGGCGCCATTTAC
>Ga0315294_10000782_pt1 | contig 34330 bp, 34 predicted proteins | sample YL17G13_40_MG_FD_203626 | JGI IMG/M metagenome (GOLD analysis project Ga0315294, IMG submission 203626) | Sediment microbial communities from Yellowstone Lake, YNP, Wyoming, USA - YL17G13_40 | ecosystem: Environmental > Aquatic > Freshwater > Lake > Sediment | place: USA: Wyoming | collected...
CCTAGCGGTGCCTTATAGAACTTCAATCCCATCGTTTGTAGTACAACACCCCTCCATATAGCTAGATGTAATATTGTCGTAAGAATTAGAATACTATATCCGCATAAATAGGGGGGTGTCATCCGCAGATATGTTCTGCTTGACTTACTCTCTCTTCCGCATTACAGTATTGAAACCTTATACATCTTCAGTTTGACCCCGTGAAGAACTGCTTAAAGGGGAGGTGTTTGTTGGGCAAAACAATTGTCTATTGTGGAGATTGCAGAAATAAGTTGCGTGAGGTCGCTTTCATTCGTAATCACAAACCATCGCCATGTCCCCACTGCAAATCTACGAAGAAGTTCTATGTAACAAAGGGCTTTTTTGCACAGCACGAAAACATATATAAAGTAGATGTGCTTAAGAAAAATGTCTGACATAATATGCGAAAAATGTGGATATAAAACTTTCGTTGCATATGCCTTAAAGGATGATAAAGGAAGATTGGTATGTCCACAATGCAGCGAGCCATATAAAAAAGACCCGACAACTTTAAAATCAAGTTTTAAATTCAAACAAGAAGACAATCCATCACCTCCAGCCTGAGCCCGCTAGCAGTGAGGTAAAGGGCATGAATACCCAATGCACATTAAAGACCTTGGATAACTACACAATAGCAGCTATTCATACAATATCTAGCAGGGAACGGCTAATACTATGGCTACACGGTCTCGGGATGGATAAAGATGAATATCTTAACTTTTTTACAGAAGGTGCAGAATATCTTGCAAATAAAGGTTTTGACTCTCTACGTATAGACTTTAGAGGTCATGGCTCCAGTAGTGGTACTTCCTCGGATTTCTCGATTGCAGGACAGATGCTCGATGTTGAGTGTGCTATAAATTTTATACTAGAGACGTACTCAGAAAAGGTACCATTATATATAGTAGGATGTAGCTTTAGTGCTTCGCCAGCAATATTCACCGCTCTGAACCATCCAGACCTGGTTAAAGGTATAGTTCTGGTATCTCCAGTGCTATCTTATAAGCGAACCTTTTTAGACTCGATAGATTTTTGGAGACCTGTGTTTAATCCACGCCTAATTGAAGAGATGAAGATTATACATCCAGACTTAGCACTAAGGGAGGTTAAGCAACACGTGGCGATTATTCATGGTGGCTCCGATTCTATGGTTCCATATGCTATTACGAAGGAAATCTCTAATCAGATTGGAATTAGATTATATTCAATACCAAAAATGGGGCATGGTTTTACGGACATAAACGACAAAACTAGCATGAGTAAGGAATCGCAAGATAATAAGATTAAGATATTCGATATCATTTCAGAGAACTGTGAATTTTAAACGTGCACCATTTATGTGCAAAGCTGGGTGTCATCCGCTATAAACCATTCGTGAAAACAAAATCTCCAGTAGGCATGTAATACTTACTGGAGGCTTGTAGGATTAATCCTCTGGGTTTTCTTCTGGGTTTGTGTCTGTCTCTTCCACGTCGTTTATAATGGCATCATACGATTTGGCAGAGATACGCACGTCACTTGGATTCACATTCAGAAGTTTCAGCTCTTCCAGTAGGTGTTTTATAGTGGGCATGTTATTTACCTCCTTTCCCTGTTTTTATCCGTTTTTGACTACATAATGATTGATGCTGGAAGGTTATTATTGTAGAATGGCTTTATCTTCGTTTAAGGTGGTAACGATGAAGGTACCGCGGTGCAAAGGGATGCGCGATATTCTCCCGGATGACATGGCGAAATTCAGACATATCGAAGATGTGTTCCGCCGTTGCTCGTCGCAGTGGGGTTATGAAGAGGTCAGGACTCCTACATTGGAATACCTGCACCTGTTTACAGCCACCGGCACATTAACCCCGGGGATGCTGGGGCGGGTTTATACCTTCCTGGACTGGGATGGATGGAGCGGGGAGCGCGTTGTGCTGCGCCCCGAGGGAACCATTCCCATCGCCAGGATGTTTGTGGAGAATTCACGAAGCATGGGTAAGGGTGGTGTCGCGCGTTACTCATACGTCGGAAATGTGTTTTCATTTGAAGAGACGGGGACGGAGCATCGGGAGCAGTGGCAGTGTGGGGTGGAGCTCATTGGGGGAGGGGGAGCCCTTGCGGATATCGAACTTATACTGCTGGCATCCGAAGTGGTTGAGTCCCTTGGCATCGGAGGGCTTGAAGTCGGGCTGTCTCATGCCGGGCTTATCAAGGCGCTCATAGCGGAGCTCGGATTGGGCGCCGAGGAGCAGGCCAAGATTTTCGACCAGGTGCTGGAAGGAAACATAAAAGCCCTGGGCGAGGTCAAGACTAAGGATAAAGAGCTGAAGAAGGCTTTGAAGATACTTCTGGATATAAAGGGCAACTCGGCCGGATATCTGGAGAATATCAGTGCTATAGTCGGGAAATCGCTGACGGGGCTTAAACCGAGCCTGAACGATTTTATCCAGATAGCCAAACTGCTCAGCTCGGCAGGATGCAAATATCACATAGACATCTCCTCCGGCAGGGGCTTTGAATACTATACCGGGGCCATGTTCCAGTTCTACGTGTCGGGACAGAAGGTCGGCAGCGGCGGCAGGTACGATGACCTGATGTCGCTGGTGGGCGGCCCGCACATGCCGGCGTCCGGGTTCGCGTTGTACGTAGACCGGTTAATGGATATGTTGAAGCTCAAGGCAAAAACGGGCAACAGGATCCTCCTTAATATCGGTAAGGCTAAGGATGAGGAGCTTGATGCCTGCCTGAAGCTGGCGAGATCGCTGCGAAAATCGGGATACATCGTTGCCTTTGAGTTAAAAGGGAAAAGTGCCGATGACTTCAGGTGGATCGTTACTCCGTCCGGGAAAGGGCTCTTCAAGCTGGTTGACAGAAGCACATTGAAACAGCTTGAGGTTTCATCGGATGCTGAGATAAAAAAGGCGTTGGAGGGCACGCGGTGAAGCTGGCGTTGCCGAAGGGAAAGCTGCAGAAGGATACCGCCGCTCTGCTTAATAAGGCGGGCTTCGGCATTGATGATTATAACGAGCGTTCCCGCTCGTATCGGCTCAGCTCTTCCCGTTTCCCTGATTTGTTTATAAAGGTGTTCCGCGAGCGCGACATCCCCATTCAGGTGGCCATAGGCAACTACGACATTGGCATCTGCGGTCTGGACTGGATGGGCGAGCTCATGGCGAAATATCCCACGAGCGATGTAATCAAGCTGAATGACCTGGGCTACGGCGGGTTCGATCTGTGCGCTGTGGCCGGCAGGAAGAGCGGCGTTGCATCGGCAAAGGATCTGAACGGCTGTTTCGAGAGGGTGCGCATCGTCAGCGAGTACCAGAACATAGCGGAGGCCTTCGCTTTGAAGTACAGGCTCAGGCGCTTCAGCATTCTGCCGATACTGGGCGCCGGCGAGGTGTATCCCCCGGAGAGCGCCGATGTAGCTATCATCCCCAATATGACAGCTAAGAAGCTGGCCTATTTCGATCTGCTTCCGATAGCGGACATCATCACCTGCGGGGCCTGTCTCATAGCCAAAAAGAAGAGCCTGAGCCGGCTCGATCTGAGCGAGCTTCTGGCGAGCCTGCAGCCTTATATTATGGACGCTCTGGTCGCGGATGAAATGAAGATCGAGGAGAGGACCGGTAAAAAAAGCGCCGCGTCGTGCGCTGACGCTGCGGATGGCAGTAACGTTCGATTAGCTTTGCCGGACGGCCATCTTATGAAGACGACCGCCGAGCTGCTGAATCGAACCGGTCTGGGGATCGAAGGCTACAGCGAAGATTCGCTTACGCACCGGCCTACTATCGGCATCACCGGCGTCTCCATAAAGATGATACGCCCGCAGGACATGCCGCTGCAGGTGGCCAACGGCAACTTCGACCTGGCTATCACCGGCGAGGACTGGCTCAGCGACCACCTCTATCGCTTCCCGTCAAGCCCGGTGCGCAAGGTGCTGAAGCTGGGCTTCGCCAAGGTCAAGATCGTGGCGGTGGTCGGAGGTAAATTCCCGGCCAACAGCATCGGCGACCTGCGAGAGATGGTGCGTCGCGGCGACCTTAGCTCGATACGTGTGGCCTCGGAGTATGTCAACATCGCCGACAAATACACCCGCGACAATCATCTCTCATGCTGCAAGATAATCCCCACCTGGGGTGCAAGCGAGGCGTTCCTGCCGGAGGATGCCGACCTGCTGATAGAGAACACCGAGACCGGCGAGACGCTGCGCAAGCATAACCTCAGGGTCATCGATACCGTATTCGAATCCACATCGTGTATTATCGGCCATAGCGATGCGCTTTCCGACCCGCGCAAGAAGGAGCGCATCGGCCGTCTGGTCAAAGCTATCGAGAACGCCATAAAATAGGGAAAGCTGGTGGGTTACACTTCGTTAAACCCACCCTACGGATACGACTTGACCGGATTATCTAGGTAGGCGAAAATGTCATTCTGAAGGAGCGCAGCGACTGAAGAGTCTATACGTTCTCTCCGCCACGCCAAACGTCGGGATGCTTCATCCTTCCCCTGAAGGATGAAGCATGATAGGTCGTGGTTTCTGGATTGCCTGATCAAGTCAGGCAATGATAGTGGGAAAAGAGGTGTCCTTCCGCGGAAGGACCGGGGGATTAGGTAGTATCGCATTCTTTATAAGCGACCTTTAATCGGAACAGGGAAGTCCAGAGGGATCACCCTCTGGCGGGGTTTTAGGGGTGTCCCCTAAATCTTCTTAAGCCCCCAAAGTATGGGGGACTCACAGGGGGTTTGGATAACGATTCCCCCCAAGATTAGGGGTTAGGGGGTTGATAATAATTAAGCAGGAATTTCGAAGGTCGAGGGGATGCCGTTAATCTATTATCATCTTAGCATCGCCAGCGAAGCGGCGGATTTGCTGGGGAGCCCAATATTGCTCAATAACCTTGAGTGCTATCTGGGCGGCGCCATCTCGCCCGACGCCCATTTTGTGGGCAACGTATCGAGATTGCAGACCCACTTCTTCGACCTGGCAGACGATGATGAACAGAGCGGGCCGGACCTGCTGTTCCAGCAGCACCCGTGTTTCAGTGACGGCAGCGAGCTCGAAGACAGGACCAAGGCATTCATCGTCGGATATGTCTCCCATCTCATCGTCGATGATACGTGGATAACGGATATATACCGCCTGTTCTTCGGCAAGAACTCGCCGCTCGGCGGGGATACGGCGGCCAATATGCTCGATCGCCTGCTGCAATACGAGACGGACCGCTGGGAGCGGCTGGACAAGCCCAGGCTGGCTGCGATCAGGGAGAAGATCCGTGGCTGGAATGCCGATATGGATATCGGGATTGTGGACAATACCGCCCTGTGTAACTGGCGCGATTTCGTATGGGCGACCACGGTGCGGGAGATCAACGATGCCGACCTGCGTCTGTTCACCCAGAGCTTTCTCGTTTCCAGGGAGAGGGTGGGCATGGACCAGGCAGAGCTTTTTTTAAAGGACATGCCTGGTAAGATAGAGTGGGTGGTACAATATGTCACGGAGGAAAGGCTTAAGGCCTTTCGCAGCAAGTGCATTAATCGGTCGGTAGAGATAGCAAGGGAGTATTTGAGATGAAGATAATAAAGGGTTTCGATGCGGCTATGGTTGAGCTGAGGAGGCCGCCTCTGGCTTCCGCCGAGCTTGCGCACAAGGATGCCGTTGAGAAGATACTGGCCGATGTGCGTCAGCGCGGGGATGCCGCGTTGAAGGAACTGGCAAAGAAGTTCGATGGGGTATCCCTGAAAAATCTCGCCGTAAGCGATGATGAGATCGCTGCGGCCTACAAAAATGTCGATCAAAGTCTCATCGATGCCCTTAACCTGGCGGCCGACCGTATTCGTGCTTTCCACCAGACGCAGCTTCGTTACGCTATCAAGGAGTTCATGGAGGAGGGCGTGGGGCAGATAGTGAACCCCATCGAACGGGTGGGGGTCTACGCCCCCGGCGGCACGGCCAGCTACCCCTCCACCGTTCTGATGACCGTTATCCCGGCGCGTGTTGCCGGCGTGAAGGAGATCGTCGTCGTGACGCCTCCGGGCAAAGGCGGCAGCGTGCCGCCTGCCACCCTGGTCGCGGCTGACATTGCCGGGGCGGATAGCATCTTCAAGGTCGGCGGCGCGGGGGCTATCGCGGCCCTGGCCTACGGCACCAAATCGATACAAAAAGTAGATAAGATATGCGGTCCGGGGAATATCTTCGTCACCATTGCCAAGAGGCTGGTGTACGGCGAGGTGGATATAGACGGCCTGGCCGGGCCCACGGAGACCATGGTGATCGCCGATGATTCGGCGTCTCCCTCTCACTGTGCACTTGATTTACTGGCGCAGGCGGAGCATGATATTCTATCCTCCGCTATCATGATAACAACATCGGAGAAACTCGCTTCCGCCGTGAACAAGGAGCTCGAGCGCCAACTGAAGAAGCTGGAGAGGGCGGATATCGCCAGCCGTTCGCTCAAGGAGAGGGGTTATATAATAATAGTTGACGATATGGAGCAGGCCATTGAGCTGGCGAATTCGTATGCGCCGGAGCATCTATCGCTAATGATGCGTGACGCTTCGCTATACGCCGAGGGCGTGCGCAACGCTGGCGGCATCTTCATCGGGGACAGCTCGCCCGAGGTGCTGGGCGATTACGTGGCCGGCCCGAGCCATGTCATGCCCACGGGAGGCAGCGCCAGGTTCAACTCGCCGCTGAACGTGAACGATTTTCTCAAGATAACCAGCGTTGTGGCACTGGTCGACGATGATTTAGATACGCTTGGGCCTGCGGCATCGAAGATCGCCAGGTCGGAAGGCCTGACGGCGCATGCCCGGGCTGCCGAGATAAGGCTGGAGAAGGGCAGGGAAAGATGAAGCCTGTCGATATTACAAAATTGATGAGACAAGATGTCCTGAAGATGAGGCCGTACGAGCCCATCGTGCCGCCCGAGGTGCTCGCCGAGCGTGCGGGCATCCCCATGAGCGAGGTCATCAAGCTTGACGGCAACGAGAACCCCTACGGCTGCTCGCCGCGTGTCGGCAGGGCATTGTCGAAATATCCCTATTTCAACATCTATCCCGACCCGGAGCAGCGCGAGGTGCGCGCGGCACTGTCGAAGTACGTCGGCATGGACGCCAAATACATTCTGGCAGGCGCCGGCAGCGATGAGCTCATCGATCTCATCCTGCGCCTGTTCCTCGAGCCGGGCGATGGCGTGGTGAACTGCCCGCCGACATTCGGGATGTACCCGTTTTGCACCGACGTCTGCGGCGGCCACACCGTGGAGTTGGCGCGCGATAAGAACTATGACATCGATGTCGCCGCGATAAGGAAGGCGCTGGATAATAAAGCCAAGCTGGTCTTCATCGCCTCGCCTAACAACCCGACGGCCAATCTCACACCTGAGGCGGATATCGTTGAATTGCTGGAGACCGGCAGGATAGTCGTCGTCGACGAGGCATATCATGAGTTCAGCGGCACGACGGTGGCGCCGCTCGTCGCGAAATATAATAACCTCATCGTGCTGCGCAGCCTGAGCAAGTGGGCCGGACTGGCCGGATTGAGGCTGGGCTACGGCATGTTCGCTCCCGCTATCGTGGAACAACTGATGAAGATCAAGCAGCCGTACAATATCAACGCTGCGGCGCATGTGGCGCTCCTGGAGTCGCTGGCCGATATCAAATATCTCAAGGGCACTGTCGAAAAGATAATCGCAGAGCGCGAGCGGCTTTATACAAAGCTCGAAGGGCTGAAATTCCTGCGGCCGTATCCGTCAGATTCGAACTTTATATTATGCGCTGTTACTGAAGGCAACGCCCGCAAGATGCACGAGGCGCTGCGCAAGAAGGGCATCTTCCTGCGCTATTTTGATACGCCGCTACTTAGGAATTATATACGCATCAGCGTCGGCAAGCCGGAGCACACCGATGTGGTGATAGATGCTCTCAAGAAAGCGCACAAGGGAAAATAACATTGATGATGTAGGGGCAACCCTCCGTGGTTGCCCACGGAAGGGCAGGCACGGGGGCCTGCCCCTACGGGGGTATACGTTCATATCGGGCAATTATGGGATGTGGGGTGTCCCGTAGGGGCGAATAATTATTCGCCCCTACCACAGGGGGTTGATCCCCCTTAATCAATAATGGAGGTAAATTATGGCAGGCAAGAGATCGGCGACTATAACCCGTGAGACGGGGGAGACCAAGATAAAGGTGACGCTCTCCCTCGACGGCCAGGGCAAGTTCACCATCAAGACCGGCTCCAAGATGTTCGACCACATGCTGACCCATGTGGCCCAGCACGGTCTATTTGACATAAGTATTACGGCCTCCGGATGGGATGAGCACCACCTGTCCGAGGATGTCGCTATCGCTTTAGGCCAGGCGCTGAACAAGGCGCTGGGCGATAAGAAGGGCATCGTCCGGATGGGCCATGCCATTGTTCCCATGGACGAGGCTCTGGCGACGGTCGTCGTTGACCTCTCCGGCAGGGGATACCCCGTCCTGGACCTGCAATTTACTAACAGGAAGATCGGCGACATGGAATCCGATATGATACGCCACTTCCTCGAGACGTTCGCCGTCGAGGGCAAGATGAACCTGCACGCCCAGGTGCTTTATGGCACGAACGAGCACCACAAGGTGGAGGCGCTGTTCAAAGCTTTAGGCCGGGCGCTGGGCTCCGCCACGCGCATCGACCCGCGCATCGCGGGCAGGGTGCCGAGCACCAAGGGGAAGATCGAGGGGTAGGGGGCGAGGGTTGCGAACTCCCCCTGTCCCCCTCTTTAATAAAGAGGGGGGAAGAGGCGCAGCCGAAGGGGGCGTTCGAGGCAATATATGCGGATATTTAATAGCGCTTCGACAAGAAATAAGAGAAAGAATCTTCGCAAGAATCAGACGGAGGCGGAAAAAGTTTTGTGGCGAAAACTTCGTAGTAAGACGTTTTTCGGCTGCAAGTTTTTTCGTCAGTATGGCATCGGTGAATATATAGCCGATTTTTGTTGTCCGGAGCACAAGTTAGTAATCGAGATTGACGGCGGTCAGCATTATTCCGATGCTGGCAGCGAATACGATAAGTCGCGAGAGAATTACATGAATTCTATGGCTATAAGGACTATCAGACTCAGCAATCTTGATATTCTCCAGAACGTAGACGGCGTTTTATCGCAGATCGAAGAAGAAATACGTTCAAACTGAATCTCTTGAACGTTTTCCGCACCACGGCGGGTGAACGAACTCCCCCTAACCCCCTCTTTATCAAAGAGGGGGAAGAGGCGCAGCCTAAGGGGGCGTTCGAGACACACTTTACAAATCGTGCAAAATTCATGTGACTGAGCTAAAATATAGACGCGGGATGCACAGGTATCAATATTCAGGGGGTTGGGCATGAAAACTTATCAAGCGGTAATAGAAAAGTGTTCGGACACTGACCTCTATGTCGGCTACATACCTGGCTTTGCCGGGGCGCATTCGCAGGGCGCAACCCTTGATGAGGTAAATCGTAACCTGTGCGAAGTCGTGAAGATGCTTTTGGAGGATGGAGAGCCGGAACTTGATGCCGAGTTCGTTGGCATACAAACCGTGGTGGTAGCCTAGCAATGGCACAGATCCCCGTCCTGAAGCCTCAAGATATCGTATCCCGGTTGATTCGCCTCGGCTTCGTACAAGTTCGGCAGCGCGGGTCGCATAAGCAATTCCGACATCATGATGGACGCAATACTACAGTTCCATTTCACAAAGGCAGGGACATATCGCCCGTGTTGCTCCGCCAAATCGCAAAAGACATTGGATTGACTGTCGAAGAGTTTCTTCAATCATAATAACCCACTGTGCCAGATTAAGTCGGGCAATGAAACTCCGAGTAAGATAAATAAAGGAATACAGCATTGAACCTTTCAGAAGTAGCTGACGGCGTTTACAGGCTGGAGACGCCTATTATCACGGCGCAGTATCCGGCCGTCGCATACATTATCAAATCGCCTTCGGTTGTGGTCATAGACCCCGGCACTACCGCAAATATACCCATGCTCCGCGAAGCCATGAAGAAGCTGGATATTGATAAACCGGCTTATATCATCCCCACGCACCTGCACATGGACCATTCCGGCAGCGCGGGCACGCTGGCCAAGCTTTATCCTGAGGCCAGGATCGTCGTTCATCCGCGCTATGCCAAGCATGCCATAAGGCCGGCCTATATCATCAAGGCCTTCAGGGTGGTCTGGGGCCAAAATTTCGAGGGTACATTTGGAGAGGTGGAGCCTGTGCCGGAGGAGCGGCTGTTGCTGCCTGAAGACGGCGAGGTGATTGATGCCGGCGACAGGGAGCTTGAGGTCATCTATACGCCGGGGCATGCGCCGCATCATATCGCCATCTTCGATCGAAAGGTGAAAGGTCTGTTCTGCGGCGAGGCGCTGGGCGTGCCGGACTTTCAGCTGCCCGCGGCTCCGCCGATGAGCTTTGATCTGAAAACATATATCGCATCGGCGGAGAAGCTGCGCGAAATGAAGCTGGGCGCAGAGCTGATCTTCATCGCGCACGGTGGGGTGGAGCGGGACCTTGATGTGCTCGTCGCTCGTGTGATCGAGAACATAAGCCTCTACGGAGACATGGTGCTGGAGGGGTTGCGCAGGGGTGAGACGCAGGAGAGCATGGAACGCCGGGTCAGCGATGACATTGAACGCAGGCACGGCGTTCGGGTGCCGCAACGCGGACTCTTTGTTACCGTGGCCGGTCTAACCGCTTACTTCAAGAGCGTAGGGATGGTTTAGGGTCGAGGTTTTTACCAACCCCCTGAATCCCCCATTAACTTTGGAGATAGGGCGAGCATACAAGCTCGCCCCTACAGGGGGACTTTAAAAAATCTGGGGGACACCCCTAGTGCCCCCGGCAGGAGATTTTTCTCCTGCACCTCTCTTTAACAATGTCATTGCCTGACTTGACCAGGCAATCCAGAGGGCAATTTATGAATCGTCCCTCAAGAAGTCCAGCACCTCTTTGTTGAACCGGCCAGCCAGCTCCATGCCCACGGCGTGTGAGCCTCCGTCGATGCTGACCAACTTGGCCCCCTTTATGCGAGAAGCCAGCACCTCCGACCACTGCGGCGGCATAAGCCTGTCTTTGCTGCCCGTCAATACCAGCGTGGGAGCCTTGATCAGGTGCAGTCGATCCAGGACATTGTGTGTCATCATGGCTTCGAGCTGTCCCGCCGGGACTTTGGTCATGCCGAGGCTCAACATAAGCCTGGCCAGCGGCACGATCACCAGTCTGTTGAACGGCTGGTTGAAAGACCGCGAAGCTATGGCGGCCGTCAGCTTTCGCAGGTCCGCCCCCGCGAGGTCTGAACTCGAGCGATTCCAGTTGGGTGTAGTCGCCTCTGCCAGGTCAAAGAGCATATCCCGAAGAGGCTGCCCGCCCACGCTCGTGCTGAATAGAATCAGCTTGTCCACTCTTTGCGGGTGATCGATGGCAATGTGCTGTGCAATCATGCCTCCCATGGAACCTCCCAGAACGTGCGCCCTGTCGATTCCGAGATGATCCATTAAAGCGATGGTATCTCCGGCCATCATCTTCGTGCTGTATGGCCCGTCCGGCTTGTCGCTGCCTCCAATGCCTCTGTTGTCGAAAGTGACAACGCGGTAGTGCTTGCTGAAGGCGCGCAATAGAGGAAACCAGGCGTTTTGGGCAGTGGCGAACCCGGCAATCAGGATTAAGGGTTGTCCGTCACCACGGATGTTGTAGCACAGATTGATGTCACCCACCTTCGTTAGCGGCATTTTCACCTCCACGTCAGCCATTTATTCCGTAGCGGTGGGTTTCAAACCCACCCTACATTTTTCTGAGAACTGTCGAGGGTTCGAATCAACCCCCTGTATCCCCCAATCATGGGGGACTTTAAGAAATCTGGGGGACACCCCCAGTGCCCCCGGCAGGAGGAATCCTACACCTCGAACTCCCCCTAGCCCCCTCTTTTAAAGAGGGGGAAGCGGTGTAGACGCAGGAGGGCGTCATTCCGGCGGAGGCCGGAATCCAGAGAAAAGGGCGTATTGAAATACGCCCCTATTCGGTTATCACTGTGTCTTCGTGCGTATAAGCAGGGGCGCAGCAGCAGAGAAAAACCAGATCGGATTTGCCGGTGTTCCATATCTTGTGGCGCTTGCCCGGCAGGATGGCGATGCCGTCGCCCGATTTCACATCGCGCTCCTCGCCTTCAATCCTGATCCTGCCTTTGCCCTTAAGGACGTAGTAAATCTCCTCCGTCTTGGGGTGGATGTGCTCCTCGGTGCTTTTGCCGGGCAGGACGCGCGCCTCGGCCAGGCTCTGGTTGCGTATCGATGAATTCCGCGGCGACAGTATATCCCTGATCTCGGATTTGTCTTTGGTGATGAACGGCGCTGCGTCTTTACGATTTACTGTTTCCAACCCGCACCGCTTTCTCGATGTTATGATAGAAATTTATCATGCGAGATAACCGCTCGGCAAGGCGCAGCCCCGACACTTTCTGCGGATGTACCCGTCAATTTTCACGGATAGAAGAGGTTCTCGGGGCGCTTCATTATTATTACCGTATCCCCGTGTTTAAACCTGAAGATCCCTGCCGGTGAGCCTGTGGAAGGCCTCAACATATTTGTCTGATGTCTGCTGGATAACTTCGTCGGGCAGCATCGGTGCCGGAGGACTCTTTTTCCAGCCCGAGGCCACGAGCCAGTCGCGCACCGGCTGCTTATCGAAGCTGGGCTGTGACTTGCCTGGCTCGTATTCGCTGGCCTCCCAGAAGCGGCTCGAGTCTGGCGTTAGCAGTTCGTCGATGAGTATCAGTTTGCCATCCACGATGCCGAACTCCATCTTGGTATCGGCGATGATGATGCCTTTTCCCAGCGCGTAATTATGAGCGAACTGGTAGATTTCCATGCACTTTTCCGAGATCTCCTTGGCCCTCTTCGCGCCGATGAGCTTCTTCACCTCATCGAAGCTTATGGGAAGGTCGTGCCCTTTATCGGCCTTGGTCGTCGGCGTGAATATGGGGATGGGCAGCTTCTCGCTCTCCTCCATCCCGGCGGGGAAGTGCTCGCCTGAGATCGTGCCTTTTTCCTTGTATTCAGCCCATGCCGAGCCGGAGATATAGCCGCGGATGACGCACTCGATTTCTACACGCTCCGCCTTTCTAACGACCATCGAGCGGCCCTCCAAATAAGAGGGGAACCCATAATTCCCGTGGCATGCGCGTTTTCCGTACATCTCGTTGAGCCAGTCCGCGTCGTCGATAATCTTTATCACGTGATTGGAAATGATATGTTCTGTTTTTTCAAACCAGAAGGCGGAGATCTGGTTCAGCACAGCGCCCTTGTAGGGGATGCCGCAGGGCAGCACCACATCGAAGGCGGAGATGCGGTCGGTGGCGACCATCAGCATGCTGTCGCCCAGGTCGTAAGAATCGCGCACCTTGCCGCGGTACATCAGGTTGGATAGCTCGGTCTTGAGAATTATTTCCATCGTTCCTCCGTCGATTTTAAAGCTCGTGTTTGAGAACGTATATCTGGGTATCCTTGGGAAGCTGATTTGATCTCATCTCTATCTTTGAATCGTCGATCTTTTTAACATTCTTTTTGCCCTTCAGAAATGGATCAGCGTTGGCTACGGGGAAGTTCGGGCATCCGTCCGTCTGGTAGTGCATCGGGAAAACGATACGGGGCTTTATCTGAGCGATAACCTTATCAGCGCCGGCGGCGTCGATGGTGAAGCTCCCGCCTATCGGTATCATCAAGACATCCACCCCTCCGATTTCGGAGGCCTCTTTGTCGGTCAGGGAGCGTCCCAGGTCTCCCAGGTGACAGAATTTGATATCATCGACAGTAAAAATAAATATCGTATCATCGCCACGCTCCTTGCCGCCGCAGTCGTCGTGGCAGCTGGCAATGCCGCGGAACTCGATGCCTTTGGCCTGATGCTTGCCGGCGCCCTTGAGTATCTGAGGCTTGCCGGGGATGACGCTCACGTTGTTATGGTCGGCGTGATCGTGGCTCATGGTTACAACGTCTGCTGATTCTCCGATCTGCTTGTATTCGAGGCCATATACCCCGGGCGTGTACGGATCGGTGATGATCTTGGTCCCTTTGTCCGAGGTGATTAAGAAAGAGGCATGACCGAACCATTTCACTTTCATGTAAGTCCTCCTTGCATTTGTTGAATATATTACGGCTTTCTAAACGCTCACAATCGAACGGATATATGTTACAGGGAAAGCACGAAATTGACCAGCGTTCGTACTATTACGCCGGTCTCGCCCTTGACCACGGCTCCCTTGTCCTTTTCGCTGCGCGATGTCCCTGCTATGTCGATGTGTACCCAGGGCGTGTCTTCGATGAACTCGTGCAAGAACTGGGCTGCTGTTATGGCCCCGCCGTATCTGCCTCCGGAGTTCTTGACATCGGCGATGTCGCTCTTGTTTGCTTCCTTGTAGTCGTCATGCAATGGCATCTGCCAGATGCGCTCGCCCCCCTCTTCTCCGGCCTTGATGACCTGATCTATCAGCTTCTGGTCGTTGGTGAAACCGCCGCTGTAATGGTCGCCCAGCGCCACGTGGCAGGCTCCGGTCAGCGTGGCGATATCGATAACCGGGGACAGCCCCAGCTTGTGCGCATAGCTCAGCGCGTCGGCCAGGATTATGCGTCCCTCCGCGTCTGTGTTGACCACCTCGATGGTCTTGCCGTTCGATGCCTTGAGCACGTCGCCGGGTTTACAGGCGCTGCCGCTGGGCATGTTCTCGGTGGCCGGCACAATGGCGGTGACGTTCACCATGGGCTTCAGCTCAGCGATGGCGCGCATTGCTGAGATTACAGCGGCTCCGCCAGCCATATCGCCCTTCATATCCCCCATGCTCTCCGACGGCTTGATCGAGATGCCGCCCGAATCGAACGTTAATCCCTTACCCACGAGCCCGACCGTGCGCTTGGAGCGCTTGCCGCCCTGGTATTTGAGCACGATCAGCTTGGGCGGCTGCACGCTGCCCCGCGCCACGCCGAGTAGCCCGCCCATGCCCATCTTCTCGATGTCTTTTTTCTCAAATATCTTGCATTCCAGGCCGAAGTCTGCGGCGACTTTCTGGGCTGCATTCGCCAGGTCGGTCGGAGTCATATAGTTGCCAGGCTCGTTGTCGAGGTCGCGCGCCAGGATGGTGGCCTCGGCCAGGACGCGGCCTTTCTCGCAGCCTTTCTTCAATTTGGAAAGTTCCTGTTTGTCAGGGGTCACTATAAGCACCTTTTCGATGTCGCCGTTCTCGTCCTTTTTTGATTTATGCCTGCGGAAGGTGTACAGCCCGAGCATAGCTCCTTCCGTTATCGCCTGTGCCGATTTTTCGGCATCGATGCCCCCGGCTCCTGCGCCGTGAACGATCGTGGCGATCTCCTTCACCTGCGTTTTCCTGAGGTAGCGGCAGGACTCCGCGACGACGCTGCGGATCACGTTATGATTCAACGCCTCTTTCTTGCCCAGCCCGATAACCAGGACCTTGGCGGGCTTGATCTTGCCCATAGTATGGATCAGGGTCATCTCGCCCTGCTTGCCCTTTATCTCGCCGCTTTTAATCAGCTTTGTAACGGCCCCGCCCAGGGCTTTGTCCACCGCGGCGGTAGCCCCTCCAGGGCTTTTGACGCCTTCGAAAAGATTTACGATGATGGCGTCCGATGCGATCTTGGTGATGTCACCGGTTATGGCTGTAACTTTCATATATACCTTCCTATCATGGAAGCTCTGCTTAAGTGCTTATCAACCCCCTGTATCCCCCACTCTTGGTCCTTCCCATTTCGGGAAGGATTCCGCGGAAGGACACTTCTCTATTATAACTGCCATTGCCCGACTTGATCGGGCAATCCAGGGAGGGCACATCGCGATGTGCCCCTACGTCGCTCTGGATCATCCTTCCGTGGAAGGATGATGACACTTGCGTCCTGCACTTTTTTGTCAGAGGTTCCTTTCTATCTGTCTCTCTATCGTCTCGCTTCCCGCACGATTTTCTCGATCGCCGGGGCGATATCCTTTGATGTGTCCACTGCGAAGTAATTTCGGCGTATTTTCTGAGCTGTGGCAGTCATCCGCTGGTAGACCTGCCAGTCCGCTGCTGATTTGTCGTCCGGATCAATTCCTGTCTGTCGGCGCGCCATGCGTTGCCGCACCAGCTCCGGAGGCGCCTCTAATCGTACTATAATAAGTTTCGCTTCTGCGCTATCGGCGATGCGATAGAGCTGCTCACGATGGTGCTCGATCAGGTTGGTGGCATCAAATATAACGGATATGCCCTTGCGCAGCAGGTCGCCGATCAGAGTATGACACGCTCGAAATAATCGCTCGCTCTCGCTCTGGCTGTAGTTCGGCTTGGGCGACAGTATCTGCCTCATTGCGTCGGACTCGATTATAGGGAGGGGTAGACGCTCCGCCAGACGACGGCTGAAATATGATTTGCCGCTTCCCGGCAGCCCGCTAACGATGATTAATAATGGATCGACCGTGGGCTCCGGCAATTCACCCAGGCTGTACATCAGCTGTTTTACATCAGCCGTTAGTTGGCTGTCATTCATATCAGTAATTATATCAAGGATTTCAATTGAATGCGCTATATGATCGAACAATAGAATTCTTCGGGATGGGGCGGACAGTAGGAGGTCGTTACGAATTATTTGCCGCCCAGCTCCTTGGCCCGTTTGTGGGCGGCGGCGACGGCTTTAGCGAGAAGCTCCTTGAATTTACCGCTCTCCAGTTCGGCTATACCGGCCGCTGTGGTGCCCCCAGGTGAGGTTACTTTCTTCCTGAGTTCCTGAGGGGACTGCGACGTTTGCTTCGCAAGGAGGGCGGCTCCCAGCACTGTTTCCAGTACGAGTTCGCCGGCCGTTTCACGGGGCAGTCCTATGCGCACAGCTGCATCGATGAGGCCCTCGATCATATAGAAGATGTATGCCGGGCCGCTGCCGCTTACGGCGGTCGCCATATCTATATATCCCTCATCAGCTACATATATCTCTTCGCCCAGAGCATCGAGGATAGTCTGCGCCAGCTTCTTTTGTTTTGATGTTACTTTATCCGAAGCGGTCCATGCGGTTATGCCGACCCCGATCTGTGCCGGTGTGTTTGGCATGGCCCTGACTATTTGATAGTGGTCAAGGCCCTTGGAAATAGTATCGATCTTTGCTCCGGCAATAATGGAGAGCACTAATTGGCCTTTCTTGACTATTCCTTTAAGGTCAGGCAGGAGGCCGGACAAGTTCTGCGGTTTCACGGCAAGAACCACGAGGTCCGCATCTTTAAGCGCCGATTCGTAATTCTTGCCGGGTTTAATGCTGTAAGTTTTCTTGAGGGTTTCCAGGCGGGAGGCGTCGATATCGCATACGCTGATGTCTTGCGGGGAAAGCGATCCTTTGGCCAGGACGCCGCGGATCATCGCTTCCCCCATGGCGCCTCCGCCTATAATCGTTATTTTCACGCAGCCTCCGCCAGAGCTTCTACCATCAATTCTTTAACCTTCTCCGGTGATTTGCCTTTTAACGAGACCTGTTTTTTGCATTTGACATCGCCGAATTTTATCTCTTCCGATGTGGTTTTGATAGTTCCCGACAAAAGGATGACCACATTATCTTCCGCACCCTTCTTCAATCTTTTCAGGTGTTTATTTACAGCTTCGATTACGTCGTTGAGCTTTGATTTGCTTAATGTTATGGTGAGGAAAGTAGCCCCCCCGCCGCCGAGGAAGGCTGCGCCTAGACGCTGTGTTTTGACAGATACTTCACCAATGCTTTCTATGTCCCATATAAATGTTTCGGGAGAGGTTACGCGTCCCAACTGCAACAAGAGATCCCTTTGCGATGCATCCATTCTTAAGTCCCCCTTTCAAATTGAGTAATTAATTTATCGACGTTCACCAAATATGACACGGCCCAGCCGTACCATTGTGGCTCCTTCCTCTACAGCGATTTCAAAGTCGTTGCTCATTCCCATCGAGAGGTGTTCCATTCCGAAAGAGTCGCGCAGTTCGCGCAGTTCCCTGAATACAGGGCGGACATCCTCCGGTTTATCGACCATTGGGGCAATAGTCATAAGCCCTTTGATCGACAGATTCGGCAGCTTGGAAATCTCCGCTACTGCCTCAACCAATTCACTTCTTTGAAACCCTCCCTTTGTCTGCTCCCCGGCCACATTTACCTGCAGCAGGACGGGAATAACTCTGTCCGCCTGCGCGCTTATCGACTGCGCCAATCGAATCGAATCAACACTATGAATTATATCAAAAATTTTCAAAGCTGTCTGGACTTTGTTGCGTTGCAGGTGTCCAATCATATGCCAGGTGGGGCATAACCCGGAGCCGGGCAATCGTAAAATCTTGCGTTGAGCCTCCTGTACGCGGTTTTCTCCGAAGTGCTCGATGCCGGCCTCAACAGCTTGCCGTATAGCCGACTCATCTACATATTTAGTTACCGCTATTATCGTGATCTCATCGGGAGACCGGGCCACGCTCAATGCTGCGTGAGCGATACGTTCTCTTACATCCTCTATATTCCGGGCAATGTCCATGTCAGCAGACCCCGCATCTGTGGCACTCGGTAGCAATAGGACAGGGAGGAGTCGTTTTATCACAGCCCGCCCTGTCGAGCTCCGTCTCCAGATAGTCGTTCTTAACGCCGGAATCGATGTAACTCCACGGTAAACGTTCGTTTAACGGTATCTCCCTGCCGATGTAGGAGTCGGCATCAAGGGAGCACTCCGCTAATGCCTGGCGCCATGTAGAAAGAGACCTGTTCTCTGCCACCTTGGTCAGCACCGGGGCCAGCCTGCTGTCGCCGCGCGAGAGCACGCCCTGGACGATAGCCCAAGGGACGCTCTCGGATCTGACCTCTATCCCTCTTCTTTCCAGCCGTTGTTTTAGATACGAAAGCCGCTTTCTTAATATTTTCTGACCGGTCATGGGAAGCCGCTGAAAAGGCGTCCCAGCCTTAGGTACGAACGGTTCGATTGTAAGAATGAGATGGCATCCCGAATGCTTGCGTTCTGTTAAATTCTTCAACTCGGACATGAGTGCGATGATTTCCTCTATATCATCCTCTGTCTCTGTAGGCAGACCGATCATGAAATACAGCTTCAATTGACGAAAGCCGATGTCGGTAATTTTACTCGCAGCTGAGATTATATCCTCCCTGGTTACCCCCTTGTTAATTGTACGACGTAACCTCTCGGAGCCGGCTTCCGGCGCCAGCGTCAGGTTCTCGGTTCCGCTTTCCTTTAATGCTTTAAGCACTGCGTCCGATATCGGCTTCACGCGGTGCGAACTGACAGAGATGCCGGCGCCCATCTTGCGCAATTGCGATACCAGGTCATCGATTTCAGGGTGATCTGAAATGCAAGCCCCGAGGAGGCCGATCTTCTTAGTGAACTTCAGGCCGTTCTGACACTGGTTCAGCAGGTTGGCTGCAGAGCGGAAGCGGAATGGCCTGAAAAGATAGCCGGCGAGGCAGAAGCGGCAGCCCCAGGGGCAACCGCGTGCAATCTCTACAAGATACATATTGCTGAATTCGGTATTAGGAGTGATGATACTCGATGTTGTAGCAAAATCATCTATATTGCGTGCCCATTGCCTGGTCACCGGCTCGCCGCTGCGGAATTGTGGTACATAGAGCCCATTAATGTCGGACAGCCCTTTCAGTAATGTATCTCTATTATCTCCAGCCATTGCTGTAATTACATCGATGAGTTTGGGGATAATAACTTCGCCTTCTCCGATGGCGAATGCATCGAAAAGTGAAGCCAGCGGTTCAGGATTTGCTGTCATGCAGGGCCCTCCGGCCATTATTATTGGATGGGAAGGGCTTCGCTCGCTAGATTGCATGGGAATAGAGCTGTAAGACAGCATTTCTAGCGCGTTGAAGTAATTAAGCTCATTTGAGATGGAGAACGCAAGTATTGTGAAATCGTCTAGTGGCCGTCCTGACTCGGCGCTTTTCCCGTTTCCATCTTGAAATACACGTTCACAAACTATATTGCTGTGGCTGTTGAGCAGACTATATATTGTCTGAAAACCGAGGCTGGACATACCTACATGATATGTGCTGGGGAATATTAAAGCGATTGGTATCTTCCCACCCCAATCCTTGATGATTGTACCTTGCTCCTGGGAGAGCCGTAATCGAGATGGATTATCACCGTTCATGTCACGCAATCACGGTTGCCGGATCATTTTCCCATTGCCAACAATGGCGATCTCAATAATTTTGCCGCAGCCGGGGCAGGTCAGTGTCAGGTTGATCGGACGTGACATCGCCCGCTCGGCGACAGCACTGACCGTGGTATCGATATCATCGAGGCGCTGGTCCAGGGTATCTAGCTTTTGTTGGAGGTGTTCCAGGGATTGGTTCTTATCTTTTGTGAAGCGATCATTCTTTTGTGCCAAAAGTTCCTCCTCAATTAATAGCTAGGTACACGACGCCCATGATTAATAATGCTAATGCTATCATAAAGCAAATCCATCCGCCTATACGCAGGGCACTGCTCTCAATGTGAAAGGAGCCATAGCCTTTTACGTCTTTACGCTGGCATATGGCATCATCAATCTCCCTGTCTTCACCCTTAGCCCTTAAGAAGGCAAGTATAAACAGTATTAAGAAAAATCCAGCCATACCTATCATGATGTAGGCGTCATTAGGCATTATACACCCCTCCCTTCTAACTGCATTTTGTATAGCCGCAACTGTGACAGATCTGGCATCCTTCCTGATACACTAACAGCCCTCCACAATCAGGGCACTGCCCTCCCATATTTACTGTGGGCGTGGGATCAACCGCATTAGTAATTTTCTTGGGTATACTGTCAATAGCAGTCTTGTCTCCGTCGAGGCCGGTTATTCTGTTCCCGAGCACGCTGGCTATAGCATCCGGACAAGAGAGGATTGAGTGCCCCTGCTCCCAGGCGATCGATGGGCATCTTATGCCGCGAATGTGCTTGACCACGGCGGAGGCGTCTATACCTGAGCGCAATGCCAAGGAGATTAACCTGCATGTGGATTCTAGCTGCGCCGAAGCGCAGCCGCCTGCTTTGCCGAGGCTGGAGAATACTTCGCAGATGCCATGTTCATCGGAATTGATGGTCACATAGATATTGCCGCAGCCGGTAGCCACCCTTTCGGTAACTCCGTTAGTCACTCGTGCCCGCTTTCTGGGCTCGCGAGTTATGGCTTCGTCCTTATGTTTTCCCGATACGTTCAGGACCTGCTTATCCTTGCTTTTATCTCTATAGATAGTTATTCCCTTACACCCCTCACTGTATGCCATCAAATACGCCTGCGAAATATTATCTTTAGTCGCGTTCTGCGGGAAATTTATCGTCTTGGAGACAGCGTTGTTAGTTGATTTTTGAAACGCGGCCTGCATCTTGATATGCCATTCTGGGCTGATGTCGTGGGCGGTGACGAATACCTTGGCTATTGCTGGTGGTATACCATCGATGCCATGAAGGCTTCCTTTACTGGCTAGCTCTTTCATTAGTTTCTCTGAATAAAAGCCTTCTTTTCTAGCAGCCTCTTCGAAGTATGGGTTTACCTCTATCATCTCGGTATTATCGAGTATGTTGCGTATGTAGCTTAACGCAAACAGCGGCTCGATCCCGCTCGAACACTTAGCTATGATGCTCAATGTACCTGTCGGGGCGATAGTCGTGCGTGTTGCATTTCGTACCCTCGGGCCGCCTTTTATGCCGTATTCGCTGCCATCGAATGTTGGGAAAACACCTCTTTCTTCTGCCAGTGCCACCGATGCATCGGTGGCAGTCTTATCAATGAACTGCATTACACTTTCAGCTATCTTCAAGGCATCTTCAGAATCATAAGGGATGCCTAACTTTATCAACAAATCGGCGAATCCCATGATACCCAATCCGATCTTTCGCGTCTTTTTAGTCATCACCTCTATCTCAGGTAGAGGGAACTTGTTTTTATCGATCACATTATCCAGAAATCTTACGGCGATTTTAACCGTTTCCCCCAGCTTGCCATAATCAATGCTCCTCTTTTCATCGTTTACCATACGGACCAGGTTGATTGAGCCCAGGTTGCAGGACTCGTAGGGGAGCAGTGGTTGTTCTCCGCAGGGATTAGTGCTCTCGATAATTCCGAGATCTTTATTGGGGTTATCCCTGTTTATCCGGTCGATGAAAATAAGGCCCGGATCGCCAGTTCTCCATGCCATCTCAACAATCGTGTTGAAAACATGTTTTGCGTTGAGCTGCCCATATACCGATCCGTCTTTAGGATTAATAAGATTATAGTCGCTGCCGGCTTCAGTGGCTTTCATAAACTCATCGGTTACTGCAACCGAGAGGTTGAAATTGGTAAGTGTATCTTCCTTTTCCTTTGCTGTGATAAATCTTTCTATATCTGGATGGTTTACACTGAGGATGGCCATATTGGCGCCGCGGCGCATCCCTCCCTGCTTGATAACATCCGTGGCCGCATCGAAGACCTTCATAAAGGAAACTGGGCCGCTGGCTACCTTTCCCGTGGAACCAACGGTGTCACCCTCCGGCCTTAACCTTGAGAATGAAAAGCCTGTGCCACCTCCGCTCTTGTGAATGAGTGCAGTGTATTTAATAGCATCAAATATTCCTTCCATGGAATCGTTGATTGGCAGCACGAAGCATGCAGAGAGCTGCTGCAGCTCGCGGCCGGCATTCATCAGAGTAGGGGAGTTGGGCAGAAATTCAAGAGTTGCTATCAATCGATAGAACTCTTCCTCCCAATACTCGGCATCCTCTGCTGAGCCATATATGATCTCGGCCGAGGCGATGTTATGAGCCACGCGCCTGAACATATCGTACGGAGTCTCAATGGCTTTGCCTTGATCATCGGTTTTCAGGTATCTCTTTTCCAGCACCCTCATAGCGTTTTCCGAGAACTTTACCGCCCCTACACTGGTTGTGATTTTGTTTTTGCCTGTCCCTTTTATTTTCTTTTGTGCGGTGATTTTTGGAGCCCTTTTCACTGTTTCAACCGGTTTTTCTTCAATAGTTTTATCTTCAGACTCGCGTTTAGCTTCATGCTTAGCTTCAGTCTCTCGAGGCTTTACAGTGTTTGAGGGCTTATTTGTTTCAGCGATGACTTGTTTCAGTGTGGTTCGAATGTCCCCAGGACTGAGACGCCACTCAGGGATGTCGACTTCCATTCCTGGAAATCTCTGATATTCCTGTTCCAGACGCTGCATTACAAGTTTCGTAAATTGATCCATCAGATTACGGTCCGATATGCCTTCAGATTCGCAGTAGCGAAATACCTCATTGGCTATCCTGCTTTGAAACGGGAGCGTGCTGTTTTTTCTGGCCGAGTTTGCTGCCATTATTTTTCTCCTGAGATTTTCGTACCAACTTAGTAGAAATCGAAGTATTACTATTTATTAAGCCGATCTCTCTATCGGCAAACAAAGGTAGCTGGGTAGTGGAATTCTGCAGCGGCGCTTGTTTGGCGTAGGCATCGGCTTCAGCACGGACTTCGTCTATGTCGGTGAAGTTACGATAAACGCTGGCGAATCGTATATAGGCGATCCCATCCAGTTGGCGAAGACGCTCCATAACGATATCTCCAATTATCGAGGCCAGAACCTCAACACTTCCTGATTTCCGTAGCTGAAGTTCGATTTCATCGACCATCTGCTCTATCGTTTCCTGAGAAACCGGGCGCTTGGCACAGGCCATCTTGATACCATTAGCCATCTTGTCTCTGCTGAACTCCTCATGCCGTCCGTCTTTTTTTATCACCATGAGAGAGGCTGTTTGCAGTCTTTCGTATGTGGTAAAACGAGCATCACATTGTAGGCACTCACGGCGCCGCCTTATAGTATCGTTGACATTGCGTGAGTCTATGACCTTTGAATCGTTATAACTGCAATACGGACATTTCATCTCATATGACACACCATATCGAGGAGTGCGGAAACGATACCACAATATATAGTGGTTTGTCAATACCTTATATCTATCTGTAGTGGGTTGGGGGGATATTCCATTAAACCGTGGTCAAATAAGAGATGTCGTCATATCATGAAAGTTGCGCAAAATATGGATTTCTGTGCTCTATATTTGAATATTAAAAAAACAGTAAGGCCGCAGATCGTTTATTGACCTACGGCCTTACAATAATCCCAGTGTAGTCGGGATTATAAACGGGTACTATTTGCGCAGACGGAAAACGCTCTTCTTTGGCTCAGGTGGCGGGGTATTCTCCATCATCTGGCGCTTAGCCATTGGACTGCGTAAGAAGGTCGGTATGTCCAGCGCTGATTCGGCATCCTCTCCCTGCATCAGCCGTTGTAGCTCCTGGTCCTTGCCTACTAGCTTCTTACCCTTGTATGTGGAATTGAAACCGGTGGCAATCAGTGTGATCTTCAATTCGTTTTCCATTGAGGAATCGAATGTTACACCGAATATGATGTTTGCTTCCGGGTCTACAGCATTGCGTATGACCTCAGCAGCCTCGTTTACCTCGAACAGGGTGAGGGTATCGCCGCCGGTGACGTTGAACAGTACGCCTTTGGCTCCATCGACCGATACATCCAGTAACGGGCTCGCCAGTGCATCATTAGCAGCATCGACGGCACGGTGCTGACCGCTGCCATGCCCGATGGACATCCACGCCTGGCCGGCCTCTTTCATCACTGCCTTGACATCAGCAAAGTCGAGGTTGATCATTCCGGGTACGGTGATAACTTCGGCAATAGCCTGCACTGCATGCATCAGAACATCATCAGCCATCTTGAAGGCCATGTCCACGCCGGTCCGCTGATCGCACAGGGTTAGTAAGCGGTCGTTCGGTATCGTGATCAGTGTGTCAACTTTATCCAACAGTTTAGAGATACCGTACTCTGCTACTTCCGCTCTGTGTACGCCTTCAAATGTGAAGGGCTTGGTGCAAACTGCGATTGTCAGTGCCCCGGCCTCTCTAGCTAGCTCGGCTGCTACTGGTGCTATTCCTGTACCGCTACCGCCACCCATTCCTGCTGCAAGGAAAACCATGTCGGCATCGCCCACAGCAGCTCGCAGCTCATCGCGGCTTTGCTCTGCTGCTTTCATGCCCATGTTGTGGTCGCCTCCCACTCCTAGACCGCGTGTGAGCTTCTCACCGACTTGGATCCTGGTGGGGGCTTCCATGCGTAGCAACGCCTGGGCGTCAGTGTTTACACCTATGAAGTCAACTCCTTGAATATCTGCTTGAACCATTCGGGAAACGGCGTTGCATCCGCCTCCGCCTAGCCCTAAAACTTTAATTTTTGCTGGGTTGGGGACAAATCCTGGTTTTGCCATTTCTTCCTCCTTTCACTACCTTTCCTTATATTACTTGGCGACCAAATTGCGCATCCGGACTACGAAACGCTTCAAAGATTCGCTTAAGCCCTGCGTTTTCCAGCCCTGTGAGCCCTCTTGTTGATTTGAGCCCCAGAGTAGCAGACCGACACCGGTAGCAAAAGTGGGGTCGGGGAGGATATCGGCGAGGCCGTAAACGCCTGACGGGATGCCGATACGAACTGGCAATCCAAGCATCTCATTTCCTAGAGCTGCAATGCCCCTGAGATTGGCGCAGCCGCCTGTAAGAACTAATCCAGCTGGGACCTCTTTGTAGAAGTTTGTAGGTAGCTCTAAGGCAATGAGTTTGATAATTTCCTCTACCCTAGCCTTTATGATATCGGTGAGGTCCTGGTATGAGACCCCAAATCCATTGGTGTTCAGATTTACTGTACTGGCATCTGCACTGTCCGAGACCGCCATTACGCTTCCATATTTGCGTTTTATCTGCTCGGCTGTTTCAAACGGCATTCCTAGACCAATGGCTATATCACGGGTGATCTGGTAGCCTGCAACTGGTATGATTGCGGTGTGCCAGATGCTTCCATCCTTGAAAATAGCGATGTCGGTAGTGCCGCCGCCTATATCGGCAAGAATCACTCCTGCATCTTTTTCATCGTCTCGGAGTACTGCCTCAGCGCTGGCCAGCGGCTCGAGGACAAGATCATCTATGTCGACATTTGCTCCTCTTACGCATTTGACCAGGTTCTGGACAGATGCTACTGCGGCAGTGATGACATGAGTTTCTACGTCAAGCCTGGAACCGTGCATACCAACAGGATTTTTCACGCCGGCTTGACCGTCAACGGCATAACCACGGGGGATTACATGGAGCAGCTTATGGTCACTTGGGATGGTGAAGGTACGAGCGGATTGCAGCACGCGCTTCAAGTCATCGGTTCGGACCAAGCGGTCATTCCTTGAGATCGATATAACACCCTTTTTATTAAGGGAGTTGATATGTCTGCCAGTAACGCCGACATAGGCCGATTCCATTTTATATCCGCTGGCTTGCTCCGCACGCTTCACCGAATTTCTAATCGACTCTTTTGCTTCAGTGAGATTCACTACAAGGCCCTTATGCATGCCTTTGGAGTGGGTAACCCCAACCCCCAGTACTTGGAGTCCCCCTTGCCCAGGGGTGGCCATGATGCTGGCGATTTTGGTGGTCCCCACATCGATACACGATATTATTTGTTTTTTCTTTGCCATTTACCTCCTCCTTTTTTATAAATTTTGTTGCCCCGTTCCCAAATCGCTCTCATGTCATCGTGTCACCCCCTAGTTTCAATTTTATATATTTAAAAAACTAAGCGCCTCAGAGGAGACGCTAAATCCTCTCGGCTACCCTCATCTTTGCGCTTCGGCTCAAGTGATTTATTGCAACCTCAGCGCTTGAGGGAACAATCACTTTTTTTGTGATTAATTTAAACCTGGCATGGTGATTGCATATACATATGGGTGTTCTAGGGGGACAGATACATTCCTGTGATTCCGTTCTCATAAAGTCTTTTGCTAAGCGGTCCTCCAGCGAGTGGAAGCTAATAACTACCAGACGTCCCCCCACAATAAGGATATTAAGTACTTGCTTTAGTGCAGATTTGATACGTTCCAGCTCTCGATTTACTGCGATACGTATAGCTTGAAAAGTCTTTGTGGCGGGATGTATCCTGCCATGGAATCCCACTATCTTAGACACTATTGAAGCTAGTTCTGTTGTAGTGCTAATCGGTCGATTTAAAACAATAGCTTTGGCTATAGCTTTGCTCTTTGGCTCCTCACCATAGTGTTTAATAATCCTGGCGATCTCGTCTTCGGGAAAATCATTAACTATTATTTCTGCGGTTAATTCCTCTGACGGATTAAAACACATTTTTAAAGGGCCCTCACGCTGAAAGCTGAAGCCTCTTGCCGGATCGGATATTTGAAGTGAGGACATCCCCAAATCGAAAAGTACGCCGTTTACCGGTATGAAATTCATTTTTGAGCAGATGACTTCCAAGTTTTCAAAACTGTCATTAATCAAGTTAGCTCGATCGCCATAGCTGGAGAGTTTACTGCGTGCTGCATCAATAGCGTGAGGGTCGATATCAATGCCCAGTACCCGGCCACCTCTTTCTAGAATGGCCGCGCTGTGGCCGCCCTCGCCGAGCGTACAATCGATGTAAAGACCTTCCGGCTTTACCTGAAGTGCGTCCACAACTTCATTTATGAGAACAGGTATGTGTGAGCTCATTTGTGGGTCTCCGCGCTCTCGAAAATCTGCCAGGCTTCCTGTTTCATGCGAGCCTGTTCCTTGTTCCATATTTCTTTGCTCCAGATCTCGAGGTAATTGTTTACTCCGGTGATGACTAAAGTATCCTTTATATCAGCGTGCTGGCGCAGTGCTGGCGGCAGCATTATACGTCCCTGATCATCCAACTCAAGGGTGAATGCGGATGAAAACAATACACGACTCATGCGTCGTGATTTCTCATTGCGGACGATCGGCAGTGACTGGAATTGGGCTGTTGCTTCATTCCATGCAGGCAGGGGATAAGCATCGATGCATCCATCCACACCTTTATTTAATACGATTCCGTCCGCAAAGTGGGCGCGGAATTTAGGGGGTATTGAAACCCTGCCCTTGGAATCGATTTTGTATTCGTACTCGCCGGAAAACATACTGTTTTGAATCCCCCTAGAATCCTTGAAACCCTGTTTTAGCTTTAACCCTTCTGCCTTAAAGTAATAATTTAATCAACAAATTGTTATCTATTTTCCATTTTAAGCCAGAATTTACCACATTTCCCCACCCTTTGTCAATACTTTTAGACAAGGAAACTTGAAAGTGGTCTTTTTGACCCAGATTTTGTTTACAATTTGGTGCTTTTGTGCTATCATTTCGCATACGTTTTAAAGTTGGCTAAAGCTGATGTAGCTTTGAACGCTCAAGAAAAGGGAGGGTGGAGAATATGAAAACTTATCCCAAAATATTTAGCTTGGTGGCATTACTTGTTATAGTGGGCATGTTACTTGCGGCTTGTACCAGTGGAAAACAGCAGCCTACGCCAACTCCGACACAGACAACAGAGACAGGATGGTACTGGAAGCCGAGTGGTTTTATAGATTACGCTCTCAGCGGAATGCCGGATTTTGATCAGAAACAAGATAATTGGTTTATCGGAGCAGCAGCGCCGCAATGGACATACTGCGGACCTGTGGCAATGGCCAATTCGCTGTGGTGGTTTGATTCCAAAATGGAGCCGAGTCCGGTTGCACCGCCAACAATAAATGATAACTATAAGCTGGTTGAAACTTATGCTGTAGTGGGTGCTGCCGCGTGGGATGACCACGATAACAAGAATGTTATGCCATTTGTAAATGACTTGGCTATGCGAATGGATACCGATGGACAGGAAACAGGTGATGGACATACCGGCACCTATATTGAGGATATGGCTTCTGCTATTAATCAGTATCTAGTAGATAAAGGATTGGATGATAAATACTATGTCCATGTTGTAAAGTCTCCTAGTTTTGATTGGATAGCAGGGGAAGTGCAGAGATGCCAGGATGTTGTGTTACTCTTGGGTTTCTGGCAATTGCAATCTGCCGCTACTCATCCCAGTGAGGAGTGGGTCAGAGTGGGAGGGCACTATGTGACCTGCGCCGGCGTTAATACTAACCCCAAACAATTGGGAGTAAGCGATCCATATCGCGATAACGCTGAGGCTGGAGGCGCTGGCGTAGTTCCAGTGGCGCATGCTTATCCGCATAACTCATCAGTTCACAACGACGCTAAGTATGTATCTCATGATATATTCAACATTAGCGTGTCAAATAGCCCGGGAGGCCTGTGGAAGTTCGATGGTTATGCCGATGATATCGATATAGCCAATTTTGTGGGTCAGAACTGGGCAGCCGATTTAATGAATTACGAGGGGTCGTACAACGCCAATCTGCCGGTACAGGTCGAGATAGATTATGCTATAGCAGTTTCACCAGTGGAGCCTACGCCAACGCCAAGTCCAACTCCAACCCAGACTGCGGTTAAGACCCCCACCCCAACAGTAACTCCTCCCCCTGTGACTCCTACGCCCACTACTACGACTCCCGGACAGAGCCCGACGGGAACGACAACTCCCACCTCTACAGCGACGGCGACACCAAGACCGACACCAACCAAGACTCCCACGCCATGCTCCGGGGGGCCGGTTGTAACAGGTATTCACTCTGTTCACAAAGCTAATCCTGCGGGAGGCGGCTTCACTGTCGAAATGCATTGCATCCCGGCCTACTTCCCGAATGGAACAAATATCTATGACCTCCATTTCTGGTCAGGAAGTACGTATCTTGGGAGCGAGTATTTTGAGACTCCACTGGTGCCATGCACAACGTATAAGTTCACTTTACCTACACCAGCAAGTGGTGTACCTGAGTGCATCACTATTTGTCTGACTGATCAGAACCACAACACGTGGGGCAGCACGGCAAGCTGGTTGGTAGGGTCGACAGTTCAAGATATTACACAATGGTTTGGGAATCCTGGTATGGGGCCAGGGCTGTGGCCCATGGGTGGTTTCTGGGCAGTGGAAATATATACAGACCCAACATTCTTTGATACGGTTGGTACTCCAACCAATATCTACGACCTGCATTTCTATACTGAAGAATATTGCGATCCTATTGAACTGGGCGTAGAGTATTTTTCTCCGGAACCATTACATAGTGGTGAGTGGCACGATTCTACGTTGAATGTTCCGTCATCAAGTCCTTCACCAGATTATGTTTTTATAGAAGTGACTGACGCTGCCGGAACGGTGTGGGCTGTGGCTTTCGGTTGGCCTATGGTTGATTAATATGGCATTTACTCTAGGCATACTGACTGTAAGCGATAAGGGCTCGCGCGGCGAGAGAATAGATGAGAGCGGCAAGGTAATAAAACAAATCCTTGCCGCTCTTGGTGCGCACGTGGTAAAATATGAAGTCGTCCCGGACGAGAGAGAGATTATCTCTGCAAAGCTGGTGGAGTGGGTGGATAGTGAGGGGATCGATCTCATCGTTACTACCGGCGGCACGGGGTTGACGCCTCGCGATGTAACGCCTGAAGCGACCCTCGCGATTATCGATAAAGAGGTTCCGGGTTTTGCTGAAGCGATGAGAGCCGAGAGCCTGAAGAAGACTCCTATGGCGGTGCTGAGCAGGGCTGTCAGCGGAATCAGGAAGAGAAGTTTAATAATCAATCTCCCCGGCAGTCCAAAGGCGGTTCGTGAGTGTCTTGAAGTAATTTCTCCGGCATTTGGTCATGCCGTTGAGACGCTCAGGGGCCAGTCGGGAGATTGCGCGGATAAATCGCATAAATAATAATAATGATAATGTTTGGGGAGAGAGGATATAATGCATATACATATCTTGACTCTTTTCCCCAATATGTTTACGGGACCTTTCAATGAAAGTATAATTAAGCGGGCGGTCGAGCGGGGGCTGGTTAACATATCGGTATATAATATCAGGGATCGTACTTCGGATAAGCACCATATAGTGGATGATTATCCGTATGGTGGCGGTCCCGGGATGGTGCTCAAACCGGAACCGATATTCGAGACGGTGGAAATGGTGAGGGGGGAGAGGGATATCCCAGTGATCTTACTCACGCCTCAGGGGCGTTTGTTTAACCAGCATATCGCGGCTGAGATCGCAGGTTACGAAGAGTTTATAATTATCTGTGGTCACTACGAGGGTGTGGATGAGCGTGTGCGGGAGCATCTGGCCACGGATGAAATAAGTATAGGGGATTATGTACTGAGCGGCGGAGAGCTCGCTGCAATGGTTGTGGTGGACGCTGCAGTGCGTCAGATAACAGGAGTCCTGGGATCTGATGAGTCAGCGGGTGAGGATTCGCATGCCACGGGGCTGTTAGAATATCCTCAGTACACCAGGCCTCAGGACTTTAGAGGCTGGGATGTACCGGAGGTTTTACTTTCTGGAAATCATGCTGAAGTCGCTCGATGGCGCAGGGAGCAATCATTGCGGAGAACAGCAAAGAGGCGTCCTGACCTGCTGGAGCGGGCGATATTAAGTGCTAAAGATAGAGTGTTCTTGGCTCGGATAAGAAGTGAGGAAGAATAATGGATACGCTTATCAAGGTTAAACCAAATGCTAATATCCCGGCGCTAAGCCCCGGTGATACGGTAAAGGTGAGCATCAAGATCGTCGAGGGTGAACGAGTAAGAAATCAGATCTTCCAGGGTGTAGTGATCAAGGTGAAGAAGGGCGGAGCAAATGCCAGCTTTACCGTCAGGCGGGTAGCCTATGGAGTGGGTGTCGAAAGGACATTCTTCTTTACTTCACCATCGGTCGATAAAGTTGAGGTTTTGAGGCACGGTAAAGTACGGCGTGCTAAACTTTATTATCTTCGTGGGCTTACTGCAAAGAAGGCGCGCATCGCTGAGAAAAGGCCGAAGGAAGCTCAAGCCGAGCACGCCGAGCAGTAAAATACCTACTGATTGGCATTAGGGGATGCATTACGCTGAAGTAGTGGTCAATTCCCCTGGAGCACAGCGCAGGACATTCTGTTACGCTGTGCCTTCTAATATGTCCGTAGAGGTTGGCCACGCTGTAGAAGTGCCATTTGGTCCCAAAGTTGCGCAAGGCATTGTCGTTGAACTGTCGGAAATCCCCTCTGTAGAAGATACTAGGGAAATAACAGGTTTTATCGACCCGCAACCAATTATTTCTCCAACACATATTAAGCTTGCCCGCTGGATAAGCGATCATTATCTCTCCCCGATATCCGATGCGGTCGCTTTGATGACACCGCCCGGCTTCGAGCGCAGGGTTATTACTTATCTAACAGCTATCGCAAAGGTTAATGCAGGCATAGCAGCTCCTCTTACGCCAGATGAGAAAGAAGTTCTCGATCTCATTGGCAGCGCCAAGATCGATTCGAAAGAAATCGAAAAGGCTATAGGCAAGCGTCAATCTTCTGCTGTTATCAAACAGCTTGTTCAAAAAGGGCTGCTGGATAAGACTTACAAGCTAGGGGCCCCCAAAGTTAATCCCAAAATTTCATCTTATATTCGCCTAGCTGTGGAAGCACAGGAGGCCAAGGGAGAGGCTGACCGCCTGCGCAGAGAGAACAGGGCATACAAACAGGCCGGGCTTCTCGATTTTCTCAGGGCGAGTCCATATTTATCCCTCGATATAGTAAAACGTTTTGGATTCACAAGTGCAGTTGTGGCGGAATTAAAGAAGAAGGAATTGATATTTGTCGATAAGGTTAGGGTCTACAGGGACCCTTTGGCGCATCGTAATTTTCAGCTGGATATTATCCCTGAGCTCACTCCTTTACAGGAAGGTGTCTGGAGTGATGTAAAATCCACAATCTTGATAACAAAAAAGTCTGATGTTTTTCTATTGCATGGCGTAACCGGTAGCGGCAAGACAGAAATATACCTTCGTGCCCTTGAACAGATAATCGCTGTGGGCAAGAAGGCTATTGTGCTGGTTCCGGAGATTGCGCTCACTCCACAGACGGTTGCGAGGTTCGCCGCCCGGTTTCCTGGCAAAATCGCCGTAATGCATAGCAAACTTAGCATGGGGGAGCAGTTTGATGAGTGGTGGCGGATAAAGCAAGGCGAGTTCGATGTAGTTATAGGCCCGCGCAGCGCTGTATTCGCGCCTCAGCCAAACCTGGGGCTCATCGTAGTAGATGAGGAGCACGAGTGGACATACAAGCAGTATGAGCAGTCGCCACGTTATAATGCCAAGGATGTCGCTATTGAGTTGGCCAGGCTCACAGGGTCGGTAGTCATCCTGGGTAGCGCTACACCGGATGTTATCAGCTACCATCGCAGCAGGTTGAGAGAATATCGATTGCTTGAACTCCCGGAGCGCATCGCTAAAGGGGAGAAGCAGGTAAAAATAGTCGATATGCGCGAGGAATTAAAAGCGGGCAATCGCAGTATTTTCAGTCGCTCGCTGGGAGCTGCCATCGGCAGGGCGTTAGCGGATAAAGAGCAGGTAATCCTGTTTCTGAACCGAAGGGGGACTGCAACGTTTGTGCAGTGTCGTGATTGCGGATATGTACTGCGATGCAAGAGGTGCGACATATCGATGACGTATCACTCAGCTGCGGAAGACCTGGTCTGTCACCATTGCAACAATCGTGAATCACTGCCTTCGAACTGCCCTCAGTGTAAAAGCGGGCGGATAAAATTTTTGGGATTGGGTACGCAGAAAGTGGAGGAGGAGATAACCCGTATTTTCCCACAGGCGAGGCTCTTGCGCTGGGATCGTGACGCAATCAGCAGTAAATACTCACACGAAGAGATACTGGAACGTTTTATGGCGCACGAGGCCGATATCCTGATAGGCACACAGATGATCGCAAAAGGATTGGATTTCCCTTTGGTTACACTCGTCGGTGTTATTAATGCGGATGTCAATCTCAACCTGCCTGACTTTCGTTCTGCGGAGCGTACGTTTCAATTGCTGCTTCAAGTGGCAGGAAGGGCGGGCAGAGGTTCGCTCGGTGGCCAGGTTATTGTACAAAGCTACGCTCCCGAACACTATGCTGTTTCCTGCGTGTCTGAGGAAGACTATGACTGCTTCTATAAGCGGGAAATATCCCTGCGCCGCCAATACTGGAATCCACCTTTCAGCCGATTAGCGCGTCTGATATACACTGACACGGATGATGAGCTTTGTCGCAAAGAGGCTGATGTGATGTATCGTCGGCTAAAGGAAGAGGCGGATTCATGGGGCATACAAATATCGCTTATCGGACCTGCACCGGCTTTCGTCAGGCGTGTTCGCGGACGGTATCGCTGGCAGATCATCATGCGGAGCGAAAATCCCGTACAGCTGCTGTCGAAGATCGCTTTGCCGCCGCGGTGGGCTGTAGATATCGATCCAGTGAGTTTGCTTTGACATGTAATTGCTCGACCGCTATAATATGGCGAGTAATTAGGATTGCATAATGGCGGTTCTACCCATTTTGAAGTACCC
>Ga0315294_10000783_pt1 | contig 34317 bp, 23 predicted proteins | sample YL17G13_40_MG_FD_203626 | JGI IMG/M metagenome (GOLD analysis project Ga0315294, IMG submission 203626) | Sediment microbial communities from Yellowstone Lake, YNP, Wyoming, USA - YL17G13_40 | ecosystem: Environmental > Aquatic > Freshwater > Lake > Sediment | place: USA: Wyoming | collected...
GCAGCGATTACAAAGAATTTGCCGGAAATATGATTTAATGGAGATAAGCGGAGTGGATATAAATAGTTCTCGCCAATCTTTCCATTGTCCGATAATTCTAAAACCAGAATTCTCTAATTTGGTGGAAACAACTTGGGCCTTAATAGCTCACCAGAAATTAGCTGATCATAATGAAAAATATGCTCTATTTAATAATTGCAATCCTTTGCTTAAGGGAAAATCATTAAGAGAAAAGATAAAGATATATGCTGAGATGGGAAGAAAAATTTAAATAGGGACACATCCCATTTAATTTAAATAGGGACACATCTGTTAGATGGAAGGTGATTTAATGGAAAAAAAAATGGAAAAGTTGGAAAAAACCGAAGATATTTTTAATAGAATCGCCGGGTTAATTGAGCAAGCAAGAAAAAGAGTTGCAACTACCATCAACGAGGAGATGGTTCTGCTTTACTGGAATATAGGTAAAGCCGTCAGAGAAGAGATAATAAAGTCAAAACGGGCTGAGTATGGAGAAAAGATTGTGAACTCAGTGAGTTCACAATTGGTTATTAAATATGATAAATCTTTTTCTGCAAGGAACCTCTGGTTTATGATTCAATTTTACGAAGCCTTTCCAAATCTCTCCGCAGTACAGAGAGAATTTCAAGGGTTAAGTTGGACTCATATTAGAACATTGCTGCCAATTAAGGACAAACTAAAAAGGCAATTTTATGCTACATTATGCTTAAAAGAACAATGGAGCACACGAATATTACAAGATCGAATAAATACCATGCTTTACGAAAGAACTGCCTTGTCAAAGCTACCAGAAAAGACTATTGAAAATCAATTAAAGGAATTAAAAGAGAAAGATAAGATGACGCCAGAACTTGTTTTTAGAGATCCTTATGTTTTAGACTTTAAAAGGCAAAGAGCAGATTAAACTACTTTTCTTGTCTGAAGATAGAATAAAAGTTGCCGAATATTTAACAAAGTTACCGCCAAAAGAATTGTTTGCCGAAAAATTACATAAAGCTATGTTGATCGCCCAAGTTAAGTTGAATGATTATTATAGCGGAAAGAATTACCGATAAAGGAATGGGCCAGAGTTGTGAAGCCTGACCCTGAATGCTCCTGCATTATACTACAGTGAGCAGAGCGATTAAAAAGATTGAGGGGGAAGATGAAAAGCGATATTGCAAGACCTGACCCCATAACACAAAAGCAACCTAGAAGCTCCTTTCGTAAGAAAGAGGAGCATTCACTTAATAATCTTATTTTAATAAGTAAAAGGTGGTAAATATGGAATATGAATCGATAATAAATATCCTCGCTCCTTTGTTACGAGGTTTAACTTTTGATGGAGAGAAAGGTAAAATTATATTTTTTACCGATAATCCAGAGAGAGTTGATTTTTTAGTTAAACCAAAAAATTATAATCGGCTGATGACTCAGAAAATAGATTTTTCGCCTTTATACTTAGATGATATTGGGGATATAAAAGATATCCAAAATAAAGACCAAGAGAACAAAATAGTTATTAAAACGATAGAAAGATTTAAAGAATATATCACCAAATATAAAAAAGAACCCCCGGCAGTTATTCTTAAGAAGGTTGGCCTATTTTTCTTAGGAAATACTTATGATGAGTGTATAATTACCAGAAGAGATTACCCTGAATATTTAAAAGCTATTTTAATAAGTTTTGATTTCCCTTCGAAGATTAATTTAATAGGGGAGAAAAAATCCTTATGGCAAAAAAATATCAAGTCTTTTCAGGAAATTCCCGAAGCTATTAGTAAGAAAAAAAATGATAGAAATAAAGTAGTAAAAAATAAAATAGCGGTGGTTACCGGTGGGGCTCAAGGTTTTGGAGAAAGTATCGTCAGAGGATTGACAGAATTTGGCAGCTTAGTTTTTATAGCTGATATAAATTTTAAAGGTGCTTCCGCCTTAGCCGAAGAACTTAATTCGTATTATAGAAGAACTACTGCTTTACCTATAAAAGTAGATATCTCAGATGAAAAATCAGTTTCTCTTCTGGTTTCTAAGATAACTAAAATGGCTGGAGGAATAGATATCTTCATCAGTAATGCGGGGGTATTAAGGGCTGGAAGTGTTAAGGAAATGGATAGGGAAGTATTTAATTTGGTAACCAAAGTAAATTATTTCGGTTATTTTTTATGTACAAAGTATGTCTCTAAAATTATGGCTTTTCAGAATAGACCTAATAAGAAATATTATACTGACATTATTCAGATAAATTCTAAGTCTGGTTTAGTTGGATCGAATAAAAACAGTGCTTATGCCGGAAGTAAATTTGGGGGGATTGGACTAACTCAAAGTTTTGCCTTAGAACTTGTTCAAGAAAACATTAAAGTGAATTCTATCTGTCCAGGTAATTTTTTTGAAGGTCCGCTTTGGTCTGATCCTCAGACTGGTCTCTTTGTCCAATACTTGAGAACAAAAAAAGTTCCTCAGGCTCAAACAGTAGAGGAGGTCAAGAAATATTATGAATCGCAAATCCCTATGCAAAGAGGTTGCACTGGTCAAGATGTAATGAAGGCCATTTTTTATATAATAGAACAAAAATACGAAACTGGACAAGCTATTCCTGTAACTGGCGGGCAAATAATGTTAAAGTAATATTATAATTTGAAGAACCATACCTTGGTGCAAATAAATAAGAGGTGGGAAATGAAAACAAAAGCAGTAAGACTATATGGTAAGAATGATTTAAGATTAGAAGAGTTTGAACTCCCTATCCTTAAGGATGATGAAATATTAGCCCATATTGTCTCCGATAGTCTTTGTATGTCCTCTTATAAGGCTGTTCTCCAGGGAACTGATCATAAAAGAGTACCGGATAATATTGCGAAGAATCCGGTAATAATAGGACATGAATTTTGCGGAGAAATTGTAGAGGTGGGTAAAAAGTGGAAGCAGAAATTCACCGCGGGTAAGAAGTTTGCTATTCAACCTGCTCTAAATTATAAAGGTAGTCTTGACGCTCCAGGATATTCCTTCCCCTATATAGGTGGAGATGCTACTTATATAATTATACCTAATCAAGTTATGGAAATGAATTGTTTACTGGAATATAATGGAAAAGCCTTTTATTATGGATCATTGGCAGAACCGATGTCTTGTATTGTGGGAGCTTTTCAGGCTAATTATCATACTGTCGCTGGCAACTATACCCACCATATGGGGATTGCCGCAGGAGGAAACATGGCCATTTTAGCAGGGGCAGGTCCGATGGGTCTTGGTGCGATAGATTATGCTATCCATAGCGAGAGAAGACCTAAATTATTAGTGGTTACTGATCTTGATGAGGTGAGATTGAAAAGAGCCTCCTTAATCCATACCGTAGAAGAAGCTAAAAGGAGAGGTGTTGAATTAAAATATATCAATCCCCAAGATATCGAAAATCCGAAAGATTACCTTATTTCAATGACTGGAGGTAAAGGGTACCATGATGTTTTTGTTTTTGCAGCAGTAAAAGCAATTGTAGAACAGGGGGATAAAATTTTAGCTAAAGATGGCTGTTTGAACTTCTTTGCTGGTCCCACCGATTCAGAATTTTCCGCCTTGGTTAATTTTTATAATGTTCACTATACTTCAACTCACTTAACCGGAACTAGCGGAGGAAATACTCAGGATATGATTGAATCACTCCAAATGATGGAAAAAGAACTTATCAATCCTTCGGCAATGATTACCCATATCGGGGGGTTAAATAGTGTAGTAGATACTACTTTAAATTTACCCCGAATACCCGGTGGCAAAAAATTAATCTACACTAATATTGAAATGGAACTTAGCTCTATTTCTGATTTTAAGAGAAAAGGAGAGACTGACTCTTTATTTGCTCAATTGGCTAAAATAGTTGAAAAGAATAATGGATTGTGGTCACCAGATGCCGAAAAGTATTTGTTAGAAAATGCTTCAACTATATAAGAAAACAATAAAATATAAAGGAAATTCGAGATATTGACATCTGAATTTTCAAGTGTTATAATTTTAACCGCTTACAAAAGAAGTTATATCAGAATGTCTGGAGACTTGCTCAATATGGAAAATGTTATATTAAAAGCTGAAAATATCTGTAAAAGTTTTTCAACGGTAGAGGTTCTGCACAGTGTCAGTTTTACCATCAGGTACGGCGAAATACTGGGAATAATAGGCGAGAACGGAGCAGGGAAATCAACCATGATGAAGATACTCAGCGGGATCTATCTTCAGAGTTCAGGAGATATTATCTTCGAAGGACAGAAAATTGATTTAAAAAAACCGGCAGACGCGAAAAAAATAGGTATAAGCATTATTCCTCAGGAATTCAACCTTATAAAAGATCTTACAGTTTGTGACAACATTTTTCTTGGGTCAGAACTCAGAAAAAACCGGCTTCTTGACAAGGAACTGATGAAGAAAAAAACAAGAGAAATGCTAAAGGAGCTTGAGGTTGATATTTCGCCTGATGAAAAAATTGAGAACCTGAGCGGGGCTGAAAAGCAGATGGTTGAAATAAGCAAGGCTCTTGCGTTCAAATCAAAGATACTGATAATGGATGAGCCTACATCAGTTCTTACCATAAATGAAATAAAAATACTTTTCAGGCTGATGAAAAAGCTGCAGAAAGAAGGACTTACAATAATATATATTTCCCATAAACTGAAAGAAGTAAGGGAAATCTGCGACAGAGTTATGATTCTCAGGGACGGGAATTTTGTTACTGAAAAAAAGATAGATGAAATAACCCTGGAGCAGATGGCTGAAAGCATGGTCGGGCGTGAGCTGTCGCAGATTTTTCCCGGGAAAACCAGGCCGTCTGATGAGATTGTTTTTGAGATAAAAGGGTTAACTATTCCAGGCATCATAGAAAATGTTTCGTTCGGTTTGAGAAAGGGGGAAATTCTGGGGCTTGGCGGACTTGTAGGAGCAGGACGGACTGAGGTGTCAGAAGCGATAATGGGTCTGCGTCCGGTTTCCGGAGGCGAAGTTATGGTTAAAAACAGACTGATTTCCATAAAGAAGCCTGCTGACGCCATAAAGGCTGAAATAGGGTATCTTTCGGAAGACAGGCAGGGCTACGGTATAATTACCAGCTTTTCAGTGATTCATAATATCACCCTTGTTTCACTCCCTTCTTACAGCAGCAATACAGTTAACTGGATAGATCAGAAAGCTGAACTGGAAGCCGGTAAAAAATATCAGAAGCTTTTCAACCTTAAAGCGCCGAGTCTGGAGACGCATCTTGAGTTTTTAAGCGGCGGGAATCAGCAGAAAGTATCAATGGCAAAAACTCTTGATACAAAACCTGATGTTCTTATACTTGACGAGCCAACCAGGGGCATAGATGTCTCTGCCAAGCAGGAAATATATCATTTCATAAACTCCCTTGTCGGAGAAGGGATCTCGTGCATTTTTATTTCATCGGAAATGGAAGAACTTATCGGAATGTGTAACAGGGTTGTTGTAATGCAAGACGGAAGAGTAACAGGTATTCTTGAAGATAAGGATATCAACGAAGAAGAAATAATGTTTTATGCAACAGGAATTAGAGAAGGAGGAAATTGACAATTCTTAATCGCTCCGCTTTGCTGAAAAAAATAGACTGGCAGAAATATGCTTCCTTTATTGCTTTGCTTGTTCTTATACTGATTTCATCATTTTTAAGTCCCTATTTTCTTAAATTCCAGAACCTTGTGAATATTTTACGGCAGGTTTCCTATACAGGGATAATAGCGCTTGGTATGACATTTGTCATTATCGGCGGGGGTATAGATCTTTCTGTCGGCTCCATGACAGCTTTTATCGGGGCTGTTGTAGTTCTTTTAATGAACTCCCTGGGTACTGTCATGCGAAATGAGTTTATAGTTATAATTATTGGCATAGCTACCGGGATTACGGTCGGAGCTCTGTTAGGCGCTTTCAACGGATTTATGATAACCAAGGGGAAAATAGCCCCTTTTATTGTCACTCTCGGCAGCATGGCTATCTTCAGGTCTTTGACCCTGTATATAGGTAACGCAGGTGAAATCAGGTCTTCCAACATAATTTACGGTGAATTCGGAATGGGGTCTTTTATGCTTATTCCTGTACCGGTATGGGTAATGCTTATTCTGGCGGCTATTCTTAACCTGGTGCTTAACAATACAAGATATGGGCGATATATCTGCGCTGTTGGATCAAACCAGAATGTAGCCATGTTTTCAGCCATTAACGTGAGTTTCGTCAGGTTTTTTTCCTACACTCTTAACGGGATTCTGATCGCGGTATCCTCAATACTTCTAGCTTCAAGGTTTAACGCAGTGAGCACTTCAAACATGGGGATGGGGTTTGAACTTGACGCGATCGCGGCAGTAATTGTGGGCGGCACAGTAATGACAGGCGGCCGCGGCACAGTGTGGGGTACTGTATGCGGAGCAGTTATACTCGGTGTCATAAACAATATGTTAAATATGGTTGGAGTATCCCCTTATCTTCAGGGCACAGTGAAGGGTATTGTGATAATCGGGGCTGTGTATATTCAAAGGCAGAAACAGTAATACAACCCCAAGAGGTACTGATGAATAATTTAAGGAAAAAAGTTATAGCAGCGCCGTATCCCCAGAAATTAAACAGATTATTTTCAGAAGAAAAAATTCGCATGATTAGCGCTCTTGCCGATTTTGTCTACCTTGGCGATGAAAAAACTGCCGGCGGTGAAATAGATGAACACCTGCCTGACGCTATTGCTGTAATCGGTCAGATGGAGATGCCTGAATCCAGACTGAGGCTTGCGCCGGGGCTGAGAGCTATTTTCAACGTTGAAGGCAATTTTTATCAAAATATTGATTATGACTATTGTTTTAATAACGGTATATATGTTCTGAACTGCGGAGAAGCCTATGCTCTGGCTGTGGCAGAAATGTCTCTGGGATTTGCGATTGATCTGGGACGGGGAATTACCAGGGAAGACAGAAGGGCAAGAAGCGGAAATGAAAAATACCTTGCAGAAGGCTGCCTTGATTCAGTGCTGTTATCAGGTTCTGACGCGGGAATAATCGGGTTTGGATTCCTGGGGAAAGCTTTAACAAAGCTTCTTGCCCCTTTCCGGTGCAGAGTAAGGGTTTATGACCCGTGGGTTCCTGACAGCATAATAATTGAACACGGGTGTATACCGACCGCGCTCGAGGATGTTCTTGAGGAAAGCAGGTTTGTTTTTGTCATGGCAGGTGTGACAAAAGACAACCAGGGATTTCTAAGCGCGGAAAAACTTTCACTAATTAAAAAAGATTCGTTCTTTATTCTTATGAGCAGGGCAGCAGTCGTGGATTTTGACGCATTATGCGGCCTGACTGAAGAAGGGAGATTCACTGCCGCGGCAGATGTTTTTCCGGAAGAGCCAATTCCCAGAAACCACAGAATCAGAAAAAATGAAAATATTCTGCTATCACCTCACAGGGCAGGGGGAATACCCCAGGCTTTTGCCAGGATAGGTGAAATGGTTATTGATGATCTTTCTTTGATACTTCGCGGGCTGCCCCCGCTGCGTATGCAGATTGCAATGAGAGAAACAGTCAAAAACTTGGTAAGCAAACCGGCGGGATAAAAATGTAATTCGGGAGCTTTCTGAAAATTTTTAAACGATAATAGGAGCCGTTTTCTTGATCAGATATCTCCTGTCTGCGTGCGAACCTGTCTGCGTGCGTACACGCACAGGCAGGCACGCACAGGCAGAGTTGATGAAACCGGCGGTTACAAATACCTATATCGGCCTGTCTGCGTGCAGGCACGCACAGGCAGAGAGGAGTTTTATGAGTGGGATAAAAGGCCCGGCAATATTTCTTGCCCAGTTTGCTGATGACAAGCCGCCTTTCAACAGCCTCGAAAACATTTCATCATGGGCAAAGTCTTTAGGCTATAAGGGAGTACAGATACCGGCATGGGATAAAAGACTTATCGATATTGATAAAGCAGCATCTTCCAGATCATACTGCGAAGAAATCAGGAGCAGATGCAGCAGTATTGAAATTACTGAACTTGCTTCCCATCTTTTTGGCCAGCTTATAGCTGTTCACCCTGCGTATGACGAACTTTTCGACGCTTTTACAGAGCCGTCTTTAAGAAATAACCCGAAAGCCCGGCAGAAATGGGCGGTTGAAAAAATGACGGCAGTTATAAAAGCATCAGCCAATCTGGGGCTAAAAACAGTGCCGACTTTTTCTGGCGCGCTGTTATGGCATCTGATGTATCCATGGCCACAGAGGCCTGCAGGAATTGTTGAGGAGGGTTTTAAGGCTCTTGCTTCTCTCTGGAAACCTGTTCTAAATACAGCATCAGATTACGGGATAGATCTTGCTTATGAAATTCATCCGGGAGAAGATCTTCATGACGGTGTGACTTTTGAAAAATTTTTTGAAGCTACCGGCAGGCATAAAAGCGTGAACATACTTTATGATCCTTCCCATTTTGTGCTTCAGTGTCTTGATTATATTGGTTTTATACATATTTACGGAGAATTCATAAAAGCATTTCACGTAAAAGACGCGGAGTTGAGGTTATCAGGAAGGTCCGGTGTTTATGGCGGATATCAGAACTGGAAAGAACGGCCCGGCAGATTCAGAAGCCCTGGCGATGGCGATATTGATTTTAAAAAAGTATTTACAGCTCTTACTGAAATCGGATACTCATCATGGGCTGTTATTGAATGGGAATGCTGTATAAAAGACGCTGAACAGGGAGCAAAGGAAGGGGCTCTATTTATAGAATCTCATTTAATTAAAACTCCTGAAAAAAGTTTTGATGATTTCGCGGGAAGTGCTCTGCCTGTGCGTGTTCGCACGCAGACAGGAACAGATAAAAAAAGAAACAGAAAAATTCTTGGTCTGGAATAGTCCTTTAGATCTAATGGAGGGATACAATGAAAAAACTGTATGGAGGAATAATCGGGGCGGGCAAAAACTCGTTTATCGGGTTAGTTCACAGAGCTTCTGCCGCTCTTAACGGAGAAGCAGAAATTACAGCTGGTGTTTTTTCAAGCGACTCTGCAAGATCTGCAGAGCGCGGAGCAGAACTAGGAATTGAAAAAAGCAGAATATACAGTAATTACATGGAGATGATAGAAAAAGAAAACAGTCTTCCTAAAGGGGCAAGAATTGATTTTGTTATAATAGCAACTCCAAATGCTTCACACAGTAGCATGACAAAAGCATTTCTTGAGGGAGGATTTCATGTTGTCTCGGACAAACCCATGGCAGTTTCTCTTTCTGAAGCGCTTGAAATAAAAAAAATAGCGGAAAAAACAGGAATGATATTTGCGCTGACACATGGTTATACCGGCTATCCAATGGTTAAACAGGCAAGGGACCTGGTCAGGTTCGGCAGGATCGGAAGGATAATCAGCATTTTGGTTGGATACACTCAGGGATGGCTTTCTCCACTTATAAATGATCCGGAAATATTCAGGACATGGCATCTTGATCCTGCTGTTTCAGGTCCGTCCTGTACAATGATGGATGTCGGAATTCATGCGCTGAATCTTGTCCAGACCATAACAGGTTTAAAACCTGAAAAAGTCTGCGCAGACCTTAACACAGCCATCCCCGGAAACCAGCTTGATGATAACGGCAGTGTTCTGATAAAATTCAGCGGCATGGCAAACGGCCTTCTTCACGCCTCGCAGGTTTCAACCGGGGAAGGAAACGCTCTGCGGATAAGGATATACGGAGATAAGGCAGGACTTGTCTGGGACCAAGAATTCCCCGAAGTTCTTGAAATGATGAACCTTGACGGTACAAGCACAATATTTAAAAAAGGGATTCCAGCCTTGTGCATAGAAGCCCGAAAAGCATCGAAACTTCCTCCCGGTCATCCAGAAGGTCTTATCGGCGCGTTTTCAAACATATACTCTGCCGCTTTTAGAGCCATGAACTGCGTTAAAAACAACCAGCCTCCATGTTCCGGAGGAATAAGCGGATGGGATTTTCCCGGTATGGACGAAGGGATAACAGGGATTGCTTTTATAGAGGCAATTCTAAAAAGCAGCAAGTCATCGGAAAAATGGACAGAAGTTATTTTATAATCCGCCAGACAGCTGTCAGTCTGTTTTCCCCTGCTTTTATAAAATCTTTTTGACCTGAAAAAAGGAGCTGCTACATAGCAGCCCCTTTTTTTTGTTTAATTGCAGAAACAATAAGCAATTGATATAAAGTTTTATTCTAATTAGTCTACTTCATCCGGATTATAGTAGTCAGCTGCATTCTCAGCTGTTATAAGTTCTGCTGAAAGAATAATTCTTAAGGGAAGCTTTTTCTGATAGAAACCTTCAAAGGTCTGCTTGTTATAGCCGAGAACAGCAAGCCCGATAGCTGTTGCTATACAGTCCGGCGGGTAAGTGACATTTGCTCTTACAAGCTTGTCGCCATCCATTATCTTCTGGAGCATTGCTTTTGATGCGCCGCCGCCGAGGAATATTTTGATATCGCTTCTTCCTGACTCCTTATAAGCCTGAAGAGCGCCTTTCATCATATCATCATCAGCTGTATAGACAGCATCAATTTGGGGATATTTCTGTAGGTAGTTTTCCATTACAGCAAGAGATTTTTCCTGGTTCCAGAAGCCTGGCTGTGAATCAAGTATTTCAATTCCCGGATATTTGGCTGCAGTTGCCTTGATTGTGTCAATTCTAGTTGTATTGATCGGGCATGGAATACCTTCGATAATAACCATTTTGCCCTTGTACCCCAGTTCTTTTGCAATCCATTCAGTTCCTTCACGGGTATAACCTTCATCATCATTTGAAATATAAACATCATAAACAGGTTTTGTTGTGCCCCTGTCAAGAACTACCGTGTATATTCCTTTCTTATAAGCCTTCTCTATAACAGCAGTCACTGAAGCATCGAATGGAAATACAACAATCGCATCGATTTCTTTAATTAATAAGTCTTCAATATCGGCTGCCTGTTTCGTAACATTATCAGCTGTTACAACAAGAAACTCGAGAGCGGGGTTTTTTGCTTTCCAGTCTTTAACAGCTTTCTGTACCCACCAGTTGACTCTACCCATGTAGCCGTGAGTAGCAGTCGGAAGAGAAATACCAATTTTTCCAGTGTAATCAGCTTTTTCTGCTGATATACCCATTGAAGCAAGACAAAAAATCAACCCCATAACTAACAAAATCACTAATACTTTTTTCATTTTTTTCTCCTTTTCTTTCATATTATTTTTGACAATACCTTATATTTGAATTTTAAGGAAATTTTGTTAAATATTTCACCTCCATTTTTCTTCAGTATTTTATTAACCCGAAGGGCGTCGAGCTTGGCTCGAAATGTGGAAAGGTGCCACGGGCATGTCCGTACTGCTAATGGTTAGACAAAAATAGGTTTTAGTTAGTGATATTTGAATTAAAGCCTTTTATACCAATATAATAATAGGGTGTTTTTTATTTTTTGTCAAGTCCTCGTTTGCGTCTCGTTTACATCCAATATATATATTAAAATACCTGTCTGCGTGCGTACCTGTCTGCGTGCGTACACGCACAGGCAGGCACGCACAGGCAGAGAAGCCCAAGTTTTTTAATGAAAGTCAATTCGGGAGATTTTATAAAATAGTAAAATAGAGTATAATAAAAAAAATATATTTGAAATTACCTGTCTGCGTGCACCTGTCTGCGTGCAGGCACGCACAGGCAGAAAGAATATTTTTAGTTTGCGACTTAAGAAAAAAAGAGGAATAATAAAATATAATGCCTAAAATCATAAATTCAGTATGTCCTAAAGATTGTTTTGGTTCCTGTTCTCTTCAAATTGAAGTAGAGAAGGGAAAAGTTACTAAAGTAAGAGGGAATCATAACAATTCAGCAACTGAGGGCAGAGTATGTGTTAAAGGAAAGAATTATTCCAGCTTAGCTTATAGTCCAGAAAGGTTGTTATATCCTTTACAAAGAGTAGGCCCTCGAGGCAAAGGTAAATTTAAAAGAATTAGCTGGGAGCAAGCTTTAAATATAATTTATGAAAAGCTTCGAGGCTTAAGAGAACGGTATGGACCAGAGTCAGTTTTGTATTATGTCAGATTTGCTAATTTGGGGGTAATGAAAAATTGTGCTTACAGCTTCTGGTATCAGTTTGGCGGTTTTACTTCTACTTATGGAGGTTTGTGTGATTCTGCGGCTCAAGAAGCGATCAATTTAACTTATGGAAAAGTAAAACATAATAAAATTTCTGATTTAGAAAACTCAAAATTGATAATATTATGGGGCACAAATCCGGCCTATACTAATATTCATCTGATGCATTATTTAAATAAGGCTTTAGACCAGGGAGCAAAATTAATCAGTATTGATATAAGAGAAAATGAATCCGGGAAAAAAAGCAATTTATATTTAAATCCTCGAGTGGGGACTGATGGCTGTCTTGCCTTAGGGGTGGCCAACCAACTTATAGAAAGCAATATAATAGATGCTGATTTTATAAGTAAATATACTTTTGGATTCAATGAATTCAAAGTATTAGCAAGAGAATATCCTTTGGATAAAGTTTCTGCTATAACTGAGATCCCTATAAATAAAATTAAAAGTTTGATAAATTATATAAAAGAAAATCCTGAATATGCCCTTATCTGTGGGATGGGTGTTCAAAGATATACTAATGGGGGACAAACCGTAAGAGCCATCTCTCTTTTACCCGCATTAACGGCTAGCCTTGGGAAAAAAGGTTGCGGTTTTTACTTTAGTGATAGACAGGCTCCTGAATTAAATTGGCCCTTTCTTCCGGAAAAACCTGATAAGATTCGTAATTCCATAGCGGTAGCCAGACTGGCCAGCGAATTAGATCATCAAACGGAACCTCCCCTAAAAGCGATATGGATAGAAAAAGCAAATCCAATGACCAGTAACCAAAATGTTAATTTACTGGCTAAGGCGATGAATAAATTGGAATTTATTGTAGTTGCTGATCTTTTTTTAACTGATACAGCAAGGATAGCCGATATTATTTTACCGGTAACTTCAATGTTTGAGTATTATGATCTAATTACCGGATATGGTCATTCTTATATCCAATTGCAACAAAAAGTGATTGAACCATCAGGTGAATGTAAACACGAAAGTGAAATATATAGACTTTTAGGTAAAAAGTTCGATTTTAATTTAGATTATTTACCGGAAAATAGCTTGAGTACTATAGAAAAGATAATCAGTAGTTCTAATTTAGATACCGATATAGATGAATTAAAAGAAAAACCCTATCTTCATCCCGACTATCAAGAAATAGCGTTTAATGATTTCAAATTTAATACTTCTTCTCAGAAAATAGAATTTTTTTGCCAGAGAATGAAAGATAAATGGGGAGAAAATCCCCTCCCGATATATCGTGAGGCAGTAGAAAATAAATACACTTCTCCAGATATTTATAAGAGATATCCTTTATCTTTAGTAAGTAGCCATGCCTTAAAGAAGATGAATTCTCAATTTTCAGATATCACCGCTTTTCAGGAAGAGCCTTTTATCTGGATTAATCCCTCTGATGCCGAGAAAAGAAAGATTAAAAATGGAGATAAAGTAAAAGTCTATAACCAAAGAGGTAATTTTATTTTAAAGGCCCTACTTACGAAAAAAGTGGCTAAGGGAATTGTACATATTTACTTTGGTTGGTGGGATGGAGTGCATAAAGTTAATATAAATAAACTTACCGGAGATTATATCAGTGATATAGGCGATGAAGCAGCTTTTCATAACTGCTTGGTCGAAGTAGAAAATACCGTCTGACGGTTCTCTGTTCCTAAAATTTTATTAGTATGCTATAATATTTATCAAAAATCATTAATAAGTAAAAGAGAACCGTCCCCTGTACCTGGGAGAAATGAAATGAATTTTTTAGATTTAGTAAAGAAAAGACAGAGTGTTCGAAAATATCTAAATAAAATGGTGGAAAAAGAAAAAATTGAACGCTGTCTAGAGGCGGCACGGCTTGCCCCTTCGGCTAGCAATTCCCAGCCCTGGGAATTTATCGTAGTAGATGATCCAAAATTAAAAGAAGCAGTGGCCAAAAAAACATTTGATCGAATTATTTCTTTCAATCGTTTTTCACTACAGGCACCTGTTCTAATTCTATTAATTTCGGAAAGATCAGGTTTGGTTAGAAAAATTGCCGAAGCTATCAAAGATAAACCATTTAGTCTTATCGATATTGGAATTACTGCTGAACATTTCTGTCTTCAGGCAGCAGAGGAAGGATTAGGTACTTGTATATTGGGATGGTTCAAAGAGAAAGAAGTAAAAAAGCTCCTTAATATTCCCTTACCCAAAAGGGTAGAACTTATTATCACTTTAGGTTATCCCGAGTCAGTTGAAATGCGCCCTAAAGAACGGAAAGCCATAGATGAAATCAGAAGTTATAACCACTAGAAAGGAAAATATCTAGGTGATAGGATAGAATAAGAAAGGACAAAAAAATGAGAATCAAAATAGAATATTTAAATGGGATTAGATTTAAGCGTTTTATTATTAATTCTGCCCAACGTATAAATCAGATGGAGCAATATCTGAATGATATCAATGTTTTTCCAGTAGCAGATGGAGATACTGGTACTAATATGGTCCTGACTATGGCCAGTATAGTACAAGGAGTGAAAAAATGCCACGAATCTTCTTTTGCAGAAGTTAGTAATGTTATTGCTGATTCAGCGTTAATAGGAGCACGCGGTAATTCCGGGGCCATATTAGCTCAATTTTTTCAAGGGTTAGCAGAAGCCACCAGGGGTAAAGTTCGCCTTTCTACCGAAGCTTTTGCTAATGCTGCCACCAAAGCGGCAGAACAAGCCAAGAGGGCAATTTTGCATCCTCAAGAAGGCACTATTATTACCGTAATGAAAGATTGGGCCAATCATCTGGTAAAACATTCCAGTCATACTCCTGATTTTGCTGACCTTTTTAAGAAATCGTTATCTAAAGCAAAAGAATCTTTAGCAGATACACCCAATAAACTTGCCGTATTAAAAAAAGCAAATGTGGTTGATGCAGGGGCACAGGGCTTTGTTAATTTATTAGAGGGTATAGTTGATTTTATTGAATTTGGAAAAATTCGCTCTGCCAAGATTATGAATTTTGCAACTAATAAAATTAAGAATTTTAATCTCAATAATATAAATAATAAGATTAATTTTCAATTTTGTGCTGAATGCTTGATTGAAGGTGCTGATATAGATAGGGAGAATATTCGGCAAAAACTTTCTTTTTTTGGTAATTCATTAATTGTAGCTGGTTCTGAAAATAAAGTTCATATTCATATCCATACTGATCAGCCGGAAGAGGTTTTTGAGACATTATCTGATTATGGAACTTTAGTAGATAGCAAAATTGAAGATATGTACCAGCAAAGTAACCAGAAGGAGAAGCATAATCAGCTTAACTCTATTGGAATAATTACTGATTCAACCTGCGATTTACCAGCTGATTTAATTAAAGAGTATAATATTCAGATCGTGCCTGTAATTATCCAAGTAGGTAAAAAGAGTTATTTGGATCGAGTAGAAATTCAACCCCAAGATTTTAGTCATCTTTTACAAACCTCTAATGAAAAATTGTCCACTTCTCAGCCCCCCCCTGCTCTCTTTAAAAAAGCTTATGATGAAGCTGCACTTAAATATAAGTCCATAATCTCTTTACATATCTCTGAAAAATTAAGTGGAACGATTCAAGGTGCCCGGATGGGTTGTAAAGATGTGGAGTATAGTAATAAAATTTATATTATTGATAGTAAAACAACTTGTACTGCTTTAGGGTTATTAGCTTATAAAACAGCTCAATGGATAAGAAAGGGTTTTGAATTAGAGGAAATTATTGCTCGATTAGGACTGGCCATAAAAAATACCAAAATATTTGTAGCGGTTCCTACTTTGAAATATATAATACGCAGTGGTCGTTTAAATAAAACTAAGGGGTTTATAGGCACACTGCTTAATTTAAAACCTGTCCTTACCATTGATTCTCAGGGTTATATTATTGAAGGGGCTAAAGTGATTGGACAAAATAGAGTAATTCGTAAGACTTTAGATATGGCGATTAAATATGCTAAAAAGGTTAAAAATCCATACTTTGGGATTGCTCATGTAGGAGCACCTGAACTTGCTGAGCGGTACAGCAATGAAATTCGAAACCACTTTAATTCCTCAGAAATAATGATTGCCGAAGCCTCTCCTGCCTTAAGTATACACATCGGTATTGGTGGAGTTGCTATTGCAGTTTCAGGAGATTAGAAATTAAGTAAAAAATTTGCCATAATTTTTTACTTAATTTTAATGGTATGATTGTCCCCCAAAATATAAAATCTGTTGAAAATATTTTTGGCTTTTTGGGAAATAACCATGGTATTTAATTTTATTTATTATTTGCTAAGATTTGAGGAAAATTTAAAAGTATATTTAGTTATTATGGGGTTAATATTACTATGAAAAAAGCATTAGAAGAGATTTTAGATTATTTGGAATCAAAAGTAAACTATGCTGATATCAGGTTGGTAGAAACTGAAAGCGAGAATATTGAAGTAGAAAATGGAATATTATCTTCTTACCGTGTCTTAAATAATAAAGGAGTAGGAATACGAGTGTTAGTTAATGGTGCGTGGGGATTTGCTGCTTCTAATAATTTAGATAAGATATCTTTATTAAAAACTGCAACTAAGGCTTTAGTTATTGCCCAAGCTTCCGCTCTTATTAAGAAGGAAGAAATCAAGCTTGCTCCTGAAGATAAGCATATTGCTACCTATATTACTCCTATAGTTAAGGATTCTTTTAAAGTTAACCCCACAGAGAAGATAGACCTTTTAGTAAAAGCTACTAAAATTATGTTAAGAGATAAAGTAAAGAAGGCTGAGGGTTTTCTAAATTTTTATAAAATCCAGAAAACATTTTTATCCACTGAGGGCTCTAAAATCGAACAAACTATATTTGAATCGGGTGGTGGAATTGCTGCCTATGCCATAGGTGAAAGGGACTTTCAAACTCGATCTTATCCTTCCAGCTTTGATGGTGATTGTGCCACTTCCGGTTATGAGTTTATCGAAGAGATGAAACTATTAGAAAATGCGGAAAGAATATCAGAAGAAGCTAATCAGTTATTAGTTGCCCCTCCTGCCCCCAGCGGGACATTGGATATTGTATTAGGAGGGTCTCAACTTGCCCTTCAGGTCCATGAATCTTGTGGGCATCCTGTGGAATTGGATAGGGTATTGGGTAAGGAAATTAGCTTTGCGGGAGGGAGTTTTTTAACCCTTGATAAATTAAATAATTTTACTTATGGGAGCCCTGAAGTGACTATTGTTGCAGATGCTACTGTTCCGGGAGGATTAGGCAGTTTTGGTTATGATGATGAAGGTGTTCCTGCTTCAAAAACTTATTTGGTAAATCGGGGGGAATTTTCGGGTTATTTAATGTGCAGAGAAGATGCTTTTAAACTTGGTTTAAAGAGTAATGGAGCAGCTCGAGCAGATGGTTGGAAAAGAATACCTCTGGTGAGAATGACTAATATTAATTTACTACCAGGTAATTTTGAATTTGATGAACTTATTGGGGATATAAAACAAGGTATATATTTAGATACTAATAAAAGTTGGAGTATAGACGATAAGAGATTAAATTTTCAATTTGGCACTGAGTTTGCCCGAGAGATAAATAAGGGTAGATTGGGTAAAATTTATAAGAATGCTATATATCAAGGTATAACTCCAGAGTTTTGGCGTTCCTGTGATGGAGTAAGTAAACAGAAGTACTGGCATATATGGGGTATAGCAAATTGTGGTAAAGGACAGCCGGAGCAAGAAATGCAGGTTGGTCATGGTACTTCGCCGGCAAGATTTAGAAAGATACAGGTAGGTGCTTCCCAATGAAAGATATAAACTTTTGGAGAGAGTTGGTTAAAAGAATAAAAACTTATCTTAAAAAAAATGATTTTGAAGTAGTAGTTATAGAAAATAATAGCGAGCTTACCAGATTTGCCCAATCCTATATCCATCAAAATGTGGCGGAAACCGATTTGGATTTAACTTTAAAGGTGATAAATGAGGATAGGATTAGTATAGTGGAGATGAATAGCATTGATGAGCAGGTTTTATCTAAAAATATAGAAAAAGCTATTGAGCTATCCAGGATTAGTCCAAAATTAGATTATCATTATCAATTAGTAAAACCCCAGTTATATAAAATAAAAAGTAAATATTCTGAAAAGACGGCTAATTTTACTCCTCTAAAGCGGGCGCGCCTGATTAATTATTTAATAAAAGAAGTAAATAGAGAGGGATATGAAGCTGCGGGAGCCTTCAAAACAGAGGAAACCACCCTCTTGGTGGCAAATTCAGAAGGAGTCTTTGCTTTTGATCAAGGGACTAAAGTAGATTTCAATGGTGTAATTACTAAAGATAATTCAACAGCATATGCCTCCTTTATAGACAGTGATATTAGTAATTTTAATATAAAAAAAATAACCGATGAATTATTAAGCGTTGCTTTTAAAAATGTAGATCAGGTAGAGATTGAACCAGGAATATATACGGTTATTCTTTCTCCAGAGGCAGTAGCAAGTATTTTAGATTATACTGCTTATACTGCTTTTAATGGTAAATTGATTGCGGAGGGAAAAAGTTTTTTTTCTGCTAACCGAAGGAAAAAGATTTTTCCAGAAATTATAACTATTTTAGATAATCCCCTTGATGAATTTACCCTGCCTATGCCTTTTGATTTTGTAGGATATCCTCGAGAAAAAATTTATCTCATCAAGGACGGAGTTATAGTAGATGGGGTGTATGATCATCTTACGGCTTTAAAGTATAACCTGAAATGCACTGCCAACACTTTACCGCCAGAAAGTGCTTCCATGGGAGCCCTGCCTTTTAACCTGGTGATGAAAGGTGGAGAAGATAATATTCGGGATATAATCTCCCATACCAAGAAGGGTGTCTATATCACTCGTTTTCACTATGTTAATGTTCTTAACCCTATGAGTGTACAGTTGACCGGAATGACCAGAGATGGGACTTTCTTAATAGAAGATGGCAAGATGATAAAAGCCATTAAGAATATGAGATTTAATACCAGTGTAATAGATATGTTAAAGTCAGTGGATATGATCTCTAAAGAACGGCGGGCTAAAAAAGGGTTTGTTGGGCCAGTGGTGGCTCCTTATTTTAGAACAAAAAATTTTACTTTTTCCAGTAAGACAAGTTTTTAGAGAAAAACAGTCTGACAGTTCTCTGTACCACGAAAAAAGTTTTTAGTTTTGAACTAATGACTAACGACTATTCACTATCGACTAATTTATTCTACCGAAGCGATAAAAATATCTCTAATGGCCAGAAGTTCACTTTTACAAGGTTTTTTCTCCTGAGATACTTCTTCAACAATAGCTCTTCCTAAAGCAGCAATAAGAGAAAACAAAAATATATCTCCTGATACTTTTGCACCTGAGGATAAAATAACCTCTCCGAACAAATCGCCCGCTTCTTTTTGTTTAGCTCTTAATTTTTCAAAGAGTTCATTCATCTTTTTCTTGCTCTCTTCCTTTTGCATAAAATCATAACCAATTCTTTGCATAATAATAAAAATTTTAGAATTTTCTTCTATCAGTTTAATATAGAAATCTACTATAGTCTTAATCCGTTGTTTGATATCGGTGGTTTGGTGGATTATTTCTTCTACTTTTTCAAAGAGTTTTTTAATATATTGTTCAATAAGCTCGGAAGCTAAATCTATTTTGGAAGGATAATAATAATAAATAGTAGGTTTTTTGACTCCTGAAAGCTGAGCAATATCCTCCATAGTAGCTTCATAAAAACTTTTTTTAAAAAAAACCTCTTGGGCCGCCTCTAAAATTATTTCTTTTTTATTATAACTTTTCATTAAAAAGACCACTCTCCTACCAGATATAGACCTTCTGCACTTTTTATCTGTCCAAACTTTGACCCCTTGTCTCCCATAATAAAAAGATAAGAAAGAGTGATAGAAAGATCATCGGTAAAATTGTAGCTGGCACCGATAGAATTAAACATACTCCAATCGCGAAGGCTTATTCCTCCCAGGTAATTAGGGGTAAATTTACTATCTTTTAACTCCTGTTTGGCGTTTAGAAAAAGGTAGGGAGAGCATTTATCTCCTTCTTCAGTGGCAAATCCCCATAGATATCCTACATTTAAATAAAGATCAAAGGAAGTAGTATAATCTACTCCTATAGCTGCTTTTAAATAAGGATCTTTTAGCGCAAATTCCCCTTGTATTTCCCAGGGTTCAGGTATAATATAGGCTAAATCTCCTCTCAGAGTAGCCCCTTCAATACCGGGAAAATCTCCCTGAAATTCCAATCCAAAGATCTCTCTTTTAGGGTATCCTAATCCTAAATCCAAAGATACTCCAGAAGGTCCTGGAACAGGGGTAATAGTTTCAGGATAAGCGCTAAAATAATAACCATTATAATAGCTGATAGCAGCATCAAAAGAAGCAAAACTTCTTCCTAATTTCATCCCCCATACTGGGTTTTCGGGGAGATTATGAGTGATATTAATATCCTGTATTTCTATTCCTTGGGCTTGAAACTGGGGAGAAAGCAGGGAAAGATATAGTTGTTTCTCATATTCTTCAGGCAGAAAGGGAGGGCTAAAATGAGGAAGACCTATAACCTGCAAATAGGTAATATCATTAAAATAGTAAGTTGCTTCGACTCCTAATACTCCATTCTTTCTGGAACTATTGGTAAAAGATATATTGGGAGGTAGGGGATTAAAATTATCTAAGGGACTGAACATATCCGAGGCACCCCAATTTATAATTAGCAAACCTGCTTTAAGATCAAGATTAGGGATAAGGTCATAGGAGCCTAGATAAAGTTCTTTAGGTATGATCATAAAAGGATTAGAGGGAGACTTATCAGAATATCTAATCACTAAATCTCCTTCTGCAAAAACCTGATCAGTAAAATTATAAATATAATTAAGGTTTAAATTTAAGGTGTGGTTTAAATTTTGGCTGGCTAAATTATACTCTCCAGAATAAGTCAGACTTCCAGAAAATTCACTGGCAAAGGCAGCTAAAGCAGAAAATAGCACCAGAATAAATCCTACCAGAAAAATATTTCTTTTTGAACTCATTTTTTCCTCCTTTTTTTCGTATGATGTATTGTTTTATGTAGGGGGCGGATTTATCCGCCCCGAAATTTTGTGGGTTTGATATATCGAACCCCTACAACACATTACTTATTATGGGCAAACACAAGGTTTGCCCCTACAAATTATCTCCTGAATTCTGATTCCCTCTTTAGTAACTAAACGCTATTCGCTCCACGCTATCAGGGCGTATAGCAATACGCCCCTACTATATACTATTCACTATCAGGGCGCGTATGCAATACGCCCCTACTAAAAACTATTTTAAAGTGTCGGCTTCGATAAAGTCCTGAGACTAAAGAAATCAGACGATAATTCTATATTATATTCTATTTCTTTGATCACTATTTTGGTCTTTTGATTTTCCACTAGATCAGTAAATTCTATCTCCGTAGGAGTAATTTTCCCCTGATCATCAATCTTGATATTAACTATTTCTAAAGTTTTGGTAAGAGTATCGTTTGTATCATAAAATTCCACTTTTTTAGCATAAAATTTTTCTTTATCCACACTGAGAATGATCTTCTTATAAGAAGCATCTTCCCCGCTGGGTATAATTTCTATCCGATATTCGTTTTCTGTCTCCTCAAGTAATTTTTTTTCATTATCCTTATCTTCGTAATCCATACTCATATCTTCATAGGAGAGACCTGTTCCCATAAATTCTTCACCCTTCGAGCTTCCGGCAATTCTTCTCGGTTTATCATAAGCCGGCATATAAAGATAGATCTTCTCACCACTGTTAAGATTCAAAAGAGTTACCCCTTTTACTGATTTGGGGGAGAGAAATCTCACCAGAGAACTGGTTTTATCTCCCTCTTCTTTTTGGGAGAACATTAACATCTCTCTTACTTCCTCTTTCCCTTCCTGGTCAATTAAGGTCATTTCAGAAATAGTTTTTTGGGTGGTAAAATCAGGTGACCTTTCATCCATTTTATCCGTGATTTCCTCTGCAGTTAAAGTTTGAGCAGAAATAATATGGATAGAAAATAATAAAATAAGTAGGGTTAAAATATAAATCTTATAATTTAATTTCACTTTTTTTCTCCTCTTTAAGTTTTATATTATTTAATAAGATAGGAAGTAGAGTCAAAGTATAGATTAAGTTTATAATCGTTACACTCCCCATAAGTTTACCAAATACGGCCATCATTCCCAGATCGGAAAAAGCGAGTACCAAGACCCCGGCAGCCACGGTGATAGAATTAAAGAAAATTGCTCGCCCAGTTCCAGTTAAGGTGATTTTCATGGCCTCAATTTTTGATCTTCTAGTCAGTTCGTTTTTATATCGAGAAATATACTGGATGGTATAATCAATCCCTGTTCCTATAGCAATGCTGGCCACCATTATACTGCCTATATTTAAATCAATATTTAAAAGACCCATTATCCCAAAGGTAGTAATTATAGTTAGAGTAATAGGTATCATAGCTAATAATCCCACCATAAGAGAACCAAATTGAATCATCAGCATGATAGCTACTACACTAAATGCTATGATCAGGCTCTTTACCTGCCCTTTGAATAAACTGTTATTTATTATATCGCTAACTACTGGAATTCCAGTAAGTTGGAAAGAGACTTCAATATCTCCATTATCATCGGGGGTATAAATCGCCTCGTCCAATAAGTACCATAAAATATCTTTTTCCTCATCTTTTAGGTTTTGTCCGATAAGTTTCTCAGTTTCCAGCTGGGCAAATCTTACTTTTTCTCTATTCTCTACAATTTTTTTCGAATCTTCTAAGATCCCCAGAAGGTAAACGGCGTCATCTTGAGATAATTTTATTTTTTCTGCCAGGTCTTTTATTAGATCATCTGGTGATTTATTATCTCTTATATAGCTGGCAAGGACAGGGAGTAAATCTATCTTCTCTATTCCTAAATCTTCAATCTCTAATGAAGATACATTTAAAATTTCATTTATGAATTCCTCGCTATCCTTTTTAAACTCAGAGCCAGGAGTGCCGGCAATTTTTATAAGTTCTTCTTTTAATTCCTCTTTATTATTTAGTTTAACACTTTTTGCCTCTAAAGAAGATATAATCTCCTCAATCAGGTAAGCATAATATTCTGGTTTCGCTTCTTCATTTATTGCGGAAAGTTCTGTTTTTCTGACTTGTTTGGGGATATTTTTTATAAACTCTCTCATTTGATTGATAGCTTGACCAAGGACAGTAGATTCCATATCTTTGGTCCTGATCTGCATTAAAGTTTCATCATTCTGTTCGCCAATCATATTGGCAATATAGGCATTATCTCCGGCCAAAAACCATAGATTATCAATTTTATCTTCCTTAGCTGGAATTATATTTTTGTTCTCCATAGCATCATTAAGCTGAATTAAAAAGTCGGTAATTGAGGAGGGTTCACCCAGAGCAGAAAGTTGTTTTGAATAATCCTCAATCTTTTTCATCTGTCTTAATACATAAGGATTTTTTACATTTTTTGATTGGATATAGACGTAAAGGTAATCTGTTCCTCCAAATTTTTCATTGAAATAATTCATAGTTTTTATTATCTTGCTTTCTTTACCCAATCTTGATTCCATTGATGATTCAGTTTTAATTCTGGTGCTAAAAGCAATAGAAATTATCCCTATTATTAATACAGAAATTAAAATTACTTTCTTTTCTTTTAATATGGATTGGCTAACTAATCTCAGAAGTTTGGTAATTACATCATTGGCTTCATAGGAAAATTTTTGATGGATTTTAGTTGGTGGAAAAATAGTAAAAAGTGACCCCAACAAAAAAGTGGCCAGCACAAAGGCAAAAAATATTCCCAAGGTGGAAAAAAATCCAAATTCAGTCATAGGCCTCACGATAGCAGCGGTGAGCGATAAGAATCCAGCCATAGTAGTAATTGCACTCATAAAAATAGGAATAAAGATATTTTGTATGGTGGTATTTACTGCTTCCAAAGGCTTAAGCTGGTGCCTTTCTTCATAATATCTACTTAAAAAGTAGATACCATAGGCGGTGGCCAAGGATATCATTAATACCGGTACCATAGAAATCATCATGGTAACGCTTTTACCGCTTGAGGCTACAAATCCCAAGACCCATAAAGAGGCCAGTAGAGCCACCAGAAGCGGTAAAAATACTCCCAAAAAACTTCTGAAGCAGAAGTAAAGAATTAAAAGTATAACCATAGCAGCAATAATAGCTAATCTCATCGTACCGAAAGAACTTTCCGAGATATCAACAGATATAAGAGGCATACCAAAGTAATATACCTGTAAAGTTTGGCCTTTTAAAGGCTCTATTATATTTTCCAGTTCCTTTTTAAGTTCTTTCCCTTCTATCCCTTTTTTTGTTTCTATCATTATGAGAGCAATATTTCCATCTTGGGAGATAAATTTTCCTCTTACCAGGTTATCACTTAAGAGAGAACTTTTAAGTTCTTTTGCTTCCTTATCATTCCCTGGAAATACTTCTACCAAATCTTTTACCTCGATCCCCACGTCTGTGGCAATAATTTTAGGCATGTTTAGAAAAGAATTTATCGATTTTACGAAAGGAGCTTTCTCTAACTTTTCAGTGATAGTCTTAACTCTTCCCAGGTTTTCTAAAGTGAAAAGGTCTTGGTACTCCAGAGAGATCATTAATGTATTTGCTTGAGAACCACCAAATTTTTCAACTACATCAATATAAAACTTTATGTCTGGATCATCTTCAGAAATATATTTGGTAATATCATCCTCAATTTTAAGGTTTTTTATTTGCATCCCAGCGAAAATAGTAATGAGAATTATTGCGATAAATATATATCGGGCGTATTTAGTAATAAATTTAGACACTTTTTTCATCATTTATTTTTTGTCCTCTCTATTTCTCTCCATATTTTTAAATCAGTTTTAATTTTAACTGACTGGTCAGTCGAATGTCAAGAGATTATTCAAAAATATTTATAGAAAGTTTATTATTTTTAAATATTTATTCTACTGCCTATTTTTCATTTACAAGTTTTATTTGAATATTTATTTGAAGTCTTATATAATGAATTCATCAAGTAAAAAAGGAGAACAAGTTATGAAAAATAAGATATTTTTAAAATTCTTAAATTACTTGTTTTTGACCACTTTTTTTATTTTAGTATTAACTTTTTCGTCGCTCGCTGAAGTTTCTCTGAATGGAATCATTGGGTTTTTAACTGACTGGGGAGAAACAGACTATTTTGTCGGTGCCTGTAAAGGGGTGATATTCTCTATAGATCCTGATTTAAAACTGGTGGATATTTCTCATGGTGTAACACCTTTTAATATCCAGGAGGGGGCAAATACACTTCTATATGCTGCCAGAGAGTTTCCCGAAGGAACAGTGTTTTTAGCCATAGTGGACCCGGGAGTAGGAACTGGAAGAAAGGCTATTTTAGTTATAACCCAAAATGATAAATATTTTATTGCACCTGATAATGGAATCTTAACTCTGGTGATGAATGAGATGGGAATAAAAAAGGTTTATGAACTTAAGAATAATAACTATTTTAGACCTGGCAAAATTTCTAAAGATTTTCATGGAAGAGATATTTTTTCGCCTGTAGCTGCTCATATTGCTTCTGGAGATCCAATTTCTGAAGTAGGGCCAGAGCTTGATCCCGAAGGATTGGTAAAATTGCCTATTAAAAACTCTAAAGTTGAAGATAAAAAGGCAATTGGTTACGTGGTTTATATTAATCAATATGGGAATATAATAGTAAATATTACTCAACAAGATTTCGATGCCTTAGGTATTAAAGTTGGGGATTATGCTAATGTTACAATAAGTGATAAGACTCAAAAAATTAAAGTGGAAACTACCTATGGGGATGTCCCTGAAGGGGATTGGGTATGTTTTATTGCCTGTAATGAAGTACTTGAGATTGCTATAAATTGGGGAAATGCCAATGAATTTTTCCAAACTGAACTGAATAGTATTATAGAATTTGAAAAGGTAAAATAATTGATTCTTTCTACCCCTTCAACTCATTTTTATAAAAACGAGTTGAAGGGGTAGAAATCGTGTTTATAGTTATTTTCTTTAGGGCTACTACAAATCTTGACAAAAAGAGTGATTAAAATTTATAATTAAAGAAATATAGATAAAAAGTGTTTGAGGAAATAGTAGGTAATAGGCCGTTTAAGTTTAAGAGAGCTGATGGCTGGTGAAAATCAGTAGGTGACTTTACCGAATTCCACCCCTCAATAATTTTCTGGTGAAATAGAGTATCCAGAGACGCACTATAGTGTGTTAAAAAATAGCCAATTAAGGATAGGATGTTCCTATTAAAATAGGGTGGCACCACGTGAGTAAGCTCTCGTCCCTGGTAGTAGATATTACTAACTGACGAGAGTTTTTTGTTTAATTGTTATTGCGAGCAAAGCGAAGCAATCTCATATGACAGAGTAAAGCATAAAATTTGAAAAGGTAATGGACATCTATGAAAGAATTTGAAATAATCGATCATACCGCTGATATCGGAATAGTTGCTTATGGAAAGACTAAAAAAGAAGTTTTTATAAATGCTGCTAAAGGGATGTTTGAAATTATCGCTGGAGAAAACAGAGACCTTAAAGAAAATTTTTATGATAAAATTAAACTGGAAGCTAAAAGTCTGGAAGACTTACTAATTGCCTGGCTTAATGAGTTATTATATATCAGTGAAATTAAATTGGTTATTCTTAATAAATTTAAAATAAAAGAATTATCTGATGTTCAGATTAAAGCAGAAGTTGGAGGAACGAAAATCAACCATCTTTCTGTTAGAATAAAAAGAGAGGTAAAAGCAGTTACTTATCATCGTTTAGAAATCAAGAAAGATGAGGAAAGCGGACTCTGGAGTGCTCAAGTAATTTTTGATATCTAATTGCTTACCTGGTCAGGAAGTAAGGAATCTAATTTATGATACGCAGGTGAGGAGGGAATAAAAATGAAAAATGTCTGGGAAGGACCCTTAAATAAAATTGATGATTATCACTGGGAAATTCCTAAAAATTATCTTTCCGGGATGAGGGTACCCGGTCTTATTTATGCCTCTTCGAAATTATTAGAAAAAATACGTATGGATCAGGCTCCGGAGCAGGTAGCCAATGTAGCTTTTTTACCGGGGATTGTAGGTCGTTCATTAGCTATGCCAGATATCCACTGGGGGTACGGTTTTTGTTTAACCAAAGATACTAAAGTATTGTCTAATTTTGGTTTTTATAAAGTTATTGAAGGTTTTGAAAAAGATTGGCAAGATCAAGGGCTTAAATGTGTAGATTTAAATTCTCAAAGGCCAGTAAATACCTCTATTATAAAATTTATAAAATTAAAACCAGATGAAGTTTTTAAAATATCTACCAAAGGAGGATATGAGATTAAAGCAACCTTAGACCATCCTTTATTTACACCTTTTGGGATGAAGCCGGTAAAGGATATAGCTCCTGGTGAAAAAGTAGCAATTTTCCCTTTCGAAGGAGTTCCATACGAGAGACCTTCTTCTGAAATAATTATTTTAGAAGAAGATATCAAAAAAACTTTATTAAAGTTAGGAAGAAAATCAGGAACCTTTAAATTTGAAATAATTCTTCAAAAATTAAAAGAGCGTGATCTACTACCTCTGGCTTATGACCACCCAAAATTGCCTTACATTTTAAAAATAATGGGATTTATTTTTGGAGATGGTTCTATGAATTTTATTGGGAAAAGAGGGGACGGAATTCTATGTTTTTCAGGAAAGTCTCAGGATTTAGAAGAGGTAAGAAAAGATTTAGAAAAAATCGCTTATACCCCAAGCCCTTTACATTATCAAAAAAGAAAAGACTCTCGAGATAGCAATAAATATTTTAATTGCTGTTCGTTTGTAGTAAATGCTTCCAGTTTAGTAGTACTTTTGGAGACCTTAGGAGTTCCCAGAGGGAGCAAAGTGAGTCAGGCTTATAGAGTTCCAGAATGGATATTTAAGGCACCTCTATGGCAAAAACGTCTATTTCTTGCTTCACTTTTCGGATGCGAATTAAGAATTCCTCACAGAAAATTAAATAGAAGAGGATATTTTAATGCCCCTACTTTCCCCATGGCTAAGAGGGAAGAATTAGTAGAAAATGGTAAGAATTTTTTAAAAGACATAGAGAAACTCTTAAAGGATTTTGGGACAAAAAGCCTTTATATTGATAAAAGAAAAAAACACATTAATAAGAAAGGAAAGGTTTCTTGGGCATTAGAGTTAATAATTTCACCAAAGCCGGAAAATCTTCTCCATCTCTGGGGTAAAATTGGTTTTGAATATAATTTTAAACGAGCATATATTGCTAATGTAGCAGTTCAATATCTTAAATTAAAACAAAAAATTTTGAAAGAGAAGGAGATAGTAATAAAAGAAAAAGTACCACGATTATTAAAAACTGGAATAAGTTATCAAAAAATTGCCAATCAATTGGCGGGTAATCCTCTAACTAAAAGATTTATTCTAGATACCTGTTGGAAACTTAATAAAGGGAAAAAGATAATTCCTCGAATTCCGGCAAATTTCCCTTTATTCGATGATTTTCTCAAAGATGTAACTTCAGGACTTGAAAAAAGTGGAATGGTTTGGGATGAAGTTAAAAAAATAAAAAAGATTGATTATAAAGGCTTTGTATATGATTTTACAGTCGCGCATCCTGAACATAATTTTATTGCTGAGAATTTTGTTGTTTCGAATTGCATAGGCGGAGTAGCTGCTACTTCTTTAGATGATGGAGTAATTTCACCAGGAGGAGTTGGTTTTGATATAAATTGTCTTTCCTCAGATGCTTTAATTTTACATCCTCTTGGTTATACTCTAAAAATTAAAGAATTTGAAAAAATATGGTTAGAAGAAAAGATAAGCTGTTTTGATTTTGAAAAAGAAGATTTAATCAATAGTAAAATTATTAATTTTTTTAAAAAATTTCCCGATAATGAAGTTTATAAAATAACAACTAAAACTGGCAAAACGATTACTGCCACCGAAGACCATCCTTTTTATACCAAAGATGGAATGATTCCTTTAAATAAACTGAAAGTAGGAAATGAATTAGCCATTTATCCCTTCGAGGGGGTTCCCTATGAAGAATCGAGCAGCGAGATTATCCTTAATGAAGAGAAGATAAAAGAATTACTTTTAAAATTAGGGAAAGGAAATAATGGGAATGGATTAAATCAGATTCTATCACATTTAAAGAAGAGAGGATTACTACCTTTAAGATATAATTCTCCACAATTGCCTTATATCTTAAAGATTATGGGATATGTATTCGGAGATGGGAATATTCATTTTGCCAATAAAAAAGGTAAAGGTGTAACTAGTTTTTATGGAAAATCAGAAGACCTTGAAGAGATAAAAAGAGATATTACCCATATCGGATATAATTGTTCCCGGGTCTACTCCAGAACAAGAGATCATAAAATAGATACTCTTTATGGGAAATCTGAATTTTCTAGTACAGAAACATTTTGTAAGGTTGTTTCAAGCAGCTTTGCTATCCTTTTGGTTGGTTTAGGAACTGCTTTGGGGAATAAAACAAACCAAAATTATTATCTTCCTTCTTGGATTTTTAAGTCCCCACTTTGGCAAAAAAGACTTTTTTTAGCAGCATTTTTTGGAGCGGAACTATCCACCCCTAAAACTCTTTTAAACCATAAATATACTTTTTATTGCCCAATGATTTCTATGAATAAACAAGAGGGTTTTATGGAGAGCGGAAGAAATTTTTTAGAAGGAATTTCTGATTTATTAGCCAAGTTCGGTGTAACCACTCAAAAGATAAGTCAGAGAATTGAATATATAAATAAAGAAGAGAATATATCTCATCGACTCCGGTTAATTCTTTCTGGTCAGACTCAGGATTTAATTAATCTTTATGGCAAGATTGGTTTTGAATATAATAAAAAGCGGAGTTTCATTGCTAATGCCACCGTACACTATTTAAAAGTTAAACAATTAATTATTGAAAAAAGGAATGGAATTGCGATTCAGGCTAAAGAATTAAAAACAAAAGAGGGAATAGGAGCGAAAGCTATTTATAAGCAGATTGATTCATCTTATACTAATCTTCGTTTCATTGAACGTTCCATTTATGAAGAAAGAAAGTCTTCTCCTAGGATAAGTTTCAATACTCTCTCTTTTAAAAGTTTTATGAATAAAAATACCGAAGGGTTAGGTCATTCCGGGATGTTATGGGATGAAATAATCAGTAAGCAGAAAGTGGATTTTAATGATTATGTATATGATTTCACCGTAGAACATCCTCACCATAATTTTGTGGCAAATAATTTTGTAGTCTCAAATTGTGGGGTCAGATTAGTGAGGACTAATTTGACCTTAAAAGAAGTGAAGCCCAAGATTGAATTGTTGGTTGATGAGCTATTTAGGGCTATCCCCTCAGGGTTAGGTTCGAAAGGAAGGATAAAGATAAGTTATAATGAGATGAGAAAGGTATTAAGGGAAGGCACTAAATGGGCGGTAAAGAGTGGATACGGCTGGGAGGAAGATATATTATTTACTGAAGAAGAAGGGAGTATGAGAGACGCCAACCCTGATTTAGTTAGCCAGCATGCCCTGGAAAGAGGAAAACCTCAACTAGGCACTCTGGGTTCTGGAAATCATTTTTTAGAGATTCAAGTAGTGGATAAAATCTATGACCCTGAGATTGCTCGGGAATTAGGATTAGAAGAGGGTCAGATAACAGTTATGATTCATTGTGGTTCACGAGGGTTGGGACATCAGGTCTGTACCGATTATTTAGTGACTATGCAAAAGGCGGTACAGAAGTACGGAATAACACTTCCTGATCGTCAGTTGGCCTGTGCTCCTTTAGATTCCCCAGAAGGCAAGAATTATTATGCCGCTATGGCTGGTGCGGCAAACTATGCCTGGGCCAATCGGCAATGTATAATGCATTGGACTCGAGAGGTTTTTGCCAAGGTTTTTCGAAGTACTCCAGAAGAGTTAGAGTTGAAGTTAATCTATGATGTGGCTCACAATATCGCCAAGATAGAGGAACATAGTTGGGGAGGCCAAAAAATAAAATTATGTGTGCACCGAAAAGGGGCTACTCGCGCTTTTCCTCCATTTCATCATGATATACCGGAAAGATACAAAAAAATAGGTCAACCGGTATTAATTCCTGGAGATATGGGAAGGTGTTCATATTGCCTGGTAGGGACCGAGAAGGCTATGGAAGAGACCTTTGGGTCAACCTGTCATGGAGCAGGAAGAGTAATGAGTAGAATGGCAGCGAAAAAACAAGCACGGGGAAGAGATATTCAACAAGAGTTAAAAGAACGAGGGATAATTGTAAAGGCAGAAAACCGGGGAACCTTGGTTGAAGAGATGTCTGATGCCTATAAAGATGTAAGTGAAGTAGTAGAAGTAATGCATCAGACCGGTATATCTAAAAAAGTAGCCCGAATGAAACCATTGGGAGTCATTAAAGGATAGTATTAGTCGATAGTATATTATGATTAGCGTATAGCGTATAAAGGATATAGCACGAGTAATAAGTGATATGTAAAGTGTAGGGGTTTGATTTATCAAACCCGACAGAAAATTATCAAAACAACATTACATATTACATATTACTTAGTTTTAAGAGGGAGAAAACCATGTTAGATTTAAAACTTATCCGTTCCAATCCAGAAAAAGTAAAAGAGGGATTAAAGAAGAGAGGGTCAGAGATTGATCTAGATACCATACTCCTACTTGATCAGAAGAGAAGAGAATTATTATTAGAAGTAGGTACCTTAAAAGAAAATAGGAATACGGTGAGCGAGGAAATTGGAAAATTAAAGAAAGAGAAGAAAGATACTGAAGAGAAGATTTTAGCGATGAAAGAAGTATCTACCAAGATTAAAGGATTAGATGCTCAGGTGAAAGAAATTGATGAAGGGATAACTAAAATTTTACTGGAAATTCCTAATATTCCTCATGAAAGCGTGCCGATTGGAGAGAACGAGAAGGGCAATGTAGAAATAAGAAGATGGGGAGAACCCCGTAAATTCAATTTTACTCCTTTGACTCATGGGGATATTGGAGAAGCTCTAGATATACTTGATTTTGAGAGAGGAGCGAAAATAGCTGCTGCCCGATTTACGGTTTTAAAAGGGATGGGTGCTAAACTGGAAAGAGCCCTAATTAATTTCATGCTCGATCTTCACACCAATGAACATGGCTATAAAGAGATATTTCCTCCTTTTTTGGTGAATGCTGAAACTATGACTGGTACCGGGCAATTGCCCAAATTTGAAGATGATTTATTCAAGACTAATAATGACCTTTATTTGGTACCCACTGCTGAGGTACCTTTAACTAATCTCCATCGACAGGAAATTTTAAATGATGATGATTTACCACTTTATTATACTGCTTACACGGCCTGTTTTCGACGGGAAGCAGGTTCTTATGGTAAAGATGTGCGAGGTTTAATAAGACAACATCAGTTCAACAAAGTGGAGCTGGTAAAGATCTGCAGACCCGAGGATTCTTATAATGAGTTAGAAACTCTAACCCAAAATGCGGAAGAAGTTTTAAAAAGATTGGAATTGCCTTTTCGGGTGGTTGTTCTTTGTACTGGAGATATGGGTTTTTCGGCTACTAAGACTTATGACATTGAAGTATGGTTACCAGCTCAAGACCGATACAGAGAGATATCTTCTTGTAGCAATTGTGAAGATTTTCAAGCCAGGAGGGCAATGATTAGGTATCGTTCTAAAGAAAAAGAGAAAGTAAATTTGGTCCATACTTTAAATGGTTCTGGTTTAGCGGTAGGAAGGACTTTGGTAGCTATATTGGAAAATTATCAGCAGAAAGACGGAAGTATAGTTATCCCTGATGTCCTTCGCCCTTATATGGGTGGGGTTGAAAAGATAACTCGCTAGTAAATAATTAACCAATTAAATTAGTCGTTGGTGAATAGTGAATAGTATATAACAAAGAAGCCAGGAGCCAGAAATTAGTAGGGGCGTATTGCATACGCCCTCAATGATCTATGCAAATGTAGGGGTTCGATTCATCGAACCCGCTCCCTGCTAAGTTTTCCTTGACCAACAAGATAAAGAGATGTTATTCTTTATAAGTAAAAAATAGATAATAAGTGGAGGGGTGGCAGAGTGGCCGAATGCACCGGTCTTGAAAACCGGCGATATGCAAGTATCCGTGGGTTCAAATCCCACCCCCTCCGCCAAATTTATTAGACTGGCTTATGAGGTGCAATTTAAATTTTGAATTCATAAAAACAGAACAATTTTAATTTTTTAAATAAAAAGCTACAAATTACAAATTATACTTGACATTGATATAAAATTTGATATAATTTCTTTTGTTTGAAAGCTATTGAATAAAAAATATCTTATAGCTTTTCATTTTTAATTCCTCCAAATTTATACTCGCCTTGTTAAAAGCAAGGCGAGTTTTTTTGTATCAGTACCCACAAATTTTCAAAATAGTTAATATTTTTTACCTCCTCTATATCTAAAGAGCTTATTTCTTATCTTTAAATATAGAGAAGATTAGGTTATAATTAAAGTAATTTCATTGTTTTAACTGAGATTTATTAATTTTTCAGTTTTAAAATTATTTTAATAGTGTATATAAAAGGAGAAAAATATGCCCCTTATAGATTCTAAGACCGGAAAAATAAAGAAAGATTATACCATTGAACAATTAATAGAAAAAGCCCGGGAGATGAGAGCCTACAATATGATAGCCATTACGGCAGCTGGCTCCGGCCATACCGGAGGGACTTTATCCATTATGGATATTACTGCTGCCCTGTATCTTAAAAAGATAAGACATGACCCCGAAAATCCTACCTGGGAAGACCGGGATAGAATTTTCTGGTCAGTTGGTCATAAAGCCCCAGCTTTATATGTAGCTCTTGCCGAAGCCGGTTACTTTTCCCTTGATGATACCGTAAAGCTAAGAAAACTATGGTCTGGTTTTGAGGGTCACCCTAATCGATTAAAACTACCCGGCATTGAGCTTTCTTCTGGCTCCTTAGGACAGGGTTTAGGAGTAGCCATAGGCTGTGCCTTAAATGCCAAATTAGAAGGTAAAGACTATCGGGTTTATACTATCTTAGGAGATGGAGAACTTGATGAAGGTTCTGTCTGGGAGGCTATGATGTGTGCTTCTCATTATAAATTAGCTAATCTTACCGCCATTGTAGATAGAAATGATTTACAGATTGATGGCCCTACCAAAGAAGTAATGTGCTTAG